>Ga0192243_10398_pt1 | contig 16703 bp, 15 predicted proteins | sample Koala_Koa27_K3_FD_131233 | JGI IMG/M metagenome (GOLD analysis project Ga0192243, IMG submission 131233) | Enriched cells from koala feces incubated with labeled cellulose particles, San Francisco Zoo, California, United States - Koala_Koa2-7_K3 ... | reverse complement strand
CATATTTAAAATATTGGTATAAGACAATTCGTACTGCAGAGTAAACCCCACTATGTCACATTCAGACAATTTCCTTCCTGTTTCCAAAGTGCACAGGGGAATACCGTTTTCGCGCATTTTTGATTCAATGTCAATCCATGGAGCATAGACCCTTTCTGCAGCAATTCCCTGTTTCTTATTCAACAGATAGTAAAGGATCTGAAAGCCCATATAGCTCATGCCTACTTCATAAACATCAGGAAAAGCCAAAGCAATAAAGACTTCCGTTTCAGTGGCGCTTTTAATTATGCTACCGAACTCACCGCCTGTATAACGGACAGGTTTCTGCACACTGCTTAAAATATCTATTGGTAATTCCTTTTCCATACCTTCTCCTAAAACTGTAGTCTTTGATCCTGAACTTTAATATTCAGCAAAAGGGCTATCAGTCCTACATTAGTCAGCAGTGAACTGACACCATAACTTAAAAACGGCAGTGGTACGCCTGTAACCGGCATAATACCTATTGTCATGCCTATATTTATCACAATATGAAACATGAACATTGATGTTATCCCAATTGCCAATAAGGTCCCGAAATCATCATCTGCATTAAGGGCAATGACAATACCTCTCCAAATTATAATGAGATAAAGAAGAATCAAAAGGATTGTGCCGACAAAACCAAATTCTTCTCCTGCTACGGCAAAAATGAAATCCGTATGGTTTTCCGGCAAAAAATTTAGCTGGCTCTGTGTTCCTTCCAGCCAACCTTTTCCGAAAAGACCGCCACTGCCGACAGCAATTTTCGACTGGATGACATGATATCCACTGCCGAAAGGATCAAGTTCCGGATCTAGAAAAACGCGTATGCGGTTTTTCTGATAGTCCTTTAAAACCCTCCAGAAAACTGGCATCAGGGCAAGAAAAGTAACTCCCAATCCTAAGAACCACTTATATTTAAAACCGCTTATAAAAATCATGCCAAGCAATATGGCAATAAACGTAAGTGACGTGCCAAGATCAGGCTGCCTCATGACTAATATAAATGGCACTAATACATAAGCAAATACAGGCAGATAATCCTTAAATGTCTCTAGCCACTCAAGGCGTTTTTCTATAAAAGCAGCCAGACAGATGATTAGAATAATCTTAGAGAATTCACTAGGCTGGAAAGAAAGAGGACCGATCTGTATCCAACGTTGGGCTCCCAACTGTGCATGGCCGAAAAGCATTACCACTATCAAGAGGACCAAATTAACAATATATAACTGCTTGGTATAGTTTTTAAGCATTCTATAGTCAAAACGAAGGGAAAATGCTGCTACGATTATAGAAACTGCCATAAATATCATCTGGCGCCACATATGCCAGCTCCGCCCTGTTTCAACAACAAAAGTATGGATCGCGCTGTAAATAAGTACCAGACCATATGTCATCAACATCAAAGTTGCTAATATAAGCCACCAGTCTAAATTGCGTAAAGTCCGCCTAAGTTCCACAGCACGCTTCCTTTCTTTCCTATCCGCATTCTATTTGCCGTTTTCTTTGCCGTCGGCCGGCGTTTCACTTTTCTCACGGAAATATTCCTCAAAGCACTTATAAACTATGGGTCCCGCTGATATTGAGCCGAAGCCGCCCCGCTCTACGACCGCTACCACAACGAGTTCAGGATCTTCTAATGGTCCGTAGGCCACAAACAGACCGTGATCGCGTCCGTGAGAATTCTCAGCCGTACCGGTCTTGCCAGCTATTTTCTTTGGCAGAGCATCAAAATAATATGCCGTTCCGCCTTCCCGTGTTGTGGCACTCATGCCAAGTTGCATATAGTCCAGCGTCTGCTGAGATACATCAATATGCTTTCCCTCTGCCCTTTTTGGTTTAGTAAAATCGCTACCATCAGGATTTAAAATCTTTTCCACCAAATACGGCTGATATTTAATTCCTCCGTTGGCCACACAGCCTAACATTACAGCAAGCTGCAATGGCGTCGCAAGATTAAAGCCCTGACCTATAGCCGCATTGAACGTATCTCCCAATCGCCATTCCTCGTTCCAAAGTTCCTTTTTTACCTGTCTTGATGCTACAAGTCCTTTGCTTTCATCATCAAGATCAATACCCGTTGGTTCACCAAACCCATAGATTCTAGCATATTTTGCAATATTATCTATACCAGTCCTATAAGACAACTCATAAAAATATACATTATCCGACTGAGCAAGCCCGGAAACAAAACTCAGCCATCCTAAAACCTCTCCTCCAGCATTTCCCATAGTCGGCACGAGAGGATGGTATCCACCGTCATAAATACGCTCATACAGGGTTACCTTATTAAGTTCGAATGCAGCGGAACCCGTAACGATCTTAAATGTTGATCCCGGCGGATATTCTCCCTCTATTACTCTGTTGCTTATCGGATAATCTGGATTATTATTTATATTGTTCCAATCTTTTGATGAAATGCCCTGCACAAAAAGATTAGGATTGTAATTAGGCCGGCTTATAAGGGCCCGCACTGCTCCGTTTCTCGGATCTATGGCAACCATCGCCGCTGCATATGCATCAGGTGCCTTCCCACTGGCACGCAGAGACCATAAATGCGCATCAATAAATTTTTCCATTTCCATCTGCAAATCAAAATTAATAGTAAGCTGCAGGTTCTTTCCTGGAGTTGGATGCATAGCATTATGATGCCGCACTACATTTCCTGCAACATCTACTTCCTCTGCGAGAGTCCCGTCTTCTCCTCGCAAAATACTGTCATAGCTTTTCTCCAAGCCTGCTTTGCCTACAATGCTTCCCAATGTTGCATTCTTAAAAAGTCCGTGTTCTATTTCGTACTCGCTGACTTCACCAACATATCCCAATGCATGAACTGCAAGATCATTATACACATAGTTACGGATCGGTCTGATTTCCAGCATCACATAATACGGCATATTCCTGCGCTGCTCTTCTATTTTGGTAAGCTGCTCGGTAGAAAGATTACTTTTTAATAAAGCCGGATCGGAATAATTAGCACTGGCCGTAATCTTTTCTTTTATGTCATCAACCGGCATTTCCAGCAGCACACTGAGCCGTTCCAAAAGATCCGAATTATAACTGCGTTGTTTCTGCAACGCAACAGCATAACCAGGCAGATTATTTACCAGTTCCCTGCCAGAACTGTCCAAAATTAGACCTCTAGGGGCAATAATTCTTGACTGGCGCAGCCGATTTTCATCCGATTGTTCAGCATAATACTCACTACGCCACAACTGCAGATATGCTATCCGTCCTACCAGCACTGCAAATAAAAGGATGCACAGCAAAAACATGCTCCGTAAACGGCTCATATGGCATCTATTCAGCATGTGCATCCCCCTTTCCAGAAATCAATATTCAATGTTCTCAGCACAAACCCATTTGTAGATTTTTCGTACAAGCCAGGCCACAGGATAGGCAAGCAACATGTTTCCCGCACAATAACCAACCGTATCATACAGAAAATCATGCAGAATCTTCCATTGTCCTCCAGTACGCATAAATTCAACCCACCAGAAACAGAAACGTATAAATAGAGAACAGCAACCTGTGGAAATAATATGATAAAAAAATCTATCCTTAAAAATTTTATCCTTCGCCAGCCCTATTAAATAACCTAAAATACTGCGGGTAAGCATATGGAATCCAAAGATTCCCGTAGTCATAGAATCCTGCAAAAAACCTGCAAAAATACCTGCCGCCGCGCCGTAATTTTCTCCATACAGTAAAGAGAAAGTATATAGTGCCAAAAACGGCAGATCAAATGTCAGCCAGCCCATAAAAAAAACTGAAACTGCTCCCTGTATAAGCAATAATAAGAGAAACAGGACGGGCCAAATCAGTTTCCTCATTTTGCCTATCCTCCACAATCGTTTATATCAATTTTTTCTACCGGCGTAAATCCTGTTACAATCAGGACCTGCTCAATATTATCAATATTAGCTGATGGTGCTATTACTGCTTCTTGCAAGAGTCCCACACTATCTAATCGTGCGGATATGACTTTGCCTATCAAAATATTATCCGGATGGTTACCTCCAAATCCACTGGTAACAATAATATCATCCTTCATAATACTTGCTTCACGGAAAATATGCTCCATAAGCAACATGCCATCTATTGATCCATTGCCAGTGGTAATGCCGACAGCCCTAGATGATGCACGCAGCACTCGGCCACCTATTCTGCATCTGGGCGATGTAATAAGCAACACCTTTGCATAGCCGCCATAAACTTCATCTATAACACCTGCTAAGGCTCCGTTACTTATTACAGCCATTTCACGCCGCAGCCCTTTATTTTCCCCAGCATTAATATACAGGCTTTCATGTAAATCCCCAAAATTACGGGCAATGACTCTAGCAGCTACAGTAATCTGGTCCTCATGCGTCTCTTTGTAGGCAAGCAATTCACGCAGTTGATGGTTTTCAGCATAGATGGCAGCCGTAGCAAGATTAGCATAACGCAATTCGTCATTATCCTTTTTCAGTTGTTCGTTTTCGCTCTGCAAAACTGTTAAAGCCCGCCAATAACTGCGTAAACTGCGCATACCGTCTCCTGCCACGTCTCCTACCCTTCCCAAATAATTTATAGCGTTTTCTACTGGCAGTACAATTGCGGCAACAGCCTTATTAACCACAGGGAAACGGCTTCTACCTGCTACAGCCAAAGCAATCATCGCGATCATAATTAGTGCAAACAATATGCACAATAATTTTCTTTTACTCATGCTGTTACCTTTAAATATATTTTTATTTATCTGGAAGCTATGAATCCTTTTCTATAAGTATCAACATGCTCAACAGCAATACCAGTGCCTAACACGACACAATTTAATGCTTCATCAGAAACATATACCGGCATACCCGTCTCCTTTGCAAGCAATTTATCCAGATTACGCAGCAGAGATGATCCACCAGTCATAACGATACCTCTATCCATAATATCAGCGGACAACTCAGGCGGCGTACGCTCAAGTGCATTTCTCACTGCATCTATAATAATGCCTACAGGTTCTTCAACCGCTTCGCAAGCATGATTTGCGGTTATAACAATATTTTTCGGCAAACCACTTAAAAGATCTCTTCCGCAGACTTCCATTTCCTGGGGAGAAGGTACCGGCATTGCAGTGCCAATTTCAATTTTAATATTCTCGGCAGTGCGCTCACCAATCAGCATATTAAAGGTTTTGCGAATATATCTGACTATAGCACTGTCAATGGCATCGCCGCCAGTACGCACACTGCAGCTGATAACTATGCCACCCAAAGAAATAACTGCCACTTCACAAGTCCCACCGCCAATGTCTACTACCATGCTGCCAGTGGCCTCCTGTACAGGCAGCCCGGCTCCTATAGCTGCTGCCATCGGTTCCTCTATTAAGTAAGCTTCTCTTGCCCCTGCTTCAATAGTAGCATCAATTACCGCACGTTTTTCTACTTCGGTAACGCCGGAAGGAACACCTACAAGGATACGGGGACGTATAAAACTCCTGTTTCCCATAGCCTTTTTTATAAAATGCTTCAACATAGACTGGGTAATATCATAATCTGCAATAACCCCATCTTTCATGGGACGGATGGCAACAATATTTCCAGGTGTACGCCCAATCATCCTCTTTGCTTCTGCTCCAATTGCAAGAACCTCATTAGTACCTTTTTCCACAGCAACCACTGACGGTTCAGAAATAATAATACCCTTACCTTTACAGTGTACTAATGTATTCGCCGTCCCCAAGTCTACGCCCATATCACTAGACATATTATCAAAAAATCCTATATTGGGGAAATTAAAACTCATTTCCTTGCTATCCTCCTATAAAACATCCTCATATTTTTTATCGAAGATTACTGCTGTCCCTCCACATTTACTCCTAGTTTTTCAAACATTAAATAAAGGCAGGTAAGAGGCAATACCACAACATTATTATAGCAACTATCAATCTTTTCAACTAGCAGAGCACCTTTGCCCTGAATACCATATGCCCACGCTTTATCAAGCGGTTCTACTGTAGCAACATACGCAGTTATTTTATTTTCAGCCAAATTCCTGAAAAATACTCTCGTTTCGCAGACATTAGTCAGCTTTTTCCCTCTGTATCCTACAGATACCCCCGTCAACACCCTATGCTCCCTGCCCGAAAGTAATCTTAGCATTTCTACAGCTGCTTCTTTCCCGTCAGGTTTGCCTAAAATCATTCCATTTATCACAACTACAGTATCGGCAGCAACAGCAGGTACATTATCTCCGCAAACTGCACATACTGCCTGACATTTGCCAAAAGCATTGGCAAGTACTGTTTTCTCAGGAGGTTCTGTCCCGCCACTGCTTTCCACGAAATCAGCAGGATGCACTTTCACATCAAAACCTATATTCTGCAACAATCTTAGACGCCTCGGAGAAGCCGAAGCCAAAATCACCTGCATAATGACCCTCTAATCACTAACCTGATTATTGTCAGTGTCAATAACCATCTTTGGTACTTCAATCTCCGTAATTACTGGTTGGCGGCCGCCGCGTACGGCATCACGTTTAAAAATATGGATATAATTAAAAGCTAACAAAAACCATATAATACCTCCGACGACGATACAGGGCAATTTTTCCAAGCGAAAGAAAATAGCAATACCATTGCCAAAAGCTGCCCCAGCTATAACACCTATAACGGGCAACCCATAAATGATAGCTTGTGCTTTGCGCTTTTCCAGTTCCTGGTATTCGATGCCAACATTATTGCCAGGCTTGGCATTTACAGGATTCCAGCAGTCTAGGTATTTCGGAAGATTTTTTATTGTGCTTTTTGTTTTATCAATTTTTACCTGAGCTCTTTCACCCTGAGCATTCGTAACAATACCTTTTATCTCGGCCATATAGCTCTCCCCTCAATAGCTATAGACAAATACATACCAAAATCCTAAACCAAAAATGACACCGTAAATAGCAAAAAATACTACCAGTCCCTGCCAGCAGATTGGATAGCCAAAATGGACATACTCTCCTAAAGTTCCACGCCGGTTAAAAAATGTATACTTGGTGCGCCGGCGAAACCATTTGGCTTTATTTTCTTGCCCTACAATTTTGGCTATCAGGGAAATATAGAAAAAAGACACTATGAAAACCTGAATTATCCTGTTGCATATCGCAGCTGACGATACAGCTTCCAACTCTTCCATTTTCTCATCCTCACCTATAACATTCACATTCTTATTTCATAACTCAATATATTTGTCCGGCAGTTGCCGCTTCAACTGACGTACAAATTCATCGCTCGCCTTAAAAAGCAATCCTGCCAGCTTGTTGTTATTTTTACCTTCTGTAAATACCAGCAGCCGCTGCTGATTAGAATCCAGCGAATTATACCTATGGATATAGTGACTGATTTTGGTTTTGCGGAAAAAGCTTTTTACATATCGATTCGTAAAACTTTCCGTATGAGTTAAATCAACTACATAACTGCGGTTTATAATGCCAAGCCCGTGGCTTACAACTTTCAGTTTCCTGTCGCGGTAGAGAATTAACGTATAGTCAAAAGCTACACGCCATATCCATAGTCCCAAGAAACATAAATACATTCCCCAACTCATAATATTAATACGACCGCTATTATAATAATTAACACTTTCATCATAAAGGAAAGCGGCTATTACCAGCAGTACAAGGGCTGCCACAATTTTTCTGTCCACGCTTGTTGAAGATTCCTCGCGATAAAGTTCTTCCAAATATTGTCCCTCCACGATTCTGCTATTAATTATATAGCCTATATGTTATACCAAAAAAAGTTGTAAAGCATATACCTTACGTAAAATAAATATATAAAATAAAAATGAATTTCCTGCACTTTTCCAAAAAAAACTAGATGTCTCTGTTATTCACAAATATTTCAGGTATTTTTAGCCTCTTGTCTGCCCATTGCCGTTAACAAGGTATTTTATACTAGTCAGTTCAGGCAAAGCCATAGGCCCGCGAGCATGTATTTTTTGAGTACTTATACCAATTTCTGCACCAAAGCCAAATTCAAAGCCATCAGTAAATCTAGTGGAGGCATTGACATAAACGACCGCTGCATCCACTTTCTGCTGGAATATCTCAGCATTCAAACAGTCCCTGGTTACTATACACTCGCTATGCTTTGTCCCATAACGGGCAATATGTTCCATAGCCTCTTCAAGGCTGTCAACTATTTTTACCGATAGACATAGATCATCATATTCTGTCGCCCAGTCTTCCTCCTGCGCTGTCAGTACATTTTCGCTATAGGACTGTACTATTTTATCTCCGCATATTTCCACTCCGGCTGCAAAATATTTGTCCAGCATTACCGGCATAAAGCGGTCTGCCACATCTTTATGTACCAAAAGTGTCTCCATGGCATTACAGACTGCAGGACGCTGTACTTTGGCATTTAAAGCTATATTCACAGCCATTTCAATATCCGCAGAAGCATCCACGTAGGTGTGGCAAATACCGGCACCAGTCTCTATTACCGGGACTGAGGCATTTTCTACTACGGTTTTAATAAGACCCGCACCGCCTCTTGGAATAACCAGATCCACCAGCCCATTCATATGAATTAAATTGCTTACTGCCTCACGATCGCTGGTATCAATAAACTGTACAGCCCCTTTAGGAATGCCTGCCTTTTCTGCTGCTGCTTTCAAAATATCTGTGATGGCAATATTTGATTGCATCGCTTCGCTACCGCCCTTTAAAACAACCGCATTACCAGATTTCAAACAGAGTCCTGCCGCATCAGCAGTAACATTAGGCCGTGCTTCATAAATAATGCCGACGACACCCAAAGGAACACTCATTTTAGTTACCGTAAGTCCATTTGGCAGCCTCTTGCCGTCCAGTATATTGCCTATTGGATCAGGCAGAGCAGCAATCTGACGCAGTCCTTCCGCCATTTCCATGATACGCGCATCTGTAAGTTTTAGTCTGTCAAGCATGGAAGATTTCATCACGTTAGCGGCATTTTTCATATCATTTTTATTAGCCGCTAGAATTTTCTCCTGCTCGTACTCTAATGCTTTTGCCATAGCAAGCAGTGCCCGGTTTTTTAAGATAGTACCTGCATTTGCAAGCTCTCTAGACGCTTTTTTTGCCTCCAGCACTTTATCCATTACTAATTTATAAGTAGGCATTTTATCACCTTCACAAAATAACAAGATCGTCCCTATGTATTACTTCATCATAATTTTTATGCCCCAGCAACTTTTCGATATCCGCTGATTTGCATCCTTTAATCTTTTCCAGTTCATCAGAACTATAGTGTACAAGCCCGCGGGCTAATTCATGCCCTGAACCGTCTTTTACACTCACCGTACTTCCTGTTTCGAAATCTCCATTAACGTCTGCTATTCCTGCAGGCAGAATGCTGCATCCTCCAGCTTTATGCAACGCCCTGACACAACCGGCATCTATGATAATACTGCCTTTAATACGAGCCCCGAAAGCCAGCCAGCGTTTACGAAACTGCAGCCTGTTTTCCCTACTTACAAACAAAGTCCCTATTTCTTCTCCATTTAAAATATTGGGAATGGCACCATTTTCTGTGCCACTCGCTATTACCAAATTTATACCACTATTTGTAGCAGCTTTGGCAGCCTGCAGTTTTGTAGTCATTCCGCCAGTTCCGCATTGTGAACCGGCGCCGCCAGCAAAAGCTTCAATATCCGGTGTGATTTCATATACTTCATGCATAAGTTTTGCATTAGGATCCGTCCGCGGATTTGCCGTATAGAGACCATCCACATCTGATAAAATAATGACCAGATCAACATCAATAATCCCTGCGACTAGTGCTGACATATTATCATTATCGCCGATTTTCAGCTCATCTAATGCAACTACATCATTCTCATTAACAATGGGAATAACCCTCTGTTTTAAGAGTTCCATAAAGGTATTGCGCGAATTAGTATAACGGTGACGATCAAGCGATTCCGTTTTCGTAAGCAGCACCTGAGCTACTATCTGTCCATATTCTGCGAAAAATTTTTCATAAGTATGCATCAATACTCCCTGCCCCACAGCCGCAGCGGCCTGTTTACCAGGAATAGTACCTGGTTTTTCCTTTAATCCAAGCCTATCCACACCTACAGCAACAGCACCGGATGTTACCAAAATCATTTCCCGCCCCTGGTTCTGCAGATCAGAAATCTCTCTGGCGAGTCTGTCGATTTGGCTGAAATTCATCTTTCCATTTTTATGGGTAATAGTACTTGTGCCTACTTTTACCACAATCCTTTTAGCTATTTTTAAATTTTTTCTTTCAGAAGTCATATTCACAAATCCCCGCATCAGCAATACTGCTTTTTATTCATTATTTTTATACTCAAAAACCATGTCGCGGATACGTACGCTTTCGCCTTCCTGCGCACCCTTTTCCCTTAAAGCTTCATCAATCCCAAGGCGACGCCAAATAAGCTGAAAACGATGCAATGCCTCACTATTATCAAAATTAGTCATGGCTACCAAGCGTTCAATATTTTTACCCCTTACCTCGTAGTCGGTATCAGTTCCAGCTACAATCTCAAAACTATCAGGGTCAATTTCATCTACACGGGTGAGGTCCTCTTCATCATCTTCCGGTTCATATCGCCTCAACAGTTCGTAGGCTTTATACATAAGTTCCTGCAGACCTTCGCCAATTGCCGCAGAAACCGCAGTAATTTCATAACCCTTTTCCTCTACGCATTTTTTCAACCGCTCATAGTTTGCGCGTGCTTCTGGCAGATCCATTTTATTAGCCACCACAAGTTGTAATCGACTGGCCAGGCGATTGCTATATTCTGCCAATTCGGCATTGATATCCTCAAAATCCTTAATCGGATTACGCCCATCTACAGCTGCCACATCCACGATATGTAAAAGCACTTTTGTACGCTCTATATGACGCAAGAAATCATGTCCCAAACCTACTCTCTCATGGGCCCCTTCAATAAGTCCAGGAATATCAGCCAATACAAAACTATGCTCCTCATCAATGCGAACAACACCCAGCACCGGTGTCAAAGTGGTGAAATGATAAGCTGCAATTTCAGGTCGTGCAGCACTTACCTGAGCTATAATACTTGATTTTCCTACGCTTGGATATCCCACAAGACCCACATCCGCAAGCAGCTTCAGTTCAAGTCTCAGCCAACGGCTTTCACCAGGTTCGCCCTTTTCGGCAAAAATGGGTGCACGGTTTACACTGGTTGCATAGCAAGCATTTCCCTTACCACCGCGACCTCCCTTGGCAACCACATATTCCTGTCCATCTTCAATTAAATCTACAAGCAGTGCCCCAGTATCATCATCACGCACTAATGTTCCCGTAGGTACTTTCACATATACCGTTTCTCCATGCGCGCCAGTGCAGTTCTTTGCGCCTCCAGGTTCACCACGTCCAGCTATATATTTTCTCTTATAGCGGAAATCTATCAAGGTATTTAGATTTTCATCAGCAATAAGTACAACATCTCCACCGCAGCCGCCATTACCTCCATTCGGACCGCCCTTTTCCACAAACTTTTCCCGGCGGAAACTGCTCATGCCGTCACCTCCGTTACCAGATTCCACATAAATTCTTGCTCTGTCAAAAAACATTTTTTCTCCTATGCTTCTAATTTTAGTCACATTCATTTATTTTATTATAGCCTGTTTCCGCCATTCTATTCAATACCCTACCGCTAAAAAATCTCTATCTCTAAGTGTAAAAACTTCCGTAAAATGTATAAAATATCCGACAAGTGCCTGTGGTCATTGCGGATAAAAAAATACTACCAATTAAATTTTCGGATATTCATATACAAAGCATTGCTTGACAAACTTTAATTTTGCTGACATAATGTAGAGAACATATCAAATTGTTAGCAAAATTTACTATTCACCAAATATTATGATCGGGAAGGTTTTCAGGTTTTGATTTTAGAGAAGTAGCGTCAGGTGTAAGCTGCTGCAAATCCTGCGAAGAAGCTCACCCGTAAACAGCCGTCCTGAAAATTCTGCTAGGGGCGGACGCATAGATAGCGTTATATCGCCGAACTAGCTATTCGGGAAGAATGAAGAAAAATTTTAGGGTGGTACCGCGATTTTCGCCCCTATCTGCAAGCCGCAGATAGGGGCGCTATATTGTTGCTTTATGTTATTGAAATCATTAGAACATTGGAGGCATCAGATTATGGGAATGACAATGACAGAAAAAATTATTGCCAATCATGCGGGAAAAAATGCGGTAAATGCAGGTGATCTTCTTATTTCGAAAGTGGATCTGGTTATGGCAAATGATATTACCGGCCCACCAGCTATTACGGAATTCGAAAAAATTGGACGCCCTATTTTTGATAAGGACAAAATTGCCCTAATCCCAGACCATTTTTCTCCCTGCAAAGATATTAAGTCGGCTGCAATGTGCAAACGCATGCGTGACTTTGCGCATAAGCATCAGATTTCTAATTATTTTGAAATAGGACGTATGGGTATTGAACATGCCATCTTGCCAGATAAAGGACTTGTCGCTCCCGGGGAAATTATTATCGGAGCCGACTCCCATACCTGCACCTATGGGGCATTAAACGCTATGAGTACCGGCATGGGGCAAACCGACATCGGAGCATCCATGGCCAGCGGAACCACATGGTTTAAAGTGCCTCAGTCTATTAAAGTGGCATTAACAGGAACCCTTCCCAGATTTGTTAAAGGCAAGGATATAATTTTATATTTAATTGGTATGATTGGCGTTGATGGTGCCCGTTATCAGTCTCTCGAATTCGCAGGTGACGGTGTAGGTCAGCTTTCCATGTCCGACCGTTTTACAATCTGCAATATGGCCATTGAAGCAGGCGGGAAAAACGCTATTTTCCCAGTTGATGAAAAGACAAGATCCTTCCTGAAAGGCTGCGTGAACAGACCCTGGCAGGAAGTAACAGCAGACAGTGACGCTAAATATTCCCGTGAAATTGTAATCGAATTAAATAAACTGGTTCCTGTCGTTGCCTATCCGCATCTGCCGGAAAACACCAATCCTGCAGCAGAAGGCAAAGATATTAAGATTGACCAGGTAATAGTCGGTTCATGTACCAACGGGCGTCTTGATGACTTAGCGCAGGCCGCTGAAATCATGAAAGGACGCAAAGTTTGCGACCATGTGCGAATGATAGTTATCCCAGCCACTCAAGAGGTTTATAAAGAAGCCATGAAACTCGGATATATTGATATCTTTATTGATGCCGGTGCGGCGGTATCTACCCCCACATGCGGCCCATGCATGGGCGGGCATATGGGCATTCTCGCTGCAGGTGAAAAGGCAGTTTCTACCACCAACCGTAATTTCCGCGGCCGCATGGGACATGTTGACAGTGAAGTTTATCTCGCCAGCCCCTATACTGCTGCTGCAAGTGCAGTTACCGGCTATATAACAAGCCCTGAGGAGGTAATGAAATGAGTAAAGTATGGCGCTATAAAGATCACGTTGACACGGATGTAATAATACCTGCAAGATACCTGAATATTGCTGACTTTAATGAATTAGCAGAGCATGCCATGGAAGATTCCAAAGAAAACCTGGAAGTCAACTTCGCCGCTAATGTGCAGCCAGGCGATTATATTGTGGCTGGCAAAAACTTCGGCTGCGGTTCCAGCCGCGAGCATGCCCCTATAGTTATTAAGGTAAAAGGCATTAAATGCATCATAGCTGACAGCTTTGCCCGTATTTTTTACCGCAATGCAATAAATATCGGGCTGCCCGTCCTTGAAATAGGCAGTGATGTGGAAAAAATCGAAGCTGGTGATGAGATTGATGTGGATATGGAAAAAGGTGAAATTAAGATTTTAAATAAAGGCATTACTATCAATACAAAACCTCCGCCGGAATTTATACAGAAAATCTCTGACTGTGGAGGATTAATTAATTATGCCAAAGGAGCTAATGAATAATGAAAATCACTTTACTTCCAGGAGATGGTATCGGCCCTGAAATAGTAGACGCAGCCATCGCAGTTTTAAATGCAACGGCTAAAAAGTTCGGTTTCGATGTTACATATGACAAACAACTCCTTGGTGGCTGTGCCATTGATGCTACAGGCGTGCCTATGCCAGAAGCAACAGTTGTTTCCGCCAAAGCTGCTGACGCAGTGCTTCTAGGTGCTGTAGGAGGACCTAAATGGGATAATGTTGCTCCCGAGGTTCGTCCAGAAAAAGGCCTGCTCGGCATTCGCAAAGCATTAGGACTTTATTGTAATCTGCGTCCTATGGTCGTTTCCAAATTCACTGCATACCTTTCTCCTCTTAAAACTGAGATAGCTGAAGGTGCCGATCTCTTGATTGTCCGCGAACTTACAGGCGGTATTTACTTTGGCGAACACAACGAAGCACATTTAAACGCTCAGGGCATAGAAGAAGCCAGCGATGTGGAACTTTATACCAGACCTGAAATTGAGCGCATTGCAAAATTTGCTTTCGAAGTGGCAAGAAAACGTCGCGGCAAAGTAACCAGCGTTGATAAATCCAACGTCCTTGGCACCAGCCGAATGTGGCGTAAAATCGTGTCGGAAATGCAGTCAAAAAACTATCCTGATATAGAGCTTACTAATCTGTACGTAGATAACTGTGCAATGCAGCTGGTTTTAAACCCCAGACAATTTGATGTCATCTTAACCAACAATATGTTTGGTGATATTTTAAGCGATGAGGCCAGCACTATTGCAGGCAGTATAGGCCTCCTTCCAAGTGCAAGTTTAGGCGATGGAACAGGTTTATATGAGCCAATACATGGCAGTGCGCCAGATATCGCAGGCCAGGGAATTGCCAATCCTCTCGCTACAATCCTAAGTGTTGCCATGATGCTACGTTACTCCTTTGATTTAATCGATCCTGCAAATGCTATTGAAGCAGCTATAATTTGCGTTATGGACCAGGGTTATCGTACTTCAGATCTGTATAAAGAAGGTCTCACTAAAGTATCCACATCTGAAATGGGATGTCTGATTGCTCAAGAACTTTTAATATAAAATATCCATTTCATTGACACTATAACAAAAAAATACAGGCTTTACCTGTATTTTTTTGTTCCAAGCCCTACCTTCATATGGTTATTTAAGATTTTCCACCATAGGGCAAACATAAATACTGCCTAAGATATCGCCACTTCATTAATGTACGCATTGCTAAGGCTCATTTTCTTATGTTAAAATTAGTTATAAGACTTAACGGCTGATTAAATCCTAATCTTTGCGAGGCGGATATGGATAATAAATTCCCTGTTTACATAAAAAAAATAATGCGATCCTTAACAAACGAAGGCTTCGAAGCATATGTGGTTGGCGGATCAGTCCGCGATCTGCTGCTCGGCATAAAACCTGGAGATTTTGATATTGCAACTAATGCCAAGCCAGAAAATATCATTGAAATATGCCATCGTAAGAACTGGAAAACAGTGGATAATTTGGGACGTAATTTTGGTTGTGTAAATGCCATTATTGAGAAGACAAACGTTGAAATAACTACTTTCCGCGGTGAAAGTTATGGCAGTGATGCACACAGGCCGGAGCAGGTATGGTACTGTGAAACCCTGCAGGAGGACTGTAACCGCCGTGATTTCACTGTTAACGCCATGGCCATTGATATTACCGGCAGACTTTACGATTTTTATGACGGCCAGGCAGACCTAAAAAAAAGACTCCTGCGTACCGTCGGCTGTGCCCAGAAGCGTTATGAGGAAGATGCACTAAGAATGTTTCGTGCCTGCCGCTTTGTTGCCCAGTTAGGGTTTACCTATGTGCAGGATACCAGGCTGTTTCCCTCATTTGGTGAACCGGGTACTCCTTATTATCTCCCACGAAACTATGTCTTCCCCGTAGAACGCTGCGCCAGTCTCTCCCTTGAAAGAGTGCGCAGAGAACTGGATAAACTTCTTCTTTCTTCCTTTGCGGGGCGGGGACTTATGCTGTTTCTTGCAACAGGTCTTGCTGAGGCTTTTTGCCGCCGCCGCAATAACGGGATTAGCACCCAGATCCCTATTCTGCCTGAACTGTGCCATCTCGAGGGATTACGGCAAAATCCCCGTTTCCATAAGTATAATGTATGGGAACATACTTTAACTGCTGTTGATAACTCCCCAAAGGATCTGGCCATCCGCTGGGCCTTGCTGCTTCACGATATTGGTAAAGGCCTCCCTGAAATCCGTAAGTTCAATAAAGAAGGACAGCCCTCTGATCACGGTCATGAATCTCAAAGTGCGCTTATGGCGGAAACTATTCTAAACCGCCTTGGATATCAGAAAAATTTTATCAGGAAAGTAGTTTGGCTAGTCGCGAGCCACATGCGCTTTGCTCCCATGCTAGCTACAGGCGAAAAGGCTCTGTTTCATTGGATTCGCGCAGAAGCCTTAAGTGGTAATTTTTCAAATTCCATGGAAATGGCTACAGCCTACAATAATCTGGTAGAAGTCTTTTTAGCCGACATGGGTGCAACTAACGCTGGTGAAAACAGTAGTCTTATGCAGGCAGGGAAGGAACTTGGAAAACAGGTTACAGAAATTGCCCGCACAAAAATGCCTGTTGCTATAAGTGATTTAAATATTAGCGGCCATGATTTGCTGGAACTTCTTCCAGAATCCAAAATACATCAATATATGATTCTGCTTTTAGAAAGAGTTCAATCAGGAAATTTGCCCAATGAAAAAACAGCTCTGATGGCTGCAGTAAAAAAGTATCTGC
>Ga0192243_10396_pt1 | contig 16735 bp, 8 predicted proteins | sample Koala_Koa27_K3_FD_131233 | JGI IMG/M metagenome (GOLD analysis project Ga0192243, IMG submission 131233) | Enriched cells from koala feces incubated with labeled cellulose particles, San Francisco Zoo, California, United States - Koala_Koa2-7_K3 ... | reverse complement strand
GTAGAAGAAAACTTTGAAGATGACGGAATTGCGCCGGAACCAACCACTACCGCTGTCATAAAGATGAAGATTGGAGAAGAGAACAAACACCAAGTGATTGACGGTTTCGGCTGTGCGTTCTGTGGATGGTCACACCGTATTTGGAATACCATGCAACGTGATGCGGTGATGGAAGACTTGTTCGGTAAATCAGGTTTAGCCCTGAATATTTTCCGTGGCGAAGTATTCCCTTCTTATTGTAATCCGGAAACGGGTGATATTGAATTCAAAATGGACCGCAATTTCATGTTACGCCCCGATGATCCTTCTATGATCAATAACTATTGGCGTAACTACAACGGTGAAGAGTGCGGAGAGCAGACGCAACTGGGACAAATGTGGCTGGTTGACCATATCAACAAAAAATTTAAAGATGTCAAGTTCTTCTTTTCTGTTTGGTGTCCCCCTGTTGTATGGAAAAGCAATGGTAAACTTAATGGTGGAAACTTGAAGGCAGATTACTACGAAGATTATGCAAAATACCTGATGGATTTTGTAGATGCGTATGAAAAAGGATTGGGCATTGATATCTATGCGATGTCCGGATGGAATGAACCGGATGGAATCGGATAATATCTGTATTTCTCTTGGAAATTATCTGCTCCCTGCTTTTCATTTGCGTTGAAGATTGTCTTGATCTCTTGAGTGGTATACCAACGTTTCAAGTCGTCAAAACGGTGTCCTTCACCGAAGAATTCAAGTAAGCACTGATGTTCGATTTCAGCCATTAAATCAGCTTGGGCAAAAGTCTTGTCTGCCAATCCGGCTCTTTTGCGAATGATCTTTAATGCTGTATTTGCACCATTGGCATCGTTTGTCATAGCACAGGCTTCGGCATACATCAACAGTACTTCTGAAAAACGCATAGCACGCAGATTGTTTGCTTTACCTTCCTTATGCCCCATATTATCGGCATTAGTCGCGTTCACAAAATATGCAGTGTACTTTTTCAGCAGAAACATACCGTCTCCCTGGCTGAATGTGGGAGCACCTCCGGTCATTTTACCACCGTTGCCATCCCAGAGATCTTCCATCGAACGGTTGCCGCCATACCATTTTTCATTCTTAACAACGTCATTCATAGATTCCGGATTAAAGAATAAACTTGCGTACATACGTTTGTCAAACTTTGTATCCGATCCGGCAGGACGTTCTTCTTTCACAAACTGGCCGACAGCGAAACTGGAAGGCATCAATTTAGCCCAACCACCGCCGGCAACCGGACCTACAAACTGGGGAAGAGAGTTACCGAGGCTGATGCCACTTTCGTTACCCCATGTCAATTCACCATCACTACTATATTGCAATTCGAATACAGATTCTTCATTGTTCTCTTTTGCTGTAGTAAAGTTTTCAGCGAAGTTCTCTATCAGGTTGTAACGTCCCGGATAGTAAGGAGCGTTCATCAATAATTGCAGTTGTGCTTTTGCTTCAGGATACTTGTGCTGGTACAGATATACTTTGGCAAGCATAGCGATGGCGGCCCCTTTCTCAATGCGACCTTTTTCATCACCGGAACGGGTCACAGGAAGGTTACAGCTGATAGCATCTTTCAAATCATCTTCTGCCTGTTTCCAAAGCTGTTCTTCCTTGGCGGCGGGTTTGTTGCTTTCGTCTTCGTTGGATGGAACCACACGCAGAGGAACTTCTTTATAGTTGTGTACTAACAGGAAGTATTGGAAGCCTCTCAGAAAGAGAGCTTCTCCTTTAATGGTGGAACGGTCTTCCTCACTAATCCCTGTTGCCGGAACCAAATCAATATTCTTCAGTACCAGATTGGCACGCTGAATACCTGCATAGAGTGCTCCGTATGGATCATTTCCTGTTGTACTGGAGTTTTGGAATGTAGCGATGGCCCACATGGAAGCCTCTTCATTCAGAATCGTAAAGATATCGTCGCCGCGGCTGTTCAGATTCAACCATCCGTCGAATGCACCGTAATAACCGTTCATTTGATATTTAATCGGTGAGTAGGCGGCAGCAAGACCGCTCTCTGCATCAGCTTTATTCTTCCAGAAATTATTTTCTGTGAAGTGATTGGGATCTGACAGATCCAAAAAGTTGGATTCGTTGCACGAGGTCAATGCTCCGGAAAGGAGAGTCGCCACGCATATGTATGATAACCAGTTCTTTTTCATGTTATAAATTCAATTAGTGTGTATTATCTTCGTATTATAAGCTAACCTGAATACCGAAAGAGATAGTACGTGGTAGCGGATAACGTCCTTGGTCGATTCCTCTTGAGAATACGCTGTAAGATGCGCCGATATCTACACTGCCGCTTTCTCCGAGGTCGGGAGAATAGCCCGAATATTTACTCAATGTGAAGAGGTTCTCCATTGATGTGTAAATTCTTACATTTTCCAGTTTTACTTTCTTCAGCAAGTTTTTCGGGAGTGAATAGCCGATATCCAGTGTTTTCAGACGGAAGTAAGAGCCGTCTTCCAGCCATCTGTCGGTATATGCCAATCCATTATCTGTACCGTCTGTTTTAGAGAAACGAGGAATGTCGGTGTTCTGATTATCCGGTCTCCATGAGTTAGCCAGCTTAGTGCTGTAGTTGCCGTTGAACTTACCCGATTCAAGGCAGTAACGCTGATAGTTATATATTTTGTTACCTGTCATGCCGTCAAAGAACAGACCGAAGTCGAATCCTTTCCATTCACCGCCTAAGCGCAGGCCGAATGTAAAATCAGGGAACGGATTGCCTACATCATGTTGGTCATTCTCATCAATAATACCGTCACCATTCCAGTCTTTGTAACGTACGTCACCCGGTTGTGCGCCCGGCTGAATTTGTTTGCCGTCCTTATTCTTGTAGTTATCAATCTCTTCCTGTGTGCGGAAAATACCGTCAGTTTCAATCAGGTTGAAGTATGACATAGGGTGTCCTTCTTCAAATCTGTTAATACCGCGTCCGCCGGCACCGTGAGCTGAGTAACCGGAAATAGCCATGTTGTTACCACCGGCAGTAATCTTCGTTACTTCATTCTTTTCAGTAGTAGCATTTGCACCGATATAGTAGCTGAAGTCGTCACCGATAGTACTGCGCCAATTGATGGATAATTCGAATCCTTTGTTACGTACCTGGCCGGCGTTCTGGATAGACAGACCGCTGATACCGGTAGAAGCAGCATAAGGGACAGGAAGTAATACATCATTTGTATTTTTTACATAAGCATCGGCTGTCAATGTTAATTTGCCGTTCAACAGACTCAGGTCCAGACCTGCATTGAAAGTTTCTGTACTTTCCCAAGTCAGATCGTTGGGGGATACTGCGGTTACATTAGGCAACTGACCGAACCAAATGTTATTGCCTTGCAGGTAATTCATGCCATCGGATACTACGCTGATGGTAGGATAGTATTTATCCATCTGCTGATTACCTAGTTTACCGTAGCTGAAGCGAAGTTTGAATTGGTCAAATACATTTTCCAATGGTTTGAAGAATTTCTCACGGTTGATGTTCCATCCGATAGATGCTGAAGGGAAGCTACCGAACTGGTGTCCTTTCTTGAAACGTGAGGAACCATCGCGGCGGATAGATGCAGAAAGCAGATAACGGTCATCGTAAGAATACATGATACGTCCGAAGAGCGAAACCAAAGCCAATTCGTTTATTGAGCTGGAGGCTGTCATTGATTTAACGTTACCCGTCATTGTCTCAATGAACTCAGGGATATCTGTATTGCTGCCGTTCAGACCGTAGCTCTTGTCTTTTTGTGCAGAATAGCCGACCAATGCGGAAAGATTATGTTTGCCAAATATCTTATCATAGTTCAATGTATTCTCCAATACCCATGATTCGTAATCGGCAGAGCCTTCACTCAGGTCAGGGGCATCGTTTTTACCATAAGTTCCCAGGTCGTAGGCACCCGTATATGTACGGCTTTTGGTGTGGTCCTTTCTAAGTCCTAAGTTCAGTTTATATTTCAATCCTTTAATAACTTCAGCTTGTAAATAAGCGTTTAAGAAGATCTGAGTTTTTTCATTGTTTTTGTTCACCGTACTATAATATGCATACGGATTCGGAAGATTGATGTCTGCGGAAGTTCCCCAACCGGTCGGGTTTGTCGGATCAAAGACTGGAACTACTGAAGGGAAACGCAAAATTTCACCCATAGTATCCTGATTAATGTTACCTTCACCCTTAGAGAGGCGGACTATCATCGATTCACCGATAATCAGGCGATTATCCAGAAAAGAGTAATCGCTTTTCAAACGGATATTATATGATTCGTGACTGGTGTTGCGAAGAATACCTTCTTTGTTCAAATAGCTTGCGGACGCACTGTATGAAGCAGTTTTAGAACCGCCGCTAATATTGGCGTTGGCTTTGTAAGTCATTGCAGTACGAAGCATAATGTCTTGCCAGTCTGTACCTGCACCTACAAAAGGAACAGAACCAACTTCTGTGCCATAACCGTCTGCTGCTAAATTATAATAACGTGCGAAACGGCTGTATTCTTCACCATTAAAGACATTCAACGTTTTTGGAGTCTGGCTGAAACCTGTGAAGAAGTTTATATCAAGTTTGGTAGGCATATCTTTGCGCCCGCTCTTCGTAGTCACCAATACTACACCACCGGCAGCACGAGAACCATAGATAGCGGCAGCGGCAGCGTCTTTCAACACTTCGATAGAAGCAATATCCGACGGGTCTACCATGCTGAGGTCTCCGAAGGAACCATCGATGACATAGAGTGGATCATTATTTGAAAGAGAGCTGATACCACGTACGTTGATAGTCATCCCTTCGTTCGGGTCACCACTTGTACTTGCTACGGATACACCGGCAATTTTTCCTTGAAGAGCTGTGCCCACATTTGTTGCGACAGCGCCGTTCAACTCTTTTGTACCTACTGAACTGACTGCTCCGGAGAGATGGCTTTTCTTTACTGTACCATAACCGATGACTACAACCTGTTCAAGAGCTACGTTGTCTTCTTCCAGACTGACATTGATTGGAGCGTTTGAAGTTATTGTACGCTCTATACTTTTCATACCTACTGTTGAGAATACAAGAATATCGCCTTTATTGATGTTAACGGCATATTTACCATCTATGCTTGTAATTGTACCAGTGTCTTTCCCTTTTACTTTTACTGTAACTCCTGGTAAGGGGTCGTTTGTCGTTGCTTCTGTTACTATCCCTTTTACTTCAATGTTCTGTGCTGTTAGTGGAATACTAACCAAGCAGAGAAAAAGGAATAGTAGAAATTGAATTTTTCTTCTCATAATTTATTGTATTAGATTATAAACTCTGTTCAACTGCTGATTGCTCCATGGAAACCTCAATCAGTAATTGGATGATGCAAAAGTAGGCGATAATGTAATGGCAGACAAGTATTATTTTATCCCATTCTAATACTTTTCTATAATGTGGCATTACAAATATATTAATGTTTTTCTTAAGCGGAGGAATTACTTATAAGAAATAAAATCGTTATAACTGCCCAATTTGTTACTTATAAGAAATAAAAATGCTATATTTGCTAAATTTGTTACTTATAAGAAATAAAGATGAGAAAGCCGGAATATTATAAAAGAGAGTTGTATGTACAACGTATAAAGCCTTTTGTCGATACACAGATGATAAAGGTGATTGTTGGGCAAAGGCGTGTGGGGAAGAGCTATCTGTTGTTTCAACTGATGGATGACATTCGTGACGGTTCTCCGGAAGCAGATATCATCTATATTAATAAGGAGTTATTTGAGTTTGATCAAATCAAAACTTATGCCGACTTGATAAATTATGTGTCTGCGACAAGAAAGGGCGCGGAAGATAAGTGTTATCTGTTTATTGATGAGATACAAGATATTGAAGGTTTTGAGAAGGCCCTGAGGCATTTCTTTGCGGAAAACACTTATGACATCTATTGTACGGGAAGTAATGCCACCATGCTTTCGGGTGAACTGGCTACTTTCCTGAGTGGTAGATATATTGAATTTAAAGTATACGGTCTGACCTATACCGAATTTTTGGAGTTTCATAAACTGGAGGATTCCGTTGAAGCGTTTAGCCGTTTTTACCGGTTCGGCGGGCTTCCTTATCTTGCCAGTTTGCCTTTTGAAGAGCACCTTATAATGGAGTATCTGAGAAATATCTATAATACAATTATATTGAAAGATGTGGTGAATAGATATAGTATCAGGAATGTACGGCAATTGCAGGATCTGACGGTTTATTTGGCTGACACGATTGGGAATCTGTTTTCAGCAAATAAAATAAGTGAGTATCTGAAATCACAGAGGGTAGATATGTTGCCCAAAACAATATTGGAATATCTTACTTATTTGAATAGTGCTTATTTTGTAAGAAGAATCCGTCCGATGGATATTCAGGGAAAGAAACAATTCCAGATCGGAGAGAAATATTATTTTGAAGATTTAGGAATACGTAATGCGATTCGTCCTTTCCGGGCGACCGATATCGGACAGGTGCTGGAGAATGTGGTGTGCCATCATTTGCTGGTGTGCGGATACGCGCTGTATATAGGCAGAGATGGCGATAAGGAAGTTGATTTTGTGGCCGAACGTAATGGGGAAAAGCTATATGTTCAGGTTGCATATTCAGTTATAGACCCCAAAACGCATGAACGGGAGTTTGGCAATCTGTTGGCGATTCAGGATAACTATCCCAAGATAGTTGTTACCATGGATGAAGTGGAAGGAGTTTCCTATCAAGGCATCGAGCAGGTGCCCGTTCGTAAGTTTTTGCTTCGTTGGAAGTAAGGGTGGGTGCAGTATTTATGCAGTCTGTATCATAAGTCTTAAAAGATAAATTACAAAGGAGAAGCTAAAACAACTAGCTTCTCCTTTTCCCATCCTATTAATCATCCTGAATGATTATTTGAAAACAATCTCCATGGGTCTACCTATCCAAACTTGTGGTTGTTCTAAATGAAAGATGCGGGCGATAGTGGACGCCACATCGTATTGCATCATGCTTACATCGTCAAACCGGAGTCCTTTCTTAATATTCTTGCCGGATATGATGAAAGCAGTTTCCATTTCTTGCATTGTTTTTCCGCCATGACCTTTATCGATACCTCCATGGTCGGAAGTTAATATGAAAATGGTATCATCCAGCATTCCCACGTCTTTTACCGCCTGAACGATTTGGCCGACATACACATCCAGTTCTTTAAGTTTCTCATAATATTCCGGTGTGTCGTGTCCGGCAGTGTGTCCGGTGTGGTCGGGGCCGTCGTAGCAGATGGCAACAAGAGCGGGGTGTTTCTCCTTAATATAAGAAGAAGCCATATTGCCCAGTTCTTTCGGAGTCTTGTTGCAGTCGGCAACATGATAGTGATAACTTAAAGACAGCGTATCTACTAAATATTTAATTCCTTCCCATTCATACAGGCAGCCGATTTCCGCTTCCGGGCGGGCATCGCGCAGTAATTGGAAAACAGTAGGGAAGATACCATTCTTATTTAATACACGTGAGGGAAGTTCCGGTGTTTTAGATCCCCATTCGGTGTATCCGTGAAGTTCCGGTCCCGCTCCCATGAACATGGATGCCCAGTTGATGGCACTGGAAGAGGGGAGGGCAGAACGCTTTTTCAGTGTGTAAGCTCCGTCCTCCATCAGTTTCTTTACGTTCGGCATATCTGCTTTGGGAAGGCTGTAGGCTCCCCAGCCGTCCAAACCGATGAAAACAACATGTTTAGCTTTGTCTTTTCCTTTGGCATGGCAGGAGAAAGTGAAACTGAAGAGGAGTGCGAATGTAGCAAGTAGTGTTAAAAAGGTTTGTTTATTCATGATATTGTTATTTATATGGTTAATGTTTTATTCGTTATCTAATCAAAGGGCATAACTAATGATGAGCAAAGGTAGGATTATTTTGAGGGGGAGACAAATATAATATTAGCAGATACTAATACTTTTATGGTATTTCTTTTGAATTTCTGTCTTTTGCCTGGCATTGATTCTTTGGTTGTCAAATTCTATCCTTGATTATTTGTCTATAATATTGACCGTTTTAATGATTATTCTGCTCAAATATGAATATCCTTTCAGCTTGACTGCGATAATATCCTTACAGTTTTATAATAAACCGTTTGAGTGTTTTTAATAAATAGTTGAAGGGTTTATTATAAACGGTATCCAAGTTTATTAAAAACTATTTTTGGGAAATTTCTGAGTAACCTTGGAATTATATAAACAAAAAGGGAGAAAATCAGTGCTGATTCTCTCCCTTTTCCATTCCTTTATAGATGGAAACAGATGCCTTATTGGCTGCTGTTATGTCTTATATTTTATACGTTTCATATTGCTTTTCTTCTTTTTGCTACCTTCAAAGATACAAAATAAAAAAGGAAAAGTCAATGTGTCTCATGAGAATAACATCCGGCATCTATTGCCGGGACAACAGCTGAATTATCAGAAAGCATCGAAAAGCATGGAGGTCACGGATATCGACACGTACCAATACATCTCCTGGAAAGACGGTATCCTCGCATTCAGGGACGATCCGCTCGAAACAATATTCGACAGGCTGGAACAAGTCTACCAGGTACGTTTCATCCTGAAAGACCCGTCGATCAGCCAGTTCACTTACCGAGCGACTTTCAAAGGTGAGACGCTGGATGAAATACTGGATTATATGGGAATGAGCATCCCCATCACTTTCCGGACAACAGAAACAAAACAAGAAGGGAATGACAGTGTAAGCGTCCGCACGATAGAAGTATATAAGAATTAGACGTTTCTGATATAAAACGCTGCGGAGAGGACAAAGACCATGTATACGCTTTGTTCTCTCCGCATTCTCTTTTTCTCTCCGCTATCTGTTTTTTTTCATTTTCCCATGTGGTATTTTCTTTCTGAGCAGTCTTATATACAAATCACTTAAGTGCATTCCTGTATCAATACTAAAAAAACAATTCTGATTATGAAGAGAATTACATTCTTACTATTAAGTTTTCTGATGGCTGTTTTATATCCGAATCCCGTATCGGCACAGAACAGCACCTTGACACTCAGCGTGTCTGATACGCCTCTGAATGAGATTCTGAATAAAATAGAAAAGAAGACCAGCTATTCTTTTCAGTATAGCACGCAGGTGATCGACGTCCGGCAAAAACGTTCGATTCACGTAAAGAACCAGCCGATAGAAGCGGTATTAAACATACTTCTGAAGGGCACGGACATCCAGTATCACATCAAGGGAAAGCAAATCATCCTGAATGCCAGAAAGAAGGAAACGAAAAAGGCACCGGAAAAGTCAAAAGGCATCGTCATGGACAGTAAAACCCGTGAACCGATTATCGGGGCAAGCATTACGGTGGAAGGAGAAAAGACCGGCGCTATCAGCGATATCGACGGTCGTTTCGAAATTGAGGCTCCGGAGCATTCGAGGCTTTGCGTTTCTTATATGGGCTATGTCACACAACTGGTTCCGGTAAAGGCGAACAGCCTATTGGAGATATGGATGTCGGAGGACACGAAAGTGATCGACGAAGTAGTGGTGGTAGGATATGGTGCCGTATCCAGAAAGAATCTGACGACTGCCATTGCCCAGGTGAAACCGGAAAAGATTCCACAAGCGGCAACGAGTAATATCAGCCAGTTATTGATGGGCCGTGCCGCCGGATTACAGGCAGTGGTCAACAGTACCCAGCCGGACGGCAAGGTAAATATATCCATTCGCGGCGGAGAAAACCCGATCTATGTAGTAGACGGCATCGTGATGCCGGGCGATGCCATCAGCACGAATGGTGGAGAAACAGGTCTGCCGAGCAATGTCAACCGCGGCGGACTCGCCGGTCTGAACCCTTCCGATATCGAGTCCGTAGAAATACTGAAAGATGCCTCAGCCGCCATTTATGGTATCGGTGCAGCCAACGGAGTCATTTTAATCACCACCAAGAAAGGAAAAGAAGGCGCTCCCAGCATCAGCTATGACGGCAGTTACTCTTTTGTGAGAAATTACCCGTATCTGGATGCGCTCAACTCACAGCAATACATGGAACTTGCCAATGTATTCAACAAAGAGAACTACTTGTACAACAAGAAACAATACCCCTATGGCCCGGATGCATATGACGGGAAATGGAGTCCGCTATTCTCAGAAACAGATCGTCTGAACGCACTCGACACCAACTGGAAAGACTACGTGCTGAAAAGCGGCTACATCACCAAGCATAATCTGACAATCAGCGGAGGAACCTCCAAGATCAGATATTATCTGGGAGGAAGCTATCTGGATCAGGAAGGAACCGTGCTCAATTCCGGCATGACCAAATATACCTTTCGCGGAAACATCGGAGTCGATCTTTTTCCTTTTCTGAACTTCACCTCCGCTTTCAATGCCAATCAAAATACCTACAGCAACTGTATGGTAGGCACCGATACAGGCAACCGGGGAGATGTAGCGGGCAGTGCGCTGACTTCAGCCCTTTTATATCCGCCTTACCTGCCTCTGACACAGGATGACGGCACCTATACCATCTTTCGGAGCATTCCCAATCCCAAAGCAATGGAGGACATCGCCGACAAGACGAAAGAAAACGGATATAATCTGAACTTCACCGCCCATCTGAAACTGTACAAGGATATTCTTTCCGTCAAAGGAGTATACGGAATGAATCAGGAAAGCATGAGACGTTCGATCTTTATACCTTCGGATGTTTATTTCTCCAGAATGTACAAGTCAAGAGGGAATATACAATCGGAAAGAAGGCTGACACAGACGCTGGAAGCCATGCTGACGTTCTCCAAGTATATGTTCAATACCGTGCAGATAGATGCCTTGGCAGGTATCGGCAAGTATCTGGAAAGTTACGAAGGATACGGCATTTCCTATGAAGATGTACACGATGCCATCAACGAACACGACATCAGTTCCGCAAAGGGCAAGTTTTATCCGACATCGCACACCGCAAAGAATGAAAAGAGATCGCAGTTCTTTAAAGCGGGCTTTGACATACTGGACAAGTATGTGATCACCGCTACACTGCGACGGGATGGCACGGACAAGTTTTTTCCGGGCAATAAGTATGCCTTGTTTCCATCCGTATCGGGGGCATGGAAGATTTCGAATGAGAACTTTCTGAAGAGCATTTCGTGGATTAACCTGCTGAAGCTCAGAGCAAGTTGGGGAAAGACAGGACAGGATAACCTAGGCAGTTCTCTCTACGGATCGTATGCACCCAACAATTTCAAGGTTAATTTCAGTGATAACAGTATTATCAACATCCCTTATGTGTCTATGGGAGCCAATTACCCGGATGTAAGCTGGCAAAAAACAACGATGAAGAATATCGGTCTGGACTTCTATCTGCTGAGCGACCGCATTTCCGGCAGCTTCGACTTTTTCAGAAATGACATTACCCGCCTGCTGGGATATGCTTCAACCTCGCCTCTGGCCATCTACGAAACCAGACCGGTCAACGGAGGCCATTACTACAGAAGAGGATGGGAACTGATGCTGGATACCAAAAACATCGTCGGAGAATTTACATGGGACACCTCGCTTACTTTCTCCAAAACAAATTCATTCTGGAAGGAAAGGCTGCCCAACTATGACTACCAGATTTATCAGAAGAGAGAAAATGAGCCGATGAACGCCTATTACTATTACAATGTGACCGACATCATCAACACCGACCGTTCCAATATGCCGGAATCACAGAAGTCATTACAGGCAGAGGCCCAGCTGCCCGGCTGTCCGATTATCGAGGACAAAAACAAGGACGGTAAGATAGATGAAAACGATATCTACATGAAAGATAATTCTCCGGCTGTTTATGTCGGCTTCGGCAATACATTTACTTACAAGAACTTTGAATTCAGTTTTTTTATGTACGGGCAGTTCGGCATACAGAAGTATAATATCGCCTACAGTGCCGCACAAGCCGGTCCACTGGCAGTCGACTATCCGGAGAATTCAAACAAGTTTGCCTATCGCCTCTGGAACTCGCAGACAAATCCCAACGGAAGCCGTCCCGGTCTGGCCATTGGCAAAATGGGAGCATTGCCGGGCAATGCATGGGTGAATACAGATATGGAAAACGCATCATTCATGAGAATGAGAAATATCACGCTGGCTTATAACCTGACCGGAAACCTACTCGGTTCTCTGCAAAGATATGTACGGAATATCAAAGTGTACGTGGATGCCCAGAATCCTTTTATACTGACCAAGTTTCAAGGATTCGATCCGGAGATATATACCGGAGGAGGCGGAACCGGCGGAGGTTCCAGAGGTGAATATCCTCAGACACGTACCTTCTCTCTCGGAGCTAATATTACTTTTTAAATGAACCTAAGAAGATTTGCAGAAATGAAAAAAATAAGATTGATAAGACTGTTTATTGCAACAAGCCTGTTAGTATTATGTAGTTGTGAGGATAATTTCGATCCCAAGATATTCGGAACTTTAAATCCCGACAACTTCCCTTCGACAGAGACGGAATATAAAGACTATGCCCTGGCGTGTTACTTGCCGTTCACCACAACGTGGACTTACTACATCGGTACAGAACTGAGACAACATGGCTTTTATATACCGGAAGGCGGCATTCTCAGAATGTTTGAGTCTCCTTCGGACAATATGGCTGTCTGGGGCACGGGCTGGGGAGAGTGGCTGAAATTCTCACAGGCCGACTTCAACAATTGTATTTACTATGAACGTTCCTGGGTGAGCGAAGATAACATCAACCACATACCCAAACTGGGACAGATCACCAGATTCACGGAGATTATCTCCACATTGGAAAAAGCGGATGAAAGCATCTTCCACACCATCAGCAAAAAGCAACTGCTGGGCGAAGTTCATTTATGCAGAGGTCTGATGATCTATTATCTGATGCATATTTACGGTCCGCTGCCCGTCATCACACAGGGAGAGGACGTTACCAACGAGGAAGCACTGAATAATCTGGTCAGACCTTCACTGGAAGAAATGACGTCATGGATTTACAACGACTTTGAATTTGCAATAGAGAATCTCCCGGAAACAGTAGAAGAAAGAGGACGCTATACATCGGATTATGCCAGATTCTGCCTGATGAAACATTGCCTCAACGAAGGAGAGCATATGCCGCATTACTATCAGAAAGCACTGGAAATGTATCAGGAGCTGGAGGCTACCCATCGTTACAGCCTCTTTAAAGAAGGGGACAATCCGTATGTGGATATGTACAAAGCCAAAAACGACTTTAATTGCGAGATTATCATGGCTTTAAGCTGCGATCCGTCTGCCGACGGAGGAGACAGCAGCGGCAACTTCTTCCCGCTGTCCATGCTGACCACTCCGAATGATGCCTCCAAAGTAGATATAGACGGACATCCTACCCCATTCTACTATCAGGGAAAAGGGTGGGCACAATTCTACAATGTATCTCCCAAGCTGTATGACAGTTACGACTCCAGAGACAAACGAAGAGCCGTCATTTTAAATGAGTATTGGGTAGATAACGGCACGGGAGGAGTGACCACGAAAAGAACCAAAGAAGACCTGGGAGTCAGATGGGACGGATACATTATCAATAAATTCCCGATAGAGACAAACACGGTCTTTCAGGGAAACGATTTCCCACTGGCACGCTGGGCGGATGTTTTACTGATGATGGCGGAAGCGGAAGTGCGCAAATCCAATGCGGCCCCTTCTGCGGAGGCTGTCAGTGCCGTCAATGAAGTGAGGAACAGAGCGGGACTGGATAACCTGTCCGCCCGGCAGACAAGCTCTAAAGAAGCCTTCCTCGATGCGATTCTGGAGGAAAGGGCGAAAGAGTTCCTGTACGAAGGACAGAGGAAAATCGATCTGATCCGGTTCAACAAGTATGCCCAGCTATGCCGGAAAGTAAAAGGCGTATCACCTACACACCAGTATGTACCGCTGCCCAACTATTTTGTAGAACAGGCAAAGTCTTACGGAAAAGACCTGCAACAAACTTATTCACGTCCCGGATGGAGTGAAGATTTATCAAAAGCTACTAACTAATCAACTTATTATTATCATGAGAAAACATTTACTACTGAAACTCTTATTTGTGTGTTTTGTATTAACCAGCCCCAGCGTCAAAGCCGGAAACGGAGGGTATCTTTTCGCACACATGAGACATGAGGATTACGGACGTCTATATTACTACATCAGCAGGGATGCCAAAAACTGGACCAAGCTGAACAACAACGAACGGGTGGTTCCGGACTACAGGGGACATCCCGACATCATGAAAGGCAGAGACGGACGCTACTATATGATCGGCGTCTCTGAAAAGACACAAAACCCTGTCCTCTGGACTTCCAGAGACTTAGTAAAATGGAAACAGGAAAAGGAGTTATCCGCCGAACCCTTCATCCATATCGAAGGCTACTTTACCGAACGCGCCTGGTTTGGTGCCCCCAAACTCTTCTATGACAAGGATTCAGATCAGTATCTGATCACCTGGCACGCCTGCAAAGCAGGAGCCACCGGCAAAGAAGAATGGACTAGCATGAGAACCTTTTATATACTGACGAAGGACTTTGAGCATTTCACTACCCCCGAACGCTTGTTTGACTTCCAGACCGAAGCGGACCGGGAAATGGCGACAATCGATGCCATCATCCGAAAAATAAACGGTACTTATTATGCCGTCATCAAAGACGAAAGATGGCCGGAAGACGGAGTACCGACAGGCAAAACTGTCAGAATCTCCCATTCCCCAAACCTGACCGGACCGTATACCGATCCCGGTCAGCCGGTGACTACTCCCTACACTTACTATGAAGCTCCTATCCTGATGCCTCAACCGGACAATAACGGATGGATGATCTTCTCTGAAAAATATCCGCATGAGTATGTCCGCTTTCAGGCAGACCATATGGACGCCGAGAAGTGGGATTGCACCGATCTGACGATTCCGGATTCACGCCACGGAGCAATGGTCCGCATCAGCGAGAAAGAGTATAAAAAAATACTATCCGGTTTCAAACACTAAGAAAATATCCATTATACAGACGATACCCATGAAAAAGAATTTGTATATCATCCTCTTATGCTTTCTCTGCCTGAGCCTCTCTGAGATACAGGCAGAGAACCGCTGGAACATCAACCCGGATGGAAGCATTACATGGAAACTCAGAGAGAAGGATGCCCATCAGGATCATATCGAAATGAGTGGTCTGAAAATATCCGCCGTCATACGGTATGGAGTCGACGAAAAAGGCGCCTTTACCCTAGACAGAAGCATGATATGGCCGATGCTGCGTACCGTTCCCAATAATACACACGCCTCTCTTATGAGAAGATTCTCCTGGAACATACCTGAAATGATAACGGTCAACGGTCAATGTCTGCGGAACGAAAAAGTAGAGAGCATCACCCTGAAAGGAAGCATCACGGTGAACAGCACCTATCATGGAAACGGAGGAAAAGTGGCACTGACACGTATCTTATTCCCTTCAACCAATAAGCCTGCTTTCTGCGAGAAGTATGTGCTGCGCAATGACAACAGCCACAACATCCGGGTAGAGATCCCTCAGTCCCGTTCTGTCATACAGACATTGCCCGAACAGGGAGTATATGGAAGTTACAGGCTGGTATCGGAAATCAAGGGAGGAAAGACGGTGATATTAAAGCCGGGTGAGGAAGTCTCCTTCAGTGCCTTCTTTGCCGGATACAAGCCCGATGAGGCTGAACCGGCGATGGACATCGACCAGGAAAAAGAAGCACGCGAAGCATTGATTGCAGGTCTATGGGACAATCTGATACTGGAAACACCGGATCGTACAATTAATACCATGTTCGCCTTTGCCAAAATCCGTGCTGCCGAAAGTATATACAAAACGAAAGGCGGATTATTGCACGGACCGGGCGGTGAAGCCTACTATGCAGCGATCTGGGCCAATGATCAGGCTGAGTACGTCAATCCTTTCTTTCCCTACCTTGGTTATCAGACCGGCAATCAGTCTGCCTTGTGTTCGTTCATGCATTTTGCCCGTTTTATTAATCCGGAGTATAAAAAGCTCCCCAGTTCGATCATTGCAGAAGGTACGGATGTCTGGGGTGGAGCCGGCGATCGCGGCGACGCTGCAATGGTAGCCTACGGAGCCGCCCGATATGCCCTGGCACAAGGAGACCGGGAAGAAGCGAAGCAACTTTGGCCTCTTATCGAATGGTGCCTCGAATATAACAGACGGCAACTAAATGCGGACGGAGTGGTAAGCTCCGACTCCGATGAGCTGGAAGGACGTTTCCCGGCAGGAAAAGCGAACCTGTGCACTTCGTCCTTATACTACGACGCACTCTTATCCGCCTGTTATCTGGGAAGGGAGACAGGTATAAACCGTACCCAACTGGCACAATACAAGAAACAGGCAGAAGAACTGAGGAAGAATATCGACCGCTACTTTGGCGGAGAGGTGGAAGGATTCAACACTTACCGATATTATAAGGAGAATGACAAACTGCGTTCATGGATCTGCATTCCGCTCACAGTGGGCATCTTCGACCGCAAGGACGAAACGATCAAGGCTTTGTTTTCACCCCGCCTCTGGACTCAGGACGGATTACTGACCGAATCGGGAAGCCAAACGTTCTGGGACCGTTCTACTTTATATGCACTGCGGGGCGTATACGCCTGCGGGGAAACGGACAAAGCGACCGAATATTTAAAGTTTTATTCCGGCCAGCGTCTGTTGGGTGAACACGTTCCGTATGCCATCGAAGCCTGGCCGGAAGGAAATCAGCGCCATCTATCGG
>Ga0192243_10387_pt1 | contig 16849 bp, 15 predicted proteins | sample Koala_Koa27_K3_FD_131233 | JGI IMG/M metagenome (GOLD analysis project Ga0192243, IMG submission 131233) | Enriched cells from koala feces incubated with labeled cellulose particles, San Francisco Zoo, California, United States - Koala_Koa2-7_K3 ... | reverse complement strand
CAGCGACATGATCAACCGCGGGATCAACGCATCCGCCGGTATGCTGATCGTGAATGAGAATATGTGCAATACATACAAGATCGGCATGGATAATCACAATTTCCGCCGCGGCTCCATCCACTATGTGGGCAGCGAGATCCGCTCCGTAATCTTCAACAAGATGCATGTAGGGCAGCAGGACGATATCTGCGTCATCAGCGGCGAGAGTATTGCGATCGAGGCGGGTATTATTGCGAATGAAGGATCGGTACTGGCTGTCGAGTATAATAAAGACGACCGAATGACGATTGAGGAGAATATCGAGCATTTCGGACTCAACAATATTCATGTGATCGATCATGTGGATGAGGAGACCATGCGCGGGCATGCCGTGCCGTCGCTGGTATTTCTGGTGGCTTCTGCCAGCATGGAGCAGGAGATTGCCTGTCTGGTGAAGCTGAATCCGCAGATCAGCGTGGTGGTGTATACACTGGATTTCTGTGTTGCGGCCAGTATGGCAAAGCTGTTTGAAAAGTATGGGATCGGAGATATAGAGACGATACAGGTTGCTGTTTCACGCTTGAATCATAAGAATTCCTTTGAGCAGGAGCCGGCGCCGTGGATCATTTCCGGGAAAGCGAACGGGTGATCTGGTGAGTTGCCGATCATCAGAAACAGAGAAATTAGAATCTGTCAGGTACATCGTTAGTCTGAGGACGGAAAGGTGTTTTACATGGAAGAGATTGAAAAGAGCTGTATAGACTGTACCGTGGGAAACTGTAACTGGGAGGATGGCAAGTATCCGCCGTTTTGCCCGTCTACGCATATGGATCCGGATCTTCTTGCGGACGCGATGGCAGAGTATGAGAAGGAGGACATCCGCCGGGTGACGATCGCTGCCGCGGAGGTGGAGGCGGACAATTACTGTAAAATGACCCGCCTTGAAGAGACTGTAGAGTTTGCGAAGAAGATTGGCGCGAAACGAATCGGGATCGCGAACTGCGTGGGTCTGCTTTCCGAGGCGCGGATGCTGGCGAAGGTGCTGCGTAGCCATGGCTTTGAGGTATACGGGGCAGCCTGCAAGGGCGGTATGCAGAAGAAGGCGGATGTGGGTATCCCGGAGCGCTGCGATGCGGTCGGTTTTAATATGTGCAACCCCATTCTGCAGGCAAAGACGCTGAATGCGCGGCATACGGATCTGAATATTCTGGTGGGACTTTGCGTGGGGCATGACAGCATGTTTTATAAGTATTCTGACGCACTGGTGACGACGCTGGTGGCGAAGGACCGCGTGCTGGGACACAATACCGTGGCGGCGCTGTATCAGGCGGACAAGTATTATAAGAAAGTGTTTGGAGATAAATAAGCTGGACAAAGACAGAAGGGTGATGTGACATTGGAGAGCGAAATAAATAAACTTCAGACAGAGAACCCTCTCGGTACCGAGCCGATCGGCAAACTGCTGCGCCGGTTTGCAATCCCGAGTTGTGTTTCCATGATCGTAAATGCGCTGTACAATATTGTGGATCAGATTTTCATCGGCCGCGGCGTTGGTTATCTCGGGAACGGGGCGACGTCCGTGATTCTGCCGCTTACCGTGCTGGCAATCGGCCTGTCACTTCTGTTCGGTGACGGCTGCGCGGCTTTTTACAGCATGAGACTGGGCGAAGGAAAAAAAGACGAGGCTGCGGCAAGCGTGGGAAATGCCGTGCTGTGTTCTGTTGTGATCGGAATAGTATTGGGGATTATCTGTTCTGTTTTCCTGAGTCCGATCTGCTGGCTGACCGGTTCCACGGAGGCAATCCATCCCTATGCGATGGATTATGGACGTGTGATCGCGATGGGGCTTCCTCTGGTTGTGTTTGAGGCGGGGATGTCCAGTATCATCCGGGCGGACGGAAGTCCGAAATACAGTATGGCGGGACTGCTGGCCGGCTGTGTGATCAATATCGTGATGGATTATATATTTGTGTTTCCGCTCGACATGGGCGTGCGCGGCGCGGCGATTGCGACAGTTATGGGACAGGCGGTGAATGCCGTGATTTTTGTGTTCTATTTTAAGAGGTTCCGGCAGGTGAAAATGACAAAACATATTTTCCGGATTCGTCTGTCATATGTGAAAAGAATCTGCCAGCTGGGCATTTCCAGTTTTATTATCCAGATGTCTGTCGTGGTCATTATGATTGTGACGAACAAACTTCTGGTTTTTCATGGCGCGAGCTCAAAATACGGTGCGGATATTCCGCTGACCGCCATGGGCGTGACGATGAAGATCAATAATATTCTGATTGCGATCATGAACGGTATAGCTGCGGGAGCCCTGCCGATCATCGGTTTTAATTACGGTGCGCGGAATCTTGACCGGGTGAAGAAAACGATTAAAATGTCTGTGGGGGTTGCGATGCTTTGCGGAGTGGTGGCTACCTTTTTCTTTCAGATGTTCCCGGAACAGATCATATCGATTTTCGGTTCCGAATCAGATTTATATGTAGAATTCAGCGTGCTCTGTCTGCGCCTATTCCTGATGTTCTGCATTCTGGATGGGATGAATAACGTGATTCCGACCTGTTTTCAGGCCGTGGGGCGGCCGGGGTATTCTGCTTTGTCTTCCTGTCTGAGACAGCTGATTCTGAATATTCCGCCGGCTGTTATTGTACCGATTTTTGTCGGGGTAACCGGCGTTCTCTGGAACGGGCCGATTGCCTGTGCGGCGGCGTTTGTGATCAATCTTTTTCTGATCCGGAAGATTTTCCGGGATCTGGAGCGGGAGATGGGATAAACCGCATCATGCCGAGCGATTACAGAGACGACTTTCATAAAAAGAAACAGGAGCAGCACATTTTCATTTTATGTGCTGCTCCTGTGCTAGTTAACAGTTAAGCGGTATGGAAACCGCGTCAGTTGCAATTGCTGATTGTCTTAGCTCAGCGCTGCTGTAATGATTGCCATGGAATAAACTTCCATCGCGTTGCAGCCTCTGGACAGATCGTTGATCGGAGCGTTCAATCCCAGCAGGATCGGGCCGTATGCGTCGAAGTTACCAAGACGCTGTGCAATCTTGTAACCGATGTTGCCGGCGTTGATATCCGGGAAGATGAAGGTGTTGGCATGTCCGGCCACTTCGGAACCGGGGCATTTGGCCTTTGCTACATTCGGGGAAACGGCCGCGTCAAACTGAAGCTCGCCCTCGATCGCAAGATCCGGAGCAGCTGCTTTTGTCTTCACGCAGGCGTTGCGCATCTTGTCTACGTCCTCGCCTTTGCCGGAACCAAGTGTCGAATAGCTTAAGAATGCAATCTTCGGGTCGATGCCGAAAATCTTCGCGCAGGCTGCGGTCTCGGTCGCGATCTCTACGAGATCATCCTCGGTAGGCTTGATGTTGATCGCACAGTCGCCCATGGCCAGCACTTCGTTCTCGCCGGTCGCAGCGGGACGAACCAGAATAAAGCAGGAAGAAACAATCTTGTTGCCCGACTTGGTCTTGATCAGCTGCAGCGCGGGGCGAACCGTGTCAGCAGTTGAATATGTAGCACCGCCCAGCAGGCAGTCCACTACGCCCATCTTTACCAGCATTGTGCCGAAGTAATTGCCCTTCATCAGAGCGGCACGGCAGTCGTCCGCGGTCATTTTACCCTTGCGGAGTTCTACCATGGTCTCAACCATCTCATCCATCTTGTCATAAGCCTCGGGATCAATGATATCTGCACCGTTAATATTGTATCCGGCTTCTTCTGCAGCTGCTTTCACCTCATCCACATTGCCTATAAGAATCGGTTTCAGGAAAGTACCGGCAAGCAGACGGGAAGAAGCTTCCAGAATCCGGGGATCAGAGCCCTCTGTAAAAACGATGGTTTTGGGATCGTTTTTTAATTTCTGAATTAATGCGTTGAACATTGGTATGTTACCTCCATATAATATATTTTATGTTTCTATTGTACCGCTTTTCGACTAAATTTCAAGCAAAAAGAGTGTTATCATTTTCACAAATAAAAAAACCGGCAGATTTTTGACCTGCCGGTGCGTACGCCTTCAGGGGCTCGAACCCTGGACAAATAGATTAAGAGTCTACTGCTCTACCAACTGAGCTAAAGGCGCATATACATCTGTCTGTGATGCATCTGCTCTGCAACGCAAGAAAAATTATATATCACAATGCTGTAAAATGCAAGCTAAATTTTTGCTTATTTACATATTTTTGTATGTTTTTTCAAATTTGTGCGCCAAAATAATATATCATGCACGATATTTAATATATTTTTGTTGAAAATAAGTAGTGACTAATTCGTAAAAGTGTAGTATCATATACACAATAACGGAGATCGTACATTTTATATTGTTTGTTTTAGATGATTGCTTTGAACTTGTCTGTGTCATAAGCGGACAGACAATGGGACAAGATAAGGTACGATGATGTATTTATATTTATTTATGGAGTTGTGGCTATGTTTGACGCGCTGCGATCGTTGATCGGAGATCATGTGAATTTTGTTTTTCTGGGAGAGGCCGGAAGCGGCAAGAGTGAAGTTTCTCTCAATTTTGCAAAATATCTGAATGAGTTGGGAGACCGGCCGGTCCATTATTTTGATCTGGATATGACAAAGCCGCTTTTTCGTTCCAGAGATGCTGTTTCGGAGATCGAGTCTCTGGGTGTGATCTTTCATTATGAAGAACAGTTCATGGACGCGCCGACACAGGTGGGCGGTGTGAACCGGCTTCTGAAGGATCCGGATTGTTATGTCATTCTGGATATCGGAGGGGATTATATCGGTGCCCGCGCGGTCGGCGGCTACGCGCCGCAGATCAATAAGGATCAGACAATTGTTTGCTATGTGCTGAATGCTTACCGCCCGTGGTCCAACGACATCGATCATATTGATGAGACACTGGCGAAGATTCTGGGCGTGTCCCACATTCAGCTGGGCAAGCTGCATATGGTCAACAACCCGAACAACGGACTCACGACGACGGAGAGGGAGTTTGTCGAGGGCAGCCGGAAGATGGCTGAGATGGTGACTCCGTATATCGCCGTGGATTTTGCCTGCGTGCGGGAGGAACTTTATGAAGCCGTGCGGGATCAGTCTGATGTGCCGGTGATGCCCGTGCATCTCTATCTGACCTATGAGTGGCTGAAGTTTGAGGCGTATAGTCCGGGCGGACCGCCGCTGCCGGGGAAGGGCTGACATTTGCTAATAGTGTGCTTAACACAAAGGGATTTGTGTTGCGTAAATAAATCAGTTTAAACAAGAGGAGGTAATAACTGAAATGGCAAAAATCGTAGTAAGATCAGAACGCTGTAAGAGTTGTGGTTACTGCATCAAGTTTTGCCCAAAGGGGGTTCTGGCGATTGGAACGAAGGTGAACTCCAAGGGTTACGAGTATGTGGAACCGGTCAAAATGGATGAATGTATCGCCTGTTGCATGTGTGGACGCATCTGTCCGGACGGCGCGATCGAGATCTACAAATAAGGAGGTTGAAAGATTATGGCAAGAGTATTGATGAAAGGCTGCGAAGCGATTGCCGAAGCAGCAGTAAGAGCCGGCTGTAGATTTTTCGCCGGATATCCTATTACACCGCAGAATGAGATCCCGGAGTATTTCGCACGGAGACTTCCGGAAGTAGGCGGCGCGTTCGTACAGGGTGAGTCAGAAGTGGCATCTGTGAACATGGTTTACGGTGCGGTATCGGCAGGGACCAGAGCGATGACATCCTCGTCCAGTCCGGGTGTTGCGTTAAAGAGCGAGGGCATTTCCTATGCAGCTGCGGCACGTATGCCCCTGGTATATTGCAATGTGGCGCGCGGGGGCCCGGGTGTAGGCGCGATCCAGCCGGCACAGCAGGATTATTTTCAGGCGACGAAGGCTTCCGGCAACGGCGGCTTCAAGATGATCGTTCTGGCTCCGTCCACGGTACAGGAAGCTGTTGACCTTACATACGCGGCTTTTGACTATGCGGACAGGGATATGAACCCGGTGCTCGTTCTGGCGGACGGCGTGATCGGCACGATGATGGAGCCGGTGGAGCTTCCGGAGATGAAGAGCGACGAGGAGATCGCCGCAATCAGGGAGAGCAAGAAGAAATGGGCCTGCATCGGACACGAGCTTGACTACGCGAACCGTTCCTGGATTCAGCCCGGACAGTGGGATACCTTTAAGATGCAGGCATGGAATGAAGATGCGGCGCGTATGTATGACAGCTGGGTGAAGGATATTCAGGTGGAGGAGTATCTGGTAGAAGACGCAGAGCTCATCCTGACCGCTTACGGTATCTGCGGACGTATCTGCAAATCCGTTGTAGACATTCTTCGCAAGCAGGGATACAGAGTCGGCCTGATCCGCCCGATCACGGTCAGCCCGTTCCCGTATACATCGTTTGACAACATTGATTACAATATCTGCAAGGCAGTTCTCGACGTGGAGATGTCCATTCCGGCGCAGTATTATGAGGATGTGGCGATCGGCGTGAAGAACCGCGCGGTTATCGAGACATGCCTGTGCTCCGGCGGAAACGTGATGAGCCGCGAGGCAGTGATCAAATCTGCAAGAAAAATTTTAGATAGATTAGGAGGGTACGTCAGTGGAATTAGTTTACTCTAGAACAAAAACAATTCAGGAAGATAAAGTATCCGGATTTTGCCCGGGCTGTATGCACAGCACCGTGATTAAGCTGCTCGGAGAGGTTCTCGAAGAGCTGAATATTGTAGATAAGAGCGTTCTGATCACCGGTATCGGATGCTGCGGACTTCATATGGACTATATTGCGTATGACACGATCACCGCGCCGCACGGACGTGCCTGTGCCGTGGCTACCGGTATGAAGCGAAGCAATCCGGATTCCGTTTACATCACCTATCAGGGTGACGGCGACTTTGCCTCTATCGGTCTGGCGGAGTCTGTTTCCGCGGCGAACCGCGGCGAGAATATCACCGTTATCTTTATCAACAACGGTATTTACGGCATGACCGGCGGACAGATGGCGCCGACCACGCTGATCGGTATGAAGGCTTCTACTGCTCCGAAAGGACGTATTGCCGAGGAGCATGGCTATCCGATGCATATGTGTGAGATTTTAAATCAGCTGACTGCTCCGGCTTATCTGGAGAGAACCAGCTGCAATACGCCGCAGAACTGCATTAAGACAAAGAAGGCGATTAAGAAAGCAATCCAGAATCAGATCGACGGCAAGGGATTTTCCATGGTTGAGATCGTGACAAGCTGCCCGACGAACTGGGGTCTTGAGCCGCTCGACGCGCTTGATTTCATTGAGCAGAAGATGCTGCCGGAGTATCCGCTCGGCGTAGTGAGAGATAAATAAAGGAGGAGGAAGAATTTTATGGAAACAAATTTATGTGTTGGCGGATTCGGCGGGCAGGGCGTTATGACTCTCGGCAAATTCCTTGCGACCGCTACCTGTGATTCCACAGACAAAAACGTTACGTTCTTCCCGTCTTACGGCGCAGAGCAGCGCGGCGGTACCGCGAACTGCTTCGTAGTTATCTCGGATGAGATGGTCGGTGCGCCTCTCGGCGACGTGATGGACGACCTGATCGTGATGAACGGACCTTCCCTTGTGAAGTTCCTGCCCACTCTGAAACAGGGCGGTACCCTGTTTATCAACAGCTCGATCGTGGATGAGAGTGAGATTACCCGTGATGATGTGAAAGTGGTAAAAGCACCGGTTACGGAGATGGCTTATGAGCTCGGCAATGCAAAAGTGCTGAATGTCATCATGCTTGGCGTGTATGTCGGTTATACCGAGGTGGTTTCTCCGGAGGTTGTATGGGGAACGATTGAGCACAAGCTCGCGAAAAAGGCAAAGCTGCTTCCGCTGAATAAGCAGGCGTTCGAGAAGGGACTCGAGATCGGCCGTTCTTTCAAATAGAGAAGGTGTGAACGGTACGCTGTGTGGGGACACAGAAGCCTTTATACGAGGAAATATTACATGAAATCTGATATATACTGACTCGTCATGGTACATGGGGCTATGACAGGAGGACGCCCGGCCGGAAGGCCGGGTGTTTTCCGTTATTGGTGTGCGCAGGAGTGCGTAAGGGATTCAGCGTACATTTCTGAAACAGACAGATTTTGCGGTTCGTTAATTCTTTTTCAGTGTAAAACAGAATTCCGTACCGGACGAGTCACTTTTTCGCAGCCAGAGTTTTTCGTCAAGAGAGACGGCTATTTCTGAAGCGATGGCGAGTCCGAGTCCGCTGCCTTTTCCGTTATGAGATTTATCTCCTTTGTAAAATCTGGAGAAGATATGCGGCTGATCTTCCGGTGAGATGGGTCGACCGCTGTTGATGACGGATATGGTAACGCATTTTATATCACTGACATATGTAATTTGTACGCTTCCCTCTTCGCCGGAAAACTTGACCGCGTTGTCCAGCAGAATATCCATGAGTCGGGCGGCCAGATTCTGGTTTGTGTATACTGCGGGGCAATGATTCAGAGGCGGTATACAGGTAAAGGAAACATCCATCTCCTCACAGAGGGCATCATATTTGTTCAGGACGGCCTGAAAGAGATCAGGAGCTGATATTTTGTGTTTCTGGCAGTCGATCTTCTTGCTCTGGATGCGGGAGAGTTCCAGCATATAGGTTACCGTGTGTTCGAGATTGTGAAGCTCATTCAGCATGATGCCGCAGTATTCTTTTCTTTTTTCTTCTTCCGGCACAAGGCCGTCGTACATGGTTTCGGTCAGCGCACGGACAGAAGCAATCGGAGATTTCAGCTCATGGCTGATGTTATCAATGTATTCCCGCTGTATCAGTTCTGTCTCTTTGTTTTTTCGTATGATAATCGCTGTGTAGATGACAGCAAGGATCACCGTCAGAGTGGCGGAAACAAATAAAACCAGAAGCATAATCCAAAGGGAAGAAAATCCTCGAAGGAAAAAAACATCTGTCCGTTTTCCATGGGTATGGCAATTGCGATGGCAAAGTTATCCTGCAAATCTGTGTTGAAGATAATGGTATAGACAGTCTTTCCCGACTGTACCTTCGGCAGATATTTATGCGCATAAAAATCGTAATTGAAGTCCTGTGTGTGGCCGGGAGAGAGAACGGCATCATATTTTTCCCCATCAGAGGAATAGATCAGATTGTCGGCGCCGTTGACAATCGCCTGCGGATTAAAATCCCCATATTCGATATAATAGTTCAGATCACGCTGTGCAATGTTCAGGAAATCTGTATTTTTATTTAAAACAATCAGAACAGAAAGACTGGTACCGCAGACAAGTACAACGGCGTAGATCAGAAGCCAGATGCCGATAAATCCGGCCGGAGATAAATGTTTCCCATGTGTGATTTTGCCGGGGTGCAGCCTGCCGTGCCGCAGCCCGCCTGTTTGAGTTGATAACGGTTCCTTTTTCATACATACCTCCGATTTTACGGGCGCCGCATATTTACACTGCCTTCCGGAAAGAAGACGGTTTTTATATTTCTCCTAATTTATATCCCACACCGTAGACGGAGCGGATCGCAAAGCGTGCGCAGGCGGGAAGCTTCTGCCGGATGTGTTTGATCCGGGTATCAACGCTGCGGGTATCTCCGTAATAATCATATCCCCATACTTTGTTCAGGGTCTGCTCGCGGGAGAAGACAGTTCCCGGGGCAGAGGCCAGACAGGCCAGTATATTTAATTCTTTCGGCGTGAGATCGACCGGTTTTCCTTCAATGGCTGCCGTGTAGGCGGATGTGTCAATGGTAAGATTGGAAAAACTGGTATAATTCGCGGATTGATTTTTACCGGATCGTTTTAAAATCACACGAACGCGGGTGACAATTTCCCGGGGAGAAAACGGTTTCGTGATATAATCGTCCGCACCAAGTTCAAGTCCGAGGATACGGTCAAACTCGGAGGATTTTGCGCTCAGGATCAGAACGGGTATGTCACTTGTCTTTCGAATCTCTTTCAGCACATCTACGCCGGATATTCCCGGCAGCATCAGATCCAGAATGATAAACGTAATTTTACGCTGATGAAAAATATTCAGAGCATCTTCCCCGGTATACGCAGAAATAACATCGATATGATCTTCTTTCAGATAAACGGAAAGACTTTCATGTACTGCGATATTATCATCACAGATTAGTATAGTCGTATTCATAGCACAGCCCCTTATGCCGTTTTTTTGTTTGAAATCCAATAAGAATTCCTTGTCGATTATATCAATAAAAACGAAATTGCACAACAGATAGATTTTTGTTCATGGAATTATTGACGATTTTGCAGATGTATTTTTTGAAGTACATTCAGATATTGGTAAAATTAGACACCAAAAATAATTTTATTTGGTTTTATCGGAACAAAGTGCACAAATTACTTATTTCTGACACATTTCATGCGTTTTTATGTCGAATTGTTTTGGTAAACTGAACCAGTAAACTCTACACAGGCAATTTAAGAAAGGAAAATGGGGCATGAAGAGGAGAAAAGTGAAACGCCTGATCGCTTTAGCTATGTCAACAGCCATGGTGCTGTCATTACTGCCGGCGACGGCAATGGCGGCCGGCACAGACACGGCGGATGCTGAAACAGGTGAAACAGCAGTACCGGATGCCGGAGATTATGTGGATAAGATTACAAATTCCACATTGGATGCATCGGCATACCTGGATTATTCAGAGGGTATTGAGAAGGGGATTTATAAATGGTGTCTGAGTGAGGACGGCAGTTATTACTCTCTGGTTGCAGTTGATGAAACAGGAACACCTGTGACGGTTACGTCCGGGACCAAAACAGTTTCCATTGGTTTGTATACGAGTGCTGACATTACAAATATTGAGTATCAGACCATGATCGTATATGTACCTGCAGAGTATCTGACGGTAGACGACGAGGGAAATGTTACCGGTATTAACAATGAAGCAGAAGTAAACGGTTATACGGCAGATACGGCTCCGATTATTTATGAAAACAATAACGGTGCCTGGAAATCAGGAACAACGAAGGCATGTGATACTTCTTATATAAGCGAAGGCATGATTTATGTCAGCGCAGGTTCCCGAAGCCGTGACGCGGAAGATGCAGATGGGAATCCGACAGGTAAGTCGCCGACACAGGTGGTAGATTTGAAAGCCGGCGTCATCCAGCTGCGCGCGAATCAGGATGTGATCCCCGGCGATACGGATCGGATTATTTCAGTAGGAACTTCCGGTGCCGGCCAGATGAGTTCCATTCTTGGTGCATCCGGAAATATGAGTGCGTATTATTCATATATGTATGAATCCGGTGTCCTCGGTGTTGAAATGGATAGTGACGGAAACTATACCAGCGTATATGATGACAGCGTATATGGGGCACAGTGCTACTGCCCGATCGCAGACATCGAGAATGCAGATATGGCTTACGCGTGGATGCGCTATGATTCTACGGTGAATGAGGATGGCAGTTTTACATCTACAACAGGTACCAGATATTCATTTACAGCGTTCCAGCTGGCATTGCAGGAGGATCTGGCATATGCATTTGTTGATTATATCAATGGCCTGAATCTGGAGGATGCAGAAGGAAATCCTTTGACATTGGACGATCCGAGAAGCGGATCCTATTATGATGCAGTTCTGCAGAATATGTCGGACGCTCTGAATGCTCTTGTGGCGGAAGGTGCGTTTGATCCGGCAACTGCGTATGAGAACAGCGAAAACTGGCTGAAGCAGAATGAGGACGGATCATGGTCGGTTACGGATATGGCCGGTTTTCTGGAAGGAACAGGATTAACCAGAAATAAGGATATTCCGGGCTTTGATACGTTGGATCTCTCTGCAGAGAATGATGCATTCGGTACGGAATCGGGAGGCGTTCATTATTCTGATTCTGTTGCAACGGTTTTAAAGGCAAAGTATGAAGAATATGAATCGCTGATGACAGAGGAAGAAAAGGCGCAGGTTGACCAGTATATCGAAGAAGGTCTGGATGAGGATATTATGAATCAGGCCAATCTGATGAATGCGACAGAGATCTTGTTGGGTGTCAATGAAGGATTAGAGGCGGTTGATCCGGCAGAACACTGGCGTACGAGAAACGGTACAGCGGATCAGCATACATCTTTCACAATCGCGTACAACCTTTGCCTGGCAGCGGAATCGGCAGGTCTGGATGCAGACTATTCTCTGGTATGGAATATGGGACATGGATCGAATGAGGGAACTTCAACCGGAACATTTATCGAATGGGTTGAGGAGATTGCTCCGGCAGAAGAAGTTTCGGAAAGCCCCGTGACAGTAAGCATTGATGCAGATATCTATCTGGATTATTCCGCAGGTGTTGAGGCAGGCGTTTACACATGGGTGGCAAGCGAGGATGGCTCATACTATTTCCTGGCGGCAGTAGGTGAGGATGGAAATCCTATTACCAGCGCAGGCGGCAGAGGCGGCGTAACCTATCAGGGTGTTTACACGAGTACAGAGATCACGAACGTAAGCTATCAGACCATGCTCGTCTATATTCCGGCACCATATCTGATCATTGACGAGGATGGCAATGTGACCGGTATCGATCATGATGCAACGATCGGTGATTACACGGCGGACACTGCTCCGATTATTTATGAGAACAACTGCGCGGGCTGGAATTCCAGTACGCCGGGATCCTGCAGTACTTCCTATATTGAAGAGGGTATGATCTACGTGTCTGCGGGCGCCAGAAGCCGCAACGCGACGGATGAGAGCGGTAATTTTATTACCGGTAAAGCCCCGACACAGGTAGTAGACCTGAAAGCAGGAGTTATTGAACTGAGAGCTAATACGGATATTCTGCCGGGCAACACGGATCAGATTATTTCTGTGGGAACCTCCGGTGCCGGTCAGATGAGTTCTATTCTCGGTGCATCCGGGAATATGAGTGATTATTATCCGTATATGTATGAGACCGGTGTGCTCGGTGTAACCTATGACGCGGAGACTGATACATATATCAGCGAATACGCGGACAATATCTATGCGGCGCAGTGCTACTGCCCGATCGCAGATCTGGAGAACGCAGACCTTGCCTATGCATGGTGGTGGTATGATTCCGCGGAGAACGGCGGCGATGCTTATACGGAAATGGGTGCTTCCGAACCCGGAACACTGACAGCGTTCAAACTTCGTCTGCAGGAACTGGAGGCTAATGCGTATTGTGAGTATATCAACAGCCTTGAACTGACGGATGAAGAGGGCAACGCTCTGACACTTGAGTCTCCGAGAAGCGGATCTTATTATGATGCAGTTCTTCAGAACATGTCGGATGCGCTGAATGCGCTTGTAGAAGCAGGAGAGATTGATCCTGCGGAAGAGTACCCGGACAGCGAAGACTGGCTGGTTCAGAATGAGGATGGCACATGGTCTGTGACAGATATGGCCGGATTCATGAGCGGTACCGGTCTGGTGAACAACCGCAACAAGGATGTCCCCGGATTTGATACGTTCTGGTCAACCGCAGAGAACAATGCGTTCGGTTATGCGGATGAAGGCGGCGTGCATTACTCTGCATCCGTGGCACAGATCCTGAAAGATAATTATTATGAGCTCTCTCAGTTGGATGGCTTTGATGAAGTTGATGTGGACACTTATATTGAAGAGGCACTGACCGGAGACGAGGCAGCTTACATTGAAAATCAGACGAACCTGATGAACGCTACCGAGATCCTTCTTGGCAATAATGGTCTTACTGCAGTTGATCCGGCGCAGTACTGGAGAACACGTAACGGCACAGCGGATCAGCATACATCCTTCACGATCGCATACAACCTCTGCCTGGCAGCGGCGTCTGCGGATCTGGAAACGGATTATTCGCTGGTATGGAACATGGGTCACGGTTCCAATGAAGGAACCTCCACGGGCACGTTCATCGACTGGGTGAAGGAAATCACGTTGACTGCGGAGCCGGATGTTCCGACAGAGCCGGACATTGATGAACCGGATGTTGATGTTTCGATATCATCTGATACACTGGTGGCACGCCGCGGCAATGCTTATTATTTCCAGGAGTCTCTTGCTGATACAACGGCGACGACTTACGCAACTGTTTCCTACGGAAAAGCAACAGACGAAGTTCTGGCCGGCGACTGGGATGGCGATGGAGTGGATACGCTCTGCGTACGCCGCGGAAATACCTTCTATTTCCAGAAGAACCCGGGAGACACTCAGGCATATAAGGTTGTGTCTTACGGAAAAGCAACAGACGAAGTTCTGGTCGGCGACTGGGACGGAGACGGCGATGATGAGCTTTGCGTACGCCGCGGAAACACCTGCTATTTCCAGAAGAACTTCACGGATACGGCGCATGCTGTCAAGGTAAATTATGGTAAGGCAACGGATGAGATCCTGTCTGGAAACTGGGATGGAGAAGGCGGAGACACGCTGGCAGTACGCCGCGGAAACACCTGCTACTTCCAGAAGACCATCACGGCTACAGTTCATTACGCAAGCGTAAGCTATGGCAAGGTTTCGGATGAAGTGCTGGTCGGCGACTGGGACGGAGACGGCAGCGACACGTTGGCGGTACGCCGCGGAAATACCTGCCTGTTCCAGAAGAATCTGACAGATACCAGCGATACCCTCGGCCGGGTTTCTTACGGCAAGGTGACGGATGAGATCTGTGTCGGGACATGGAAGTAATTCTGAAACCATGGAAGGTATGCCGACATACACGTCAGCATATATATGGGGTCTGAATGTTAGATAGCAGAAGACAGTAACTACAAAGAAATGATAGCAGGGACTGCAGAAAAACAGTCCTGACAGCAGGAGGTTCACCGATTCGGGTAATCGAATTCGATGGATCTCCTGCTTTTTATTTTGATTGCTTTTTTTCACTTTTTATTTGTGTGTAATTATGAATTGTTGATTGACAATATGATATCAATTTGATATCATAAATACATCAAATAAGATGAGGGAGGAGCAAGGGATGACGGAGAAAGTTTTAAACAGCAGGAAAAACGGAATGTTGTTTTTAATTTTGTTTATTGTTTTGTATGGGGCGACAGCGTTTCTGTTTATACATGGAGTGATAAGCATTACCGGCACGATGGAATGGGTGGAACTTGGTGCGGATGAGGTCTGGGTTACTCCGGGGCAGATTGCGGGTCTGGTAATCGGCATTGTCTGGCTGTGTCTGGGATGGATCCCGTTTCTGGGATTGAAGATTCTGAAACCGCAGGAGGCTCTGGTGCTGACGCTGTTCGGAAAATATGTGGGGACGCTCAAGGATGACGGATTTTATTTTGTTCATCCGTTCTGTGTGGGCGTTAATCCGGCCGCGAATACGAAACTGAATCAGAGCGGTGATGTCAATACGAATATCCGGAGGGTGCTTGCCTCGGGGAATACCGGGAAGGACGATGAGAGCGGGAAAAAGCTTTCCTTAAAGATTATGACGTTGAATAATGCCCGTCAGAAGGTCAATGATTGTCTGGGCAATCCGGTGGAGATCGGTATTGCGGTTACCTGGCGGGTGGTTGATACGGCGAAAGCGGTTTTTGAAGTGGACAATTACAAAGAATATTTATCGCTCCAGTGTGACAGCGCCTTACGGAACATTGTGCGGATTTATCCTTATGATGTGGCGCCGAATGTGGACACCACGGGTGACGGACATGCGGATGAGGGATCTCTGCGAGGCTCCAGTGAGGTGGTGGCCTCCCGCATACGGGATGAGATTCAGCAAAATGTCGCAGAGGCAGGGCTGGAGATCATTGAGGCGCGCATTACACATTTGGCTTATGCACCGGAGATTGCATCGGTGATGCTTCAGAGGCAGCAGGCCTCCGCTGTTATTGACGCCCGTAAGATGATTGTGGACGGTGCCGTGGGAATGGTGGAGATGGCTCTGGATCGTCTGAATGAGAATCATGTAGTGGAACTGGACGATGAGCGAAAAGCAGCCATGGTATCCAATCTTCTGGTGGTGCTCTGTGGAAACCATGACGCTCAGCCTATTGTAAATTCAGGAAGTCTTTATTGATATGTCGGATCAGAAAAAAAAGCAGGTGCCTCTTCGGCTTTCTGCAAAATTGTACGATGCCATTGCTGCCTGGGCGGAGGATGATTTCCGTTCCGTTAACGGACAGATCGAATATCTGCTGACGGAATGCGTCAGACAGCGCAAGAAGAACGGAGGACCTGTGCCGCATGAATTAGATGTACCACCGGAATTGGATATTTAGCAGGATTCGAAATGCAGGAAAAGCATGATTATCCCGGCTTTTTATGGGCTGCGTGCGAAAAGCCGGATGTATAAAAAGGAGGTTCTATGTCTTATCAGGAGGAAAACAGAACAGAATATTGTCCGGCATGCGGCAGCGCTTTGTCCTTTGATACGAATGTTTGTCCTGCTTGCGGTCTGGACGTGGAAGAGTATTATCTCCTGTATGAGAGGTCCGTGCGTAGAACAAAACGGAAGCTTCGGATTATGCAGACCATCATCGGTGCGTTTTTTATCATTATGGTGATCAGATTGTTGATCAATAGCTGAATCGGATAAAATATTTGACAAGAAAAAGATTCTGGAGTATAGTTAAGAAACTTCATGAGGGAGTAGTTTGCGTACAGACGTGATTTGTCAACAATCCCGGTTATGGAACCTGGCAAATCTTAAAAAATGAGACTCATGTGTGCTTTTGGCATGCATGGGTTTTTCTATTTTCGGAAGAATATAAAAAGGAGTTTGATTCATGGCAGCGTATATCATTTTAGTGGTTGGTTTTGTACTTTTGATAAAGGGAGCTGATTTTTTTGTGGACGGCGCGGCGTCGGTGGCGCAGAAGCTGAAGGTGCCCGGATTTATTATCGGTATGACGGTGGTCGCGATGGGCACCAGCGCTCCGGAATGTGCCGTTTCGATCACGGCGTCCGTGAGAGGGAGTAACGCCATGGCAATCAGT
>Ga0192243_10386_pt1 | contig 16872 bp, 22 predicted proteins | sample Koala_Koa27_K3_FD_131233 | JGI IMG/M metagenome (GOLD analysis project Ga0192243, IMG submission 131233) | Enriched cells from koala feces incubated with labeled cellulose particles, San Francisco Zoo, California, United States - Koala_Koa2-7_K3 ... | reverse complement strand
GCTGTATCTGGTGGCCTCCTACACGGGAACCGTCTGCTTCGATCAGGAAGCCTACATCCTGTACCGCCAGCACGGCGGAAATTCCGTAGGGGCCCAGCACACCAGACTGGGAGAGTTAACAGGCCGCTTATGGAGGCTGAGAAGCCAGCAGGGAAGCCGTTATGAGCAGGCGAGGGAGCTGGCCCTGCGATATACCGGGCCGGAGGAGAGGACAAAACTTTTAAATCTGTTTCTGGACTATAAGATGAGTTACAAAAAAACGCTGGAGGCCCTGTTTTGCAGGGAGATCCGGCGGCAGAGAATATTGGACAACGCGGCGTTAAAGCTTCTTTTTCTCACAAGATATCTGTGAGGCGGGCGCGGGCGTGGTCGGGAGGATACGATGGAGGATATGACATTAGACAGGTTTGCCGAACTGCGTGTTCTGGTATCCGGTGATTTTATGATGGATGAATATATTATGGGAAATGTCCGGCGGATATCCCCGGAGGCCCCGGTGCCCGTGGTGGAGGTGGAACAGAGAGAACGGCGCCTCGGCGGAGCGGGAAATGTGATCTGCAATCTGGTTTCCTTAGGCGCCGGCGTCAGGGCCCTTTCCTGCCTGGGGGAGGACGAGGCGGGGCGGGCTCTCATAAACGGGATGAAAAAAATGAAGGTGGACACCCGTTTTCTTCTTCCGCTGCCGGGCAGAAAGACAAGCCTGAAAACGCGGATTATCTCAAAGGGACAACAGTTCCTCCGCTACGATGAGGAACTGGTTAAGGAGGCGCCGGAGGCATTGGCCGATTATGTGAGAGCGCACATGGACGATCTGTTTGAGGGGATCGATGTGGTAATCTTGTCGGATTACGGAAAGGGCAATCTCTCCCCCGCCATCAGCCGTCTGCTGATAGATGAAGCGTCGGACCGACGGATTCCCGTCGTGGTGGACCCCAAGGGCAAGGATTACGGCAAGTATGCCGGGGCGACGGTCTGCACGCCCAATATGCAGGAATTTATTCTGGCCTCCGGCGCTTTGGACCATCCGAATGAGGAGGAGCTTCACAGGCTTGGTCTGGACATGTGCAAAAAGCTGGGCTTTCCTTACCTGCTGGTCACCAGATCGGAGCAGGGGATGACGCTGCTGTGTCAGGAGACCGGGGAGAAGAAGGATTTTCCTGCGATAAAAAAAGAGGTGGTGGATGTGACCGGAGCCGGAGACACGGTGATAGCGGTTTTTTCACTGGCGATGGCGGCGGGATGTACACCGGAGGACTGCTGCAGACTGGCCAACCGGGCGGCCTCTGTGGTGATCTCCAAGTTTGGGGCGGCGGTGGTCATGCCGGAGGAACTGCGGGGGCAGACGGAGACGGGCCGAAAGATTCTGACCCAGGAGGAGGCGGCTCTGATAGCCCGGCAGTTGAGAAAGCAGGGGCGGACCATGGTCTTTACCAACGGCTGCTTCGACTTAATCCATGCGGGCCATATCACATCTTTAGAGCAGGCCAAGTCCCACGGCGATGTTCTGATCGTCGGGTTAAACAGCGATGAGTCGGTTCGGAGGCTGAAGGGAGCCGGACGCCCCGTCATCGGCGAGGAGAACAGGGCCAGACTCCTTGGAGCGCTCGCCATGGTGGATTACGTGGTGCTGTTTGACGAGGACACGCCGGAACAATTAATCCGCCTTCTGCTCCCCGATGTGCTGGTGAAGGGACAGGACTGGAGTGGCAGGGAAGTGGTTGGAGAGGACATTGTGAAGGCCCATGGCGGCCGGGTGGAGCTGGCAGCGCTGGAACAGGGGCTGTCAACCACCAGGATCATAGAAAAGATCAGGAAAGAAGGGGCGGTATGAGTGTGATTGTGACCGGAGGAGCCGGTTTTATAGGAAGCTGTATGGTTCGTATGCTCAATGATATGGGGATCGACGATATCCTGATTGTGGACCATATCGCCTCCACGGAAAAATGGAGAAATCTGGTGGGGAAGCGCTACCGGGCTTACATTCCCCGGGACGAATTTCTGGAGAAGCTTAGCGGGCTGCAGGAAAGAGTCAGCCAGGTCATCCATATGGGAGCCTGCTCCGCCACGACGGAGAAGGATTTTGATTTTCTTTATAAGAATAATTTTGAGTTTTCGAAAGCGCTGTGGAGATTCTGTGCGGCGGAGCAGATTCCGTTTTTTATGCCAGCAGCGCAGCTACCTATGGAGACGGGGAACAGGGCTTTGACGACCGAAAGGAGATCGGCGGGCTGAAACCGTTAAATGGCTACGGATACTCCAAGCAGCTGTTTGACTTATGGGTACAAAGGCAAAAGCTCCGTCCGGCCCAGTATGCTGGGTTTAAATTTTTTAATGTGTACGGACCCAATGAGTATTGGAAGGGGTCTATGGCCAGCGTGATCTACCACGCGTTTCACCAGATCCGTGAGAGCGGGGAGGTGCGATTGTTCCGCTCTTACAGGGAGGATTGTCCGGACGGAGGGCAGAGGAGGGACTTTGTCTATGTGAAGGATTTGTGTAAGGTTCTGCGCTTTTTTATGGAACACAGGGAGGTCGGCGGACTTTTTAATCTGGGGACGGGAACGGCCAGGACATTTACCGACCTTGCGCTCGCAACCTTCCGGGCCATGGGGGAGGAGCCGCGGATTCGTTATGTGGATATGCCGGAAACGCTCAGAGAGAAGTACCAGTATTATACGGAGGCGTCCATGGAGCGGCTGCGGAAGGCTGGATATGAGGAACCGTTTTATACGCTGGAGGAGGGCTGCCGGGATTATGTGGAGCATTATCTGATGAAGGGGGAGGCGGTGTGGTGACCGATGGCGGAAAGGATTGTCGTGCTGCTGGCGATCTACAATCCCAACGTGGAGTGGCTGACTGAACAGCTGGCCTCATAGACCGTCAGGACTACCCCCATGTGGAGGTGCTGGCCCTGGATGACGGCTCGGATAAGGTGGAGGAACAGACCGTCAGAGAGACGCTGCGACGCTGCCTGAAGCGGGTTCCGTACCGGTATCGGAAGAATCAGGAGAATGTTGGGAGTAACCGGACCTTCGAACAACTGACCATGGAGGCGGAGGGGGATCTGGTGGCTTACTGCGATCAGGACGACATCTGGGAGGCTGAGAAGCTGTCCGCCTGTCTGCGCCGGATGAAGGAGACGGGGGCTGGACTGGTGTGCAGCGATGTGAGGTTCATCGGAGCGGATGGGGGAGAGCTGCCGTGGAAGACGGAGGTGAGGAGGCTGGCGGACTGGGTGGAGAGAGAGGGGAGAGGACGGGAGTGCCGGAACCCGGTGATGCGGAGTGATCCCCCTCTGTGGCAGCGCCTGGTCTTTCGAAATTATGCGCCTGGCTGCTCCATGCTGGTGGATGCGTCGCTTGCGAAGGCGGCCCTGCCCCTTCCCAAAACCATGTACCATGACCACTACCTGGCGCTGTGGGCCGCGATTCACGGTCCGGTGGCGGTTTGCAGGGAGAAGCTGGTGAGGCGGAGGCTGCACAGGGAAAACCAGACCACGTTTTTGGGAGCGGTCTGGACGAAAGCGGATTATATTGCGGAGCGTGTTGAGAAAACTTACGAAATTCTGGACGAGCTGCAGACCCGGTTGGAGGCGGAGGAAAACTGTCGGGTTTATCTGGCAGCGGCCAGGGAATGGAGTCTGGCCCGAAGGTCCTACGCGGCTGGAGGCGGAATCCGGGAACTGAGGAAACTGCTTCGCGGTACCGCATGGAATCCGCGGACGACCCTCTTCGAGGCGGTAAGCCTGCCTCTGCCGGAGGGATTGTGGCGGATGGGATTGCAGGTGCTCCACAGGCACGGAAGATGAGATTACAGACAGAAACGCGGGGAGCCAGGTTTACCGAGCCTGCCCGGATAGCGAAAGGGGATAGACATGAAGCAGTTTTTAAAGGAGGCATACCGCTACAGGGAGTTGTTGGGAGAGCTGGTGAGAAGGGATCTCAGAGTCAAATACCGCCGCTCCATCCTGGGATATTTATGGAGTCTGTTAAACCCGCTCCTCATGATGACGGTGATTTCACTGGTATTTTCCTATATGTTTCGGTTCGATATCGAGAATTATCCGCTGTACCTTTTGACCGGACAGACCCTGTTCAACTTTTTTCAGAGTCCACCAACATGGCGATGATCTCCATCATCAACGGAAGCGCACTGATCAGGAAGGTCTATCTGCCCAAGCAGATATTTCCCATATCCAAGGTCCTGTCCTGCTTTGTGAATTTTCTGTTCTCCTTCGGCGCCATCGTGATCATGATGGCGGTCACCAGGACGCCGGTTAAAGCGACCGTACTTCTTCTGCCGCTGCTGCTGGCCTATGTGCTGGTATTTGCGGTCGGAGTTGGGCTGGTCCTGTCCATTATGGCCACCTATTTTCGGGATATGGTTCACCTGTGGGGGGTGTTTATCATGGCCTGGATGTACTTGACTCCCATCTTTTATCCGGTGACCCAGCTTCCCCACTTTGCAAGGCGGCTGATGGCCTTAAACCCCATGTTTCACATGGTGGAGGTGTTCCGCTGGATGGTGCTCTATGGGAAAATGCCGGCGCTCAAATCTCATTTCGCCTGCCTGATACCGGCCCTGGCCGTGTTTTGTCTGGGGGTATTTGTGTTTCGCAGGAAACAGAACAATCTGATCCTGTATATCTGAAAAATGAAGGAGAATACCATGAATACTGCGGCGGTTGACGTGAGCCATGTCAGCGTAAGATTTAATCTGGAAAGAGAGCGCACGGACAATTTAAAGGAATTCTGTATCCGGGTGCTGAAACGAAAGTATGAGATCGATCCATTTATGGCCCTCAGCGACGTCTCTTTTCAGGTGAAAAAGAGGGAGATCTTTGGAATCCTGGGGGACAATGGGAGCGGAAAGAGTACGCTTTTGAAAACTATTTCCGGCATCCTAACCCCGACGTCGGGGACGATTGCAGTCACCGGCACGATATCCCCGCTGATCGAACTGGGGGCGGGCTTTGATATGGAGCTGACCGCCAGGGAGAACATATTGTTAAACGGTCTCACTCTGGGCTACAGCAGAGCATTTATCTGTGACAGAGAAGACGAGATCCTGGATTTTGCGGAGCTGTGGGATTTTGCGGATGTGCCGATCAAAAATTATTCGTCGGGCATGGTCGCCCGGCTGGGATTTTCCATCGCAACCCTGGTCAAACCCGATATCCTGATCGTGGATGAGATTCTGTCGGTGGGGGACATCGGCTTTCAGGAGAAATGCGAGAAGAGAATCCGAAGTCTGATGGGCGGCGGAACCACGGTGTTGATCGTATCCCACAGCATCAAGCAGATCGAGCGCCTGTGCAGCCGCGCTATGTGGCTGAGCCATGGGAGGACCGTGGCAATCGGCGAGGGGGAGGAGATCTGTGAGCGGTATATCAACAAGGATTACCCCGCGTGAGTGGCTTGAGAGACGGTTTCATATATGGAAGCCGGCGGCAGCGGACTGGCTGGAGCGGGTACTATTGTGGTATTTTGCCGGAACCGCCCGGTTTCGGAGAAGTAAAAAGGAGACGGGAAGGATTCTGGTAGCCAGAACGGACGGCCTGGGCGATTTTATCCTGTGGCTGGACTGTGCGAGGGAGATGCGGGAGTGGTATAAAAACCAGACAATCGTATTGATTCTGGATTCCACCAAACCGACGGCGGAGCTGGCCAGGAGGACGGGATATTTTGACGAGGTGCTGGAGGTGGGGATTCACAATTATACGCGCTTTGCCACGATCCTGAGGATGAGAAGGATGAGCTTTGACCTGGTCCTACAGCCTGTCTACACCCGACTGCTCTTTACGGATATTCTGATCTTTGCCTGCCGGGCCAGGGAACGGATCACCCTGGATACCAACGGGAAATTTTTTACGGAGAGAACTCTAAAGGTGAGCAACCGTGGATATGACCGGATTCTGCCGGCCGCACCGGGGGTGAGACATGAGCTTCTGCGCGGCGCTCAGTTCCTCCGGGGGCTGGGATTTTTCGAATATCGGGCGAAAATGCCGTGGTGGCTGCCGCCTATGGGAGAGAACCCCGTGCGGGCCAAGGACTATATTATCGTATTCCCGGCGGCCTCCTGGCCGGGCAAGGTCTGGGGGTATGAGCGGTTTGCGGCGGTCTGTGATGAAATCATAGATCAAACCGGTTATACCTGTGTCGCCGCAGGAGGAAGGGTGGACCTTCATACGATAGGCAGCATGATCTCCTACATGAGGCATGGGCGGGAGGTTTTTAACGCGGCCGGAATCTTCTCGATCTGCCAGACGGCCGAGGCCGTCCGGGGGGGGGGGCGAGACTGGCGCTGGGCAATGATACCGGACCCATGCACATGGCGGTGGCCTGCGGCACTCCTTCAGTCGTGATCACAGGGGATCTGGAATATGGAAGATTCTTCCCCTACGAGGCGGAAGTGACAGGCGGGCGATATCCCCGCGTGGCCGCCACCGCATTGCCCTGCCGGGGCTGTCAGACGGAACATGACCGCCCATGCCCCTATCCAACGGATGGGAGGGGAGCAGTCCGGTGCATCACCGCAGTTACTGTGGAATCCTGTATGGAGGCGGTGACAGAACTTTTGGAGTAGGAATTTACGAAGATGGAGACCGCAGGCAAGGCGGAGGGAGGAAGAGAGATGGGAAAAGTTTCAGAGTGGATTTCATGGCAGTTGAATAGCTTCCTGTTTGTGCTGCTCTCCCTGCGCCCCAGGGCAAAGCGGCAGCAGCACAACCGCGATGTGTATCTGGTGCGGTTCGCCCATATCGGGGACTTCTTCGTATGGCTGGATTCGGCGGCTGCATACCGAAAACTCTACCAGGGCCGAAGAATCATCTTTGTAACCTACCGTTATAAGGATGTGACTGATATAGCGGAGCAAAGCGGCCTGTTTGACGAGGTTATCGCCTGGGAAACCGGAGGGTTTAAGCGGATTACCTCACTGTTACAGGCGATGAAACGGCAAGGAGATGTGGTGATCAATGCCAATCCGTCCCGCTCCCTTTTGTCCGACCTCTTTGTGATGGCGATCGGCGCCAATACCAGGATTGCACCCGAGAGCGACCGGACACAGATGTCCCAATACTGGCTCGATAAGTCAGACCGGATTTATGACCGGATCATCCATTGTCCGGGTCCTGACGTCATGGAATTGATACGTAATGCGGAATTTATACGATGGCTGGGATTAAGCGATTTTAAGGCCGGGATTCCTTATCTGCGGGAGGCGATTGCGGAGCATCAGACCACCCCCTCCAAACCATATTTTATCGTATTTCCAGACGCAGAAGGTCCTATGAAATTCTGGCCTTACCGGAATTTTATCGAGATAATCAACCGCCTTCTTCACTGTTCCACACTGGACTGTTTGCTCATGGGCGACCAACCGCACCGGGAGCTTGGCAATCAAATGATGGAGGGAATCACCAGAAAAGACCGCTGCCGTAACCTCATGGGCCTCACAGATTTAACCGGATGTACAGACTTCATCCGCCATGCCTCCCTCGTGATCTGCAATGACACCGGCGCGGCTCACATGTCTGCCGCCGTCAGAACACCGGCGGTCGTGATCGCCGTGGGATGGGACAGGGACCGGTTTTTCCCCTACCGGCCGGAGGTGCAAAAACCGGAGGACGTGCCGCCCGTCGATGTGACCGCAGACCTTCCATGCCTCGGCTGCATCCGAACGCTTCCCGACCTTCGCCGTCTGCAATGCAGAGTGGACGGAGCAGCCGCCTGTGTCGCCATGGTGACCGTGGAGCAGGTCTGGGAGGCGGTGGAGAGGGCGGTGTGTGAATATGGGATCGACGAGATCCAGATCAAGGAGGTGAAAGCATGAGACGATGGAGAAAATGGCCCCGGTCGGCCTGGAAGATCGGAAGCCGTCTGGCCGACAGCGCCGTGTGCTTCAGCCACGCGCATCTGCTCAGAAATATCGTGGAAAGTCATGAGTATGAGCTGGAGACAAGAGAACCGGGGGACAGAGATCTGGTGGCGATCTCATTTCGGCCCGCAGGAGGTCTGGGCGATTATATCATTTGCTCAAAGCTGCTGGACGAACTGATGACCTGTATTCCCTGCCGCGTTGACGTATACTGCGAGCACCTGCTCTTCGGACAGGCCGTGTACGGAGGCAGGCCCGGAGCCCGGGTGGTTCCGGCAAACCACTATAAGGACCGCCGTTTTAAGTATGATCTGGCACTGCTGGTAGAGCATTTTATCCACGTGGAGCGCATCAATGCCAACAAGATCGTCCTTTTTAATCCGGAGCTGGCGGACCGTCTCAATGAGCTGGTGAGAGAATATTTTACCATCTGCCCCGATGTGCCGGAACAATGGTATCGGGAGGCGCTCCACTTCATGCGCTGCCGAGTCAAGGGAATCGACCGCTGGACAGAGCTGCGCCATGAACACATTTTCAAAATCGCGGACCATCGGACCTGGATACCCTTAAACCCCGAATATAAAAAACGCCTGGCAGACTTAGGGCTTGCAGGAACCCGCTATGTGACCTTCAACCGGGGAGCCGACAGCATGGGTCGCTCCGGCATGCAGACCAAGGTATGGCCGCAGGAGCATTACGAGGCCCTGGCGGGACTCTTAAAAACCGCCTTCCCCGATATCAAAATTGTTCAGGTGGGAGGGAAAAAGAATACGAAAATCCGCGGCGCCGATCTCTATGTGTTCGGTGAGAATCTGGAGGTGACCAAATGGATCTTAAAGGAATCCCTTCTCCACGTAGACTGCGAAGGCGGCCTGACCCACTTAGCCACCCAGCTGTCGACCAAATGCTTAGTCCTCTTTGGCCCGACCCCTGTCCATTTCTACGGCTATCCGCAAAACATCAACCTGTCCGCAGGCCCCTGCGGGAACTGTATGGGGCTTCACAAGGACTGGGCCTTCACCTGTTTTAAGGGACATAAAGAGGCAGGGTGCATGAAAGCGGTCACGCCTGAGATGGCGTTTGAAGCAGCAGAAGCGTATTTAAAAGCGCCGGACAGCCGCGTCATCCCATACCGGGAGATTTCTATCGTTCCGACGGAACAAATGAGTGATGAGGAACAAACGCTTGTCGCCCTCTGTGGCCAGTGGACCGACCGATATCAATTCCTGTCCCTGAACCCCACCCGGCTTCCCTGGTACGCCGCCTGTCTGCGCCAACTGAAAAAAGAAAAGGATCTCCATATCCAAATCCTGCTGACCGGCCTGTCCAACGATCCGTTTCCTCTCGTTCTGGCCTCATTAGGCTACGACCAAATCACCGTGACAGACCCCAATTTCGGATATACAGGAGAACCCGGCGATACCACCCATTGCTTCTATATGCAGCTCTGTGCGGAATATGGGATCGACGCAAGGCTGGGGGATGAGCGGTGCCAGGCGGTGGAGTGGGAGAGGGTTGAGGCGGCGTTTCGATGGGAAGAGAAAAAAACAAGTGATAATGAGGTGAGATACGATGGAAATTCTGGCACACAGAGGTTTTTGGATTACAGAAAAGGAGAAGAATACGGAGACCGCTTTTGAGCGCGCGGTCAACTGTAGTTTCGGAATTGAAACGGATATCAGAGACTTTCAAGGAAAACTGGTGATCTCCCACGATCTCCCGGACAGCTATTCCCAGCCCCTTGATTCATTCTTATCCATGTGCAGAGCACGGAACACAACGTGTAACATAGCTCTCAATATCAAAGCGGACGGCCTGTGTGATCTTCTGGTAGAAACGATGGCGGAATATCCGCAGCTAAACTGTTTTTTCTTCGATATGTCGGTTCCTGAGCAGGTGAGTTATATGGAAAGAGGGCTGCCCGTCTATACAAGGCAGAGTGATTATGAACGGGAGCCGGTTCTCTATCAGGAGTCGGCTGGTGTGTGGATGGATTCATGGAAGGAAAACTGGATTCAGGAACCGCATATTGAGAGACATTTGAAGAACAGAAAGACAATCGGAATGATATCACCGGAGATACACGGGCGGGACCCGGCTCCGTTGTGGGGATTGATCAGGAAATACAGGCGGGAACAGATATTGCTCTGTACGAATATCCCGCAGAAAGCAGAGGTGTATTTTCATGAGTAGGATAAAAGCGGTTATATTTGACATGGACGGCGTGCTGATTGACGCGAAGGAATGGCACTATGAGGCATTAAACCAGGCGCTCAGTCATTTTGGGTACGAGATCAGCAGATACGATCATCTGGTGACATACGACGGTCTGCCCACTTCAAAAAGGCTGGAGATGCTCAGCATGGAACAGGGGCTTCCCGTAAACTTGCACAGTTTCATCAACGAGTTAAAGCAGGCATATACGATGGAGCGAGTTTATCTGGACTGTCACCCCATCTTCCAGCACGAATATGCACTTTCTAGACTGCGGGAGGAGGGCTACCGTCTGGCGGTGGCTTCCAATTCGATACGAAAAACAGTGCAGCTTATGATGGAGCGAAGCGGTCTGCTTCCATGGCTGGATTTTTATCTGAGCAATCAGGACGTGACCAAAGGAAAGCCCGACCCGGAGATCTATCAGGTTGCCATAGGGCGGCTGCAGCTAAAGCCGGAGGAGTGTCTGGTGGTGGAGGACAATGTGAACGGAATCCAGGCCGGACGGTCGGCGGGAGCCTGTGTCATGGAAGTGGGGAGCGTATACGATGTGGCTTATGACAACATAAAGCTTCAGATCGGCCTGTATGAAAAAGAATACAGGGGGGGGGGTATAAAATGAGAATCATCATACCGATTGTCAATGATGTAAATATAGACGATGAAAATTCCTATTTGCGCAGCCTCTATGAGATTGAACGGAAAACGGTATTTCAGTCGATCTATGAATTCCTGGCCCAGATTCACGAGGCTGAGTTTATCGTGATCCTGCGAAGGGACAATGTAAAAAAATACTATCTGGATGATATGATACGGCTGCTCATTCCAAATGTGAAAATTATCGTTGCCAACAGTCAGACGCGGGGTTCTGCGTGCAGCTGCTTACTTGCGATTGATCAGATCGACATGGAGGAACCTCTGGTGATTGCAGGAGGAGAACAGTTGTTTCTGAAGAATCCCCAGCTGATTCTGGAAGATTTTCAGAAGAAGGACCTCGACGGAGACATCGTGACATTTGAGGATATTCATCCCCGTTGGTCCTACGTAAAGCTGAATCAGGAAGGTTTTGTCATCGAGGCGGCCGAGAAACGGCCTATCAGCAGACATGCAACTGCTGGTTTCTATTATTTTAAAAAGGGAGAGTATTTTATTGAGAGTGTGAAGTCGATGATAAGAAAACATGCGGACTTTGACGATCAATACTATATCTGTCCGGCTTATAATGAGATGGTTCTGCTGAACCGAAAAGTGGGAATCTATCCGATTGAGAAGACGGAATACTTTAATTTTAAGCAGAAACGCGGAATAAACGAATATGAAAATTATTTGAGAACGGGCAGGAGAGGTGAAGGATGAAGCACTATGTACTTGACGATATGGTGAAAGGATGGTTTGTCGGCAATTTTACGCCGAACGTATACCGGACCTCCGAGATGGAAGTCGCCGTGAAACGGTATACACAAGGGGATCAGGAGGCTGCCCATTATCACAAAATTGCAACGGAAATCACACTGATTGTGAGCGGCCGGGTGAGGATGGCAGGAAACGAATGGGAGGAGGGAGACATCGTAGTGATAGAACCGGGAGAGTGCACGGACTTTTGTGCACTGCTTGACACGGTTACGGTGGTGGTGAAGCTTCCCGGAGCAAATGACGATAAATATTTGGCAGGAGAAGAAAACGATGATTAATATTGTGATTCCCATGGCGGGCAGAGGAAGCCGGTTTATCAATGCCGGTTATCAACTCCCCAAACCGCTGATTCCAATTCATGGACATGCCATGATTGAGTATGTGATCAGAAACCTGAAAAGCAGCCGTCAGCAGCGCTTTTTGTTTCTGTGTTTAAAGGAACATTTAGAACAGTACAATCTGAAACATGATTTAGAAAAGCTGGCTCCTGGGTGTGTCGTGATCCCTGTGGACCGTGTCACCGAGGGCGCGGCATGTACGGTCTTGCTGGCAAAAGAGTATATTGATAACGATGAACCGCTGCTGATCGCAAATTCAGATCAATATGTCGAAATCGAAATGGATGATTTTCTGGATATGGCGGAAAAGGGCAGCGATGGTTTTATCATGACGATGACGGCAGACGATCCCAAATGGTCATTTATAGGATACGATGAGGAAAAACGTGTGACGGTTGTGCGTGAGAAGGAAGTGATCTCGAACGAGGCCACGGTTGGAATCTATTATTACCGCACCGGGAGCGGGTATGTCAGATGTGCGGAGCAGATGATAGAGAAGAATATACGTGTCAACGGGGAGTTCTATGTGGCTCCGGTTTACAATGAGATGATAGCCGATGGCAGGAAAGTGAGCTTCTGGAATATCGGATCAGCCATGCACGGTCTGGGCACACCGGAAGATTTAACGCTGTTTAAAGGGAAGCCGGTATCAGGAAAAGTGTTTGGCACAGTCAATGAAAAAGAGGTGGGAAAGTGAAGTTGTCAGTGGTGATTCCATGTTTTAATGAGGAGGCATATATTCCGGCGCTGCTGGAAGAATTTAAACAGCTCGGTTTCTCGGACAGTACAAATTACGAGCTGGTGCTGGTGGACAACGGGTCAACCGACAAGAGCGCCGGAATTCTGAAAAGGGCGAAAGATCAGTATCCCTTCTTAAAGGTAGTGACGGTGAGCAGGAACATCGGATACGGGGATGGAATTGTCCAGGGGCTTAAACAGGCGGAGGGAGAATATTTGTCATGGATGTCTGCTGATATGCTGACCTCCCCCCGGGGAGATTCCTAAAATCTACTCTCAGGTCAGCAGAAAAAAGAACGCGGAAAAAATATTGGCCAAGGGATACCGGAAGCACAGACCTGCCATAGAACTCGTTTTCACATGGGGAATGAACCTGTTTGAAAGTCTGTATTTTAAACGAGTCATGTCAGATATCAACGGACATCCGGTGGTATTTCACCGGTCATTTATGGAGCTCTGGAAAAATCCTCCGACGGATTTTGCGCTGGATCTTTATGTATATGTGATCGCTCTGCAAAACGGCTATCACGTTATGCGGTACCCGGTCAGGCAGCATCCCAGAACATGGGGAGAATCCAGCTGGAATAAAGGGTTTTCCTCCAGGCTCCGCCTCTCCATGAACCTGATAAAATCCAGTATAAAAGTAAAGAAAGGGATACGGTCTGATTATGGGAAATAACAAACAACGAGCGGTGATCTTTGGCGCGGGAACCAGAGGGAGAGCGATACTGGAGGAGGTCCGCAGAGAATTTGATGTGGCATATTACATAGACAATGACAAGTCTGTTCACGGAACCAAGATTGACAAGTATGTGATCAAGCCGGTGGAGGCGGTCTGTGAAGCAAATTATGACTGTATTCTGTTGGCCACCATGTCCCCGGAGATGTATGAGGCGATGAAACAGCAGCTGGAGGAGTTGGGAGTCGCAGCGGAAAAAGTCATTGACCGTTACTGTCTGCTGGAGAGCAGAGGCAGAAATATATTCCTCAGAGACTTTGCAAAGCTGGTGTACGAATATCACATACTTGGGGCTGTGGCGGAGGCAGGCGTATTTCAGGGAGATTTTGCAAAGCATATCAACGAAAATTTTCCGGACAGGGCACTGTACCTGTTTGATACGTTTGAGGGGTTTGATCAGCGGGATATTTCAGTGGAAAGCTGTGAGGGATATTCTCAGGCGGCGGCAGGCAGGTTTTGTGGTACGTCGGAGGACGAGGTATTGAGAAAGATGAAATACCCGGAACTCGTGAGGATAAGAAAGGGGTATTTCCCGGATACGGTGAATGGCTTGGAGGAGACCTTTGCCTTTGTGAATCTGGATATGGACCTATACCTGCCAACATTGGCGGGGCTGAGATACTTTGCTCCCAGAATGGCTGCCGGTGGCTGCATCGTGGTTCACGACTATTTCAGCCAGGGATATCAGGGCGCTGGGGAAGCAGTGCGCACATTTTTAAAAAATGATACTTGGGGGGGGGGGGTTTTTGTTACCGCGATCGGTGATGGGCTGAGTGTTGCCCTCTATGGATTTGAAAAGACATGCGGAACATGAGTTGAGATGAAAAAAAGATTGGGAATACAGCTTTGGCGGTTTGGGGTCACCGGTCTTATGGCATTTTTTCTGGATATCGGTATTCTTTATATCCTGACGGAGTATGCCGGATGTCATTATCTGGTCGCCGCCGCCGTCTCCTTTATCGCGGCGGTTCTGTTTCAATATTGGACGGGAACAAAATATATTTTTGGTCATCGTGAGGATATGAAGCCGGCAGCAGAACTCATAGTTTTTGTCATTCTCAGTACAATCGGACTGGGGATGAACGAGGGAACCATGTGGCTGCTGGTGGAGCAGGTGGGACTTTCCTATCTGGCGGCTAAAGTATTGACCACAGGCATCGTTATGGTGTGGAACTTTGTCAGCCGTAAGCTGTTTTTAGAGGCAGCATAAACGATAAAAAGGAGTAGGTCATGAAATATGTAAAGATTCTGGCAGTGTGTTTGCTTTTAACCCTGGTATTTCTGTACTTTGATTCCGATGTGACTTCCATGCGGAATCTTAATCATGAGACAATGGTTCCATTGAAGGACGACGGATATGTAAAGCAGGAGGTAAAACTGAGCCGCACTCCATCTGTTTCCATCGAGGTACTGCCACACATCACGGCGGATCAGAATCATAAGAAGGGCAGCGGTTTGGAAGTGACCGTCCAGGGGGGAGGGAACCGGCGAGGCCATCCGTGACTTCTTCCCGCTGTCAGATTTTGAGGATGCCGTATGGGACAGTATACGAATTGAGAGCCCGCTCCTTGAGAGGATCAGGGGTACGGCGGAAATCACGGTCCGCAGCGTAGGGCTGACGGAGGATGACTGCTTCTATCTGCTTGTCATAGAAAGCCCGGTAAGTTATCAAACACTGATCGATGACCAGGTGGAGGTGAACGGTGCGGTATGGGAGGGGCAGTATGTAAACTTAAATTATCGATATTATGGAATTGCCGGAGCTGTGAAATTCTTTTTGTTTGCAATGATCGCTGTTTCCCTGCTTTACATGATTCGCAGAACACTTTTGGATTTTCTTCAAAATCATGCGGTTATTGTTGCAGCGCTGGCGCTTCTGACATGGAAACTGGCTGCCGGAAGCATACATCAGAACGAGAACAACCCCTGGTGTTATGAAATTTATTTTATGACCTGGAACTATGGATTTGTTGCTCAGGCGCTGCCGGGAACTTTGATCTCACTATTTGACTGGTTTTTCTCAGAACAGGATTATAAAACACTGATGGTTTTGATCCTGCTTGCCGCATTTGTACTGGAAATTTGTTTTTGGCGTTTTACAGAGGAGAAGAATACCAAGAAGGATTTGGAACGGTTTGCTTTTGTTTATGTGGTCTCCCCCTGCTTTTTGACTACGTTTTGTGATAACCCGGGTATGTTCGGCAAACTGGATGTGCCGGTACTGATCTGTTATCTGCTGTGTTGTATGGCGGTCGCCAAACAGCGATATGCGTTGGTACCTGTATTTGCCCTGATTGGAGTATTGACACATCCCCAGTTCGTATTTGAGTATTTTCCTATGCTGATGATCCTCTTGCTGTACGAGAGCTTTGTGGAGAAAAGGACAAACTGTTTAAAATGGCTTGTTTTGACGCTTGGAATATGTTCGATAACGGGATTCTACATCCAGTTTATCGGAAAGGTAACGGTTCCTTTGGAGGTACTCATAAGCGAAGCCCAAAAGAGAACAGATTTGGAAATAACAGGTGGTTCTTATTTATGGGAGTATTATAAGGAGATGCCGACAGTTTTAAAGGATGTAAAAGAGGCAACCGTGTTCAGTGAGTCTGTTCCTTATCTGATCTATGCCGCATTTTTGTCACTGCCTGTTTTGCTGTATCTCAGTGAAATTTTGAGATATGTACTGCGAAACAGCAGGGAGCGGTTGGAAAAGCTGCTGATGGTCCTGATCCCTGTGAGCGGAGGTTTGGTTCTGGTCACCATGATTGTTGCCGTGGATTGGGGACGATATGTGCTTGCTTACTTTAATGCTGTGTTTTTTCTGGTATTTACCTTTATACAAATGAGAAATTCCACAATCATAAAGGGAATTACTCATGCGAATCAGAGAATGGAGCAGTTGCTCGGAACCCATTGGTTGACGCTTATGGTGATCTGTTCCGCCACCTGTGGGATAGGAGGATTTGGGGCTGGCAGCTTTTATGACAAGGTCAATCCGATATTGAATACGGTCTTTCAAAATATGGCCAATATGATTAATTAAAAATATAAATGATTGGAGAAAAATTATGGAGATGTATAGAGAATTAAGAGAAAATACAGGGATATCGATCACCTCCGAGATGGTAAACTCCGGATGCTCTTTCACAAACAATTCCACTTCATCCTTCCGAAAACTGTTTCTGCCACTCCACTTGTCAACCATATAGAATGGCAAGTTCCCCTCCTTCGCTCCGATTCCCACACAGACATTCTGGTCCTCCGGCCTGAGCTTTACAAAATTGTCGTACAGATTAGGATTGGCTTCAATATTGATTCCTCTGTATCCCCGCTCATAAAACAACGCCGTGTTGCTGATATTATACGGATGATGGGCGCCTACATCCAGATAACCGGGGGCTTCTATCCCCAGAATGAGAAAGATATTGAGGGCGATTAAATCTTCCCCTGACTGAGAATAGGTCGTGTTCCCGAAAATAGTATCGTTAGCCCCATTCCAGGATATTTGATTGTCTCCTCTGTTCTCCAGAAGATGGTTGATTTTTTCTTCTA
>Ga0192243_10384_pt1 | contig 16908 bp, 19 predicted proteins | sample Koala_Koa27_K3_FD_131233 | JGI IMG/M metagenome (GOLD analysis project Ga0192243, IMG submission 131233) | Enriched cells from koala feces incubated with labeled cellulose particles, San Francisco Zoo, California, United States - Koala_Koa2-7_K3 ... | reverse complement strand
TCTTTCCGTCCAGGTGTCGGTGCCGGACATGTGCAGCGACATGGTGGGCGCCATCCTCAGCGTGCCGATGATCCATTTTGCAAATCTCAGCGACGAGCTGCTGTTTATCGAAAACACCTACAGTCTGGGGATGAGGAGCTGGTGAGCTATGTGCTGTTTCTCCCGGAGATGGATTCGTTGAAAAAGATGTTTGAGGCCCTTGGAGAACCTTATGAGGAATGACACGGTACTGGTTGGGATCGCGGAGGGGAAGGTGATACGAAAACCAGGTATTCTGGTGTCCTACGCCCTGGGCTCCTGTATAGGAATCTGTCTCTGGGACAGAGGGGCTGGGGTGGCGGGGATGGTCCATATCCTGCTTCCAAGCAGGCGGGATTCGCTGGATCAGACCAATCCCTGCAAGTTTGCCGACAGCGGAACCGGGTTTCTCTTGGAGAGCATGATCCGCGCAGGGGCTTATCAGGGAAGGATCACCGCAAAGATCGCCGGAGGGGCCAGGATGTTCCCGGCCAACGGCGCTTCAGAGGCAGTCGGGGAACGCAATATAAAGGCTGCCAGAAAATCATTGGAACAGCTGGGGATACCCCTGCTGGCAGAGGATACGGGGAAAGACTATGGTCGGACGATACGGTTTGATGCGGAAACCGGACAGCTGGAGATCAAGACAGTAAAGAGGCGTACGATCGTGATATAGGGGGAAGTTTGATGTTACAGTCGGGAGGAAAATGCGGGATGGCAGACCAGAGAAGGGTGTTGGTTGTCGATGACAGCCTGCTCATATGCCGCCAGATTGAACTGGCATTCAAAGAGGACACTATCAGCATCTATCAGGCCCACACGGGAGCTGAGGCATTGGAGACGATAGAGCGCGTAAAACCGGATCTGATTTTACTGGATGTGGTTCTTCCTGATATGGAGGGCTACGAGCTGATGGGAAGGATCAGAGACCGGGAGCATGTGGCGGTGATATTTATTACGTCCAGGGACAAGGACGAGGATGTGGTTCGCGGCTTCTCTTTAGGAGCGTGCGATTATATTAAAAAACCATTCCAGTCAGGGGAGATGAGGTCCCGGGTTATGGCTCACTTAGAGGCCAAAAAGCGGCGGGATGAGCTGGAGTCCATGAATGAATCCATCAGAATGAATATGGAAAAGTTAAATTCCATCGTCTACCGGGATGAGCTGACAGGGCTCTACAACCGGCGTTATGTGGTGGAACAGCTGAAGGGCCGCGCGGATGATCCGAATTACCGCGCCATCCTGGTGCTGATTGATATCGATGATTTTAAGCGGGTCAATGACAGCTACGGTCACGAAGCCGGGGATGTGGCATTGATCTGTATATCAAGCATGATGGAGGAGATATGCCGGGGCTACACGGTGTCCAGATGGGGCGGCGAGGAATTTTTGATCGTGCTGTCCGATATGGATATGACGGCGGCTAAGGAGATCTGCGAGCGGCTTCGCAGGGAAGTGGCGGAGTTCCCATTTGCGCAGAGGGAGATCACATTTTTCTGTACGATCACGCTGGGGCTTACGGAATACCGCAGCGGCGAGGGGCTGAAGGAGAACATCGCACGGGCTGACAAGGCATTGTACGAGGGAAAACACAACGGAAAGAACCAGACCCTGTGCTATGGGGACGGGGCATAGAGCGGAGAGTGATGAGAGATGGGATTTTTCGATGCGGAAATGTTGGATATGCTGGACGTATATCTACTGGAGACCGGTCAGCTCCTGGAACGGGCGGACGCGGTTTTAATCGGCGCGGAGCAGTCAGGGCAGTTTTCTGCCGATGAGATCAATGAGATGTTTCGGATCATGCATACCATGAAGAGCTCGTCCGCGATGATGGGACTGACCGAGCTTTCGGGACTGGCCCACCGCCTGGAGGATTTGTGTTCCATATTCCGGGAGGAGCCGGAGAAAATTCATGGAGTGGAGCAGGACACCTTTGACCTGCTGTTTGAGGTGACGGATATGATCCGCCGGGAGCTGGAACGGATGAAGGGGGGAGGGGTATACGCCGGAATCTGTTCAAAAGCAGAATCACAGAATCGACGCGCTGCTGGAGAAGATGAAGGGCAGTCGTGAAACGATAGTCAGACTAAAATTTGAGAATAACTGCCGGATGGAAAATGTCCGCGCCTTCATGGCCGGGCGGCAGATACAGGGGATGTGCAGCAGCCTTTCCATGTATCCGGAGGATGTGGAGAAAAATCCTCAGACGGCTGAATATATAAGAAAAAATGGTTTCTTCATAAGCTTTGTGTCCAACGAGACGGACCGGGTGCTGGAAAAGCTCTCCCAGTCTGTGTTTGTGGCAAGCTGCGATATCGTGGAGGCGCTGCCGGGACATACGGAGGCGGCAGCGGCCCCTGAGCTGGAACACGCGGTTCCCCATGGAGGGGAGGGCTTTTTGAATGTGCGGGTGGAAAAGCTGGAGGAGCTGGAGAATTTAACAGGGGAACTGGTGATCGCCATGTCCTCTCTGGAAAATGTACTGAAGGATCAAAGAGACATCGTGGAGGGAGATATCATCCATCAGCTGACCCGTCTTGTGAGGGATCTTGGGGAGCTTGCGCTCTCGGTGCGCATGGTCTCCTTCCAGGGTGTGACGCCCAAGATCAGCCGGGCGGTCCGGGATATCTGCCGGAAGGAGAAGAAGGAGGTGGCGTTCTCGGTCAGCGGCCAGGACACGGAGCCGGACAAAAAGATCGTGGACGGAATCACCGAGCCGCTGATCCATCTGATCCGCAACGCCATCGACCACGGAATCGAGACACCGGAGGTCCGGGAGGCGGCCGGCAAGCCGAGAAACGGGCGGGTGAAGATCATCGTGGAGAACACGGGAGGGGAGATCCTCATCCGTGTCAGCGACGACGGGGCGGGGATGGACGAGGGAAAGATCCGGGAAAAGGCCAGGAGGAAGGAGCTCTTTGTGAAGCCGGAGGAGGAGTACTCACCGGAGGAGATTCTGGAGCTGTGTCTGATTCCGGGCTTCTCCACGCGGGAGGCGGCCAATGAATTTTCCGGAAGAGGCGTGGGATTGGATGTAGTGCGCCAGACCGTGGAGGCGTTTGGAGGTCATGTGAGTCTGACCAGTGAGCTGGGGAAGGGAACGGAGATCAGTCTCCGGCTTCCGCTGACCAGGACCCTGGTCAATGCGATCCTGGTCCGCACAGGCGGCTGGATCTTTGCCCTGCCGTCCTATCGGGTGCTTCAGTTTATCCCCTACCACTCCAATCAGGAGGAATATATCAGGAGTAATGGCAAGGAATCCTGGGTTCACGACGGCAAATACATTCCCGTCGTCTCCCTGGCCCATGTCTACGAGGCGGAGGAGGACGAGAAGGGGCCCCGGATGATGATTCATATCCGCGGCGCTTCCCGGGAGGCGTGTCTGGTGGCCGAGGAGGTGCTGGGGCAGAGGAATATCGTGGAGAAGGCTCTCCCCAGGATACTGGGAGCGCATTTTAAATCCTATTCCGGGATATCAGGCTGCAGCGTGCTGGGAGACGGCAGAATCTGTATGCTTCTGGATGTGGAAGCCCTGATCAGGATGGGGGGAAGGGAGAGAGCATGGACGAAGAGGAACTGACGATGAAACGGGACATATTGGTGTTTGAGATCCGGGGGCTCTGCTACGGTGTGGAGCTGTCCTTTGTGGCTGAGATCATACGGAATCCCAGAATCTCTCCCATGCCGTGGCTGCCGGAATACTTTGTGGGCGTGTGCAGCTGGAAGGGCGGCATCCTGCCGGTGGTGTCTCTGGGGCTTCTGACCGGAGGGGCAGAGGGGGAATCGGAGGCGGAGACGGGCCAGAACTACGCGGCCGCCGTGTTAAAGAGTGGAGAGTATGAGTGCGGACTTCTGACGCAGCAGAATCCCTATATCCTGCAGATCTCGGAGGAGAACCGGCTGGAGGGCGGGGAAGGCGATGAGATGGAAAACGGCTGCTATTTGGCCGGACGGTATCAGGTGGACAAAGAAGTGGTTCTTCTGATCGATATGGAGGAGACGCTCAGGCGGATGGTGGTCTGCGAGTAATTTTGTGAAAAGATGCAGGAAGGGATTGACAATTTTCCCGGCAGCACAGATAATAAAACCTAATGAAATCTAGTGCACTAGTATGGAGGGAAAGCATGAGGATTATGATTATCAATCCCGATTATGGGATGACCAGGGAGGAGATGGACGAGCGGGTTTCGGTTCTCCGGCACTGTGCAGGGGAGGACATCCGGCTGACCATGGACTGTCTGCATGAGAATCATGTGACCATCGACTCTGCGCTGGATGTGATTCTGGCCGGGCCGGAGATTATCTCCATGGCACAAAGAGCGGAGCGGGAGGGGTACGACGCGGTCGTGCTGTACTGCTTCAGCGATCCGGCGGTGGACGCCTGCCGGGAGGCGGTGAGGATTCCTGTGATTGGAGGCGGACAGGCCGCCTACTTAACGGCGCTGACGGTCAGCCGGCAGTTTGGACTTCTTGTGACCGATCCGGGAAGGATACCGGAGAAACGGCTGTTTGCAGGCCAGGCCGGAATTCAGCCTGAGCGCGTGATATCGTTTCGGGCGGTGGACTTAGAGGGCAGGGGAATCCATGAGGACAGGGAACACACACTGAACTGTCTGGAGAGAACCGGCAGGAGGATGGTGGACGAGGACGGAGCCCAGGCGGTGATCCTCGGGTGTCTGTCATTTTTAGGCTTTGCCGGGGACTTGGAGGAACGCCTTGGAGTTCCGGTGATCGACGGGGCCATGGCTTGTGTGGCGCTGGCCGCGGCTGCAGTGCGGCAGGGACTTCACACCGGCAAACGGGCATATCCGTATCCGCCGGCTGGGGAACGCAGCTGGAGCGCGGGGAAGATCTCTGTAGCTGAAAACGAAGCCGCAGCATGGGGCGGGGAGAAAGCGGACGACTGAGACAGACAGGGAGCTGTGTCAGCCTGATAAATTGGAAGATAGGCCGGAGACGGTTTATTGATATAGGTTACATATATAAAAAGGAATGAGGAGAGAACGACATGAAAAAAATGAGCATTTTACTGGCAGCGGCAGTGGCATTGAGCCTGACTGCGTGCGGAGGCGGAAAAACCGAGACGGCAGCGCCTTCCGCTGAGGCACAGACCACACAGGCGGAAGCCGGAGACAAGACGGAAGCCGCAGAGAAGACAGAGGCAGCAGGCAGCGAGGCGGCGAAGCCGGCCGACATGAAGGATACCTGGGTGATGGCGATCAACGCCACATTCCCTCCGTTTGAATCCATCGGCGACAATCCCGACGAGTATGTGGGAATCGATATTGATATCGCCAATTACATAGCAGAAAAGCTGGGCGTGAAGCTGGAGATTCAGGATATGCAGTTCTCCGCTCTGGTTCCGACCATGCAGAGCGGACGCGCGGACTGGATCGTATCCGGCCTGTCACCGACACAGGAGAGAAAGGACATCCTGGCATTTACCAAGTCCTACTACTACCCCATGAACGCCATCATTTGCCAGGAGGGCGCAGCCTACGACACCCTGGACACCTTAAAGGATAAAACCATCGGCGTCTCCATGGGAACCAGCTATGCCAACATCGCCCACAGCGTGGAGGGCGCCAACGTATCAGAGCTTGACAACACTCCCCTGGTGATCCAGGATATCTTAAACGGCCGCTGTGACGCCGGAATCTTCGATTCCACCCAGGCCGCCGTATTTGTAAACGAGAACCAGGGTCTGGAGATGCACATCATCGACAGCGAGGTGACCGAGGCCGACTCCTTCGCCATCGCCCTCCCCAAGGATTCCCCCTACGTGGACCAGATCAACGGAATCCTGGACGAGATGATGACCGACGGAACCTTCCACGAGATTCTGGTAAAATATCTGGGCGAGGATGCAACCACCCAGTATGAAACATTTTTGAGGAACTTAAAGATTGCTCAGTAATTGGATTTCAAATGGGATGGTGCGGACAGCAGGAGAGGCTGTTTGCACCATCCTTTTGTTTTTATGTATTGACAAAAATACAGAAATGTGAAATAATGTTAACGTACACGAAAACAAAGCGTAAATTGCCATTTTACAATAAAAAATAGGCAGTTTACGCAAAAAATCACAAATTTCGTTAACGCACACGAAAAAGAAGGAGGTACTGTTATGGGGAAAAGTACAAGGGTTTTAGCGGCGGTTATGTCGGCGCTTTTGCTGGTTTCGGGCTGCAGCGCAGGGGGAAAGACGCAGAGTGAGGCGGCGCCTAAGGAGACGGCTGCGGCCACACAGGCGGCAAAGGAGCCGGAGGCGGAGAAAAAGAGGAGACAACGGAGGCTGCGGCCCCGGCTGTTGAGAAGCTTGATAAAGATGTCAGGATCTATGTGATCACGGATGCCGGGGGAGCTCTGGACGTGAGGGCGAGGGCGATAGCTCCTTATCTGGCTGAGAAGCTGGGAGTCAATGTGACGGTTGAGAATATCCCGGGCGGCGGAGGAACCATATGCGCGACTCAGTTTATCACACAGCCCAAGGGAAAGTATGATCTTTTGATGGCTCCGGCCACCACGTTTACCAGCAGCACGCTGTTCAGCGAGGTATCCTACTCTCTGGAGGATATCACGCCGGTTTACGGGATGGATATCGAGCAGTTCGGACCCTATGTCTGCCCGGAGAAATCAGGAATCCATACGCTGGAGGAGCTTCAGGCATATGGCAAGGACAAGGAGGTAATCTTCGGCTCCGGCGGTTCCGGCAACATCACACACCTGTTGCAGGCGGCTCTTTATAAGTCCCTGGAGATGCAGGCCAACACCCTTCCTCACAAGAACGCTCCCGAGGGAATCACCAACTGCATGGGCGGCCATAACATGGTGACCATGGCGGGCCTGGAGCTGGCCAGAAGCTACGTGGAGGACGGAGCCATTGTCCCGATCATGACCTTCAACCGGGAGGCTTATGACGGATACGAGGGAGTCAAGGTTCCCAGCGTGGCGGAGCTTGGCTATGAGCAGTATTGCTATGAGAGCCTGATGTTTATGTCCTTACGTAAGGATGTGCCGCAGGAGTATGTGGACTTTATCAGAAGCGCGTTTGAGGCGGCCTATGAGAATCAGGAGTGTCAGGATGCCTTATACAAGGTGGGTGTGAGAAATCATCCAGATATGAGCAGCCAGGAGATGACAGAGTTTTTTGCAGAAGGAGCTGGACGGCTTCAAGGACATGATCGAGTTTATCAAATAATGACAGATATGGGTGCAGTATATGGCTATGCTGCACCCATATGCGGCTAAAGCTTTTTTATGGGAGAAAAAATGGAGAAGAAGATAACAATCAGAACAAATTTGATGGCCGGAGTGATCTTTGTGGTGATCGCGGCGGTGATCGCGGTGCTGATTCCGTCGCAGATTCAGATGACAAGCATAGTAAAAGAAGCCGTTGATTCCCGGTTTATCCCGGAGCTTCTCTGCGGGGTTATGGGGATTTTGGGCTGCTGGCTGATCGTAAAAAGCGTTGTTTTGAAAAAAGAGGATTACCTGGAGATATCCTTAAATCAGGAGAAGAAGAGAGGACTGTTTGTCCTCATGCTCATCGTCTACGTATTTCTGATCTCCAGAATCGGCTTTCTGATCAGCTCATTTTTATGGGGAATCGGCTGTCTGGCATTTACAAAATCAAAGAAAGCAAACTATTATATCATCGTGGCCGTCAGTATCATAATCATCTATCTGATCTTTAAGTACGTGCTGGATGTCAGCTTTGGAGGTTGAAAGGGGGAAGCCATATGACAGAACTATTGATTCAAAGCATCGGAAATGTCTTCAGCCTGCAGACGCTGATCTTCATCAACCTGGGAATCATGATCGGCATTATCTTCGGCACGATTCCGGGACTGACGGGGAATCTGGGTATCATCCTTCTGCTGCCCATGACGTCCACCATGTCTCTGCCCAATGCAATTATCTTTTTGACTTCGATCTTCTGCGGCGGTGAGTTCGGCGGCTCCATCAGTGCGATCCTGATCGGAACACCGGGAACCAACTCCGCCACCTGTACCATGATCGAGGGATACCCTCTGGCGAAGCAGGGGCATGCCAGGAAGGCTCTGATGATGGCCCTCATCGCGTCCACCATCGGAGGCGTGCTGAGCGCCCTGTCCCTCCTGATCTTCGCCCCCACCATAGCTAAATACACACTGGAATTCGGTCCGCCCGAATACTTTGCCATGGCGGTGTTCGGACTGTCCATCATAGCCAGTCTCAGCGGAAAGAGTCTGGAGAAGGGCATCGTGGCCGGGTGCATCGGGATCATGCTGTCACTGGTGGGGATGGATATTGCCAGCGGCACTCAAAGGTTTACCTTTCACAACGTAAATCTGCTGCGGGGCCTCACCCTGCTTCCCCTTCTGACCGGTCTCTTTGCCGTGCCCAACATCGTGGAGAAGATTCGGACCCAGAGGGAGGAGAGCGGCGCCAATATCATCGGTATGGATAAGACGGACAAGCTGACCGCCGGCGAGTTAAAGGGCCTGCGGGGCGTGATCGCCAAATCCTCGGTGATCGGGATCATCATCGGAGCGATCCCGGGCGCGGGAACGGGAATCGCCTCCTTCATCAGCTATAATGAGGCGAAGAGAAGCTCGAAGGAACCGGAGAAGTTCGGCACCGGCACACTGGAAGGAATTGCGGCTTCCGAGAGCGCCAACAACGCGGTGACGGCGGCTTCGCTGATTCCGCTTTTGACCCTGGGTATCCCGGGAAGCCCGTCTGCGGCGGCGCTGATCGGCGCGTTTACCCTCCAGGGCGTGGCGCTGGGACCCATGCTGTTTAAGGAAAACGGCGTGATCATGTACACGATCATGATCGGCCTGGTGGTGGCGAACCTGTTTATGTTTTTGCAGGGAAAGCTGTTTTCCGGCCTCTGCGCCAGGATCTCCAACATACCGGACGCGGTGATGATTCCCGTCCTGATAACCCTGTGTACGGCGGGGGCTTACTCGGTGAACAACTCCTCCTTTGACGTTATGGTGTTCATGATATTTGGAATCGCGGCCTATGTGCTGAGTCTGGCTAAGATTCCGCTGGTGCCGGTTGTGCTGGGCTTTGTCTTAGGGCCCCTTCTGGATTTTAACCTGAGGAGAGGGCTGATCATGTCCCAGGGAAGCTGGCTGATCTTTGTAAAGAGGCCGATCAGCCTTGTCATCCTTCTTCTGACCGCCCTGGTTTTAATATTCGCGGTGATCAAGGGCGACAGCAAGAAGAGGACTACGATAATTGAAAAGGGAAACGATGACTGACGAGAGAAGAAAAATATGATATTTTAATCTATTTGAGCGATCAGCACACGGCTGATATTATGGGCGCCATGGGCGATCCTGTGGTGAGAACGCCGAATCTGGACCGGATCGCTGGAGAGGCGGTGGTCTTTGACAATGCCTACACCTCCTGTCCTCTGTGCGCGCCAGCCAGAGCTTCCTTTATGACGGCCAGATACCCCTCGCGGATCGGTGTGTTTGGCAATGACGACGCATTTTCCTCCCAGGAACCCACTTTTGTCCACAGCCTGTCCGCTGGCGGATACGAGACGGTGCTCTGCGGCAGAATGCATTTTGTGGGGGAGGATCAGAGACACGGATTTAAGAAGCGGATCGCCAAAGATATATCCCCCAATTACTGGGGGAATCCGTCTGAGGAGAGGGAGGATCTGGGAGATTTTGGAGGAACCCTGTACCAGAAATATTGTCTGGAGATCATCGGAACGGGGGATTCCCCGGTTCTGGCCTATGACCGGTATGTAACGGAGACGGCGAAGGAGCATCTGAAGAAGGACTGCGATTCCCCTCAGATGCTTTTGGTGGGGACCTACGGACCCCATTTCCCCTATGTGGCGCCGGAGGATAAATTTAACTATTACCGGGAGAAGCTGCAGGGGAGCGTGGGCGGCGAGCAGCCGGACTTTGGGATATCGGCGGTGGCCTCCAAGCAGCAGGAGGCGGACCGGGAGGATATCGTCAATCTGCGGGCCGCGTATTACGGGATGATCGAGGTGATGGATCAGCAGATCGGGGAGGTCTACGGGACTTTCCGGGAGTATCTGGCGAGGAACGGCAGAAAGGGAATCTTTGTCTACATGTCGGATCACGGGGATCAGATCGGGGTCAAGAAGATGTACGGGAAGCAGACATTTTTTGAGTATTCCTGCAAGATACCGCTGATGATCCGGGTGGACGGGATCGAAGGAAAACGGGTCGGCGGGCCGGTGAGCATCATGGACGTGGGCTGCACGCTCTGCGGCCTGACCGGCTGCCAGCCCCTTCCCATCGCGGACGGCGTGGACCAGAGCGGTGCCGTCTATACGGGGCAGGCATGCCCGCGGCCTGTGCTCAGCGAGTTTTTCGAGCCTGGCGGAGACGGTTTATGCTACGCGGGGACCATGGTGAGGGATTCTCAGTTTAAATTCATCACCTATGACGGCTTCGAGAGGGAGGACCTGTTGCTTAACTTGGAGGCGGACCCGGGGGAGAGGGAGAATGTCATCGACCGGGAGCCCTTGGAGGCCCAGCGTCTGAGACAGGCCGCTGAGGAGAAGAATAAGGAGTTAGCCGCGGCTTATGGACGGCTGAGGGAAAACCAGATAAAAAATAAGTTTTTAAACCAGTGCGGAAGGCATTATAAGGATAAAAATGGGGAGACCTGGCTGGCTCCTGAGGCATGCCGGACCGTGGAAACAAGATTTAAGCTTGAAAAATACAGAAGAAAATAGTAGAGTTGGGGTAACAGATAACAACAGAAGGATGGGAGGTGATGGTATCGCTAACGTAACGATCAAAACAATAGCGGCCAGAGCGGGAGTCTCGATCGGAACCGTGGACCGGGTGATTCACAACCGGGACGGCGTGAAGCCGGAGACCAGGGAGCTGATTCAGAGGATCTGTCAGGATCTGGGCTATCAGTCGGATGCGATCGCCAAGGCGCTTGCTTTTCGGAAAAAGGAAAAGCACATTGCGGTTATCATCAATGCCCCGGAGAGGAATCTGTTTTCCTCGCGGGTGAAGGAAGGGTTTGATTCGGTTTCGGAGACGTTAAATAATTATAATATCTTTTTTGACTACTACCTGATAAAGTCCCATAAAACCGACGAGATGGTAAAGATTCTGGAAGGGCTTGACAAGGAAGCGGTCGCCGGTATCATTATAAAACCCCTTGTCAAACCGCGGGTCGTCCAGATCCTCAGGGATTTTATCGGCCGGGGCATCCCTGTCATAACCTGCACCTCCGATATCCCCGATTTAGATACCTTATGCTTTGTGGGACAGAACCACAAAAAGGAGGGGCGTATCGCCGCCGCTCTGCTGGAGAAGCAGTTAAACGACGGGGACAGGATCGCGGTGATCACCGGGGACTTGTCCGTGCTGGCCAGAAAGGAAAAGGCGGAGGGGTTTATCGATCATATCAGGGAGTGCAAAAAGAAGATAGAGATATGTGAGAATCTGGAGACGATCAACGAGGAGGATGTCATTTTTTTGCCGAGGCGTATTCGCTGTTAAAAAGGAATCCGCAGATAAAGGCGCTCTACACCCATACCCCCACCATAAAGCCGGTGATCAAAGCGGTACGTCTGCTGGGGATGGAGGATCTAACCGTGTTTACCTTCGGGTCTTTGGCGGATGTGAAGGAGGACTTGCTGAACGGAAACCTGGCGTTCGCCATCGTGGAGGATGCGTTCCGGCACGGCTACGACGCGGGACAGATCATGTTTGACTACCTGTTTATGGAGAAGGAGCCGTCTAAGAAAAAATGCTTCTGAATTCGCAGATCATGGTTGACGAGTCTGTGAGGGAAAGCTAACATCATATGGACAATTATATTGGACATCCGGCGCAGCTTCTGGATGTGAGGAGATTTGAACTGAGGGAGGGGAAGGCCAGGGGCGTGGCCTGCATCGAGGTGCAGAACAGCCAGGGACTGTCCGTGACCATCTTACAGGACCGGTGTATGGATCTGGGCGGGCTGCGGTATCAGGGCGTGAACTATGCCTATCAAACCGCCTGCGGTATCGTGGCGCCGGAATATTATTATGGAGGCGAGGACTCCTTCTTCCGAAACTTTGGGGGCGGGATGATGGCGACCTGCGGCTTAGACAACACGGGACCCGGCTGCACGGTGGACGGCAGAGAGCATTACCGCCACGGGCTGATCGGCAATATCCCGGCGGAGCATGTAAGCGTCGTCCGGTGCGGCAGCGGCGCATATGAAACCGTGACGGTGAAGGGCGAGGTCCATCAGACCTGTTTTATGCAGGAATATCTGACATTAAAGCGGGAGTATGAATTTCGGGACAACAGCCCGGCCTTTACCATACGGGACCGGATACGTAACGATGGATATCAGAGCGCTCCCTATGTGATTATGTACCATTTTAATGTGGGTTATCCCCTGTTGTCGGAGTCTGCCAGGGTGGAGATTCCGGCGAAAAAAGTCTGGCCGAGAAGCGGCAATATGGAGGAGATGGAGGGCTACGGCCTGATATCGCCGCCTGATCCCGGCTGGAAGCCCCAGGCATATTTCCACGATATGGAAACGGGGGAGGGGGACCGGGCGGAGATCCGGATTTATAATGAAAAGCTACACAAGGGGCTGATGCTGGGCTTTGACCGGGAAGCCCTTCCGAAGCTTGTTCAGTGGAAGCTGTTCCGCCCCGGAGAATATGTGATGGGGATCGAGCCGTGCACGGCCCTTCCCTATGGCAGAAAACGCCTTTTAGAGCAGGGGATCATGCCTGTTCTGGAACCGGGCGAGGAGAAGGAGATCGAGATTCTGGTTTGCCCCTATGAGGGGTAGGGAAAGGCAGGGGTTATGGGAAAACCAAATATTATCTTTTATTTTACCGATCAGCAGAGGTGGGATACCATCGGTACATACGGGCAGAAGCTGGACGTGACTCCGGTTTTGGACGCTCTGGCCGGGGAGGGCACCGTGTTTGAGGAAGCCTACAGCCCCCAGCCGGTGTGCGGTCCCTGCCGGGCGCTGTTTCAGACAGGGCGTTATCCGTCTGAGATCAACTGTTACCGCAACAATCTGGCGCTGCCGCAGGATATCAAGACGCTGGCGGACTATTTCTATGAAGCCGGCTATGAGTGCGCTTATGTGGGCAAATGGCATCTGGCCAGCGATGGGGAGCTGGAAAAGCCTCCCACAGTGGATTACCAGCACAGCGCCGTTCCGCCGGAGAGGCGCGGAGGGTATCGCGGCTTCTGGCGGGTCGCCGACACGCTGGAGTTCACCTCCCACGGATACGACGGGTATGTGTTTGATGAAAATATGAACCGCTGCGAGTTTAAGGGCTACCGGGCCGACTGTATCACCGACTATGCGCTGGAATTTCTGGAGGGCTATACCATGGAGAAGCCGTTCTTTCTGACGATCTCCTACATCGAGCCCCATCACCAGAATGACCATAACTGCTACGAGGGGCCTGTGGGCTCGAAGGAGAGGTTTCGCGATTTTGAACTGCCCGGGGATTTAGAGGCTCTCGGCGGCAATGCCCGTGAGATGTACCCCGACTATCTGGGATGCTGCAACAGTCTGGACAGCAATCTGGGGAGAGTCATCGAGACGCTGAAGAAACGGGGCGTCTGGGAGAACACGGTGATCGTGTACGCCTCGGACCACGGCTCCCATTTTATGACGAGAAATCAGGACGCGCATTTGAACGGATACGACGATTACAAGCGGTCCTGCCATTCGGGCTGTCTCCACGTTCCACTGATCATCGCCGGGCCGGGCTTTCAGGGCGGCCGGAGGGTGAAGGAGCTTGTCAGTACCGCCAGTCTCCCGAGGACCATGCTGGCCATGGCCGGGGTGGATGTGGGCGAACAGATGGTTGGCGAGGATTTAAGACAGGTTGCGGACCACACGTACAAAGACCGTGACAACCGTATCTTCGTCCAGATCAGCGAGAGCCGGGTCGGGAGAGCGGTGAGGACGGAGGACTATCTGTACGCGGTGTACGCCCCGGGACTGAACGGAGGCGCCGTGGGCGGCAGCGATTACTACGAGTCCGACTTCCTGTATGATATCAAACATGATCCCTATGAGCTTCATAATCTGGCGGAAGATCCCCGCTATCAGGAGATCAGGGAGCAGCTGGCCGGTATTCTCGCAAAGGAGATGGTGAAGGCGGGAGAGAAGCGGCCGGTGATCAAGGCGTAAGTAAACAGGTTCCAGGGGTGGGGCGGCGCGAAAGTCCAGGCGCCGCCCCTTCTTTTTTCTGCTATTTCTTTACAAATAATACCAAGTCTGCTATCATCAAATAAGCCTGTTTTACATATTTTGCAACATAAAATTTAGGAGGAAAACTATGCTGGATTTTTCTGTTTTGCAGCCCTATGTGCCGCTGCTTCTGAAAGCCGTCGTCTTAACGCTGCAGTTTACGCTGTTGTCTACGGTTCTGGGCTATATCTGGGGGATTGTACTGTCGCTTATCAAGATTTCCAAAATTAAACCGCTGGAGTGGTTTGCGAGGTTTTATACCTCCATATTCCGGGGAACTCCGCTTCTGGTTCAATTGATGCTGGTGTACTATGCGACGCCCCAGCTGTTTGACTATAAGATTTCGGCGCTGCAGGCCGGCGTGCTGACCTTCGGACTGAACTCGGCGGCCTACATATCAGAGTCCATCCGAGGCGGAATCATGTCGGTGGACAAGGGGCAGTGGGAGGCGGCCATGTCACTGGGCGTGCCCAAATACCGTCTGATGCTGGATATTATCTTCCCTCAGGCGTTTAAGAACACCCTGCCGTCCCTGATCAACGAGAGCATCGCCCTCTTAAAGGATTCCAGTATGGTTTCCATTATCGGCGTGGCGGACACCATGCGCTGGGCTTCGCTGATTCAGGCCAAGACCTTCCGGGCGTTTGAGGCGTTTATCATAGCGGCGCTGATCTACTACGCCATGGTTATGGTTTTAACGGCGCTTGGCAGCTACTGTGAGAGGAGGGTACGGGTCAGTGATTAAGATAGAACATCTTTCAAAATCCTTTGGAAAGCTGGAAGTTTTAAAGGATATTAATATGGAGATCAACAAGGGGGAAGTGGTGGCTATCATCGGTCCCTCCGGCTCAGGCAAATCAACCATGCTCCGGTGCATCAACCGGCTGGAGACACCGTCGGGCGGAACCATCACCATCGACGGCAAGGATATCATGGATAAGAGTGTCAATATCGCGGATATCAGAAAAAATGTCTGCATGGTGTTCCAGCATTTTAACTTATTCAGCAACATGACGGTTTTGAAGAACATGATGTACGCGCCCATGGTCGTCAACAAGATGAGCAAACGGGAGGCGGAGGACAAGGCTATGACGCTTCTAAAGCGGGTGGGACTGGCGGAGAAGGCGGGAGAGTACCCCAGCCGTCTCTCAGGCGGACAGAAGCAGAGAGTCGCCATCGCCCGCGCCCTGGCCATGGAGCCGGAGGTGTTGCTGTTTGACGAACCCACATCGGCTCTGGACCCGGAGATGGTGAAGGAAGTGCTGGACGTGATCAAGGATCTGGCACACACCGGAATCACCATGGCTTTGGTGACCCACGAGATGGGCTTTGCCAGGGAGGTGGCGGACAAGATCTGCTTCCTAGACGAGGGATATTTGGTGGAGCAGGCCACCCCGGAGGAGTTTTTCAACTCTCCCAAATCGGGACGGGCGGCCAAATTCCTGGCTACGGTGTTGTAGAGACAGAAACATAAAAGAGAGGTTGGCAGACTATGGGAGCAACAGCGACTTATGAGAAATTAAAATGGCCCGGCGGTGCGCGGTGCGCGGTGATGCTGAGCTTTGACGTGGACGGCGACACCATCTGGAAAAACGGCGCCAGGGACTTTGAGGGCGGGGAGACATTTATCCGCGGCAGCTCCGTGGGAAACTACGGACCCAACTGCGCGGTGGAGCGGATTTTGGACCTGCTGGACAGGAGGAAGGTGCCGGCTACATTTTTTGTACCGGCCAAGGTGATGGAGGACCGGCCGGAGCTGTTCGTGAAGATCCGCGACTGCGGCCACGAGCTGGGACATCACGGCTACCATCACGAGCGGTATGTGGATCTGACGCCGGAGGAGCAGCGGGCGATCATCGGGAAGAGTCAGAGGATATTTAAAGAGACGTTAGGCTTTACAGCCATCGGCTACCGGACTCCGTCCGGCGACTGGTCCAGGGAGACTGCGGGGATTCTCTACGATATGGGCTTTTCCTACTCCAGCTCCATGAGAGGGGACGACAGGCCCTACCGCACCGTGATCGGCGGGAAGGAGACGGACTTTATCGAGCTTTCTCCCAAGTGGGATTTGGACGATTTTGTCCAGATGGGATACAATTTATTTCCGCCGGAGCCGGTGGGACAGGACCGGATCAGCGGGATGGAGCAGGTGTACGAAAACTTTACCCAGGAGTTTGACGGATATTACAGGGAGGGGCTGTGCTTTGTCATCCAGTGCCATCCCCAGGTCATCGGAACCCCTGGACGGCTGGCTATGTACGAACGCCTCGTGGAGCACATTCAGAAGCACGACGATGTCTGGTTCGCAAAAGGATCGGAGATCGCAGAGTGGTGGAGACAAAATTATTAGGAGGCGAGGGCGATGAAGGAATATAAGACATGGCCGGACGGAGCGCGGACGGCCGCACTGATCACGATCAATTTGGACGGCGAGCAGTTCTGGCTTGGGATGTTTCCCGACTCTGTGCGCAGGCCGAAGACTCTCTCCATGGGAGATTACGGGATTGACAGGGGACTGGACCGTGTGCTCAGGACCTTGAAGGACCGGGAAATTCGATCCACATTTTTTGTTCCGGGCATGGTGGCCGAAAACCACCCCGGGGCCATCGAAAAGATTATGAAGGACGGGCATGAGATTGCCCTCCATGGCTACAGCCA
>Ga0192243_10381_pt2 | contig 16909 bp, 17 predicted proteins | sample Koala_Koa27_K3_FD_131233 | JGI IMG/M metagenome (GOLD analysis project Ga0192243, IMG submission 131233) | Enriched cells from koala feces incubated with labeled cellulose particles, San Francisco Zoo, California, United States - Koala_Koa2-7_K3 ... | reverse complement strand
CTGTAGCGGCTATGCATATGTTATTTTGTATCTTGGCTGATATGACACAGCCGTGTCTTTTTCACGGCTGTTGGATGGCTACCCCTTCGTTTTTTGAATTTTTCTCATACTTTTGTTCGGTTCTTGGCGTTTTTCACGGCGAAAATTATTAAAAACCCGCTGTATACGCTATCATGGTTTGCCTTCGTTCCGTCATGCCTGGTTTGCACTGGGGATTGGCGGCGTTGGGCTTCTGCCGTAACACTAGGCGCGGAAAAACAGGGCGGAAACCGTCAGCTTGAATGCTCTGGGACGCGGTTACTTTTGCAATTGACATGACTCTTGCCTGTAAAGCTAAATTCCTTGACAGGCATTCTTTCAGCCTGTATAATCCTTTGGTTGACTGAGGGGAGCGGTTGTTGTGGCGGAAAAAGATTCTTTGAACCAGCGTGTCAGAGACGGGCTTCTGCTCGACAATTATGGTTTGCAGCTCACGGAAAAGCAGCGGATGGCCTGCGAGATGATCCTCATGCAGGATTTTTCGCTCTCGGAGGCGGCGGAGACGCTCGGCGTCTCGCGGCAGGGTGTCCACGACCTCATCACGCGTGCGCGGGAGCATATGGAGGAGTATGAGAAATCCTTCGGCCTCATCGCGCGCCGTCAGCAGATGGAGCAGGTGCTTGAGGAAAACAGGGAGCGTCTGCCGGAAGATTTTTACGTGACATTCAAAAAAATCCTTGGAGCATAGGGAGACGGCATGTTTGACTCATTAAAAGAACGCTTTGAAAATATATTCGCGGGACTGCGCGGCAAGGGCAAGCTCTCGGAAGAGGACATAAATCTCGCGCTGCGCGAGGTGCGCCGCGCACTGCTTGAGGCCGACGTCAATTACAAGGTCGTAAAGGACGTTGTTGAGGCGATCCGCACGCGCGCCACGGGCCAGCAGGTCCTTGAGTCGATAACCCCTTCGCAGCTCATCTTCACGATAGTTTACGAAGAATTGATAAAGATAATGGGAGAGGCCCCCGCGCCTCTCGTCATCTCACCGAAGCCGCCGACGGTCTACATGATGGTTGGTCTCCAGGGCTCCGGCAAGACGACCACAACGGTAAAGATCGCGCGCCGGATGTCGAAGGGGCACAAGCCCCTCGTCGTCGCCTGTGACCTTCGCAGGCCGGCGGCCGTCGACCAGCTCCGCGTGCTCGCGGAGAAAGCGAATATCCCCTTCTTCGGCCCCGAGGCCGGTGAGACGGACCCCGTGGCGGTGGCGCGCAGGTCGCGCGCCTATGCGGAGTCTCACCTCTGCGACATGATACTGCTCGATACCGCGGGACGGCTGCAGATGGACGACGAGCTCATGCGCGAGCTGGAGTCCATGAAGGAGGCGACCGCGCCGACGGAGATACTGCTCGTCGTCGACTCGATGACGGGACAGGAGGCGGTAAACGTCGCTGGCACCTTCCACGAGCGCCTCGGCCTTACCGGCGTGGTGCTGACGAAGCTCGACGGCGACGCGCGCGGCGGCCTCTCGCTTGCGGTGCGCGCAAGCACCGGCGTGCCGATAAAGCTTGCCGGATGCGGTGAAAAGACTGAGGACCTCGAGGTTTTCGACGCGCGCCGCATGGCGCAGCGCATCATCGGCATGGGCGATATGGAGGGGCTGCTGGAGAAGGTGCAGTCCGCTACCTCCGACGCAGATATAGAACGGATGACGGAGAGTCTCAAGAAGAACCGCTTCACCCTTGAGGATATGCTGATGCAGCTCCAGCAGATAAAGAAGCTGGGGCCTTTGGAAAAGGTGCTTGAGATGCTCCCGATACCGGGCGCGAGCAAGGCGCTGAAGAACGCCGATATAGACCCGAAGCGGATGAAGCAGTCCGAGGCGATCATCCTTTCAATGACGCTGAAGGAGCGCCGCAATCCCGAGATAATCAAGGGAAGCCGCCGCAAGCGGATCGCGCAGGGCTCAGGCACTTCGGTGCAGATGGTGAACCAGGTGCTCGCGCAGTATGAGCAGATGAAGGGCATGATGAAGACCTTCGGCAAGATGTCCGGAGGCAAAGGCGGATTCAAGATGCCGCCGGGTATGGGCGGCATGATGAAGGGCAAGAGAGGTTTCTTCCGCTAGTTAAAGATTGACTCGGAGATCGAATCCCCGTTTTCAATAGAAATGGCCCTGATCAAGCCGTACGGCGCATATAATCAGCGGCTATTTACAAAGAAAAAACACAGGAGGTGTTAGCGCAAATGTCAGTTCGTATTCGTCTTTCCCGTCACGGGAAAAAGAAGGCTCCTTTTTATCGTCTGGTAGTGGCCGACTCTCATTCACCGAGAGACGGACGCTTCATTGAGATACTGGGCACATACAACCCGCTCATGGAGCCCGCAGAGATCAAAATAGACGCGGAACGCGCGGCGCATTGGCTGGCCAACGGAGCTTCTCCGTCGGACACGGCGAAGGTGCTGCTTAAAAAAGCGGGAATCATCGACGCTCCCGCAGCGGAATAGGTGGACGCAGGATATGGCAAATTATGTCGACCTCGGTGACCTGATAGTACGTCGGCTCGTCACCAAGCCAGAAGAGGTCTCTGTCGCGGAGGAACGCTCCGAGGCGGGCGCCATCCTTATCACAATAAGGGTGGCCTCAGATGACATCGGCCGCGTAATCGGCAAGAAAGGTTCCACGATCAACGCCATCCGCCACGTAGCGAAAGCCGCTTCGATAAAGTCCGGCGAAAAGGTGGATGTTGATGTCAAAGAAGACTGAGGGAGCCTCAGCGGGGAGATACGAGATCGGTAAGATCGTGGGGGTCCACGGTGTGCGCGGCGATATGCTGCTGCTGCCGCAGACGGACTTCCCCGAGCGGTTTCTGGGCATGAAAGAACTCGACGTCACCGTCGCGGGAAAGCCCATGCGCACCTTCAAGGTGTGCAGGATCGAGCCATACGAGGGAAAAAATACCTTCTTTCTTCGCCTTCAGGGAGTGGAAGACCGCGACGCGGCCGAAACCCTGAAGGGCGCCGTCATCACGGTCGCGGAGGATGAGCGGGTGGAGCTTGAGGAGGATGAATACTGGCTGGACGATATTATCGGCCTTACGGTGTTCGACCAGACCACGGGTGAGCGGCTCGGAGAGATAACGGAAGTCATCTACACGGGCAGCAACGACGTCTATGTCGTGAAGACTCCTGATGGCGCCTCGAAAGCGATACCTGCGGTCGCCGATGTGATAGAAAAGGTTGATGTGGCAAACGGCACCATGACAGTAAATGTTCCGGAGGGTCTGTGGGACTGATATGAAAATATCGATCATCACCGCTTTCCCAGAGCTTATGCGCAACTATCTTGCCGTCAGCGTCCTCGGACGCGGGATCGCGGCGGGGAAGTTGGAGGTCGAGGTCATCGACATCAGAGACTTTGCGGAGGGTGATTACCGGCAGATAGACGATTACTGCTACGGCAGCGGCGGCATGATGCTGATGGCTGAACCGCTGGCGAAGGCGCTGGCCTCCGTTTCGGTGGAGACAAAGCCCTATGTCGTCTACCCGAGCCCGCAGGGGACGCATCTCTATCAGGAGCTTGTGGAAGACCTCTCGCGCAAGGAACATCTGGTGATAATCTGCGGCCATTACGAAGGTGTGGACGAACGTTTCACGCAAAAGTATGTGGACGCGGAGATATCGCTCGGCGACTTTGTGCTCACCGGCGGCGAAATGCCGGCGATGGCGATAGTGGACGCGGTCTCGCGCCTCATTCCTGGGGTGGTCGGCAAGAATTCTTCGGTCACGGAGGATTCCTTCTACAGCGGAATGCTGGACACGCCGCATTACACGCGCCCGGCCGAATGGCGGGGAGAGCGTGTTCCCGAGGTGCTGACGAACGGCGACGCGAAGGCCATCGACCGGTGGCGCAGACGCCGTTCCGTTGAGCGGACGCTTGACCGGCGGCCGGACGTCACGGCAAGGGCGGGCATAATGCCCTGGCTGTCAGGCGGCGCCTACGTCATGGAGGTGCATTATCCGGTGCTCGACAAGCACGGGGAGAAGTCCTCCACCGCGATAACGGGGATGGATCTGCACGATATCGCGCGTGCCTGCCGTACCTACGGAATAAAGAAATACCTGCTGGTGACGCCGCTTGCCCAGCAGCGCGAGATGGCGAAGCGGATCGCCGGACACTGGACGTCCGGCTGGGGGGCGGAATACAACCCCGACCGCAAAGAGGCCTTCTCGACGCTGAAGATTTTCGCCTCCGTCCAGAAGGCGCTGGGCTGGCTCTCGGAGAGGGAAAAGAAAGATCCCTTCAAGATAGCCACCACGGCGAAGCGTCACGCGGGAGCCCGGCACTGGCTTACCCTTAAGAGGGAGATCCTCAGAAAGGACCACAGCCCGGTCTTTTTGTTCGGGACGGGCTGGGGGCTTCACGACGAGGTCATGGAGATGGCCGACGCGGTGATGACGCCGATAACGGGCGGCTGCGACGGCTGGAATCACCTTTCCGTGAGAAGCGCCGTCAGCATAACGCTCGACAGGTTTTTTGGCTGGCGGTAAGAGCCGGTGATCAAAGAGGTAAAAGGATTGGCGCGCGGGAGACCGCGGAGCCTTTCGAAAGATAAAAATCAATAAACAAAAGATAATATAAAGAAGGAGGGAAAACCTCATGCAGGATCCCAGAATAGCTCTGGTTGAGAAGAAATTCCATAAAGACGCAGATTCGATCCCTGAATTCCGTTCAGGGGATACAGTCAAGGTCCACGTTAAAGTAAAAGAGGGAAACCGCGAACGTATCCAGGTATTTGAAGGCGTAGTGATTGGCCGCCAGCACGGCGGGCTCCGCGAGAACTTCATCGTCCGCAAGATGTCGAACGGCATCGGTGTGGAAAGAATCTTCCCCGTCCACTGTCCCTCGATCGACAAGATCGAAGTGACGCGCAAGGGCCGCGTGCGCCGCGCGAAGCTCTACTATCTCCGTAAGCTCAGCGGTAAGGCCGCGCGTATTAAAGAGCGCAGAGACTTCCATTAAATCGGCGTTTAGACGCGCCGCTGACTTAGCTCAACAAGGCCGGAAAATCCTTGACGCACCGAAGTGCGCCTGCGGTTTTCCGGCCTTATTTCGCGTCGTCATCGACACGTCTAAACGCCGATTTCCTTCGGGTAGACGAAGAGATAAACTGCGATTTATCGTCCAGCATATTGAGGCAAAAGCCGCCGTGTGTCTCTGCCTTGTCGCACCGGCCTCCGAGCCGGTGCCAGTGTCTCTAGGGCTGACTCACGAAGGGCGGGAAAAACAAAACCCAAGTCTCTGGATGCCGGGTCAAGCCCGGCATGACAAACAAAAGCAAAGCTAAATCGCTATTTATTTTTTACCCTACCAAAGCAGAACCGCAAGTTATCTTTCTTTCACAACGAATGCAACTCGGTGTTTGTGCCAATCGTTATAGCGCCGCTCTTATTTTAGGGAGGATGTCAACCAACAAATGGTTTTTATTTGACATAAGCTCTTTGCCGCGCTATTATTTCCGGCATGAAGATAAAGACGATGATCGAGATATCTGTATTTGCGGTGCTGACCGCCGTCGGAGCGCGGATGATGGTGCCGGTTCCCTTTGTGCCGTTTACGCTGCAGACCCTTATCTGTATGCTTGCCGGGCTTTTGCTCGGCCCCAAGAAGGGGGCCGCCTCGCAGGCCCTTTATATGGTTATGGGGCTGATCGGCATCCCCGTATTCACCTCCGCCGCGGGGCCGGCGGCGGTGCTGATGCCATCTTTCGGTTATATACCCGGCTTTATTGGCGGTGCCTGGCTAAGCGGCTGTCTTCGTGATTTTTTTATGAAAAGGTATGGTTCGGTGACGCGGATGCAGTATTTCGCTGCGGCGATGGCCGGAGTCGCCGTCGTTTATGTCATCGGCGTCGCCTACCTGTATGCCGCCCTTAATTTTTGGGTCTAATCGGGCGGCGCGACCTTTTTTAAGGTGCTCTCTATCGGTTTCCTCAGCACGATCGCCGGGGATGTGGTCAAGGCGGTTCTCGCGGCGGTTATCGCCGGTCGTCTTAGGGCGTGCGGCATATTCAGGGATTGACCTAAGGGAATAGGAGCTGAAAAATAAAAATGGCCTCCGGCGTTTGGCGTGGGGGCCATTTGTGTTTTTCGGCGGCGGCACTGACCGTTATGCCGCGGAGGCGGCGAATTTCCGGCGCAGTCCAGCGCAGAGTTCGTCGTTTCGTGTGAGTCCCGCGACGAGCGCCTCGGAAAAGGCGGAGCCGTTTCTTAAGGCCGTCGTCATCGCCTCCGTCACGCCGCCCTTTGTCGAGACGTTGGCGAGCGACGCGCCGCTTTTGTCTTGGGCGTGCGCGGCGGCCACGCGTTCTATCCAGGGGGTCAGTTCGCGGTAGACGGGATAGCGTTTTGACATTTCAAGGAGCGCCCTCTTTTTCTCCTCTTCGTCTATCTCGATGTTGAGCAGGATCGGCGGCAGGCAGATGCCCACGGTGAATGAGTCGAGTTCGCTCTCGCAGGAGATGTCAAGGACTTTGAGGCCGGCGGCCTCAAGCACCGCGCAGGAACGGCTCTCGGCGGGAAATGAGACGCCGACTCCCAGGCCGTCGGCAATGGTCTCCGGACCGCTGCACATGACGCGGCAGAGCTCCGCGGAAAAGACCCCCTGCAGCGTCTCCAGCGAGATGCCGGCCATAAAGGAGAGGATGAAGGCTCCATTTTTGACCGCCAGCCCGCGGAAGTCCGTGAGGTTTTGCGGACGCGCCGCGAGAAGGATGATGTCGGCGCGGCTCGTGAGCGCCGCGCTGTCCGTCAGGCAGCTGGCAAGCCCCGCCGCGCGGAGACGCTCCAGCGTCTCTACGCGTCCGCCGCAGGAGATCAGCAGCCGTTCTTTTGGAAATCCATGCGCGAGCAGCGCTGAGACTATGGAACTTCCCAGGTGTCCGAAGCCCGCGATACCGACGGTTTTTCCCTTAAGTGTCTCAGCCGCAAAACCGTTTATAATTGATTTGTCATCTGTATTTTTCAATTTTATTTCTTCCTTTCAGAGGTACAAACACATTTGCCGCGCGCCGTCAGACATGAAAGCGCAGAAGCTACGCCGCCGCGCCTCAAAGGAGATGAAGGGCGCCGCCGTGTGTTTTTCTTTTAAGATAGAGTGAGGGATGTTGGGGCCATGACGGCCCGCGGGGGTTCTGTCAGAGGGTTACGGTCGAGGTCGGGTGTATCCTGCGCTGGCGGTTGCGGAGCTTCTGTGTTGTTGTAACATGCGGTCACCCTTCTCTCGTGTCAAGAATAATTTCCCGACATACTACCCGCAGAGAATAAAAATGTCAACAGATGGATAACGCGAATTTATATTTTATACAAAATAGTGATCTGATTTAAAAAAATTGATGAAGCTCAAACGCCCTCCCTAGATGTATTCCTGCGTCCTCCGCTCTCTTCCGGCTTCGATGATAGTGTCGGTTGAGTAGATGGCGAGCGCGCTCCAGATGCAGGCGAAGGTAATGATCCTGTAGATTGAGAGCGGTTCGTGATAGATGAAGGTGCCGATGAGGAAGGTCATCGTCGGGGAAACGTATTGGATGAAGCCGATGGTCGTCAGTTTTATCCGCTGGGCGGCGTAGGCGAAGAGCAGGAGGGGGACGGAGGTCATGACGCCCGTCCCCGCAAGCAGCAGGTCGGTCGTCAGGCCGTAAGGAAAGTGCGCCGCGCCGGTATGCTGCAGCCAGCAGAGGTAGACGAGCGCCGCGGGGGCTACGGATAGGGTCTCTATCACCAGCGCGACGGCCGGTTCGATGGAGATAGCTTTTTTCATCGCCCCGTAGAGGCCGAAGGAGAGGGCCAGCCCCAGTGAGACGAGGGGTATTTCGCGGATGGTGATCATCTGTATGCAGACTCCCGCCGCGGCGACGGCGATCGCCAGCTTCTGCGCGCGGCGCAGCCGTTCGCCGAAGAAGAGCATTCCGAAGAACATCGAGACGAGGGGGTTTATGTAGTAGCCTAGGCTGGTCTCAAGGATACGCCCAGCGTTTACCGCCCAGATGTAGAGCCCCCAGTTTAAGGTGATGAGGTAGCCGCCGAGAAAGAGCCAGAGAGTTTTTTGCTTGTTATTCGCGGCGAAGGCGACGGTTTTGCCGCCCTGTCCCGTCAGGATTATCAGAGCGAGGGTAAATACGGCGGACCACACTACGCGGTGTCCGAGTATCTCGAAAGAGGAGACCGACAACAGGGTCTTCCAGTAGAGGGGCATCGAGCCCCACCATAGGTATGAGAGAAGGGCCGCCGCGGCCCCTTTCTGCGGAATCGTCATTGGTATCCTCCTTACAGTAATATCGTCGTTCGGAGCGTGCCGGCACCGCGTCCCGGCTTTGAAGCGACTCAGCCACACGCTTTATTTTACACGTTCTCCCTGTTTTGTGATAAACTATTCGAATGTATAGTTCGCATGTTTTTCTGCGATGGAAGGAAGAACGGGCATGAAGGAACATCTGGAGCTTTCATCTTTAGGCGCTTCGCTGTTGGCGGAGGCGGAACGGATCTCCGGCGATATGCAGGACTGGAGACGCGATTTTCATCAGTTTCCCGAGCTTGCCTTTGAGGAGAATATAACGGCATCAAAGATTACGCATGTGCTGCGTTCCATTCCCGGAATGGCGGTGACGTCCGGTTTTGCCATTCAGACCTCTGTGATCGGCGTGCTGGGGGGCGATCTCCCCGGGCCCGCCCTTATGATGCGCGCGACGATGGATGCTACGGCGGCGGAGGAGCAGACGGGGCTGCCGTTTTCATCATGTATGCACGGCTGCGGGCACGACGCGGAGATGGCTTCGCTTCTTGGCGCCGCCACCGTCCTTTCAAAATACAGCGACGAGCTGAAGCAGAGGGTCGTCTTTCTCTTTCAGCCTGCGGGCGAGGGGCGAAGCGGCGCAAAGACCCTCACGGAAAATAATATTATTGATAAGTTCAATATCGGACGCAGCGTCGCCGTAAACTGGTCCTCTGAGCTTCCATACGGAGAGCTTTTCACGCGGCGCGGCGTCATGACGGCCCTGTCGGACCGTATTCACATAGATATCAGGGGGACGGCTGGACACGCCGCGGAGCCGCATATGACGGTGGACCCCGTAACGATTGCCGCCAATCTGATCATCATGATACAGACGATGCTCTCGCGTGAGGTAGATCCGCGCGAACCGGTCGTGGTCTCTTTCGGACAGGTAGAGTCCGGCGAAGCCTATAATATAATCCCCGAGCAGGCTAACCTCTGGGGCACGCTGCGCGCCTTCGACCCGAAGGTGCGCGATTTTGTACAGAGCCGTATTGAGACGGTGGCCCCGGCCCTTGCAAAGGCGCTGCGCGGGCTGGCGTCGGTGGAGTATACCCGTAATTACGCCCAGGTGGACAACAACCTTGACATGGTGGACGAACTCCTGCGCGTCGGGGTTCCTTTTTTTGGTGAGGACGGGCTTAATATGCTTGAACGCCCATTGCTATCCGGCGATGATTTCGCCTTTTTCAGTCACAGGGTGCCATCTTTGTTTATGCTGATGGGCACGGGGCTCGAGTACCCGCTGCATCATCCGCGCTATGACGTGCCCGAGAGCATGCTACCGTTCTCGGCGGCCTGGGAGGCGTACCTGGCTCTCACCTTCGGCCATTAAGTGGGCCGCCGGCGGGGCATGCGCCGGAACTTGGTTCCCGCTTTATCTATCCGGCGGAATGTATGGCAGTGGCAGATCGACCTGGTTAAGATGATCTAAATAATAATGATTTGCAGAAATAAACAATGGATGTGATGCGGTTGAGTTCCAGACTGGATATCATTATCAGAGATAATCTGAACAGGCTCCCCGCGGAGCCTTTTATATGGTGGCAGAAGACCTGGTGGTCGCGCGGCGCCTTTCTTGAGCTGATCGAGGAGTGCGAGGAGCGGCTGCGCGCCAGTAATTTTAAAAAGGGGCAGCGCTTGGCGCTGCTGATGCCTAACAGCCCCGTGCTGCTTGCGACGGCGATCTCGGTCTGGCGTCTTGGCGGGGCGGTGGTGCTGATCGATTTCCGCTCCAGCTATGTGCCGCTCATCAGGCAGCTGCGCCACGCGGACGTCTTCGCGGCGCTGACTTACCGTGGCTGCGAGGATCTTGTCCCGCTGATTTCCGAGGATGGTATTCCCTGCTCGGTGATAAGCCTGGATACTCTCAATGAAAATATCCCCGGACGCCCCTGCGCGGAGGAGGGAGAGGAGACCGCGGTCATCTTCTACACCTCCGGTACTACGGGCGAACCGAAGGCCGTGCCGCTGACGCACGACAATCTGCTGGACTGCATAGAGGGCTGTGTTGAACATATCGATATGCTCAACGAGGATGACGTTTTTCTGAACGCCCTGCCCAATTCAAATGTATTCGGATTTTTATGCGGCGCGCTGCTTCCGCTTGTGAAGGCGACTCGCCAGGCGATATTGACCTCCTTCATGCCCGTGGAGTCCTCGATGGACGCCATTAAAAACGCTGAGGTGACGATCGTCACGGCGGTGCCGACGATGATCGCGCTGATGATCGGCGCCGTCTCACGCGGCGCGGCGGTCTCCTCTTCGATGCGCTGTATCCTCTCCGGCGGCGACCGGCTGCCGGCCGATATATCCAAGCGCGCCGCGAGGCTGCTCGGCATTCCGGTACTGCAGGGCTATGGTCTGACTGAGGCCTCTTCGGTGGTGGCGCTGCCGCCCGCGATCAACGCGGTGAAGCCCGGCAGCGTTGGTACTCTGCTCTCCTGTGTCGAAGCGGAGATCCGCAGCGACGAGGGCGAAGTTCTTCCGCAGGGACGTGAGGGCCGTCTATGGATAAGGGGCAGCTCGGTCGCTAAGTGTTATTTCCGCAATCCTGAGCTGACGGCGGAGCGTTTTGAAGAGGGCTGGTTCGATACCTGCGATATCGCGAGGTTTGACGAGGAGGGCTATCTCTATCTCGTCGGACGCGTCTGCGACGTCATTTTTGTCGGAGGCTTCAAGGTCTACGCGCGCGAGGTGGAGAAGACTCTCAACGAACATCCGCTGGTGCATGAGGCCGCCGTCATCGGTGTCCCCCGTTCGATAAGCGGCGAGATCGTCAAGGCCTTTGTCGTGCTCAAGAAGGGGGAGCGGGTCTCCGCGAAGGAGCTTATCGAGTACTGCAAGAAGAAGCTCTCCTATTACAAGGTCCCGAGGATCATTGAATTTGTCACCGAAATGCCGCGTTCGGCTATCGGAGAGATCGTGAAAAGGAAACTTTCAAAGGATTAATAAATATGTTTGGACTCAACTGCCGTGTAACGCGCAAACTCGGCGGCTATGAACGGAGGGCCGTCGAAGGGCTGCTTGAACGCAGCGGGCTGATTTTCGAGGGGTCGCCGGATTATACCGCGATTGCTGAGGACAGCGAGGAAAATATCGTCGCCACGGCAAGTCTCTCCGGGTCCGTGATCAAAATGGTGGCGGCCGACCCCCAGTGGCAGGAGGCAGGGCTCTCCGGCACCGTCATTTCGGCGCTGATGCGCGCCGCGCATGAGGAGGGCCTCCATCATCTCTTTGTCTACACTAAGCCGGAGATGGCGTCGCGTTTCGCCGGACTCGGTTTTCGCGAGCTCGCGGCCTCCAGCCGCTCTGTGCTGATGGAGTGCGGCTCGCCCGGGGCGGAGGATTACCGCCGCTCGCTTGAGGGGCTGCGTGCGGAAAACGGCACGCCGGCCGCCGCGGCTGTGATGAATTGCAATCCCTTCACGCTAGGACACCGCTATTTGATTGAGGAGGCGGCAAAAAATTCGCCGCTCTTTTATGTGATCGTCGTTGAAGAGGATGCCTCCGCCTTTCCCTTCGCCGACCGCTTGGAGCTTGTCCGCATCGGAACCGCCGACATCGCCAACGTGCGCGTGATCTCCAGCTCGCATTACGCCGTCTCCGCGGCGACCTTCCCCACCTATTTTCTCAAGGACAGGGGAGAGAGCTCTGTGGCGCGCGCGCAGGCAGAGCTTGACGCGCGGCTCTTTGGCGCGCTTTTCGTGCCCGCGCTGGGGATCGAACGCCGCTTTGTGGGAACAGAGCCGCTCTCTCCGATCACCGGGCTCTATAATTCCGTGCTGAAGGAGATACTGCCGTCGCTGGGCTGCGAGGTGACGGAGATCAGCCGCCGCCGGGCGGGAGATGAGGTCATCTCCGCTTCGCGCGTGCGCGCGATGATCGCCGCCGGCGAAGAGTCCGGTCTCGCGGAGCTGCTGCCTTCGGCAACGCTGGATTATCTGAATACGCCGCGCGGCGCCGCCGTGGCCGCGAAACTGAGGGCCGAGAGATGACGCCGCTTGAAGAGGTGCTCTTCGGCCGTGACGAGCGCGCCGCCTGGCAGCGGCGCTGGCTGCGGTCACCGGAGGGTAATTTTTTCGTCTGTCAGATCGGGCTTAATGTTCCCGGATATCCCAAACGCATCCCGCGCGACCTCGCGGTCGTCAGGAAATGCCGTAAATATCTGCTGGAGCATGCGCATGCGGCGCCGGCGGAGGAGCAGTACCTTGAGAACGGGGCCGGAGTCTGCTGGCAGGGAGCCTTCGACGCTTTAAAGTATGACGCGGCGTCGCTGAAGAGGTGCGCGGTGGAGGCGGAAAATTCGATGACCGCAGGCCGCGTGCTTGATATTGACGTCCTTACCAGGGAGAGGGCCCTCTCGCGTACCCAAATGGGGCTGCCCGAACGCCGCTGTCTGCTCTGCGGCGAGAGGGCGAAAGTCTGCGCGAGGCTTGGATCCCACCCGCAGTCGGAGCTGAGGGAAAAGGTCATCAGGATAATAAACGCCGCCGCGTTGGAGATGTAGCGCCTTACGTGGATGGCCTGGATGATTCCACGCGGAGGTTTTTATTTTAGATATATTAACCTAATCGCCGGTATTTTAAAAAGAGCCGTCTCCTCATTGCCGCTATGCGGTTTATTGAGCGCTCATCGGGGAGTTGGTTATTAAAATCCCGTCCGGCCGACGCGATAATTTTCCTGTTATGGCGCGGCGGCGGATAATGTTCCCGCTTATTTAGGGAATGTATCGATAAAAAAGCGGAGATTAATCAGTAATTTTCCGTGCAAAAAATTATCATATGGAGATAGATTATATAATTGTTGGTAGAGGGAATTTTACGAAGCGCGCATTCGGCCGCTTTTACGGCGGTTGATATATCAGATAGGTAATTTTTCTTATTATCAACGTTTAGGAGGCACTGGAAATGACGAACCGGCCGGAATGGGACATATATTTTCTCCTTATGGCGCAGGTGGCGGCGAGCAGGAGCACCTGTCTGCGCCGCAAGGTGGGAGTGGTGCTGGTTCGCGACAGGCAGATACTGAGCACAGGCTACAACGGGGCTCCGCGCGGTGTCAGCCACTGCGAGAAGACGGGATGCCTGCGCGAGCGGCTCGGCATCGCCTCCGGTGAACGGCATGAGATTTGCCGCGGCTCTCACGCGGAGATCAACGCGATCGCCCAGGCGGCAGCGGCCGGAACGGCGACGGCGGGCTCCTGGCTCTACTGCACTCACGAACCCTGTATCTACTGCACGAAGGCGCTGATAAACGCCGGCTGTGAAAAAGTCTTTTTCCTCCACCCATATCCCGACGAGCTTGCCCGCGCCGTAATGACGGAGTCGGGAGTGGAGAGTATCTGGGTCGATCCGCAGGAGCTGCCCAGGGATATTTTTTCGATCTGAAAATAAAAAACGAAGTTATAATAGTAAAACAGAGAAGGGAGCAATACAAATGTCTATTTCCATCGTTCTTGCCGACGACCATCCCCTTACACGCGAGGGTATCAAGGGATACCTTTCAAAGGAACCGGACTTTAATATCGTAGGAGAATACGCGGACGGCAACGCCACATGGGCCGGTATCCAGACGCACAGGCCGCAGGTGGCCCTGCTCGATATCCGCATGCCCGGGCTTGACGGCATCGCGCTTGCGCGCAAGGTCAAGGAGGCGGGGATTCCCACGGCCTCGCTGATGCTCACCTCGTACGACGCAAACCAGTATGTGATGGCGGCGCTCCGCGCCGGCGCGCGCGGCTATGTCCTCAAGACGGCCACTATGGATACTCTTTCACGCGCCATCAGGATAGCGGCGCGCGGCGGTTTCTATCTCGACAGCGACGTGGCAAGCGCGGTCGAGGAGGGCGAGGACTTCGTTCCGGAGCCAGTATCGGTCCGTGAGCGCGAAGTGCTGCTGCTCGCGGCGCGCGGTCTCTCGGGAAAGGAGATAGCCTCTCAGCTTTTCATCAGCGAGCGTACCGTGCAGACGCATCTTGCCTCGATATATGACAAGCTCGGAGCTAAAAACAAGACGGAGGCGATGCTGCTCTCTCTCAAATACGGCATCGTCACCATGGAGGAACTTCTTGACTAAATGAGGAAAGAAGGACTCCTCTATCAGCTTATAACCGCTCTTCTAGTGCCAGCGCTTTTAGCGCTGGTTCTTGCATGGGTTGTATACGATCAGTTTGAGAAGAGCATGGAGTCCAACGCGAACAATTACGTCGAAAACCTGGTTGACAGCGTAGCCGCCAGGCTCGATTCAAAGAAATGGCATGTCCAGCCCGACGGCACCTATATGAAAAAGCCGCTTGACGAGGATGTGAACTCCATTGCCGCGGTACTTAAAGAGATGAACCTTCCCGGGATGTTCGCCGTCTTCCGTAAGGACGGGACGCTGATCTACGGCTCTCCCGGGAAGGTAAATTTCCTCGTCGACTGGGTGAACTCTTTCGACTCCCCAACGCCGGTGAAGGTGCGCAGCAAGGGAGGGGACTATTTTATGGGGATGTTTTACTCCATTCCCGATGAAAACATATATATAATCGGAGCCGTCTCCTGGAAGATGCTATTTGGCTCCATGGTGCTTCTTGTCACCGTATGGCCCTTCATCATGGGCACACTCGCCATTATTACTATCCTTGCGATATATCTCTTATATGAAAAGGTCATCCTGCCGCTGCGCGAACTAGACGAAGAGGTCTCTTCGCTGCGTCTTGGCTACGACCTGCCCGACGTCTCGGCGCCCGAGGCGGTTCCCGAGCTGCAGCAGCTGCGGTCCACCTTCGTCGTACTCGCTCAGTCGGCGATAGATAAAGAACAGCTCTCGCGCGACTACATTACCGACATCGTAAAGGTGCAGGAGGAGGAGCGCGAGCGCATCTCCCGCGAGATACACGACGGCCCTCTGCAGGACGTCACCGCGCTGGTCCAGAGGCTTCGTCTGCTGGCGCTGGACGTCAGCGACGAACAGACCATAAGCAGTCTGGAGAACGCCGAAAAGGTCGCGATGATCGGCGTCAAGGAGATGCGCGAATTCTGCAACAACCTTACCCCGCCCTGGCTTGACCTCGGGCTGCGCCACTCGCTCGCGGAACTCTGCAACCGTATGTCCTCGCAGCTCGGCGTGCAGATAGACCTTGATGTCGAGGACGGCGACGACTGCGACTACGACGACGAATCTTTGCCGGCCTCTCTCTGCCTTGCCTTCTACCGGGTGGTGCAGGAGTCGATCAACAACTCCGTCCACCACGGCGGAGCCACCTTCATATCCGTACAGCTTGAAAAGAGGGGCGACCGGATAACCATGCGCATCGAGGACAACGGCAAGGGCTTCGACATGCCCGACGACGTTCAGGAACTTCGTGTGCAGGGACACCGCGGCCTTTCAAATATGAAGGAGCGCATGCGCCTCGCCGGAGGCTCCCTGGAAATAACATCCACATTGGGAATCGGCACAATTATAAGTTGTGAAGTACCGCTTCAGACTGTAGAATAGTAACAGGAGCGGAATGTCTGCCGACAGTTTTTCTGTGCTGTTGTTTTATTGGCAAGTGTTCTTATCTATTCTTATTTTTGAAAGGTGGGAGCCTCCGGGCGATTGACAGTGAAACTGCGGATATTAGGTGCCGCCGGTGAAGTGACCGGTTCCAACTATATGATAGAGACGGATGGTTATAAAGTTTTAGTCGATTGCGGCACGCATCAGGGCACGGACGAGGAACGGCATGAGGGAGAGAAGTTTCCCTTCAGTCCGGCGGATATAGACGCTGTCCTCCTGACCCACGCGCATATCGACCACAGCGGCAGGATCCCCCTCCTTGTCAAGCAGGGATTCAAAGGAAAGATCTACTGTACCCACGCCACCTCGCAGCTGATAGAAATACTGCTGCGCGACTCCGCGCACATCATGAAGGAAGACGCCGAATGGCGCTCGCGCAAGAACTCCCGCAAAGGGCTGCCTAAGGTGGAACCTCTCTACAACGAGAACGACGTCGAAGACGCGCTCGCCTTCCGCTACCCGATCCCCTACGACGAAATGGTGGAGATATTTCCCGGGCTAAAGGTGCGCTACCGTGAGGCGGGGCATATCCTCGGAAGCTCCATAATCGAGACTTGGATATCAGATAAAGACGACCAGAAAAAGGTGAAGGTGGTATTCTCCGGAGACCTTGGCCAGTTCGACGGCGTCATTGAGAAGCCGCCGGCAATCGTCGAGGAGGCTGATTTCGTCCTTATCGAATCGACCTACGGCGACAGGCTTCACAAGTCCCTTGATGGTACGCGTTCCGAATTCCAGGGAGCGATGGAGGAGGCCATCCGCTCCGGCGGCAAAGTGCTCGTGCCGACCTTCGTTGTGGACCGCGCGCAGCGTATGCTTTACGAGTTTAAGCTGCTGCAGAAGAAACTGCCCGACCTCAATATGCCCAACATCTATCTTGATTCGCCGATGGGCGTCAAGACGACGGAAATATATTCGGCGCACACCACGCTGCTCTCACGCGAACTGAAAGAGCTGCTCCTCAAAGGGGAAGATCCCTTTGAGCCGAAGGGGTTCAGCTTCGTCCGCAGCGCCGACGAAGAATACATGCGTGTCTTTCTTGAAGAGGTTATGTTT
>Ga0192243_10345_pt2 | contig 16928 bp, 16 predicted proteins | sample Koala_Koa27_K3_FD_131233 | JGI IMG/M metagenome (GOLD analysis project Ga0192243, IMG submission 131233) | Enriched cells from koala feces incubated with labeled cellulose particles, San Francisco Zoo, California, United States - Koala_Koa2-7_K3 ... | reverse complement strand
GACCGCCTGACGGCCGTTCTTGTTCTCGATAATCACGCCTCGAACCGTCTCCTCCTCTGTGATCGCGCCGCACACCATCGTGTTATACAGAACCTCCAGTGTCTCCTCCGCGGCGGCCATCTCCGAGATCACGTACTTTCCAACCTCACAGTCGTGCACATAGAACGCGTCCTTGTCAAACCTGGTAGGAATCATGCCGCCCATCTCGTCCACCCTCCGGCAGTATTCCATGGCGATTCCATCCAGAATCAGCTTCTCCTTGTCGTTGCAGCTCCAGATCTGATTCATCATGCCGGAGGTCAGATTGCCGCCGAGACAGTTCTGTTTCTCTATCACCAGGGTTTTGGCTCCCTGGCGGGCAGCCGCTATCGCAGCCGCAAACCCGGCCGGTCCCCCGCCGGCCACCACCACATCATAGACTCCTTTTACGGGAATTTCCCGTTCTTTTTCCTTATATCCTTCCATCATTTTCCTCCATCCTTATCCAATTAACCCCATTGCCGACGGTAGTCCCAGACAGATCACAGGCACATAGGTCAGCAACAGCAATATCAAGATCTCCGCCAGCACATACGAGAGGATCGCCTTAGCTCCCCTGCCAAGGGATATCCGCCCGATCTTACACCCCAGAAACAGACACAGTCCTAGAGGAGGCGTGGCGCAGCCGATCGTTAGGTTCATACACATGATGATGCCAAAATGAACCGGGCTGATCCCATAGGCCCTGGCGATCGGCAGCAGAATCGGCGCCATCATAATCAGGGAGGCCGTCCCCTCCATAAAGGTTCCTGCAAACAAAAGCATCGCATTTACCAAAAGCAAAAACAAAACCGGGTTCGTGATCGTGTTGGTGAAAAAATCCGTCAGCGCCGCCGACAGCTTCAGCAGCACAAACAGCCAGCTCACCACCTTGGAACAGCCGATGATCAGCAGAATCGAGTCGGTCATGGAGGCTGTCTTTAAGAGCATGGGATAGACATCCCTCACCTTCACGGTTTTGAGGACCACCACTCCCACGACCAGCGCGTACAGCGCCGATACCGCCCCTGCCTCCGTGGCTGTGAACACGCCGCTCATAATGCCGCCCATGATGATGACGGGAAGTCCCAGCGGAATAACGGCCTCCTTCACAATCTGCTTTTTCTCCTCCCGCGTATACCGCCTTTCATTGATCGGGAAATGATATTTCCTGTTTCTAAGGGCTACCACGGTCATCAACGAGAAGCCCACCAGAATTCCCGGTATCAGCCCGCCCATAAAAAGCGCCGCAATCGACACGCTCATGGAAGCCCCGTACACCACCATCAATATGCTGGGCGGGATAATGGGACCGATACAGCTGGAACTGGCCGTAACCGCCACCGCCTCCTCCGGCGAATAGCCGTCCTCCACCATGGCCGGTATCAGCAGCCCGCCCACGCGGGAGGTGTCCGCCTGAGCCGACCCGGTAATTCCCCCAAAAAACATGCTGGTCAGGATGTTTACGTGGGCCAGAGAGCCAGGCACCCGGCCGATCATCAGCTTGGAAAGGCTGACCAGCTTCTTGGTGATCCCGCCCTTGTTCATCACTTCCCCCGCAAAGATGAAAAAGGGGATGGCAAGAAACGGAAAATAATTAATTCCCCCGTACAGACTCTGAGCAATCAGAGTGACCGGTGCATTGTCCAGTGACAGGATTCCTATCAGACCCACGATTCCCAGCGACCAGCAGATCGGAAATCCCAAAAATATGGTGACAAACAATGCCAATATCAAGATTCCTGCTACATATACCATGTCCACTCCTCCATCAATCGTTTATCCTCTCACTCATCCGTCTCCTCCAGATACTGCTCCTCTATGGTCTTAAAACGGCACTGCCGGTTTAAAATATCCTTCAAAAAGATCAGAAGCTCTTCAAACAGACAGAAGGAAAATCCCAGCGGTATCATACCGTAGAAGATCTTCATCGGCCACTTTAAGACAAAGGACTTCTGGGTGCCCACGGACTTCGTAAAAAGCGCGCCTGAGTAGATGAAGTAGGACAGTAAAAACAGAATCGTCAGCTGGACCGTCACATAGATCAGGGCCTGCAGTCCCCTTGGCGACCTGCTCACCACGCTGTCCATACAGGTATGGCCCCTGTCTCTGATCCCCACGGCGGAGCCAAACACGCCGATAAACAGGAGATTTAAGCCGATAAATTCCTCACTCCAGAGCATCCCGGTCTTCAGGGCATACCGCAAAAATACATTGGTGATCGTCAGTACCAGAATCAGCGCCAGAGAGACGGCCAGGAGCACATTTTCAAGCCTGTGAATTCCCCGAATCAGCGGGTTGTCCAGAAACCTTCTCATATTCCCACCTATCCTTTCCGCCCGGCGGCTCAGTTCCCCTTCGCCTTCAGCAGTTCGTCGTAGATCTCCTTTGCTGCGGGTACATCCTGAAACAGCTGATCGTATACAGGCTGAGTTGCGTTCTTAAATTCCTCCATCCCCGCCTCATCGATCCGGCCGATGGTCACGCCCTTATCCTCAAACTCCTTCAATGCGTCCGCCTCCAGTTTCTCGTAGGAAGCCCACTGAGCCTTCAGATATTCGTCGCATGCCTTGTCTATCTGCTCCTGAATCTCCGGCGAAAAGCTGTCCCAGGTATTCTTGCTCAGCACGATGATATCCGGCATGCGGACAGCCTCAAACACGGTAAATTTGTCCGCCACCTCATAGAGCATGGCGTCCCTCAACAGCGGAGCGGAGTTGTCGGCGGCGTCCACGGTTCCCTGCTGAAGCGCGGTGTAAACCTCCGTCCATCCCAGCGGAACTACGCTGAAGCCCATCAGCTCCATGGTTCTTGCCACGTATTTGTCCTGGAGAGAACGGATCTTGATTCCCTTGCAGTCCTTGGGGGAGGCGAACACCTTCTTAGGCGAAAGCAGAGAGCGGGCTCCCACGTTTATGAAGGACAGCAGGTGATACCCGGCCTCGTTGGCATCCTGCTCCAGATAGTTCTTGAAATCCTGGTCGCTGTACACCTGATAGCACTGGTCCGAGTTCTCAAACAGAAACGGCATACAGAACACCGACCATGCGTCATTAAAGCTGGACATGTCCGTGATCGCCGCCTCGCACGCCTCCAGTGTGCCGGCGCGGATGGATTCCATATTGGCGATCTTATCTCCCAGCTGACCGGCCGGATAGAACTCGCAGACCACCTTTCCGCCTGTGTTCTCACTGATCCGCGCGGCCAGATCGTTGAGCGCGGTGTCGATCAGGGAGCCAACCGCGTGGGTGTGGGCCACCTTCAGCACATATTCCGGTTCATCCGTCTTGTTCTCTTCCTTGGCAGCCGCCGACGTATCTCCCCCCGGAGGTTCCGGCTGCCGTCTCCCCCGAACCGGCGCCTGTGGCCGTGCCGCCGCCCGCGCTTCCCGCCGCTGCCCCCTGCTTCCCGCCGCACGCGGCCAGTGAACCGACCAGACATACCGTCAACAAACCTGCCATCCATGTTCTTCTCATCTTTTTCATCTTCTCTTCTCCTTTATCTTTGTCTTGACAACAGTGCAGTCCCCTTTACATATTCTCCTTTGCTTTGTCCCCCTCCCTTCCATATGTTTCATATTATGAAATATCTTTTTATATTATGAAATATCTTAATTTGAGTTTATAACACTTTGTATATATTGTCAATATTAATTTTAAATTTATTATGCATAATTGCTTATATTATTGCGCCATCCGACCTCTGTGCGCTTTGCGCCGCCTCCTTCTCCTTATTGCAATGTGTGATAAATCCCGATATAATAAAAAAAGAACACCGTCAAAAAATATGAGGATGATCAATATGGAAATCAATTATATTAAAGAATTTGTCGTGCTGGCGGAAACCGGTAACTTTCTGGAGGCCAGTGATGCGCTGTTTATCTCCCAGTCCTCCTTATCCAAACACATCAAGCAGATGGAAAAGGAACTGGGAGTGGCTTTGTTCGACCGAACGACGCGAAAAGTTTCATTGACCGAGTACGGTTCCACCTTTTTAAACTATGCAAGGCAGATTTCCGTTCTGCAGTATCAGTACACGACGGCGCTGCTGAACAAATCGTCCCAGCTCCTTCAGACGATTTCCATCGGCTCGATTCCCGTCATGGCGCCTTATCACATTACGGACAGCATTATGAAATTTCAGAAGGAAAACAAAAACTTTTCGGTTAATCTGATTGAGGGGGAGTCATCCCAATTAAAAGACATGCTAAGAAAGAATCAATGCGAACTGGCATTTCTTCGAGAAATGAATGATGATGACGATGAGTTTAACAAAATTGCCTTTACAGACGACCGGCTGGCCGCAGTGCTCCCGGTATCCCACCCCCTGGCCAACGCCGAAAGTCTGCGTATTGAACAGTTAAAGGGGGAGAATTTTCTGTTTCTTCAGCCCCAGTCCATGCTCTATGGTATTTCTACCAAAGCATGTGAGGAGGCCGGATTCACCCCCCATATCATATTCACCGGAAAACGTGCGGAGAATATCACCGATCTCGTCGGGAAAGGGATGGGCGTATCACTTTTGATGAAAAAGCCCATCCAATACTTGTCAGACCATACCATATCCATCGTTGACGTGGTTCCCGAGATCAGAACATATATTAAAGTCTATTACAGGAGGAACGCTCAACTTTCCCCCGCAGCCATGCATTTTATCCACTGCATCCAGCTGCCCTGATCACTGTTTGAGCAGCCAGTCCCGGAGCGCGGTGATCTTATACGCATAATCGAAGGAATACATATGCTCACTTGTGCCGATTTTCACGCCCTCCGGCAGAACACTGCCCAGTTCAAACTCCACAAAATTTGCATCGGTCTGCTCTGCGATCAGCGTATCGGCCGCCTGTTCCAGTTTTTCATCCGGCCATGCTGCGTTCCAAACTGCGGAGCTTATGGGGACTCCCGCCTGGGCAAGGGCCGGCTTTAATTCCGCCATGCCCGCCGAGGCTTTGGGATCTCCCTGAGCTACCACATAGAAGAACTTTTTGTCCGCAAGCGCCATCAGGCTTTCAGTTTCCCACTGGCCTCCGACAAACAGGGAAGCCCTGAACAGCTCAGGATATCTGGTATTCAGATACATGGTCGTCATACAGCCCATGGACTGGCCTGTCGCGTAAATCCTTTTGTTGTCAATGCTGTACTGTTCCTGCAAGGACTCCAAAAGTCTTACTGTCATCTCTACCTCTTCCCCGGTCTCCCAGTTGTCGGTTGTCAGCGTCCCGGTATAAGAGGGCGCTAACACAAAGCAGGGATGTCTCTTCTGATCTTCCTCTGAAGCCCATATGATACCGCCATAGCCCTGAGTCAGCGCCGCCTCTGTTCCCTTTCCAACCAGACTGGAATCCGGAATAAACAGCACGAGAGGATAAGCTTTTGCTTCCTCATACCCTTCCGGTATAAAGAGATTGTAATCCAGGGTTTTCCCGGTCACCCCATCCTGGAACGTAAATACCTGATACCTGTCCTTTACCTCTTCAATCAGCTTCTGAAGCTCGGTATCCGAGGATTTGTCAATGCCTCCTCCTCCCATACGCGGCCCCTGATTCTTCTCCTGCGCGGTGCCTGACAGCCGTTCCACAGCCTGGGCAGAGGCCTCGTCTCCCAGATCGGCTGCTTTCTGATACCACTCCATGGCCTGTTTTTCGTCTTTTTCCGTTCCCAAACCCTGTTGATACAATTCAGCCAGCGCTGTCATCGAAGGGATCGCCACCTTGTCTCCGGTGTCAGCGGCCTTTAAGTAGCATTTCATGGCCTCCTCATAGCTTTGTTCCACTCCAAGTCCCCGCTCATACAGCTTGCCAAGGTAATAATTTCCGCTGATATCCCCGGCATCTGCTGCCTGTTGATAAGCCTTTGCTGCCTTTCCGTAATCAATTCCGACGCCTCCATAACCATTCTCATAGATGATACCAGCGTAGCGGGGACCTTTAAAATCACCGTGTTCAGCCGCCTGAGTAAAATACTCCAGAGCTTTCCGGTAATCCTGGTCTGTTCCAAGTCCATTCATATAGAGCAGTCCCATATTGGTAAACGCCCTTGCGCTGCCTAAGTCCATCGCCTTCTGGTTCCACTCCGCAGCTTTCTGGTAATCGATTTCTACGCCCTTTCCGTTCTGGTACATGTCTCCAAGCATCTCCACCCCGCCTGCATAGGAAAGGTCAGCGGCCTTCAGGAAACAAGCTTCTGCGTTGGCGTAGTCTTCATTTTTCAGATAATCCCGACCCTGGTTAAAAAATTCTTCCCCGCTTTCCTTCTGAGCGCTCTCTGTCTGCACTTCTGCTGTCTCTGTGACCGGTTCCGTCGCAGGACTTTTAGAACAGCCTGCGACGGCCACGGAGGCCGCTAAAAGTAGAGCCGGAAGAGTATAGATTCCTCTTTTATACATTCTCTGCGTCCTTTCTGTCTCCGATAATCATGGCCGCGACCAGCGCCACCGCAAAGCTGATTACAGCTCCGATGCAAAGCCCGATGAATCCGCCGTCAATACCTGCAGGATTTAAAAAGCAGGGAAGTCCCAAAGGACCGGAAGCACCAAATTCGTAGAGCTTGGCGCCTGCAAATCCGGCTACGGCCGAACCGATTCCGGCGGCGGCAAAGCTTGAAATCATTACTTTCTTTCTGGGAATCAGCACTCCGTAAAGAGCCGGTTCATTGACACCAAAAAATGTGGATACCAGCGCAGGAATCGCTATTCCCTTCTCCTTTACATCCTTTGTCTTGATGATAATTCCCAGAACTGATCCCATGGAAGCCAGTGCGCCTGAAAAAATCAGAGGATTGATGATATCATATCCGTACTGTGCCACATTCAGCGCAAACAACGGGATCACTGCCATATGTAAACCAAACATAACCAACACGCTCCAGAACGCGCCCAGAAGCAGTCCGGCAATACCAGGATTGAGTCCGACAAGGAACTGAATCAGCTGACTTAACAGATCCTGCAGCAGCATAGCGATAGGTCCAATAACAATCAGCGCTAACGGCACTGTAATAATCAGTGTCAAAAACGGTACAAAAAATGACCGGAGAATCGACGGCAGCTTTGCATTCAAAAACTTGTATATCATCGATCCCACCCAGGTGATCAGGATGATCGGAATTACCGAACCGGCATAGCTCTGAACCGGAAGCAGCACCGGCATTTTAAGGAAGGTGGTAAAAACCGTATTCTCAAATGCGGTCCCCGCAAACAGCATATAAAGTGGTTCGCCGGACGTCAGGCCGATGATAGAAGGGTGCACCAGACAGGCTCCCAGCACAATACCGTAGATCTCCTTTAAGCCGAATTTCTTCGCGGAACTCCATCCCAGAGCAATCGGAAAGAAATAGAACACCGCGTCACCGACCGCATTGAGGATAATATAGGTACCGTCCGTCTTCGCCATAAATCCGGTCAGCGACCCCAGAGTCAGCAGAGCCTTGATCATACCGCTCGCCATCATAATCATCAGCACCGGCTGGAATACACCGCTCATCAGAATCAGGAAGCGGGAAAGCAGACCCTTTTTCTCCTCCGTATCTTTTTCCGTCTGCTTTGTATTCTTTGCGACCTGGTTATCAAAACCGCCGATCTGGATAAACTCACGGTAAACCGCATCCACATGGGTGCCGATGACCACCTGATACTGTCCTCCGGTCTGGATAATCTTCATGACTCCATCCATGTTCTGAAGCGCTTCCGTGTTGGCCTTTCCCACATCCGCCAGCTTAAACCGAAGCCTTGTCACGCAGTGGGTAACCCCGATAATATTGTCCCGCCCGCCTACATTTGCAATGATATCTTCACATAATTTTTGATATTTCATCTCAATCTCCATTCCTCCGCTTTACGCGGTCCCCTGCTATTTATTCAGCATGATCGCTGCCTGTATAAACTTCTCCACCAGTTTTTCCGCTTCTCCAGCCGGAATTTTGCTTTCTTTTGTCTCAAAGGATAAACCGTACTCCTCTTTGGGCATAAAATACTCGTAATATCCGTTGGTGTATCCCAGGATCATCCCCTGTACAGGACAGCGGGCTTTCATCTGAATGCCGAACGCCGACCCTAACTCTCCCGGAAAGACGAATAGCTGCATACCGCCAAGATCCATCACCCACCCCTTGGCATCCAGGTGAAAATCATCCCCGTGAATGGTGTGGAACAGCGTCTGGCATTGAATTTTCCCCATCCTCAGCTCCTGATCCACCGGTATCTCTCCAATCTCCTTTGCCAGCGCCGCAGACACTCTGCAAAGCTCGTCAAAATCCTTCCCTTTTCTCTCGTTTCGGTTGCTGCAGTCACCGGCAGCGCCCACTGCCATCAATGGATAAAAGCCGAATGTTTTTTCCAGTTCCCGGCACACCGCTCCGGCCAGATCCCCGGTGAGCATGGTATTCTGATCCCCCAGAACCGTGGAATGAACCGCCCAGTTGACCATCCCCGCGAAAGCATTCCCGTCTTTATCCAGGAATTTTAAGATGATCACTTCATTGTCCGCCGGCTGTCCCGGGTGGTTCCGGTTTCCGTAATACCCCAGAATGACCTTTTTGCCAACCTTCACCTCTGCCTCCTGTACATTCGCCCGGCAGTCCAGATAACTTTTTTCTATGGTCTGAATCAGAAAATCATAATATTCCTGATCAAATTTCCTGGTATACCAGCCCTTGTGGTAGGATACGACAGAGGAATGATCGTGGGTGGCGCTGAGCAGAATCAGATCCCGTTCCAGCCCATATTTTTCCTGCATATGTGTTTTCATACTCTCCGCCATCTCCTCCTCAAATTCCAGGAAATCCGCAGAGAATAAAAATATCTGTTTTCCATCCTCTTCAAAGAGCAGAGAATTTCCATATATGTCATCATGAACGCCCTCTGCGGGCTCATAGCGGTTATCGCTGCGGTATCCGATCAGATAAAACTCTTTCTGAGGCGTCAGACAATATCTGGCATGTCCTATCTTCATCCTTCTTTCTCTCCCTTCCATAAACGATTTAAAAGTTCCGCCGTACGCGCCTCCAGCTTTTCGGCCGATCCCCTGACGAAGCTGGAATTCATTGCTTCATAGGTGATTCTGTCGTAAGCCTGGGCGTCAGGCATATATTTGGCTCCGCCGTTTACCATGGTAAGCGCCATGGTGCAGGCATAGGGTGATCCTGTCCTGATCCGGTTTCCCGTGACACTGGACAGCTCCGGCTGCACACCCACTATAGCGATATCCCCCATCGTAAAAATGCAGACCGGCGTCTCAATGCTCCCATCCTCCTCAAATTCATAAGCTCTGACCGGCTTTAACTCATGCAGCTTCTCCGGTCGTTTCTGTCTGCCGCACCGAATGCAGCATTCACCGCGTTGAAAGGATGTCACTTCCACCGGCCGTTTTTCTCTCAGTGCGTTTATCACATCGCCGCCCAGACATTCACCCAGTCTTGTAGTTTCCTTTGCCATCGCCTGCATGCTTTCCGCCTCGGAACCCAAACTCTCCCCCGTGGTCTGATCTCCCGCGGCTCCCAGGCAGAACAATGCGACGCATCCCGGAAGTTCGTGTTCTATATATGAGGAAGCCGCCCCCGCCACATCTGCACTGACGCTGTCGGATTCCTTCATCTGTGAAGATTGCATATCATGGCTGTACAGAACCGCTCTTGTCTTCTGATCCTCTGACTCAACACAAAGAACAGGCAGGTGACGGTCTGAATAGCCGGCGGCATTCTTCCCTGTCCACCATCCAGCCGGTGTCTCGATGTCTCTGTTGATATTCACAAGGCTTCTGCCATTGGCACAGAAAATCACGGCCGGCTCCAGTTTTTCCAGAGCCTCCGCGGCAGAAGCTTTTACGGCCTCCTCTATCAACCCGCAGAGCTGTTCATTTTTCACTCTGACCGTCCCGTCTCTCAGTGCATTCACCGAGCGGGTGTGAGGCGCGGAAAATGTGTGGGTGACGCAGATCCAGATTCTCTCCTCCTCAGCCTTCAAAATCTCCGACAAAAGCAGTCTCAGCCTGTCGATCTCATACTCCCGGACCGAGGTCAGCTCCAGGGAGACAAATACCTGTTTTTTCCCATCACACTCCAGATACAACAGTCTGATATGGAGAGGATCATGTATCTCACGAAGCTGTTCCATCGGAAAGAGATTCTGCGGCAGTTCGATAACCCTTTTGGCTGCTCCGGCCATAACAACGGGCATTCCCATGTTTTACCCCCATTCGGTTTTACTGCTCAAAGCAGGTGATAGACAGCTTCTGCATTCTTATGAAGAATTGCCTGTTTTTCTTCATCCGTTATGTCTAAATTCTCTACGAAGGCCCTTCCCTCAGTCAACCATTCTTTCCTCACCGGGTAAGAGGTTCCAAATAAAATCCGATCCGCACCCAGAGTCTTGACCGCGCATTCCAGCTGTTCCTTCCCCCATGGCTGAGCATGGGACATCTCGAAATAAATGTGTTCTCTGAAATTCTTATATGCGGAATCATTTCCCGTATCAAATCTGCTCACCTTCTCATCCGCTGCCTTTCTGGGGAACATCATATTGGCTATGGAGAAAAACGCTCCGCCCAACATGGAATGAACAAAAATTAAATTGGGATATTTGTCAAAAAAGCTGCTGAATATCTCACGCCCAATGGCTGTCGCCTGGTCTATACACCGCCCGTAGGACCTTCTGAGATTATTATATCCGCAAATACTCCTGTAATCTACCGGTACCGGCGTGTGATGGATATAGACCGTGGTCTTCTGTTCATTCAGCTTCTCAAAAAATGGTGCAAATATATCCTCATCCAGATACCGTTCTCCATAGTGGGCACAGAGCTGTACTCCGTTGAATCCAAGCGCTCTGCAGCGGTCAATTTCGTCAAAACAGGATTTTGAGGCAAAAGGCGGAACCGTCATAAGGGCTGCTAAGCGTCCGCCGCTCTGTTTTACCGCGTCCGCCATCCCATGGTTAAAACGGATACAGGATTCCAGAGACATCCACTCGTGGCAGCCGGGGATTTTTAAGATTGCCCGGTTTACACCGCCCTCGTCCATACCGGACAGCTGCTGTTCCAACCGGTGCTCTCCCTGCACATAATTCAAATTAGGACAGCCTGCCGGTTTTTCAATTGTAATCTGTACGTTTCCAGATTGTTCATCCTTTTTGGCATACCCGGCCATATCGTAGTGCACCGGTACTTCTCCAAGAAACCGCTCCAGTTCAGCCTCACGTTCAAACAGGCTCTCCGGCAGCCAGTACATATTGGAATCAATCACCATATTTTCCTTACCTCCAACAACATATTTTTGATGTATTGTATACTTTTGTGTCTCAATCTGTAAGTTCATTATACAAAACGCCGGATCGTCAAGCAATTCCAATTCAGGCATTATTTATTCCGTTTCAGAATAAATCATAAAGTCTTTCCGCAGCCTGGGAAACAAGCAAACCTTGTAAACTCATATGATATTTAGTATAATCAATAGTACATCATTATGAGAGGTCACCATACAGGGGGAAATTCTAGTGCCGAACAAACATACCAATCAGGAGCAGTATCTGGTCGCCGTAATTGAAAAGGCCCTGCACGTCATTGAACATCTGGTTCAATATCCGCAGGGCGTCGCTTTAAAGGATCTGGCAAAGGAGACAGGGCTCAACAAGAGCACGCTTTTCCGGATTCTGTATACGCTCCAGGCCAACGGCTATCTGGCCGTGCAGGAGAAGGAGGGGATCTACAAGCTGAACTACAAGTTTGTTTCTATGTTCAGCTCATTTCCCGACGAGGATCTGGCTGCACTGGCCTCCCGTTTTCTGCCGTCTCTCGCCAACGAGACGCAGAAGCAGCCGTTTTTCTATGTGCAGGACGGAGATTATGCGGTGTGCATCGCCAAGTATGATACCTCCTCTACCAAGCCCATCACGATCCGCTTAAACATCGGCCAGCGGGCCTACCTCCACTGCACGTCAGGAGGCAAGATCTTTCTGGCTGCCATGACCGACGATGAGCTGGACCGCTGGCTCGAACACGCGGACCTGGTAAGGCAGACAGCCCACACCATCACAGATCCCGACAAACTCCGCCGCGAGATCGCAGGCGTCCGCCGCCTGGGATACTCAGTCAACAACGAGGAGAATGAGGACAACGTCATCAGCGTCGCCGCCCCCATCCGAAACCACAGCGGTAAGATCGTCGCCTCCGTCAATGTCAGCGAGACGCTGTTTGAGTTCAAAAAAGAAGCCATACCGGAAGTAGCCGCGGTCGTCATCTCCTACGCCGACCGTATGTCGCAGGTGTTGGGGTATCATCCGCAGTAAGCATTTCAACGCAAAGCAAGAGGCCATCGTATCCCCATACGACAGCCTCTCTTTCATTTATTGCCTCAAATATTTCTCAGCCCTCTGATAAATCACTCCCCCGCGCCACTCATGCACTCCGTCGAATATGTCGTGGGCCAGCGCTTCCTCGGCGTGGAAAAGCTTGTATGCTTTTCTGGTGACTGCGACCTGTTCCGTCACGTTGACGATCCCCCTGGAACCGTTTAGATGATCGCGAAGTCCCGATTCGATCACCAGGGGGGGCGGGGAGCTATCAGGGCTCCGATCTCCCCCCATATCCACGGTCTCCCACAGGCCGGGGACATAGTTGCAGGAGCAGTTCTGGTTCATCTCCAGAAGAGAATCCCGGTAGCCGTAAAAATATCCGCTGACCCCTGCAAATGCAATCCTGTCATCCACGGCCGCCAACCACAGGGACTGCAGCCCTCCGCCTGACAGACCGACACAGCCGACTTTTGAGGCGTCACAGTCGTCCCGCGATGAGATGTAATCCAGCGGCCGCATAAGATCCCAGACCCACAGACCGGTCACGGTGAGGCCGAGACCGGCCGCCATATGGCTCAGTTCCCGGCAGCTGCAGCCCATATAGCATTCTGGAGTATCCCCCTGCTTTCCCGACTCTCTGCGCTCCCCGAAGCCTCTCGCGTCGGGACAGAATACATAGAATCCCCTTTTGACGAATTCAACGCCATAGGTATAATTCTGTCGCTCCACAACCGCCCTGATCTCCGCTGTTTCCGTACGCCCGGCCACGGCCAGCTTTCCTCCGCTCCCATGACCATGGGCCGCGATGATCGCCGGATTCCCTGTCATAGCGGGGTTCTCCGGTTTCAGAAGATAGAACGGCATCCACACATTTTTCTCCGTCTGTATCAGCCATTTTTCTCTGATATACCCGTGATCTTTGGACACCTCCTGTTCCAGAAGCTGCGGCTTCAGCTCACATTTTTTCAGCTTATGCAGTCCGGTCAGCTTCCGCAGTCTGGTCCTCGTGCTCTTCTTCCACTGAGCATATTCCAGAAGATTTCCCGCCTGAAAGGCACAGCTTTTTTCCTGCCCCTCATATCGGTCCTTCATGCTTTCCAATGAGGTGTAATAGATTTTTTCACGGTACATAGGCTACACTTCCTGCAATAATGCTCTGGTTTTCCCGATCTCATTGATGATGATTCCATCTACCCCCATCTTTTTCCACTCCTTCACGGCCGCCTCCCCGGTGTAGCCCACCGTCCGTTCCTGGGGACTGCCGGCCATAACCCAGATCTCACGGCCTCTCTCCTGGATTCGTTTTACTTCCGCTTCATTGACCCACGCCTCCCATAGGCGGATGATGTCTGCTCCCGCATCCAGAAACTCCTCTGTCAGATCCTCTCTCTGCATAAAGGCCAGGACTTTGATCGTGGGGTTAAAATTCTTTACCCGAAGGACGTCCTCCACCTCCTGAACCCCCATAATCACTTTGTCCTCGTAGTCATATCTCCTGATATATGCAAGAATCGTATCCAACTGCTCCCCGCCCTCTTTGATATGGAATAAAATCGGGGCAATGTCGCCGGACAGCACCTCCTCCAACGTATGAGGACGGTATTCCGGCATATCCAAAAATCTTAATTTTAAAAATTCCTCCAGATTCAGATCACAGACATTTTTCTCATTGCCGAAAAGCTTCGTCCCATCCTTGTCGTGGCTGATCACCGGGACACGGTCCTTCGTAAACCGGATATCCATCTCCACGCAGTCCGCGCCCAGGCTCAGCGAATGCCTGGCGGCCTCCATGGTCAGCTCCGGGTATTGATCTGTTCCGCACCTGTGTGCTGATAATTTTACACTCACGTTGTTATCTCCTTTATGAATTATTCTGCAGCTTGGGGTCTAATTTATCTCTCAGCCAGTCTCCCACCAGCGAAACATCCAGAACGATCAGGACGATCACAAGGCTGGGAATGATCGTCAGCCACCAGGAGCTTATCATGTAATCTCTGCCCGCGCTGACCATGACGCCTAAAGACACATCCGGCGGCTGGATTCCCAGGCCGAGAAATGACAGCGAGCTCTCCAGAAGGATAAAGGAGCTCAGCCGCATGGTCGCATTGATGATCAGAGGCGAGGCTATGTTGACCAGGATATGTTCAAATAAAATTCTGGTCTTGGAAGCCCCCAACGCCCTGCTGCATTCTATAAAATTGGCTTCTTTCAGCTGTAATATCTGGCCCCGCACCAGCCTGGCAAAGCTGGCAAATCCCGTAAATCCGATAATCATGATCATACTGGCCTTGCTGGAACCAAAGATGGAAGCGCAGACAATCGCGATAATCGTCGATGGCACCGACAGCCGGACATCCACCAGAAACATGATAAATAAATCGATCCATCCCTTGTTCATCCCCGCCAGCACTCCCATACAGGTTCCCGTGGCTGCGGCGATCGCCAGCCCGGAAAACGCAATCAGCAGGGAATTTCTGGTTGCATAGAGAAGTCTGATCCCAAAATCTCTGCCCAGATGGTCGGTCCCTAGCAGGTGTCCGCCCTCGCCTCCCATCACCGACGGAGAAAGCAGCCGTTCCGTCAGGCTTGTGGCCCCCAGGTCGATGGGAAACAGGATTTTAGCCGACATGGCCGATATCACAATCACGATAAAAATGATCATGAGAAACAGGATGAAGGGCGGCACCGCACAGTTTTGTATCTTTCTTTTTTTCATTGCGTGATCTCCCTCCTAAAAATTATCCCGTATTCTCGGGTCCAGCCATGCATAGCTTAGATCCACCAGCAGATTCGTGACGCAGACTATGATGGCGCAGATCATGATGCCATACTGAACCACAGGAAAATCCCGGTTCTGGGCGGAAGATATGATCAGCGAGCCGATCCCCGGCCAGGCGAACACCGTCTCCACCACGACCATGCCGCCGATCAGCGTTCCGATCTGAAGGCCGATGATCGTCACCACAGGGATCAGGGCATTTCTCAGGGCATGCTTAAAGATCACCTTCGACTCCACCACTCCCTTGGCTCTGGCACAGTCTAAGTAGTCCTGCCTGAGAACATCCAGCATGGAGCTTCTCGTCAGCCTGGCGATGTTGGCCATGGGACCAACCATCAGCGCCAGCACCGGCATCACGTAGTTGGTGACCTGTCCAAAGCCTCCGCTTGGCAGGAGTCTCAGTTTCAGACTGAACAGAAAGATCATCAGAATCCCGAGTACAAAGTTCGGTATGGTGTAGCCGGCTATGGCAAATCCCATGGTCAGCCTGTCCATAAATGTATTTCTGTGCACTGCCGCCAGAACTCCCAGAGGTACGCCGATCAGGATCGCCAGCGAGAACGAGATCACCGCCAGCTTGATGGTGGCCGCCGCTCTCTCTGCAAACAGCGAGCCAACCGGTTTTAAATAGTAATAGCTCTTCCCCATATCCCCGTGAAACACATCTCCAATATAATTTCGGTACTGCTCCGACACCGGCCTGTCCAGGCCCAAGGACTGTCTCAGCTCCAGGCGCGTCTCTATGGAGGCGTCGTCCGGAAGCATCCACTGGGTAGGATCGCCGGAGATTCGCGTCAGAACAAACACCAGTGACACGATAAACCAGACCGTCAGGACCGCCTTGGTCAAACGTACTATTAAAAATTTTTTCACACTTCAGCTCTCACAATCGTATAAATGACATGCTGTATAATGGTCAGGTCTCACCGCTTTCAGCTCCGGACACTGCTGCCTGCACACCTCCATCACCCGGTTACAGCGGGTTTGAAAGGGGCAGCCGGGAGGCGGATTGATCGGACTTGGCAGTTCCCCTTCCAACCTGGTTTCTTCCACCGGTGCTTCCGGGTCAGGAACCGGAATCGCGTTCATCAATGCAGTCGAATAGGGATGCATGGTATGGTCAAACAGCTCGTTCTTGTCCGCCAGCTCCACGATTTTCCCAAGATACATGACCGCAATCCTGTCACTCATATGTTTTACCACCCCCATATCATGGGAGATGAACAGATAAGTCAGTCCGAAATCCTTCTGCAGCTTTTTAAACAGGTTCAGAATCTGAGCCTGGACAGACACGTCCAGCGCGGATACCGGTTCATCGCAGACCACAAATTCCGGATTTAAAACAAGCGCTCTGGCGATCCCGATCCTCTGTCTCTGGCCTCCGCTGAACTCATGGGGGTACTTCTTTAAGCAGCCCTCCGGCATGCTCACCTTTTTAAGCAATGGAGAGAGAATCCGGTTCTTTTCCTCCCTGCCCGCCTTCATATGGATTCGCAAGGGTTCCTCCAGTATCCTCCCCACGGACATCCTGGGATCTAAGGATGAATACGGGTCCTGAAAGATCATCTGCGCCTGCCTTCGGAACTGTTTTATATTCTTCTGGTTCACCACCTCGCCTTTGTAGAGGATCTCCCCCTCCGTTGCGTTCGTCAAACCAAGAAGGACTCTGGACAGCGTTGATTTGCCGCAGCCCGATTCCCCGATCAGCCCCAGCGTCTCGCCCTTGTAGATAGACAGGCTGATATCATTGACCGCCTTTACGATTCCGCTGGTTCTTCTCTTTAACAGTCCCTTGTTGACAGGATAGAACTTTTTCAGATGCCGCAGTTCCACCAAAACCTCTCTATTCTCC
>Ga0192243_10379_pt1 | contig 16997 bp, 18 predicted proteins | sample Koala_Koa27_K3_FD_131233 | JGI IMG/M metagenome (GOLD analysis project Ga0192243, IMG submission 131233) | Enriched cells from koala feces incubated with labeled cellulose particles, San Francisco Zoo, California, United States - Koala_Koa2-7_K3 ... | reverse complement strand
CACGGGCGTGGTGAACAAGGTATACGACGAGTTTATCGGGATCGCCGGAATCGGAGAGAGCACCAAGGAGGAAGTGAAGCAGGCAGCGGCCTCCAAGCAGAACCCGCTTCAAAAGCTGGTGAAGACTCTGGGCGATGTGTTTGTGCCGATTATCCCGGCCATCGTGGCCAGCGGTTTCCTGATGGGAATCATGGAATCTCTGAACTTTATGGTGGCTAACGGCTACTTAAACATCGATACGGGAAGCTCCCTCTATGTGTTCGCCAAGCTGTTCAGCAACGCGGCCTACACCTTCCTGCCGATTCTGATCGCTTACAGCGGAGCCAAGGTGTTCGGCGGCAATCCATTTCTGGGAGCAGTAATCGGTATGATCATGCTGCACCCGGACCTTCAGAACGCATGGACCGTGGCGATCGAGGGCGTGTTAAATACTCAGCCGGTTTGGTTTGGCCTCTACAGCGTGGATATGGTGGCCTATCAGGGACACGTGATTCCCGTCGTCATCGCCGTGTGGGTGATGAGCCAGATCGAAAAGCGGCTTCACAAGGTGGTTCCCGCCATGCTGGATCTGTTTGTTACGCCTCTGGTGAGTGTGTTTGTAACCGGATATCTGACCCTCTCCATCATTGGACCGGTGTTTGTGTTCGTGGAGAATAACCTGCTTTCTGCGATTCAGTATGTGATCACCTTTCCCTTTGGAATCGGCGGATTCCTCATGGGCGGCGTCTATGCAACCACGGTGGTGACCGGTATTCATCATATGTACACGCTGATTGACTTGGGACAGCTGGCTCAGTACGGATTTACCTTCTGGCTGCCGTTGGCTTCCGCAGCCAATGTGGCTCAGGGCGGAGCGGCTCTGGCAGTGGCGTTAAAGACGAAGAACCCCAAGCTGAAGGCCATGGCTCTGCCTTCATCCCTCAGCGCGTTCTTAGGGATTACCGAGCCGGCCATCTTCGGTGTGAATCTGCGGTTTATGAGACCGTTTATCGCCGGCTCCATCGGAGGCGCCTGCGGAGCTCTGTATGCGGCTCTGGTTCATCTGGGAGCATCCGGAACCGGTGTGACCGGAATCTTTGGAATCCTGCTTCATCTTCACGCTCCGTTACACTATGTGATCACGGTGGCGATCGCGGCGGGCGTGGCGTTTGTGCTGACCTGGGTATTTGGATGGAAGGAAGAGGAATAGAGAGATGAATACAATCGGGAGAGATTATCTGACGGCGATCGGAGCCTATGAGGCGGTGCAGAAGCCGCTGTGTGATAAGGATTCGTGGAGGCTTGGATTTCACATCATGCCTCCTGCGGGCTGGCTCAATGATCCCAACGGGCTGTGCTGGTTTAAGGGCAGATACTATGTATTTTTCCAGTATTCCCCGTTTAATCCCAAGGGCGGGATGAAGTGCTGGGGACTTTACACCAGCGCGGACCTGGTGAACTGGGAGTATCAGGGCGTGAAGCTGTGTCCTGACGAGGTGTTTGACGCCCATGGAGTCTACTCGGGCTCGGCTCTGGTGGAGGACGGCGTGATGACTCTGTTCTACACGGGGAATGTAAAAAAGGTGGGCGATTTTAATTATGTCACGGATGGCCGGGAGGGCAACACGGTCTGTGTGGAGACGAAGGACGGAGAACATTTTGAGCAGAAGGCCCTTCTGATGACCAATGAGGATTACGGCGTCGAGCTGACCTGCCATGTGAGAGACCCTAAGGTCTGGAAGGAGGACGGGCGGTATTACATGGTCCAGGGAGCCAGAGCGGCGGAGGATGTGGGCGAGATTTTGGTGTTTGAGTCGGAGGACAAGAGACACTGGAAACGGATTCAGACTCTGAAAAGTGAGAAGCCTCTGGGCTTTATGTGGGAGTGTCCGGATCTGTTTGAGCTGTCGGGAAAGCGGGTGCTGTGCTTTTCTCCCCAGGGCGTGGAGGCGGACGGCGACAAGTATCAGAATGTTTACCAGTCGGGATACTGTATTCTGGACGGAGATTTCAGAGGGGATTATAAGCTGGGCGGCTTTGAGGAGCTGGACCGGGGCTTTGACTACTACGCCCCTCAGAGTTTTGAGGCGCCGGACGGGCGGAGAATCCAGATCGGCTGGATGGGCCTGCCGGATATAGAAGGCATTTATGAGAACCCCACCGTGGAGCGGGGATGGCAGCACGCCATGACGCTGCCGCGGGAGCTGGATGTGGTGGACGGAAAGCTCCGCCAGCAGCCGGTCCGCGAGCTGGAGCAGCTGAGAGGGCAGGAGACGGCCTTCGCGGTGAATGGGGAAGCGAGGGTGAGGACAGAGGGCGGATTTGAACTCTGGACAGAGAGAGAGAACCAGGAGGAGGCGTTTGAGCTTCAGCTGGGAGAACAGGTTCTTCTTCGCTATCTGCCGGAGGAAACAACGTTCGAGATGAGATTCTTAGACCAGTCGGGCCGGGGCCGGGATCAGCGGAGAGTCCGCCTGAACGGACTGAGGAATTTGAGAATGTTTGTCGATACCTCATCCATAGAAGTGTTTTTAAATGACGGCGAGGAAGTGTTCACCAGCAGATATTATCCTGAGAAGCAGGAGTCGGAAGTAGCAGTGAGGACGGCAAAAGGGTCAGGGAAGATCTGGAGGCTAGAAGTTTAATCAATAGGTGATGTGGCGCAGGCGCGGAGCCCTCAGGAGGGGGGACCGCGCCTGTTTTGGTTGGAAACATGTTGGGAAGAAATTGTAATGGTTTCGTTATTGACTTTAAAAAATTGGTATGATAATATAGTTAAGCAAATTTAATTAAATTTAATTAAGTAATCCGCAGACAGCCGGGGCGGAGAACGGAGGCAGGATTTGAATATTACCAATGAAATCAATGACTTTTATTACCGTATGGCTCTTCACGAGCTTCAGATGATGAACGAGGGAGATTATTATCACGGATTGTCCTATAACAGCATTTTGTATATCAACGTCATCTCCCTGATGGAGAAGGATTGCACGGTCAGCGGCCTGGCGGAGGCGTTGAAGGTGACAAAGTCGGCGGTGACGCTGAAGGTGAATGAGCTGGTTAAGCAGGGGGCCGTGGAGAAGGTGCAGAGCGAGGAAGACCGCAGAGTGTACCGGCTGAGGCTGACCCCGGAGATGAAAAAGACGGTGGGTCTCTACGACCGGGTGTTTGACCGGATCGGAAATGAGATCAGAGAGCATTATACAGAACAGGAGCTGAATCTGTTTGGAGAGATTCTCCACATGATTTCAAGCTATGAATGGAGGAAATGATGAACAGTTTGGATTGGAAGATCGATATCAGATCTGTATTAAAATTTACGCTGCCGTCCATTGTGATGATGGTGGTGATGTCCTTATATACGGTGGTGGACGGAACGTTTGTATCGCGTCTGGTGGGAACGAACGCATTTTCTGCGGTGAATATCGTGTATCCTATGCTGAGCGTCACCATCGGGCTGGGGGCCATGCTTGGAACCGGCACCACGGCGATTGTGGCGATGAAGATGGGGGCGGGGAGACAGAGGGAGGCATGCGAGACGCTGACCTTTATCGTGCTGGTCACCATAGGGATCGGCGCGGTCAGCTCCCTGGTCAGCCTGGTGTATTTGAAGGAGATTCTCTATGCGTTGGGGGCAAACGATACGATCTATGAGGACTGCTGGAATTATGCGCTGCCCCTCGTTTTCTTCTTCATGGCCAACATTCTGCAGATTCAGTTTCAGGCCCTCTATGTGGCGGACGGGAAGCCGCAGATCGGCCTTGTGGTGACGATTGCCGGCGGGCTGGCCAATGTGGTGCTGGACTATGTGTTTATCGCCTGGTTCCACATGGGGATCGCGGGAGCCGCGGTTGCGACGGGAATCGGGTATTCGATCCCGGCGTTTTACGGACTCTTTTACTTTGGACTTAACAGGAAGGGAAGCCTGCATTTTGTGAGGCCCAGAATCAATATGAGGGCGCTGGGCCATGCGGCCAGCAATGGATCGTCGGAGATGGTCAACTATCTGTCCACCAGCATCACCACATTTCTGTTTAATATTATCATGATGCGGTTGGTTGGACCTGACGGGGTGGCGGCGATTGCGATTCTGTTGTATCTGGACTTTGTGCTGATCGCCATCAGTCTGGGATATTCCATGGGGGTGGCTCCGCTGATCAGTTATTACTACGGCGCGGACCGGGCCGGGAGTTAAAACGGCTGTTCCGGATCAGCGCAGGCTTCTGCGGGGCGGTCGGAATCGTTATGACCTCGGGGACCGTTCTGTTTGCAGAGCAGCTGGCGGGGATCTTTACGGGCAGAGGCACGGCGGTGTTTGAGCTGGCGGCTGCGGGTCTGCGGATCTATGCCTTCGGGTATCTGTTTAAGAGCTACAATGTTTTCGCCTCCGCCATGTTTACTGCATATGGAAACGGTGTGGTTTCAGCTATCCTCTCCTTTATGAGGACGCTGGTGTTTTTGGTGGTATCCCTGATCGGACTGTCGGCGCTGTTTGGTGTGGAGGGTGTCTGGTATGCCTCCCCGGCTGCAGAGCTGCCTGCGATGGTCCTGGCCCTGTTCTATACGGTCAAGTACAGAAAGAAGTACCGGTACTGGGAGAGCGGCGACAGGCTGGCATGGAGCTGCGGCAGCGAGGGATAAATTACCAGAATTTACCAGAAGATTTTTGATCCCCCAGGGTGTATGATAGTAGTGTAAATAATATCGGGGGATATCATTTATGAAGGATGAGGACAGGAAAATAGCTGATCTGGTCCAACATTCTTTTGGTATGGCGGATGAACAGAATCTGGCGGAGTTCGAGGCAGCTAAGAAAGAGACAACCGAGGAAGATCGAAAGGCCGGAAGATGGGAAGCGCTGGAAAAGAGAATCGACGAGGAAGATGAGCGGAAAAACGGCTCCGGGGAGTAATCCCAGGGGCCGTTTTTCCGTTGTGGGAAGCGGCCGCGGACAGCTGGCGTTGTCTGCGGCAGTTATTAACAGATTGTAACAGTTCAGACGGCCCCATCTTCTTGACCGAAAAAGCCGGTCAAGAAGCATCGGATGTCCATCCGATGTGAAAATCAGTACAGACGCGTGCTTATAAGCTAGCTTAACGCACGTGTCTGCACTGATTTTCACGCCGTCTGAACTGTTACAACGAATTATAAAGATTTCATGAAGACGGTTGACAAAGCTCCTGACAACAGATATAATTAGCATACTAAAACTGTATTAAAAAACATTACAGTTATAAAGAAGGAGGTTTTATGGGATTTTCAGTTGATATCAGTGTTCCGGCTGTCACTGTGTTTTTACAGGGATTGCTGAGTTTTTTCTCACCGTGCGTGCTGCCGCTGGTACCGCTTTATATCGGATATCTGGCAGGAGGAACCAAGACGGTGGATGAGGATGGGACTATCCGTTACCAGAGGAAAAAGATACTTATTAACACGCTGTTTTTTGTCATCGGGGTCAGCTTTGCGTTCTTTCTGCTGGGCTTTGGATTCTCGGCGGCGGGGCGGTTCTTCGGTGGAAACCGGGTGCTGTTTGCCAGGATCGGCGGAATCATCGTGGTGATGTTTGGACTTTACCAGCTGGGCTTTTTCGGCGTCAGCAAGGTGCTGGGAAGAGAGTTCCGGCTGCCATTCCAGCTGGACCGGTTTGCCATGAATCCATTGTTGGCTCTGGTGCTTGGATTCACTTTCAGCTTTGCCTGGACTCCCTGCGTGGGACCGGCGCTGGCCAGCGTACTGCTTCTGGCTTCGTCGGCCAGCTCCCAATCTATGGGCTTTGTGCTGATCGGAGTCTATACCCTGGGATTTGTGATCCCATTTCTGGGCGTGGAACTGTTTACCGGATCGCTCCTGGATTTCTTTAAAAAGCATCAGAATGTGGTGCGCTACACGGTGAAGGCCGGAGGCGTTCTGATGATCCTTATGGGCGTGATGATGTGGACTGGATGGATGAACGGAGTCAGCGGCTACTTATCCAAGTTTGCCGGTTCCCCATCAGGGACAGTAACGGAGTCTGTGGCCGGGCCGGAGAATGGGGCTCAGGGAGACGGAGATTCCATGGCCGGAGTTGACGGCGCGGAGAATGGGACCGATGGAGAAGATGGAGACCGGGCCGGAGCGGGCAATGAGGCCGCCGGCGGGAATGAAGCCGGTGAGCAGGCGGACGGCTCTGCTGCCGCTGGTTTGGAAAATGGCAATTCGTCCGGAGAAACGGCGGAGAACGGAGCAGACCGCGTAGACGGTCAGACCGTGGCTGAGGCTGGTGAGGACGAGGATGGAACAGACGAGGAGGCGGCAGATGACCAGGATTTTGTTCCGGCTCCTGATTTTACCCTGACCGACCAGTACGGCAATACCCACAAGCTGTCGGATTACAAGGGCAAAACCGTGTTCTTAAACTTCTGGGCCACCTGGTGCGGCCCCTGCCGCCAGGAGATGCCGGATATCCAGAAGATCTATGAGGAGTACGGCGGCAACAAGGAGGACTTGATCGTCCTGGGCGTCGCCAATCCAAAGACCGACGCCCAGCCATTTAACCAGGACGGAACCGAGGCGGAGATCAAACAATTTTTGAAGGACGGAGGCTATACCTACCCGACGCTGATGGATACCACCGGTGACGTGTTTATGAACTATTATATTACCTCCTTCCCTACTACCTTTATGATCAATACCGACGGCAAGGTCTTCGGATATCTGTCAGGTTCTCTGACCAAGGATATCATGGAGAACATTATCAAGCAGACGATGGAAGGGAAACAGGCAAATTAATGAAGAGAGGAAACCATTGAGCAGATTGCGGCTTGATGGTTTTCTTTTCGTTTACCTGTAATAGAGAAAGTAGGTATAGTAAAATTATAAGTGGTAAACAAATGGAAGAAGGAGTAAAAATGATGGTAAACAAAAAGATGGCTTGTTAACCTGTAAAAGCAGTTTGTGATTAGGAATATAAAAAATATAAGTGCAATATGCACAAAAATGTAACAACAAAATTGTGTAAAATATAAGAAAAGTGTCTTTTGTACAAAAAAGATATTGACTTATTCCTGTCGAAAATATATACTCAGCTTAAAGGTAAACCAATTTACCAAATAAAACGAAGGGAGTAGTAAAATGACAGGTATCGTGACAACCGGACATGGTCATTTTCCAACAGGCATGCTCAGCGCGGTGGAACTGGTAGCAGGACCGCAGGAGAGCATGGCGGCAGTTGACTTCGAGAGCGGACAGAGTACACAGGACTTGAAAGAACATATGACAAAAGCCATCGATTCCATGGAGGGGCAGGAGATTCTCGTTCTGGCGGATTTGACAGGAGGAAGCCCGTTTAATGTGGCGGTGGCATTGAGAGCGGAGAGAACGGACAGACAGATCAAAGTGATGGCGGGAACCAACATGGCGGCTGTCGTCGAGGCGGTATTTTCCAGAATGGCGGTTCCGTTTGAGGACCTGGCAGGGAATGTGAAGAAGGCCGCGTTGGAAGGCGTTGTGGATGTGGAGGAACTGGAGAACGGTGAGGACAGCGACGAATTTTCGGACGGTCTGTGACAGCGGTTTGATATGGAGGAACGTATGATCAAGACAATTCAGGTAGAACCGATCAAAGAGAAAGACAAGTATTTGAACACAAAACTGCTGACAAAAGAGGAAGTGAAGGCTGCCATAGAGGCGGCGGTCAGCCAGGTGCGCCGCAACATGGATTACTTTGGCACCAGATTCCCATCCTCGGCCACCAAGGACAATGTCTACGGCGTGATTGACAACATCGAATGGACCGACGGTTTCTGGACCGGCCTTCTGTGGCTTTCCTATGAGTATACCGGCGACGGGACATTTAAGGCGCTGGCGGAGAAAAACATCGAATCTCTCCTACATAGAGTCAAAAACAGAATCGAGCTGGATCACCACGATCTGGGATTTCTCTACTCCCTCTCCTGCGTCAGCGGCTACAAGCTGACCGGATCGGAGATGGCGAAGGAGGCTGGACTGTTGGCTGCGGATAAGCTGATGGAGCGGTTTCAGGAGAAGGGCGGATTCATCCAGGCATGGGGAGAGCTGGGGGCGAGAGATAACTATCGGCTGATCATCGACTGCCTGCTTAACATCCCGCTGCTTTACTGGGCCACCGAGGTGACCGGGGAGGCGAGATACCGCCAGGCGGCGGAGCGCCATTTTGAGACGGCCTGCAACTATGTGATCCGGGATGACGCTTCCGCGTTCCACACCTTTTGCTTTGACCCGGAGACGGGGGAGCCGGTGAAGGGCGTGACGAGACAGGGCTACAGCGATTCCTCGGCGTGGGCCAGAGGCCAGGCGTGGGGAGTTTACGGAATCCCGCTGAACTACCGCTATACCCGGAACGCCAGCGCATTTAATCTATACGAGGGCATGACCAATTATTTCCTGAACCGTCTGCCGGAGGACGACGTCTGCTACTGGGATTTAATCTTTGGGGACGGCTCCGGCCAGTCCAGGGATTCTTCAGCGGCGGCCGTGGCGGTCTGCGGGATGCACGAGATGGGAAAATACCTACCGGAGGTGGAAGCGGACAAGGAAACCTACCGGTATGCCATGCACAGGATTCTGCGGTCTCTGATGGAGAATTACACCACCAAAGAGGTGACGTCCGGCGGCCCGATTCTGCTCCACGGAGTTTACTCCTGGCACTCGGGAAAAGGGGTGGACGAGGGAAATATCTGGGGCGATTACTTCTATCTGGAAGCGCTGATTCGTTTTTATAAGGACTGGAATTTATATTGGTAAAATTAAGAAGGAGGGTTTTAATATGGCAGAGCCAAACATTGTAGCATTTAGAATTGATGAGCGCCTGATCCATGGGCAGGGACAGATGTGGATCAAGGCACTGGGGGTCAACACGGTGATCGTGGCCAACGACGCCGCCAGTGAGGATTCCATGCAGCAGATGCTGATGAAGGCAGTGGTGCCCAAGACTACCGCCATGCGGTTTTTCTCCATCCAGCACACCTGCGACGTGATTATGAAGGCTTCACCCAAGCAGACGATCTTCATCGTGTGCAAGACGCCGGAGGACGCGCTGAAGCTGGTGGCCGGCGGCGTTCCGGTGAAGGAGATCAACATCGGCAACATCCACAGAGCGCCGGGCAAGGAGGAGGTCAGCAAGTACATTGCGCTGGGACCGGAGGACAAAACGGCTTTGAAGACCCTGCGCGATCAGTACGGAATCGTATTCAACACCAAGACCACCGCTTCCGGGGACGACGGCTCCGCGAAGGTGGACATCAACAAATATCTGGACTAAGGAGGAAAAGAACGTGGATATCAGTATATTTCAATGTGTATTAATCGGTCTCTGGACAGGTGTTTGTCTGGCCGGTATGTTATTCGGCATCTATACCAACCGCTGTCTGATCATGGCCACAGGCGTGGGCCTGATCCTGGGTGATCTTCCCGCAGGACTTGCCATGGGAGCGGTGGGCGAGCTGGCGTTTATGGGATTTGGAGTGTCTCAGGGCGGATCGGTACCGCCGAACCCCATGGGCCCCGGCATTGTGGGAACCATTATCGCCATCACCATGAAGGGCAACGGCATCGACGTGGGTTCTGCGCTGGCTCTTTCATTCCCGTTTGCGGTAGCGTTTCAGTTTTTGATTACGGCTACCTATACCTTTGCGACCACGCTGACAGGCACGGCGGTCAAGGCGCTGGACCGCAAGGACTTCCGCACCTTCCGTATCGCGGCCAACGCGACGGTCTGCGTGTTTGTGATCGTTGGATTTTTGATCGGCTTTGGCAGCGCGTTCAGCTCGGACGGAATGCAGAAGCTGATCTCCCTGATCCCCGCATGGCTCAGTACCGGACTGGGAGTCGCAGGGAAAATGCTTCCGGCCATCGGTTTTGCTATGATCTTAAATGTTATGGCCAAGAAGGAGCTGATCCCGTTTGTATTGATCGGTTACATCGCAATCGCCTATTTGAATCTGCCGGTTATGGGTGTGGCAGTGGTAGGAACCGCTATCGCACTGCTTGAATTCTTCAGAGCAGGAAAGGGCGGAAACACAGCAGAAGAAGTGGAGGTAGAGTTTGAAGATGGAATCTAAGCTGACAAGAAATGATTATCTCAAAACATCGCTGCGGGCATTCTTCCTGCAGAATGGTTTTAACTACGGAAACTATCAGGGCCTGGGCTATGCCAACGTTATGTATCCGGCTCTGAAAAAGATGTATCAGGGCGACGACGACAAGCTGCAGGAAGCATTGCAGGACAATATCGAGTTCTTCAACACCAACCCCAGCTTGCTGCCGTTTATCACCAGCCTTCACCTGGTCATGCTGGAGAATAAGACTCAGGCCGGCGAGATCAGAAGTATCAAGATGGCGCTCATGGGACCGTTGGCAGGAATCGGCGACTCCTTAGCTCAGTTCTGCCTGGCGCCTCTGTTTGCGACGATCGGCGCTTCCCCGGCTCAGGATGGTTTGATCATGGGTCCGATCCTGTTCTTCCTGGCCATGAACGGAATCCTGCTGGCCGTGAAGCTTCTCACCGGTATGTGGGGTTATAAGCTGGGCACCAACATTATCGCCAGTCTCAGCGAGAAGATGGAACAGATCTCCAATATCGCCAGCATGATCGGCGTCACCGTAATCGCAGGTCTGGCCGTAAACTTTGTAAAGATCACAACGCCGCTTCAGTACGTGGCCAATATGCCGGGCAATGAGCAGAAGATTGTGGCGATCCAGGATATGATCGACGCGATAGCTCCGAGACTTCTGCCGGTACTGTTTACCGGATTGATTTTCTATCTGATCAAGAAAAAACACTGGTCAACCTATAAGCTGGTAATTCTGACAATCATTATCGGAATTATATTGTCCTGCTTAAAGCTGATCGCGTAAGAGAGGCAATATGGAGAGCGGGGGATGGGCGTGGAATCGGAATGGATTTCCACGCCTGTCCCCTGTTTTTTGTTTAGATAAGTGAAGTCGGAGGGCGAGGAGGGCTGTCATGAATAAAAAGATTATTGAGGAATATTTAAAGGATTACAATCGGAGAGAAGCGGCAGGGTGGCTCCTTGAGAACCGGCCGGAGGAGGCCGCGAAGGTGGTGGCGCAGGCTGATGAGCTGATGAGGAACCGTTTTATTTTTCAAGATACCTGGGATATGGAGCCTTGTCCGGTCCCCTACACCCTGGAGCCGATGAGATGGGACCAGAGCCCCAACGGCGATCCCGAGTGGATTTTTATGCTGAACCGTCACGACTATCTCCATAAGCTTTTGCTGGCTTACTGGTTTACAGACAGGAAAGAATATGTGGAGAAGCTGAAGGAATATCTGTTTCACTGGATTGATGAGAACCCCATCAGGAGAGAGGAAGGCGTGACGATTCGGACTATCGATACGGGAATCCGGTGTATGAGCTGGATTCCGATCCTGGTTCATCTGTATGGGGAGGGGCTGGTCAGTGAGGAGGAGAAGGGGAAAATTCTGAAAAGCATACAGGAGCAGTTTGTCTATCTCAGGGAAAGCTATGTGGGCAAATATACGCTCAGCAACTGGGGCGTTCTTCAGACAACCGCCATCTGTGCGGCCAGCCTGTGGTTTGGGGAGGAATTGGGACTGAAAGGGACCAAAGAGCAGGATGGGCAGATGGAAAATGGAGGTGGAGAGCTGGGGGATCTGGAAATCTGGGCATGGCGGGAATTAAAGGAACAGCTGGATCTGCAGATTCTGGAGGACGGGGCCCATTGGGAGCAGTCGATCATGTACCATATGGAGGTGCTGAACGCCTGCGCCAGGCTGTGGCACAGCTGCCGCGTCTTAAAACAGGATTTCGCCCATGGGTGGCTTGCCGATATACTGAGAAAGATGAGCCGCTATGTGCAGTTTGCGGCAGCCCCGGATCACAATCAGATCGCTCAGGGGGACAGCGATGTCACGGATGTGCGGGATGTACTCACCCGGGCGGCGGTATTGTTTGAGGACGGTGTTTTTCGATACGGCGGATTCGACCGGATGGATGTGGAGAATGTATGGTTATTCGGAACACCGGGGATCAGGGTCTATGAGGGGGTAAAAGAGAAGGCGCCGGTTAAGATATCCGGCATTTTCCCGGATGCGGGGGCTATGTATCTCAGAAGCGGCTGGGATGAGGCGGCCAGCTATACCTGCCTGTTTAACGGGCCGCTGGGAAGCTCCCATGGTCATGTGGACCAGACCCATGTTTCTCTGTATTATCAGGGAAAGCCGTTTTTGGCAGACTGCGGCAGGTATTCTTATGTGGAGGAGGAACCGCTGCGGCCATGGTTGAAAAGCGCTTACGTCCACAATGTGTGTGTGATCGATGACGACCCTCACGGTAAGCCGGTGCGTTCCTGGGAGTATGAGGCTTACGGGGATTGTATGAAAATTATTACCGGGAGAAGGGCGAGCTGCATTACGGGGAGATGGCGTATGCGGGAAAGCTGAGCAGCGGCGGGAGCTATCTGGCCGGCCGAAAGGTGGTCGTGATAGACCCGGATATCTGGCTGTTTTTCCAGGATATCCGCTGCGACGGCACACATACGGTCAGGGAATATTACCATCTGGATTCGCAGGTGGAGGCAAGACGTCTGGAAGGAGGAGAGATCGAACTGAGTCATTCCGGAACAACGCTGATGTTGGATGGAAAGATGAAGTTTGAAATCGGAGACGGCGTATTGTCAAAGCGTTATAATGAGTTGGAATCACACGGCATTCTGACCGGAACATCCCAGTGGAAGAACCGGTTCCTCAGTTGGACCAGCGTTACGGCGAATCCGGTTCAGGTGAGAGAAGCGGAGGTTTTTCAATACCATATGGAAACTCCGGCGGACGGGGAGACCGTGACGGCTCTGGATCTTTTCGTCTCAGGAGAGCTGACCTGGACGGTGATCGTGTTTCACCAGGAAACATATCAGGGAGGAAAAGTGTTCTACTGCCATGGAGTTCCGGTTTATGGGAAAACCGTGATTCTGAAAAAGTCGCAGGGAGGGTGGGAAAGAACCCGTTTAAGAACTTAAATCGTGGGAAGCCACGGCTGCGCACAAAGGCCAGGAGCATATGAGCTGATCTCCTGGCCTTTCCTGTAGGTTATTTATGTTGGGATTCTAAACTGTCAAGTCTTTTCGTGAGTTCATCGATCTTTTTAGACAATTGCTCGTTCTCACTGGCCAGCTGCTCGATTTTATTGGCCTGTAGTCCGATTTCCCCTGCCTGTAGTTCGATTTTACCGGCTTGTTGTTCGTTTTCAATGGACAACTGCCGGATTTTTTCTTCCCGATCTTCCATCATATACTTTACTGTATTGCGGTCCATAATCGCTAAAGCCTCTGAAAACATATTCACCAACTCCTTCGGCTTTCTCTGAAATTTGATCATATCAGAATACAGCCCTTTAAAATATGGATATGCCTCTATCACCGACATGATATCCGCCGGATGATCTGAACTTAGAAAGTACATCCACGCATCAAGTTCCGCACTTATATTATGGGTGATTTCGCGAAAAACGTCAAGAGTAATAAAGATATATTCCTGTATAAGATCCAGTTTCAAACCGGTATCAGATGTTTGCTTGAAATGATGAATATAGTGGTCGCCTGCCTGGCGAAAAACTCCGCTGCTGTTCTCGATCATGACGATCGTAATGACTTTGCCGAGATCCAGATATGAGAAATCCTTTTTTTCGCTCGGCCTTTACCGCGGCATATTGTCTCATAACCAGATCGGAAGAGTAACAGGCGCCTCGCGGTCCGGGGAAATCGTAGCTGACTTTTTGGATCTCGACGTTTACGAGACCTCCGGATTCCAGTTCCACCAGGATATCCATGATGATGAGGGACGCTTCCGAGGACAGCCTGCGGGACTCTGTTGGGAGAATCTTCTTGATTTTGACGTTCTCTTCCAGTATGCAGGAGAGAAGGCGTTCCAACCGGTCAAGGCGGCAGAACGGATTAAAAATTTCCTTAAAAAACGGATCGTAGGTGATCTTCAGTCCCTGATTCCCCATACAAAAAAGAGATCAGTTCCTCCTGAAGCTCAGGCGTCAGCAGCAGGAATTTTTCATAGACGGAAGAATCCTTCGTCAGTAAAGTCGTCGCCTCCTCCCTGTCATAAGTCGGAAACCGAAATACTGTCTTTGCTTGGTTGTTGTGTTCCATACACAAGTCCTCCTTAGAATGTTTACCATCTTGAAATATCGGCGAGCTGCCTGAAATAAAGAAAATGGTAGATTATAAACAGATAAATGCATTATAGCAGATCTCTGTCACAATGGGAAGTACAAATTAAAAAGGCAGAAAGATATAGAAAAATGAAGGGAAAAGTGCTCAAAAAGGTAGACTTTTGCGCGCACGTTTCATTTCTCAAAAGTCTTGTGAAATATAGATAAAAAATCTGTGGTTTATCCCCCGATTCCCGGCTGTAGATCACCAGGTCTCCGGGCTTCAACGCCGGGCTCATGGAATCCCCGGTCACTCCGGCCACTCCGATTCGAAACCAGCAGAACGCAGTCACCAGGACAATGCATAAAAGCGGACAGACCGCCATCAGCACATATCTGCGCTTCCTCTTTGTCCTGTGTCGCTGAAACTCTGCAGACAGATCCTTTCGCGGCTGGCGGATCAGAAACTCCCGGTTCCCTTCCCGGCTCGTCTGCTGATGTTCAATGACAGCCAGAAGTCGGTCCATATATTCCAGAACCTCGTCCTCATCCACTCCCCACAACGCAGTCTGAAACATCCTGTCAGAGCCCATTCCCAGCCCTCATTCCTCTCTTATCTCTCATGCCTTCACTGCTCCCGCAAACCGGACGCTTCAGTTGTGAACCGCCCCTTCTCTCTCCTCCCTGCCCTCCTGATCAACCGCCATCCCCAGCGCCTCCGCAATAATCGCCTGCGTTTCCTGCCGCCGGTTCCTCCCAAATATCACATCGCAGACCGTAGAATCCGCCATCCCAATCTTCCTCGCCAGATCCCGGTTGGTCATGTTCTGTTCCAAAAGCCTGATCTTTACCTTCATTCCAAACGGGGTACAACACTTACTTTTCCTCATAAAACAGTTCCTCCTTTTTTCATAAATATTCGATCTAAAAAAGGGCGAAAAACCCTGATTCTATCAGCATTCCCACGCCAAAAACAGGTGCGCAAAAAGCAGACTTTTGCGCGCACCCGTGATATAATAAAAATACGATTTTTTTATATGGAATCTACACAAGAATTCAGAGGATAAACCACAGATTTTTTATCTATATTTCACAAGACTTTTGAGAAATGAAACGTGCGCGCAAAAGTCTACCTTTCCGCACACTTTTTTCATATTTTTATTCCAGTTCAATCTCCGTACAAGCGGCAAAGCTGGAGATTTTCGAAGAAAAATTATACTAAGATGCTTTATGCCGCTCTATCAGTAATCTCTACTGATCAAGCGGCATATCCGTTCTATAAACAGATTATTTTTTTTCATTATCATGCATTCCTTCTGATAAAAACAGATCCCATAAGAAAGAATCATGCCATAACCTTCTGTTCTCAGACTCTCTTCGTATTTCCTGGCCTGAATCTGCTCTAATGCTGCCTGGCATCCTTCCCGCATCTTAACGAATTCTTTCACTGCTTTGATCTCAATGACAACAGCCATCCCCCTAACACTAGGCGTTTTAAGCAGAATATCCGGACGGCCCAGGCCCGACTCCCGATTGGAAATCACGCGGAATTTTTCATATTCCGCAAGAGTCCGGCTAAAAAACCATGATAGTAGCTTTCTACATAATCATAAAAACTGATCGTCTCCTGGAGAATTGCGGATATCTCTTCCTCCATCGCAGAGGTATCTCCTTCTTCAATCGCTCTATAAAACCGGCTTAAGTCTTTGCTTCCAACAACCTGGTCAAACCAGCGGAGAATTGTGTTTTTGTAGATATACCGCACTTCCATGTTAGGAATTGCCAGACTTACATAGCGGGTATCCCCCTCCAGACGAACTGAGGTTTGTTTCAAATACCCGGTAAAAAACAGGAAATTCCATAGGTTATCCTCTGAATCGCCAACCGTGTCATATGTGATATCTTCATGGATCGGCTTTTCGATGGTTTTGCCAGCAAGCAATTCCTCCAGTTCCCCTCTCACCGAAATATCAGCGTGTTCCACCAGGCTTTTTACTATGCTGTTGGAGCTGGTATTGGCCCAGTAAGGCGCAGGCAACTCGTCCGAAGAGATATTCAGCGCTTTTATATAATTCATGACGCTCCATGGATTATAGACCTCTGTGTTACCAAACAGATAACCATTATACCACTCTTTCATCAACTCCCGCTGTTGAAACAGTCTGTAATCATGCAGCATCTGATCGATCTCTGCCTGGGTAAAACCAAAGTATTCCCCATAAGAGCGGCTTAATATGGAAATCATCTCCAGATTATTCAAGCCGGTAAATATGGATTCTTTTGTGATTCGCAGACAGCCTGTAACAACTGCAAATTCCAGATATGGATTTGTTTTCAAAGCAGATTCAAAAAGAGAGCGGATAAAATCTGTCATCTCTTCATAAAATCCGGAAAAATAAGCATTTTCCAAAGGAACATCATATTCATCAATTAGAATGATTACATTTTGCTTCCAATGTTCATGCAGGCAGTCGGCCAGAAACCGAATCGATGTGATATCATCCTGCCGGCCTCCGCGCAGATTCATAATATCTTCGTACCTTCGCCTCTGTTCCGAAGTTTTTAAAGAATCCAAAACTGCACAATGTCTGAGATACTCTCTGCTTATTTCTTCTTTCAAACAGCCATAGGCCAATTCCCAATCGGGCTGTTTGGAAGATTTCAATGACAGGCTAATCACTGGATAGCGGCTCATTTCCTTCGTATAAAGCGTTCCCTGATCCATAATCCTCAGGCCGTTAAACAACTCCTGATTCTTTGCATTTTCCGCAGCGCTTCCTGTATCTTCAAAAAAATAGCGCAGCATGCTGACACCAAGCGTTTTTCCAAATCTGCGGGGACGGGTAAACAAATTTACTTTTC
>Ga0192243_10311_pt2 | contig 17014 bp, 15 predicted proteins | sample Koala_Koa27_K3_FD_131233 | JGI IMG/M metagenome (GOLD analysis project Ga0192243, IMG submission 131233) | Enriched cells from koala feces incubated with labeled cellulose particles, San Francisco Zoo, California, United States - Koala_Koa2-7_K3 ... | reverse complement strand
AGGAAGGAGATTTCTTATGGATTACAAAGGTATGGCTGTTGAAATTTTAAAGGATGTTGGCGGTGAGAAAAATGTCCCCCATTTTGAACACTGTTCCACGCGTCTGAGATTTACGCTGTATGATCCGGCTAAGGCAGATTTAGAGGCTCTGAAAAAGATCAGGGGAGTCATGGGCGTCGTTATGAAAGGGCAGTGCCAGATCATCATCGGAAACAATGTTATTGAAGTGTATAATGAAATCATGAAGATCGGCACATTCTCCGGCCAGGGAAAGACGGCTGCCGTGAAGACAAAACAGAAACCGATGGACGTCTTTATCGATTTTATGGTCGGCGTGTTCCAGCCCCTGGTTGCAGTTATCACAGGGGGAGGTCTTGTAAAGGCGATCCTGACGATTGCCACCTTGTATTTTGGCATGAGCAAAGAATCCGGCATATACAATGTTCTGTATCAGATTGCAGATGCCTGCTTCTATTTTCTTCCCATTATGGTTGCCTATACCTGCGCGGCAAAAATGAAATGCAACCGCATGCTGGCCGTGATTGTCGCAGCGGTTCCGCTGCTTCCGGCGATGACGAAGATGATGGGCGAGGGCATGACACTGTTTGGGATGGCAATTCCCAATGTGGCCTATAGCTCGCAGATTTTTCCGGCGATCCTGTCGGTGATTTTGATGGCATACGTGGAAAAGTACAGCACCAAGCTATGTCCGAAGGTACTTCGCGTTATTCTGGTACCGGTAGTCTGCTTCTTGATTACGATTCCGATGGAACTTATGCTTCTTGGGCCGCTGGGATATAATCTGGGTGTCGGTTTTACCAACTTATTGCTGGCAGTATATGGTACCGTAGGCTGGATCGTTGTGGCTGTACTTGCCGCGGCTCTTCCGTTTATGACGGCGGTTGGCATGCACAAGGCTCTGCTCCCCTATATCACATCCACATTTAACAGTCCCGGATATGATATGCTTAATGCACCAGCTAAAACCGCGCACAACATTTCAGAGAGCGGCGCATGCTTTGCAGTGGCGATAAAAAGCGAGGACCCGACAACCAAATCGGTTGCGCTTTCCGCCGCATTGTCGGCGCTGTTTGGAATCAGCGAGCCTGCCTTGTATGGCATCACCATGCAGAACAAGAGAGCCATGACAGGGGTTGTAATCAGCAGCTTTTTCTCAGCATTGGTCATGGGAATTGCGGGAGTAAAATCCTTTGCCCTTATGAACACGAGTCTGGTGGGGCTTCCCCAGTTTATTGATGAAACCAACGGCATGAATTTTGTGTGGGCTATGGTAGGCTTTGTGATGGCCCTGGGCGTTTCTTTTATTGTCACAATGATTATCTACAAGGATACCGAGGCTGTGGTGGAAGGCAATTCAGAGGCGGAGACAGCGGAAGCAATGGAGCTTCGCAGTAGAAAGGAGTAGTTATGAATCGTATATTTCCTGAAAATTTTTTATGGGGCTGCGCTACATCCGCGTTTCAGGTGGAAGGCGCTTACAATGAGGACGGAAAAGGGCTTTCCCTCGCAGATGTGAGAAGCATGTCCATCAACCCTGCCGAGGAGCCAACCAAGGCTCTGGCCAAAGTGGGGGATGAGATTGCAGACAGTTCGGTAGCCAGTGACCATTATCACCATTGGGAGGAAGATGTCCGGCTGATGCATGAGCTGGGATTAAAATCCTACCGCTTCTCCATCGCATGGACCCGCATTTATCCCAATGGGGATGATGAGAATGTGAACGAAAAGGGCCTGCAATTTTATGACAACCTGATTAACCGGCTGCTTGAATATCAGATTGAACCGATCGTAACCCTGTATCATTTTGACTACCCCTATGAGCTGCAGAAGAAATACGGCGGGTGGAAAAGCAGGCAGTCGATATCTGATTTTGAGCGGTATGCCAGCACATTGTTTCAGCACTTTAAAGGCCGCGTGAAATACTGGCTGGTAAATAATGAGCAAAATGCCATGATCCGCAGGGACGGATATCTGGGGATTCAGGAGAAGGACAGGAGGGAGAGGGAGCGGCTGCGCCATCTGTGCAACCATTATATGTACCTGGCCTGTGCCAAAGCCATCGCCTCCTGCCATAGGATTGACCCGGAGGCCAAAATCGCCCCGGTTATGGCATACTGTCCCCAATTTCCTGTAGACAGCGATCCTCAGAACGTGCTGGCCGCCAAGAATGCGGACGATCTGTATTTTCATTATATGATTGACGTGCATTGCAGAGGGGAATATCCAGGCTATTATCTCAAATGGCTCCGGGACAATCAGTGGGATTTCGAACTGACCGATGAGGACCGGCAGACCTTGAAGGATGGGATCTGCGACTTCTATGCATTTAACTATTACAGGTCCAATTGCGCGGAGTATTGCGAGGAGGATGTGGACCCTGAGCTGGTAGAGCGTTTCCGCGTGGATGCCAGAAGCCGGATGCTGCCGGGAATCTGCAGGTGCGTCTCGAATCCAAAGCTTGAGGTGGACGAGAGAAATCAGTGGAAGGTGGACCCGGTTGGATTCCACATAGCCTTCCGAAATGTATATGAGCGCTGCCATATGCCCCTGATGGTTTGTGAAAATGGCTACGGCGCGCCGGATACACTGGAGGAGGGCAACGTCATACACGATCCCTACCGCATTCAATACCTCAGAGATCACATCATGCAGATAAAAGCCGCCCTGGAGGAGGGAATCCCGGTTCTGGGATATCATGTCTGGTCATTTGAGGATGTGCTGAGCACCAGTGAAGGGTTTAAAAAACGCTATGGTCTTGTATATGTAAACCGTGATGAAAACGACGGGAACTTGGAACGGTATAAAAAGGATAGTTTTGAGTGGTATAAGAATGTGATTGCAAGTAATGGAGAGAAGATATAGAGAAGCTTTAAAAACAACCCTGATGAAATCTGCGGATTTCACCGGGGTTGTTTTTTGTTATGAATGATAAAATGACATTAACAGTATTATGATTTATCGCAAAACATAATGATGAATATCGATAAAATGCCGTTAAAACATAAATGTAAATAAAATCATAATTATGTATTGATATTTAAACATAATTATGTTATTATGAATTCACAAGCTAAAGTAAGAAGGAGAGGAGAGCAATCATGGATTCAATCAATGTAACGCAGATAGCCCAAATGATTGATATCAGTGCGGTCAGAACGGATGCGGATCTGGATGAGATCAAACGGGTGATTGAGGCAGCCAGGCGGCATCGGTTTATCTGCGCATTTGCAATGCCCTGTTTTACGAGGGTGCTGAAGGAGGGGTTGAAGGATGAACCGGATATCCTGGTGGGAGGGGTTGTCGGATTTCCTTCCGGAGCGGACACGACCAGGATTAAGGTGGAGACGGCAAAAGAGCTGGTGGAGACCGGAGTGAACGAGCTGGACATGGTGATCAATGTGGGCGCTCTGAAATCGGGAGAATACGACTATGTGAAGCAGGATATTGCCGCGGTGGTGAACACGGCGTGCGGTCTGCCGGTCAAGGCGATTCTGGAGGTGGCTTATCTGACGGACGATGAGATCCGGCGCGCGTGCGGTCTTGCTGTGGAGGCGGGGGTATCCTATATCAAGACGGGGACCGGATGGGCCAATAAGCCTACCACGGTAGATACGATTCGGCTAATCAGGGACACCGTGGGGACCTCTGTCGCCATCAAGGCGGCCGGAGGCGTCAGGACATTGGATACGCTTTTAGAGATGGTGGAGGCGGGGTGCAGCCGGTTTGGTATTGGCATCAATTCAGCGGAGAAGATTATTGAGGAAGCAAAAACAAGAGGAGGAAACACAATATGAGAAAAATTAGTATGGGGAAAAACAGAAAATTGATGGCAGGACTGATGGCGGCAGCCATGATTGCATCCTTGACGGCATGCGCCCCGGCCCCGGCGGAGAGCACGGCGGCACAGCAGACCACGGCGGCAGGCCAGACTGCGGACAGCCAGGGAGCGGCGGCCGGCCAGACCGCAGCCGGCCAGGGCGCCGCGGATGCTCAGAATCCGGCTGGGGTCGAGTCCTATGACGCCGAGCTGGCCGGGCTGGACGCCAACAGGGGCGAAGGCAGGACCATCGGAGTGGTGGCATTTTTCCAGGCAAACGACTGGAATCAGAACGCCCTGCGTGCAATTAAGGAAAATCTGGAGGCTTACAAATATACGGTAAATATCATCGACGGCAACGGGGATGCGGCGGCGATGAACGCGGCCATTGACACCCACATAGCAAGCAAGGTAGACGGAATCATCGTGGCAGGAGGAGACGGAACCGCTTTGAAGACAGGCTGCGCCAAGATCGTAGAATCGGGTATCCCCTACGCGGTGATTGACATGTTCCAGGAAGGCGCAGTGATCAATGTGATGGCGGATAACTGGGGAGGCGGCGCACAGCTGGGGCTGTACGTGGCCAATGAGATCGGCGGGAAAGGAAAGGTCCTGATTCTGGATACGCCAAGCTGGGTTACGCTGAAGGCCCGGGCGGACAGCGCGGACGTCGTGTTTAACCCCTTCCGCGGAACCGACCCCAAGACGAGCATTGTGACAGAGCGGTTTGATATCGACGCCAACAACGCGGTTACCGACGCACAGACCAAGGTGGCGGCTGCATTGGCGGCAGATACGGGCAAGGACATCAAGGCCATTGTGACGTCATGGAATCTTCCGGCGGTCGGCGCTTACGCGGCGCTCAAGGAGGCGGGAAGAACACAGGATATAGTGATTGCCAGCGGCGACACCGGCAAGGATGTGCTTCAGGCTATGAGAGAAGAGGAAGCGGGAAAGTGGGTGTTTATGGGCCAGAATTCCTATGTGCTGGGAACAAGAGCGGCCAAGGGACTGGATCTGGCGCTGAACGGCAAGGCGGACGCGGTACCATTTGCCCAGTTTGGACCGACCTATTTTGTCTCAAACAGGGGCGGAGCCGCCGATCCTGTGACCGATGGATCGGAAATTCTGTTACAGAGCCCGGAACAGCATTGGAAGACGGTATTCGGAACGGAATTTGGAAGCGTGAAATAGCATTTGATTGGGAGGAATTATGGCAGGAGAGAATGTAGTGCTGAAGATGCGGGGGATCAAAAAATCTTTCGGTGCAACCTGGGCTTTGAAGGGAGTTGATTTAGACATCTGTGAACATGAGGTCCATGCGATTGTGGGCTCCAACGGAGCAGGCAAGTCAACTCTGATGAAGGTTCTGGCGGGAGAGTATACTCCGGATGAGGGGGAGATGTATGATCAGGAGGAGAATATCACCGGGATGACGCCGCGTCAGATTCAGAATAAGGGCATTGAGGTGGTACATCAGGTGCTGAATATTGTGGATAGTATGTCTGTTATGGAGAATATTCTGCTGTCCTCCCTGTCGGCGAAACATGGAATTCTGACCTGGAAAGAGGGGGAGGAGAGGGTGAAGGAGGTTCTGGATTATATAGGAATATCCCTTGATTATCACCACAGAGCCGGCTCTCTCTCCATCTCAGAGCAGCAGTTTGTGATTCTCGCCAGAGCGATTATCCGCCGTCCGCGGATTCTGGTATTGGATGAACCCACGTCCAGAATCGGGATGGAGGAGACGGAGAAGCTGTTTACATTGGTCCGCAGGTTAAAAGAGAATGGGACAACGACTATTTACATATCCCACCGCATGGAGGAAATCTACAGGATCTGCGATAAGATCAGCGTCTTTCGGGATGGAACCCGGATTGATACCAGGAAGGCGGAGGACTTCCCGGAAGAACAGCTGGCATCCCTGATGCTAGGGAAAAAGCTGGATGCATTTTTTCCCAAAACCCAGGTGCCGGTCGGAGACAATGTGCTTGAGGTAAAGGGACTGCAGTATCAGGACCGGGTGAACGATGTAAGCTTCTCGGTAAAGCGTGGGGAGATCGTGTCTCTGGTGGGCGCGGTTGGAGCGGGCAAGACGGAAATCGTCAATTCAATCTTTGGAATCCTGCACCCACAGCGCGGAGAGATCACGGTGGATGGCAAACAGGCAGGAAAGAAGCTGAACCCGAAGCGGGCCATGGGCATGGGGATTGCCCTGGTGCCGGAGGACCGGGGGCTTCAGGGGATGATTGGCGATTACTCCATAAGAAATAATGTTACATCCATTCATATGAAAAATATATCCAGGTATTCTTTCCTGAATTTCAGACAGGAGAAGAAGCTGGCTCAGGAGATGAATAACCGCCTGCTGGTTCATCCCAACAACATCGAGTATGAGATGCAGGCGCTGTCAGGCGGAAACCAGCAGAAGGTGGTCATTGGAAAATGGCTGATCGACCCTTATAAGATCTACCTGTTGGATGAGGTGGCGGCCGGTGTGGATGTGGGCGCCAAGTCTGAGATCTACCGGCTGCTTGGAGAGCTGGTTTCCCATGGGGCGGGAGTTCTTCTGGCTGCGGGAGATATCGAGGAGGCCATGGGACTCAGCGACCGTATCATCATTCTCTATAAAGGCAGGGTCATACGGGAGGTCGATCCCGCAGCGGTGACAAAGGATGAGATTCTCACATTGATTATGGGAGGTGGCGGCGGTGAAAAACAGTAGGAATAAGATCATGCAGAAATACGGGATGCCGCTGGGCCTGCTCATGCTGGTTCTTTTGGTTCAGGTTTTGCAGCCGGGGGTGCCTCTGCTTTCGTTTAACAATATCAGAAATATACTGATGCAGACGGTCAGCATATCCCTGGCCGCCCTGGGACTCTCCTATATTATGATCGGCGGGGAGGGGGACATGTCATTTTCCGGCATGTTCAGTATGTTGTCGGTGGTGTTTGCGATGTGTGCAAACAGGACGAACCATTTTGGAACGGCATTTATCATCACCCTCACAGTCGCTTTGTTGGTGAATATTATGATCGCTCTTCTGGTGACGCGGCTGCATTTTTCATCGTTTATCGTGTCTATTGCGGTGATGTTTATGGCAAACGGGATCGAGAAAGCCCTGCATCAGCAGACGACGCTGATACAAAATCCGGGGATAACGGCGTTTTCCACCATTTCCTTCGGACTACCGCTGGTGGTACTGCTCATGTTCGTGATTTATATCGTCTCCTATGTGGTTATTAATAAAACACGGTTTGGATTTCATCTGAGAGTGGTTGGAGAGAATGGCGACGCGGGAATCGAGGCGGGCATGGACGGAAGAAAGCTGAAGCTTACCGCTTATGTGATCGCGGCCTGTCTGCTGACGCTGGCGGCTGTCACGGAGAGTACCAGAGTGGGGGCCATCTATGAGCAGGGGAAAAATTATATGCTCCCGATCTTCGTGGCCTGTTATCTGGGATCGTCCATGTTCGTATCTGGGCGGGTCAACATAGCCGGCACCTTCGTGGGAGCCCTGTTTATGGGGCTGGCGGATACCTTCATGAAAATGATGAATGTGGAATCTTATCTGATACCGATTGTTCAGGGAGGGATACTGATTCTTTCCGTTGGTCTTGCCTCTTATAAGAGCAGGGAACAGATCCAGCAGGTCAAGGTATAAAGGGAGGTGGGGAAATGAAAAAAAGAAGATATCGCCGCAGACGGCGGGGATTCTGGGACTGATTGCAGTGGTGTTCCTGATTTTTACCTTTCTGGTTCCGGAATTTAGCTATATCAAGCCGAAAAATATAAACAATATTATTACCGACGCGGTGATCCCGGCTATCATTGCCTTTGGTATGGGGATCATAGTGGCGGGCGGCGGGTTCGATCTGTCGCTGGGTCATGTGGCAAGTATTTCCGCACTGGTTACGGCTTATTTAATGAGCGGAGGCATCAGGATGTATCCTGTCCCCGCAATCGCGGCCGGCCTGGTATTTGCGGCGGTGATCGGGCTGTTTACGGGAGTTCTGGTGTCCAGATTCGGAATCTCCTCCTTTATCGTGACGCTGGGTGTCCAGTTTTTGATTATCGGGGTGCGGCAAATTATCACGGGAGGAAGCTCTGTATATATTAACAGCAAATCCTTTAAAGGTCTGGCGGCGAGCCCTCTTGGCATATCGAATCTGGTGTTTGTGCTGATCGCAGTCATGATTTTGACCTGGCTCTTGATGGAGCGGTCGGTCTGGGGCAGGAAGATCCAGTTTATCGGTTCCAACATCGAGGCCAGCCGGTTCAAGGGCATCGATGTAAAAAATATCACCATGATGACATTTGTCCTGGGGGCGGTGCTGGCCGCGTTTGCAGGTATGCTTTTTCGGCAAGGGCGGGAGCGGTTCAGATTAACAGCGTGGATTCCAAGCTGCTGGACGCGATTACCATTGCAGTTTTTTTCAAATGTGATCTTCCATAAATTCAAAACTTATGGGATTATAATGGTAGCGGTATTGATCTCCATGATCGGCATGGGAATGAGCATGCTCGGTATCAAAGCGGAATGGATCGAATTTGTCAAGGGGGTTATTCTGCTGGTATCGATTATTATGGGAAAGTATTCAGGTGTGTTGACAATTAAATTCAGAAAAGGAGAGGTTTAGTTATGGCAGATTTACGTTTATTTTCATTAGAGGGAAAACAGGGATTCATAACAGGAGCGGCACAGGGAATCGGAAAATGTCTGGCGGAGGCGTTTGCAAATTTTGGGGCGGACGTGGCGATTGTGGACAGAAATATTGAACTTGCAACGGAGACTGCCGCTGAGATTGCAGAGAAGACGGGGCGGAAGGTGATCGCCTATGCGTGTGATGTGACGGACCCGGACAGCGTGGCGGAGATGATGGGACGCTACGCCGGTGATTTTGACCGTATTGATTATGCAGTCAATAATGCGGGAATCTTTACGGACGAGTCGGCTATGGATATCTCTCCCAAACGCTTCGAATCGGTGATCAAGGTTGATTTAAACGGAGTTTTTTACACGGCGCAGGCGGCTGCCAGGATGATGAGGGAGCAGGGACACGGCGGTTCCATCGTGAGTACGGCGTCCATGTCGGCTCATATCATCAATGTGCCTCAGACGATTGCCAATTACTGCGCGGCCAAGGCCGGTGTCATACAGCTGTCAAAGGGGCTGGCCGTGGAGTGGGCCAAATACGGAATCCGGGTCAATACGGTGAGTCCGGGCTATATGAAGACGGAGCTGATCGCCGCCATGTCCGACATGCTTCCCGTGTGGGAGGAGAAGGTGCCGGAGGGCAGCCGTCTGGGATATCCGGAGGACTTGATCGGCGCTTATGTATATTTTGTCAGCGATGCGTCGAAGTATGCCACCGGTGCGGATCTGATTGTGGATGGAGGATATACCATCCTGTAGGCTCATGGAGGTGCGGGTATGAGATATATTATTGCATACGATCTGGGGACAGGAGGGACAAAGGCTTCCCTGTTCGATGAGGAGGGGGTCAGCAGGGCCAGCGCTTTTGTGCCGTGCGTTACCTATTATCCCCAGGAGAATTTCAGAGAGCAGAGGCCGGAGGAATGGTGGGATACGGTGAAACAGTCCACCAGGCAGCTTCTGGAGCGGACGGCGGTTAACCCAGAGCAGATCGTCTGTCTGGCGGTTTCCGGCCACAGCCTCGGTGCGGTGCCCATAGACGCTCACGGGGCACTGCTGGCGGATCAGGTTCCGATCTGGTCTGACAGCCGGGCGGACCGGGAGGCGGAGGAATTTTTCCGCCATGTCTCCGAAAAGGAGTGGTATATGACCACGGGAAATGGATTTCCGGCCCCTCTGTATGCGGTGTTTAAAATGATGTGGTACCGGACGAATCTCCCTGACGTGTTCCGCCGGGTGAAGTGCTTTGTTGGGACAAAGGATTATATTAATTACAGAATGACCGGCGTCTTATGTACGGATTATTCTTATGCCTCCGGCAGCGGTGTCTATGATCTGGCCGGATGGAAGTATAAGGAGGAGTATATTGTGGCCTCCGGCGTACCGAGAGAGACGTTCCCGGACATCGTGCCTTCCACGGAGATTATAGGCTGTCTTACGAAGGAGGCGGCCCAGGAGCTGGGGCTTCCCGTTACGGTGAAGGTCGCCTGCGGGGCGGTGGATAACAGCTGTATGGCCGCCGGCGCGGCCTGTGTGGGGGAGGGGGGGGGAGGCGTATACGTCTCTCGGTACCTCTGCCTGGATAGCCGTGAGCAGCAAAAAGCCGGTGCTGGATGAGCAGAAACGTCCGTATGTGTTTGCCCACTGTGTTCCGGGGAAGTACGTGTCGGCCACGGCCATATTCTCCGCGGGGAATTCCTTTCAGTGGTTGAGAGATCAGGTCTGTAAGAATTTTGTGGAGGAACAGAAAAGGGGCGGCAGGGAAGCCTATACGGCTATGACGGATTTGGCGGAATCCTCCCCAGTGGGCGCCAACAGACTGCTGTTTAATCCGTCTCTGGCAGGCGGCTCCAGTCTGGACAGGAGTGTGAATATCAGAGGCGCTTATATTGGTCTTGATTTACAGCATACCCAGGCGGATTTGATCCGCGCGGCGCTGGAGGGTATCTGCATGAATCTGCGGATTGCCTTAGACGCTCTGGAGGAATGTGTACCATTCGGCGATGAGATGCTGATTGTGGGCGGCGGCGGAAAGAGCCGGTTTTGGAGAAGTCTGTTTGCCAGTATCTATAACAAGAAGATTATCGAGATGAATATCGGCCAGGACGCAGGCTCTCTCGGAGCCGCGCTGATAGCAGGCGTGGGAGCCGGGATCTGGACGGATTTTGACGCGGTGAAGACCATGACAAAGGTGGTGTCGGTCCAGGAACCCCAAAAAGAGGATCGGGAAGCCTATGAGAAGCTGCTTATACTGTTTAAGAAGGTATCGGAAATTCAGAGCATGATCGGCGACTGGATGGCGCAGTAAAATCTTATTTCTGACATTTACAGGAGAATGGGTCTATGGTATAGTTACAATGAAAGTAACAGTTGGAGGAGTGAGAAGATGGCAAGGAATCCTGCATATGCGACAGTTTATGACGTGCTGAAAAAGGAGATTATAGAGGGTGATTTTGCAATCGGTGATCTGCTTCCGACGGAACCGGAATTGGAGAAACGGTTTGGGGTGAGCCGGACTACCGTGAGGAAGGCAGTGGATTTATTGTCCAGGGAAGGCTTTGTGCAGGCCAGACAGGGCAAGGGCACGGTGGTGCTGGACAACCGGACGAAACAGAATTTAAATGTGGTGACGTCGATCTCTGAGACGCTGAGAAAAAAAGGGTACGAGGTGGTTCCGAAGAGCATCTACATCGACCGGATTCCGGCCTCCCCCCACATAGCCGGCGATCTGGGGATTGAAGCCGGGGCTTTGGTTGTCCGGGTCCAGAGAATCGAGCTGGCCGACGGCAAGCCCATTGCAATCATGAAGAATTACCTAAAGACCGAGATGGTGCCTGGAATCGAAGGTCATATCGGAGAGATCAGCTCGCTGTACCATTTTCTGGAGGAGCGCTACGGAATCAATATCGACTCAGCCCACGACCGGATCACAGCCCGCACCGCAGACTTTACCGAGGCTGAGATGCTAAACGTCACGCCGGGAACGGCACTGCTTTATATGAAACGGGTCTGCTGCTCTAACGGGATACCGGTGTGCGTAGACAGGCTCAGCCTTCTGGGCGACCGGTATGAGCTGGAAGTGGATATGACCGGGAGATTTAAGGAATCATCGATGTGAATAGAATAAGAGCCCGCGCAGAGCAGGAGGACATCTTTCTGAAAGAAATTTTAGAGGGGTGTCCTTTTTATTATTAGTAAGGTTGCTTGTACATTATATGTATTGACATAGCAATGTTTTTGGGTTACACGCCTTGAAGCAGGTTGAAAGAGCTCAGTATCAATTGGTTATGAAACTTTATATTTGAATCTAATCATAAAAAATTGTATTTAAACATAAAATGTGATAAGATGAAAATATTAAAGAAAGGAGTCTTGTAGTGCAAAAAATATTAGAAGATTTACTTCATGTTAAAGTAGAAGAAATAGCATTTGATTATAAAAAGAAACTGCCACTGTTTTTACAAGGTGGTTATGAGATTCGGATATTTAATATTGCAGGAGAAAATGTGCTGTTTGTAAGACCAAAAGAGCAAATAACATTCCCTACACTAAAGAAGCATTGGAAACAGTTTCAGGAGCTGCTTGGATTGCAGTGTGTCATCTACAATGATAGCTATACTCGGTATGGTAAGGAGCGAATGATAGAACTTGGTATTCCATTTGTTTTTGGAAAAGATAATATATACCTGCCGACTTTGGGGGTGATATTGCGAAAAGCAAGAGAGGCAAAGCTTCCAGAAGTAGAAAATTTTTTTCCGTTTACTCAAAAACTGGTTCTGACTGCAATCTATCATAACTGGGAAGAAAAAAACAGGTAAAGAAATTAGTGAAGAAATGAATGTATCAAGAATTACTGTAAACCGGGCATTAGTGGAGCTGCAGGCCCTGGAGCTTCCGCTTACGTTTATTCAGGGGAAAAACCGCTATTATAAAACCAGTCTTTCACCCCAAAAAGTATATGAATTATGTAAAGAATTTATGATAAATCCTGTGGCAAAAAGCTATCGATTGGGTGAAATACCAGATGGTGTATCTGACAGGAGTGGAATGTCAGCACTTGCAACGTACTCTATGATTGGGGATAATCCATATCCAACATATGCGATTGACAGGGAAGAAGCACGAAAGATTAAGATTGATGAATATAAGAAATTACCAAAGACAGAGATACCAGAGTGTATAGTGCAGGTATTAAGATATAAAATTGTGATGGATGGAGTGATTGATCCAATCAGTGCGACCTTGTGTCTTTCAGATAAAGATAAGGATGATCCCAGAGTAGAGGGCGCAATTGAAGAAACACTGGAGGAGATTTGGAATGGTAAATGGAATAGATAAATTTAAAGATTTTTTTGCAGATTATAAAGAGCGGTATGTGTTAATAGGTGGAGCGGCCTGTGATATTATACTGGAAGATTCGGAAGGAACATTTCGTGTTACAAAAGATTTGGATTTGGTATTGATAGTAGAAGCATTGACACCAGAGTTTGGAAAAGCCTTCTGGCAGTTTATAGCTGCAGGAGGCTATCGTAATAAAAGTAAAAGCACAGGAAACCCGCAATTTTATCGCTTTGATAAGCCGGAAGTTACGGGTTATCCATTTATGCTTGAGTTATTTTCTAAAAAAGCATTTGAATTGGATGAATCAGATAGTGAGCTGACGCCATTACATTTCGACGATGAAGTGTCCAGCTTGTCAGCAATTTTATTAAATGAAGCATATTACCAGATGCTGCTGACGGGCAGGACAGAGATAGATAATTTGGTTGTATTAGCACCTGCTTATATTATTCCATTTAAAGTAAAGGCTTGGCTGGACCTGACTGAGAAGAAGAGTCAGGGAATACATATTGAAGAGAAGAATATCAAGAAGCACAAGAACGATATTGTAAGACTTGCAACAATCCTGATTGGAAGTGAAAATGTAGAACTTCCGCAGGAAGTACGTAAAGATATGGAACGTTTTATTACAATGTATCAGGAAGCGCCTGCGGATTTGAAATCACTGCGTATTAGTGGTGTGACAAATGAGCAGATTGTGGAGCGGTTAACAGAGATTTATCTTTAAGAATATGGAAATAAAATGAAACCAGAATAGCATGATTTTATTCTGGTTTCTGATGTTAAATAAGACCTATCCGGGGATAATGGCATTAAGAGGCCCCCTGAATCCTACAGACCGCCCGCCCTTCCCTGGCGTCTAAGATCAGGCTGGCATTGCAACTGCTGACGTCATACACCTTCACGATCTCGCCCAGCTCCGCCTCCTCCGGGCAGAGGGTGTGCAGGACTTCGGGATACTGTGTCGGAAGCTCCGGCTGGTACAGACGGGTCTTGCTGTTGTCGTTGATGGCGCCGTAGTAGACGTCGGCTTCGACCATGTCCTGGAACATGTGGCTGCCGTAGGAGAGCTCCGGGTGGTAGCCGGCTTTGTCGTAGGCGACCTCGCAGATGGAATTGAACTGGCTGATCTCCGAGTAGACCACGGGGACGCCAAGCTCCGGGGAGGAGGTGCCGATTCTTCCGGGGACAAGGAGCATAAGCTTGTTGTCGGTATCTTCAAAATGTTCATTAATCTGGCCGATTAAGCGGGCCACATCCGGCTTTTTGACATGGGGGTACTCGTAGTAGAGCTGCGGATTGACCCACACGATATAATCGATCCGTTCCTCCTTGGAGCGGCGCATGGAGGTGCGCCGGACGTCGAAAAGAAGCTCCTCATCCACCCCTTCCGGGATATGTACCTGCTCGGACTGGACGGCCTGTAAGGGACGGCATTGAAGCAGGTTGATCCTCCAACAGCCCTCCGCCGGACTGGTGATGGCAAATTCGATGTCCACCGGCCGTCCGTAAGCGGTCTCCAGCATCTTCATCAGGGCCCGCATCATGAGGATAAACTTCTGGTTGTCCACCAGGCCCTGGCAGTCTGCAAAATAGACCTTTCTGTAGATATGCCGCTCCGCCAGCAGGTCCTCGGCCTCGGTGTCGCGGCTTAAAATCATTTTTTTCTGCCATTCCGGCAGCAGGCCGATGATCTGCTCCAATGACTTGGTAGTGAGCTGCTTCGCCTCCAAATCCAGCACATCCACCTGGCGCTGGGAGAACTTGTGGCGTTCGGCCATGGTCGTGCGCAGGTTGGCCTGTTCGCGGTCTAAACAGATGAGCCGGGGGTAGTCGCCGGGGGGGGGTGCGCTCCACCGCCCGCGTCCCAAGGCCGATGACCATACGGAGCATGCCGGCTTCCGGGTTTAGATGTTCCATCCACTTATAGGGATTGTAGGAGCAGCCCATACCAGCGGCGGCCGGGAAGTACACGTGGCCGTATCTCTGCCCTGCCACCGGCTGAATCAGCAGCGCCATCTGCTCGTCCACATCCAGCAGGTGGCGTTTCCTGCGATACTCGATGGCCTGTTCGTTCATGACGCTTGAGTAGACCCGGCGAATGGCGTCCTCCAGCTCCTCCAGCCGCTCTGCCAGGCTGCCCTGGTTCATACAGAAGATGGATTCGTATTTACCGGAAAATGCATTGCCGTACCCATCCTCCATAATGCTGCTGGAACGCACGATGATAGGCGTGGAATCGCATTGTTCCAGCATGCTTTCCAGCTGCTTTTTGATATCATCCGGAAGTCTGCCGTTTCTCAGCCGGTTTGTCAGTTCCTCCGTCTCCTTAAAATGCTCCTTCTCAAGCCTGTGCTTGACCTTTAACTCCGAGCAGCGGTTCAGGACCAGATACCTGTAAAAGACGTCGGTGCCCACAAAGAAGGAGTTGTGGGGTTCCAGATAGCCGGCATACTCCGGTAAGTTCCTTTCAATCAGCTTTCTGGCCATCAGAAGGCCGCAGGATTTGCCGCCGATCACGCCGCCGCCGATCTTGCATTTCCATACATTTCTGAAATCCTCATCGTCAAAATACTTCAGTATGAGCTGTTCCATATGACTTTCCGTAGTCATGAGCTGATTGCATATACACTTCCGTTCTTCCTTCGTCAGAGTTTCCTTTTGTAAAATCTCCGGATAGTCCGCCATATGTGATCCTCCCGTTTTCTTGCCATAAATGTGTGGTTGTTTAGATCATTATATTCTTTTTGAATATCCCATGTCAATTATGGCCACAATATAATATTTTTTTATAACCGTAAGGTATAATCTATATGTAATAAATGTCATTGGCATTTAAAGACCAATTGTATTAAGATTAGTACATAGCAATAGTCAGAAAACTTTGGGGAAATAGCCGAATATTGTTAAAAAATAAACAGTATTCTTAAAGTTTCGGCTACAGTTTATGCAATGAATGACATGAGGAGGAGGTCGGGGGTTTATGAATGATAAGATCCGGGAGTGGTATGAGGAGAACGGCGAGGCCGTCACCGGGCTGGCTTCGCAGATCTGGTCCCATCCGGAAGCTTCCCTGGAGGAGTTTGAAGCCTGCCGCCGGGTGGAGGCATTTCTCAAATCACAGGGATTCGCGGTGGAGACGTTCCACTGCTGTGACGAGGACAAGGAGCCGAACACCATTGTGGCTGCCTGGGGCAGCGGAGCGCCTGTCATCGGAATCCTGGGGGAGTATGATGCGCTGCTGGGGCTGGGGCAGGAGGCAGTGCCGGAGCATGCTCCCAAGGAGGGCTACGGCCACGGCTGCGGCCACAGCCTGATGTGTCCGGCCTGTGCCAGCGCGGCCAGCGCCGCAAAGGCGGCTATGGAGGCGGAGGGGTTAAGGGGGACGCTTCGCTTTATCGCCTGTCCTGCGGAGGAGATCGGCAAGGGAAAGATATTTCTGAAGGGAAAAGGGGTTTTTGACGGCCTGGACTGCTGCATGGCCTGGCATCCGGCCGGATACGATGCGACGCCGTTTGAGGGGGTGTTACAGGCGCTGATCGGCATGGAGTTTGAATTCTTTGGGGAGGCGGCCCATGCGGCCATCTCGCCGGAGCTGGGCAGGAGCGCTCTGGACGCGGCGGAGCTGATGAACGTGGGAGTTCAGTTTCTGCGGGAACACGTGCCAGGGGATGTGAGAATCCACTATGTGTATCTCAACGGGGGAGACCGGCCGAATATAGTTCCGCCCTACGCGTCCCTGCAGTATTACATCAGGGCGAAGGATATCAAAACTGCCGGGGAGGTCACCCGGCGGGTGGAGAATATCGCCAGGGGAGCGGCCCTGATGACCGACACCGAGGTGAAGTGGGAGCTTCAGATGCAGAGCCCGGAGACCTGCATTGTCCACGGGTTCAATGAATTTTTGTACCGGGTGCTGCAGGAGATTCCGCCGGTGGAATATACGGAGGAGGAGCGGGAGTTTGCGGACAGACTGTACCGGAATATCATGGGCAGGGAACCGGAGGGAGACATCCTTCCGTCCGGTATTCAGGCGCCCACGGGAAAGGATATACCGGCTATGGGCTCCAGCGACGTGGGGGGGGGGGGTGTGCCCAAGCAAGGCCCGCCCGGAAGAATTTTGGGTTGGGGAATTTTGGGAGACATACCCACCCAACGCGGGGGGGTGCCGGCCGGG
>Ga0192243_10377_pt1 | contig 17179 bp, 15 predicted proteins | sample Koala_Koa27_K3_FD_131233 | JGI IMG/M metagenome (GOLD analysis project Ga0192243, IMG submission 131233) | Enriched cells from koala feces incubated with labeled cellulose particles, San Francisco Zoo, California, United States - Koala_Koa2-7_K3 ... | reverse complement strand
AGCAATATCTTCTCCTCCCTGATCAGTTTGCTCAGATGGTCCTTCATAATCTCCTTCGCCTTCTCGACATCCTGATTCTCGTAGGCCGCCACCAAAAGCTCGTGCTGGTTTACGGCGCTCCCGGAGATCGATTTGGTCCACGTGGTCAAGAGACGCGTTCTGTCATAGTGTCCCAAAAGCCGGCTCACCATCTCCCAGCTCAGACTCTGTTCGGCCGCATCGAAGATCAGCTCATGAAACCGGTTGTCCAGACGGAAGAACTCCACATAGTTGTCTTCCTCTCTCGCCTGCTTCTGTTCCTCGATCAGCAGCTTCAGCTCCATAAGATCCTTTTTTCCGCAGTGCTCCAGAAAACGCTCCTGCACGGCCATTTCCAGGCTCTCCCGCATAAAACGCTCCTGCTCCACCCGCTTCAAGTCGATCCTGGTCACGATAGTTTCCTTCTGTGGAAAGATGTTCACCAGTCCTTCCCGTTCCAGGCGTATAAATGCCTCCCGCACCGGAGTGCGGCTCACATTCATCCGCTTTGCTATCTCCTGGGTACTCATCACCGTTCCCGGCGCCATCTGAAGGTACATGATACTATCATGCAGGGCCATATAGACTGCCCCCTGTACCGTATTCGGCTTCAAAATATAGTCAACAGACAAATCGAATCCTCCTTTTATTCCGATTCCCGGCGGAAAGCAGAAAGCAGGTCCTCTATCACCGATCTGTATGTGGTAAAACGTATCTGTCCATTCAAAGAAACCGCGCACTGACGTTCGGAACCGGCGGCCGGAAAAAACAGGACCGCATCCATCCCGCCGTCACGCAACTGCATCGTCATCGACATAAGCGGTTCTGAGTTGATTGTTTCTTCTTCAGGCACTTCCTCTGCGATTGGAATTTGAGAGATATTCTTATAAAATCGGACCATCTCCAGATAATCCAGCCTTTTACCATTCAGATTTCCTGACAGATTTTCACCTTCCCCCTTAACATCCAGACTATAACGGATTGATCCGTCTGTCAACGTTAAATTCGATATTTCCGCAATATTTCTTGTGTAGACAGAATCCCCCAGAAGCATGGTATATCCGGTCTTCATGAACTCCGCCTGCTCACTTTTTACCTCATAGACTGTCTGTCCCGAAAGCTCGGCACAATAGAACGTGTCCTCTCCTGATTCGGAAAATCCAATGCGATACTCTTTCCCTCCTATGGTCAGCTCCAGAATCCCATCCGGACTATCCAGCCCATAGTCGGTCAAAGGCTTATCGCTGCTCACAAATGTCTCCGGCACCAGGGACTGAAGCGGTGCGATCACCAGCCTGTCCGCCAGTTCCCAGTTTAAGTCCGCCTCCACCGGCTGACAAAGCCGGTAAGAGGTACCCTGCTCTCCCGTTCGTTCCATCACCCATGCAGAATCCCCCTGGCGGACCGTAATTCGGGTCAGACGGTTTAATCCAACCTCATCCAGTTCCGGAAACAGTCTCATATCCCGAAAATCATCCATGGACTGCCCTGCCAGAGTCGCGGCCATGGCCTCCACCAGATAAATGTGGTGATCCCCCTCACGCTGAAAATAGTAGGCGCCGTCCATGGGATTGGCCTTTCCCAGACTGAGCCGGATCTTACTTCCATCTGTGAGGAGCAGCGTAATCACACTCTCTGCCGGGTCCAGTCCGTATTCTGTCAAGTCCTGCTCTCCGTCCATGATACGGACCGCCTTCATATGAGAAAAATAATAGACAAACGCGTTCATCTTCCTGATGGACCAGGAGATATCCGGCTCATCCATCATCGTGAGCATGTCACGTTCCCTGATCATCCCATAGCTGCCCGTACTGTTTTTCACCGCCGCCCCGCCGATATCCGACACAGAGATATCGGTGATGGTAATCTCCCCGTCAGAGTCTGTGGGCATTTCCCTTCCTCCAGCCTGCCACAGCAGAAGGTTGGTCAGAAGCAGGGCTGTGAACACAGCAGACAGAACCGCCAGCATTCTCTGTTTTCTCATAGGTGCCTCCTTCTCAAATACACGGCCAGACCGGCCGTCAGAATTACCGCGGGAATCAACAGGGTCAGCACCGCTCCAATGAGCAGCGCCTGATAGGACAGGATGCGGATCGGAGGCGCCTCCATGCTCTTGGCCGGAATGTGAATCGATACCTCCGTGTCCGTACACCAGTTTATGACCTGAGTCAGAAAGGCTGCATTGCCATAGTTCTCCGAGTTCATCAGATCGTCAGCGTATACATTTTTGCACCCAATCAGGAAGATTCTGGCCATGCCTGCCCCGTCATCCGCTGCCCGCGCAGAAGTCAGAGCCAGTGGAAAGGGTCCCATGGCGGCGCTGCCATCCTCTGCAGCCTTCTCATATTCCCCGGACATTTTACGGGAGTTGGCGGATGAGTATAGAACCGTCTGTGTGGAAATCTTTCCACGCTGCTGATAAACCTGCTCCAAAGCCTGTACTGTGGGCAGCACCGGAGTCACCTTATCCCTGGCAAAATAGCTGTTGATCTCATGGCTCCCGTAGATCGGAACCACATTCAAAGGGTTGCCGTCCGTGTACAGCTGTTTTTCCACAACCACGTCCCCGGTGATTCCAAGTCCCCACTCTTCAAAAAATTCCCGGAGATTTGGCAGTCCCTCCGAAGCAGGCGGAAGAAAGGCCATAACTCTTCCACCGCCAGCCATAAACTCATCCAGCAGGGTCGTCTCCTCCTTAGAATAATCTCTGGTCGGAGCTGCGATTACCAGCAGCTTCGTATCCTTCCCGATCCCCTGTACTGCGGGAGACTTTCTCGTCACACGGTAATTGTTCTGTTCAAAAAGACTCAGCAGAGAAGCCGACGGTTCCTCATTGTGACCTTCCAAAAACTCCACCTCCGGCTTCTCCTGGCTGGAGACGGAGAGGATGGCAGACGTAATCTGCTGCTCCGCAGTCATATTCCTCACAACACCGGCTTCCTTATCTACACTAAATAAATCCTGGGACTCTAAAACCTTCAAACGGTTTTCACTCTCCACCACAATGCTGTTTAAGGTGACTGGAGAGCCCTGCTGGCGATAGTAATCCACCAGCGATGGATTCCGATAAGGATCCTGATAACGGACAGTCACACCGTTCCCCGCCAGCTGATACCGGCTCAACATCTCCCGCAAAATCGGAGTGAACTCTTCCCTTGTATTAAACACCGTAATCTTCACCGGCATCGGCAGCCCCTCACCACCTCCTCCGACGTATCTGAGATCCGGTAGAGCTTGTCCGCAGTCATATCCAGCCTCCAGCCCCAGTTTCTGGTCCCCGCCGCCGCGGCCGTATTGGACAGCACCGCGATTCCCACGGCCAGCACACCTGACGCCAGGAAGAATCTGTTCCATCCGGATCTTCTGGCCTCCAGAAAAAGCGTTGTCAAAAACAGGAACAAAACAGCGATCGTGAGATAGTAGACCACAGAGGACACACTGAAAATCCCCATAGCAAATTCACGGAACTTGTCTCCCAGAGAGAGCGCCTCCGCCAGTGTTTTTAGCGGCCCGGACAGATAACCGTCCGCCGCGCCGATGAGCCACAGCCCCATGAGGCAGCTGTAGGTAAGCACTCCCGCCACCACCTGATTCCCGGTCAGCGCCGACAAAAACAGGCCCACCGCGATAAACGCGGAAGCCGCCGCCAGAATTCCCACATAATTACCGGCTGTCACCATACCGTCAAATTGTCCGAACACCGCCAGAATCACGACGTAGGAAACCGTCACAAAAAGTCCGGCGCCAAACACTGCCAGCACCGCTAAATATTTGCCCAGAACCACACGGCCCATGGGAACCGGTGAAGCCATAAGCAGCTGGTCGGTCCCCATCTTCCGCTCCTCGGCAAAGGTTCGCATCGTCAGCATGGGAATCAGAAACATGACGACCATAATAATCGAAGAAAAAAAGGTCCTGATATCACCGTTCCCGCTCAGCAGATTTCCCACTGTAAAATAATAGCCGCTTAACAGAAGAAAAATAGCCAGAAACACATATCCGGCCATCGAGTGAAAAAATTGTCTCAGTTCCTTTTTTTGAAAACCGCCCTTATAGGTTTGCCTCCTCGTACCGCCGATCCTTTGTCAGCCTGATAAATACCTCCTCCAAGTCCGCCTGCACGGGACTCAGCGACCGTATGGGGCAACAGGCTTTGGCCAGCCCATAAAACAGTGCCTCATGAAGATCCACGCCCTCCTCCGGCTCAATCAAAAATTCCGGTTCTCCATCCGGTCCCTTGGTTCTCGGAACACACATGTGAATACCGGGAAGCCCCATGATCACCTGACAGATCACTTCCCTGTCCCCGTCCGCTTTTAAGATCATCGTTCCCGGTGCAAAGTCTCCACGCATCAAATTCTCCGGTGTATCGTCCGCCACCAGCCGTCCGTTGCTGAGCATCACGATCCGTCTGCAGACCGCAGATATCTCCGACAGGATATGGGAACTGAGGATGATGGTGTGCTGTTTTCCAAGTTCCATGATCAGCTGGCGGATCTCTATGATCTGGCTGGGGTCCAGCCCCACTGTCGGCTCGTCCAGAATTAAAAGTCCCGGCTCTCCGATCAATGCCTGGGCAAACCCGACTCGCTGCCGGTAACCCTTGGATAAATTGCGGATCAGGCGCGGACGGGCTCCTTGTATGTGGACCTGCCTGCACGCCGCACCGATCGCCTCTCTCTTTGCAGATCCCCGGATTCCCCGCAAGTCCGCCGCAAATTCCAGCTGTTCCTCCACAGTCATATCCGGATACACCGGAGGATTCTCCGGCAGGTATCCGATCTCCCGCTTCGCGTTCTCCGGCTCTGCGATGATGCTGTGTCCATCCACGGTTACACTCCCGTCCGTAGGGGACAAACAGCCGGTTATAATATTCATGGTCGTGGATTTACCGGAGCCATTGTGACCCAAAAGTCCCACGATCTCCCCTCGGCTGACATCGAAGCTGATATCCTCGATCGCCATCTTTTTTCCATATCGTTTCGTCAATTTTGACACTTTCAGCATATTCAGTCCTCACTGCTTGTAATTAATCACTAATTATGCTAACATACTAACATATCGGTTTTTATTTATCAAGAGAGAGGGGGTATTATTTCAATGATAGCTGACTTATTTCACGGTTGCCTGGACATACAAACCTTTCATGACCACTCCATATTTCCTGCCAGGCTCTCCCCAAAGCAGACGGACTATCTGCATTCCATAAGTGAAGTTTTTTACGAGCGTGCGCTTTGCACTTCCGGCATCACACTGGAATTTACCACAGCGCAGCCTGTCATATCGTTTCAGTGTGCGGTCTGTGCCTACTCCCGAAACCACAACAGTATCGACATATGGGAGGATGGCGAGAATACGGAAGTCATCTCCTTTTCGATCGATCACGCAATCAATGAGGTTGTCTATCGCCGCAGGCAGAAGGGCCCTTCCACCATCAGGATCTACCTCCCGGCCATGGCCTCAATGCGCCTTTTTAAGCTGAATCTGGGTGAGGCGGTTCCCGTTGCCAGACGCCGGAAAACCCTGCTGTGTCTGGGGGATTCCATCACCCAGGGGATTTTCTGCCAGACGCCCTCGTCCGCCTACCCCGCAAGGCTTGGAAGGACCTGGAACTTAGAGGTCCTCAACCAGGGCATCGGAGGTTTTTACTATGACAGCCATTTTCCGGCTCCTATCGACGCAGACTATATAACCGTCGCCTATGGCACCAACGATTTCACTCACTGCGGTGATTTAAAGATCATCCGTTCCAACGCGGCTGAATTCTTTGAGACATTAAAGAGTCTGCACCCCAGCGCCAGAATCGCAGTCATCTCTCCGACCTGGCGGGCGGATTTGATAAAACTTTCGGACCAGAAACGCTTTAACGAAATCTGTGATATGATCCTGGAAACCGCGGGACAGTATCATTTTCAAACAGTATCCGGCAGCAGCCTGATCGACCACACCCCCGACCTTTTCACAGACAGCTACCTCCATCCCAACGACGCGGGCTTTGAACAGTATGCCGGGCGGCTGGCCGGGCAGTTGGGGGAAGCCTGGGGGATGGGGTGAATTAGTTAAGGCACAGACCGCAATCCTTAGTGGATGTGGGCTGTGCCTTAACTATGTCCCCTTTACTTCCCGTCAAAATACTCTCTCACCGTCTCAAACGCCATCTTCCGATACCTCTTATCCTCCGCCGCCAGCCCCTTCCTGTTAAAGCCGCCCTGCTTGGGATTCATCCGCACCGGGGACTTGAAGTCAAACAGAATCCAGGGGAAGATCCCTTCCACGTACCCTTCGGACAGTTCAAACTGCTTCCGGTACATCTTACTCTGATGGTTTTCCGTAAATAGCTCCTCCTCGTCCCCGAACTGTCCCGCTGCCGCATCCGCGCCTGTCTCGGAGATCACCAGGGGGCGGTCCAGCTTTGTCTGCTCCATGATTCTTCCAAGGCCCTGATAATCCCTGTAATACCAGCCGTAATACTCATTGATCGCCACCACGTCCACATGCTCAGCCAGACGGTCCTGAACCATCATGGAATCTATGTTTACCAGACAGGCCGCCGTGGTGAGTCTCGACGGGTCCAGTTCCTTGGCCAGCTTATTCAAAGAGCTCATAAATTCCAGACGCTCGTCCGTATCCGGGTTCTCGTTGCCGACTCCCCACAGGATCACACTGGCCCGGTTCCGGTCGCGCAGAATCAGCTCCCGCAGCTGCCCGGACGCTGCCCGGTAGGTGGCCTCCTCCCGAAACATCAGCGCCCAATAGACCGGAATCTCCTCCCACAGCATCATTCCCAGCTCATCCGCCATCTGCGCCATCCGCTCATGGTGAGGGTAATGGGACAGGCGCATCACATTGCAGCCCAAGTCCTTCGCCGTGCGCAGGATCTGCAGACGGTCCTCGTCGGTCAGCGCCCGGCCCCGCTCCATACTCTCCTCATGACAGCAGACTCCTTTTAAGAAGATCCGCTTTCCGTTGAGGAATATATGCTTTCCCTCCGTGCGGATCTGCCGAAAGCCAATCCGGTCCGTCACCCGGTCCTCGCCGGCGCTCGCCGCGATCTCATACAGGTAAGGATCGTCACAGCTCCACAGCCTGGGCTTCGCCGCGATCACGGTCTTCACCCGTCCGTCCTCCCCGATAGGAAACTCCTTTGCCACTCCAAGCTCCGGGATCTCCAGCTTCAACGACTCTCCGGCCTTAAAACCAGCCGTCTCCGCCTCCAGACAGATCTTGTCATATTGCCCGTCCGGCACCAGATATAAGAATACATGTTTGATAAACCGCACCGGCGTCCCGATCAGCTCCACGCTTCGAAACAGTCCTCCGTAGTTAAACCAGTCGTAGTTGATGGACGGAATCTGCTCCAGCTTTCTCGTATTGTCCACGGTGATGACGATCCGGTTCTCCCTTTTCATCTTTCCGGTCACCTCCACCATATAGGGGGTGAAACCGCCCTCATGCCTGGCAATCTGCTCCCCATTGAGCCATACGCTGCTCTCGTAATTGGCAGCCCCGATCCGCAGAAAGGTCCTGCCTGTGCCGTCCCCGTGATACTGGAATCTCCTGGTGTAAACCCCGGTTCCCTCGTAATAGGTATACGCCTCCTTCTGCACATTCCAGCAGGACGGCACCGTCACGGTCTCCCACTGGTCAAAATCGCAGTCCACAGGGATATCCCTGCCCTCCTCGTCGTGATACCTCTCCTCAAAAAATTTCTTTCTAAGAAATGTGTCGTACACATCCAGACTAAAATTCCAAACTCCATCCAGTTTAAACCGTCTTCTCCCCTCCGTATGGATCAGGCTCTCCGGTCCCGCAAGGGGAAACAGATACGGCTTTTTATAATCGATATTCAGCAAATGATCGTAATCCTCCAGCATGTTGCCCATAATTCCACTCCTCTATCTTAGATAATGTTTATTAAAATATCCGATGCCGATGGTATTGCGGAACGTCCACCGGTCCTGCTCCTCCGGGTACAGCGCGCAGGCGATCATCGCCAGGGTGGCCGAGCGGAACCAGGTTGCAAAGCAGTTGCTCAGCCCCTGAGGTTCAAAATAGCCCCCGACCCAGCCGTCCATCCGCCGCACGCCGTTGCTCTTCTCGTCCGCAAAGCCGCCGTCCTCATTCTGGAATCCGGCCAGCTGCCCGGCAAACCAGGCCAGGCACTCCAGAATCTCATCCTCCCTGTAGTGATAGGGAAGCATGTTCACCAGCACATCGATCACATCCACATCCAGGCAGGCCGTGCGCACGCCTCCCCTGGCAAACTCCAGACAATAGTCCACGATCTTATCCGCATAATGAATCTCCCTGTTAAAATAATAATACAGGTGGAAGTTGTGGGCGGCGCCAGCCATCCCCGCCATCTGCGTGGCAGGGTGAACCGGATAGTCCGTTCCCCAGTAACCGGTCGCCGGGTCCTGATGACGGTCATGCCAGTTGAGCAGCAGCTCTCCAAGCTCCCTCATCCGTTTATCATCCCGGCCCTCCAGCTCTCCGATCAGGAAGCTGCCCAGGTTTACGATATTATTTCCCTCCAGCCAGGGGTTCTCCATGTTCCGCCCGTCAAGCCAGCGCTTTAAAAACTCCGGTTCCATATAAAGCTTTACAAATGCCAGCGGATAGCTGCACCGGCCGCCCAGGCTTCGGACCGCTCCAAACGTATAATTGGTCACATGAAAACCGATATACTGCCACGTATACGCCAGATCCTTGCCCTTCCAGACCTGGTCGTCGCTCATCTGAGGCATGCGGTAGTAACCGTCCTCCTGCTGATAGGAGTTAAAAAATCCGATCAGCTCCTGTCTCTCCTCCTCCGTCAGCCCCTCATAGGCCCCCAACAGGATCAGCCCATGGGTGGCGTTGTAGGTGGCCGGAAGGCACATGTCCGGGTATGCTTTGATATCGTGAAAAGAACTGCAGCGCTTTACTCCAAACCGTTCCCCCGGCACCGAGACGGTATGGAGCAGAAATTCCCGCGCCCGCTCCAATGATTGTTCAATAATCTGTTTCGTATCCATCTTATTCTCCTATCAGCCTTTCACACTTCCGGCCGCGATACCCTCCATCACCTTCCTCTGCGTCAGCAGGAAAATCACCACCACAGGAAGCGTCACAACCGTGGAGAGCGCGGCGGTCTGGGACAAATCCACGCCCAGATCGGAATTTAAGTTTACCAGCATGGCGGCCAGCGTGTAGGTGCTCATGTCCTTGGACAGCATAAGCACCGGCAGCCAGAGCCCCCAGCTTGTCAGAAATGAAATCAGAATCGAGGTGGAAAACACCGGCTTCATCACCGGGCACATGACTCTGAAAAAGATCGCCGGCTCCGACGCCCCGTCTATGGTAGCCGCCTCCACCAGAGAGTAAGGCACCGAGGCAAAAAACTGCTTAAACAGGAAAAATGGCAGCGCCGCTCCCCACGCGCCCGTGGAGGAAGCCAGTATAATTCCCCAGAAATTGCCTGTCCCATACAGCACCTTGCTCTGCACGATAATCACATACAGCGGAATAAGAAGCAGCACCGCCGGATACATCAGGCTGATCATAAACACCTTCTCAAAAAATCCAAACAGCGGCAGATCGTGTTTGCGGTACAGCGCATATCCGCCCAGCGCCGTGGACAGCACCACCAGAACCGTGGTCCCCACCGAGATGATGACGCTGTTGATAAAATAATGCCAGATGGGATAGCCTCCCAGCGTGGCGATGGCGCGGTATCCGTCCAGAGACCATGTCTGCGGAAGAAGCGCCAATGGATTCTGCGCAATCTCCGTGTTGGACTTGAAGGAACCGAACAGCATCCACACAAACGGATAGATCATGACTATGGTAATGCAGATCAAAAAGCGTATATACCAGGGCGGTTACGATCCTTTTATCTCTCATTTTCGTTCCCTCCTAACTTCATTCCAAACAGCGTCAGAATGATAATCACCGTAAATAAAACCGTGGCGATCGCCGTGGCCGCGCCGAAATCCATCTTCTCATAGTTGGTATATGCGTAGTAGGATACAAAGTTTGTCGCATAGTTGGGGCCGCCGAAGGTGATAATCCGGGAGACCGTGTAGGTCTTCATAAACTGGATAATTGCATAGACACAGTTGAGCACAAACGCCGGTTTCAAAGTCGGCAGCGTGATATAACGGTATCTCTGCCAGGAGGTGGCTCCGTCAATATCCGCGGCCTCATACATCGCCGTGTCGATCAGCTGGTAATTGGTTAAAAATATAATCGTGTAAAGCCCCACGTGCTTCCAAAGCTCGATAAAGATCAGCACACAGACGGCGATAACCCCGTTCGTCAGCCATCCCACCGGTTCGATTCCGAAGATTCCCAGAAGCTGATTCAGCGCTCCGTTGGAGTTAAAAAACTGTTTCCACACCACCGCTCCCACCACGTCCGGCGTGATAAACGGGATAAATACCGCCAGCTTAAACAGCAGCAGTCCCCGCTCGATCCCCTTGTAGGAGAGCAGCTGTGCCAATAAAAGCGCAATCACCAGATTGAGCGTCACCGAGCAGACCGTAAAAATCACAGTCACACGGAAGGAATTCCAAAAATAAGGATCCTGGAAGATTCGTATGTAGTTATCCGCCCCGACAAACCGCGGAGACGTAAACACCGTATGAGAATCCACCAGAGACAACACCATACTTTTTAACATCGGATACAGCCCAAATATCACCGATAAGACTCCAAAAATCCCGATAAAGATGTAAAGCGGCCAAAATTTTTTCATAAGACCTAATCGATATTTCACAAACGTCCCTCATTTCTTCTTCAATCACAGGAAAATTGCTCAAAAGATGCCCGCAGCCCCTAAAAGGCCGCGGGCCGTCAAATGCTATTTATTATCGCCGATCACTTTTGTCAGGCTCTCGTCAAGCTGATCCACATTGGCGGAAATCTCATCCTCCGACTTGGAATTAAACGCGTTGATGATGCCCTTCTCGTAGGCGTCCTTGATGGCGTTGTAGTAGGAGAACTCCGCCACATAGTTGTCGATCGGGTACACCTTCACGTTCCCGTCAAAGAATATCTTCTGGTTCTTCGAGAGGGCGCCGGTATCCACCACGCTGTTATCCATGCAGGAGCCCATCGTCTCAAAGCTCTTCGTCTGCGGGTCCTTATTCAGCACATAGCTTAGATAGACCTTGGCCGCGTCCACATTCTCAGAATTCTTCGGGATCGCAAAGCCTCTGGTATTTAACAGCACCAGTCCGCCCTCCGTTCCGTTCATGCTGGGAAATGTGGTGACCGTATACTCGCCCACGCCGCTGTCCGCCTTATCCCAGTTGCCTGCATTCCAGTTGCCCACGCGGAACATGCCCACGCTGCCGCTCTGAATCTTATTGTACATGGCTGCAAAGTCTTCGCTGGGAGCGTCCTTATCCCAGAACCCGTTCTCTCCCGCGTATACGGATATGATCTTTGTAAAATACTCTTTATTCTTCCCGACCTGGCTCTCAGGAGTGCCGTTTAAGAACACGTCCTGCATGCCGGAACCGCACATAAATAAGTTAAATGCCTGTCCGGGATCAGCCCCTAAATGCATGGTAAATCCGGGGATTCCCGCCTTTTTTGTACGCTTCTCCCAGGGCTGTGAATTTCTCCCAGTCTGAAGGCAGGGTCTCCTCATTGACCTCCACTCCCTGCACATCGGTTTTTACACCCAGACCTGCGATGGTGCGGTTCACCGGCATAACTGCCAGCGCGCCGTTCACGGAGGAGAGAAGCTTATCGCCGTCGGTCACTAAGTCCTTGTTGGGATTGGCCTCCAAAACATCGGTCAGATCCATGAAGCCGTGATCCGTCTGCTGGTCGATCTCCAAAATACGGGAAGCGTCGTTGAACACCAGGTCCACGCCGCCTGTGGCTGCCGTGGCCTGCAAAACCTTGGTCATAAAGGTGCTGTTGTCAAAGGTAACCGCATTGATCGAATAGTTTGGATAGTCCTTCTGCATCTCCGCTTCCACCGCCTGGAAAAACGGCAGTCTGGCGTCGCCCCCTTCATACCAGATCGTAATTTCCTTCTTCTCGCTCTTATCAGAAGCCCCCGCTTCTGAAGACGCGGCCTCTGACTTCTCCGTCTGCGCCGCGGTCGTCTGTCCTCCCTCGGGAGCGGCCGGTTTGCCGCAGCCGCCAAGCATCATAGTTCCAATCAATAAAGCCGACATCCACGCATATCTTTTTTTCATCATCGTTCTTCTCCTTTTTCTTGCTCATTCAGAGTGTTATCTATAAATTACAGTCATAAAAAATGAACAAATGGTGGCGTGAGCTGTCCCCCTTTCCATGTGAATTTGCCAAAATCCCATTCGGCGTATTTACTTCACATCCTTCAAATGCTAAAATAAGTATGGCGTACTTATATTCCTCCGTACAGCTTCCGGTTTGTCCGGGCTGTATGGGGGTTTTTTATGAACTGTATTTATCCTGTTCCCGCAGTGTTACTCCGCTTTCTTCGGCGGCGCACACGTGTTTCTGATCACCAGAGACGGTTCCACCACCTGTTTCTTTTTGATCCCCGATTCCTCCTTAAATATCTGATTTAAAAGCTCCACCGCCATCTGTCCCTGCTTTCTCATCTCCTGGCGGATGCTGGTAAGAGCCGGCATAAAATACTGATTCATCGTGATATCATCAAATCCCACCACCGACACATCCTCCGGAACATGATACCCCATATCGCACAGGGTTCTGACCGCTCCCATGGCCATCAGATCGTTGGCCGCCAGAATCGCGGTCGGCGGATTGGGCAGTCCCATCAGCTCCTTCACATTACTGCTGCCGCCGTCGGGATGATAATCTCCGTAGGTAACATATTCCTTCCGAAATGGTATCCCGGCGTCCTTTAATGCCTTTTTATATCCGTTCAGCTTCTCGATACTTGGCTTATAATCCTCATAGCCGGTAATCATCGCTATCTTTTCATGCCCCAGCTCCAATAAGTAATTGACCCCCAGCAACGCCCCCTTCTTCTTATTGCAGACGATCGAGTAAATGTTGTCCCCATCCAAATATTCGTTGACCAGAACCACAGGAACCTGTCTGGCCGCCGCGTAGACGTGAGCGTTAAAAAACTCTCCCTTGCCGCGCCCTCCTGCCAGGATGATCGCATCCACATGCTTTTCCATCAGCATCTGGATACACTGCTTTTCCTTGTCCATATCCTCATCCGAGTTGCAGGTGATAATGGAATATCCCGCCTTGTCCACCTCGTCCTGTATGGAGCGGATGATCTCCGCATAAAACGGATTCAATATATCAGCCACTATCACTCCGATAATCCTTGTGGACTTCATCACAAGACTCCGGGCCACGCTGTTGGGCACATAGTGGTTCTCCTCGATCACCTTCTGCACCTTCTTCTTCGTCTTCTCCGAAACCTGCCCCGTCCCATTCATCACTCGGGATACCGTCGCAATCGATACGTTCGCTTTACGGGCTATGTCAACAATCGTACTGTTCATGCTCCGCCTCCTGATCTTTAGCGCGTTTCGGAAAACGCTTACAGAAAGCGTTTACAGAAAGCGTTTACATTTTCTAATTTGATTATATTGCTAAAGTAGTGGGCTGTCAATACTGTGTTTTATCGTTTTAATATTTTTAGGAAAAAACAGCTCATACGCTTCGTGATTCCAATCTGCCTTATTCCTTACCCGATAAACTCCCCTTAAACAAAAACATTAACATTAATTTCAATTTTGCACCCGGTGGGTGCAAAATGTCTTCTGACGGAATTCTAAGAACAAACTGTTTCATATTAAACTGTGATTTTCTATCCTCACACCACCTCTCCATAGAATTTTTTCACATTCCCTCATAAGAAAAAAGACGCAAAGGCCCCATTGCCCTCGCGTCTAAATTTCTTTTGCTTCTTACCCCTTCAACCATCCCAAAATATCTCGGATCTTCCTATCCAGATACTCCCAGTCCATCTCCCTCTCATCTGTTTCTATGTTTATCCTAGCCCCCTGCTCTGTCAGGGCTTTTGCCAATAAGCGGCTGCTCTCCTCATAGGGATGTCCCTGGTTTGCGGTCAGCAGGATGCGGGGTACGGTTCCGTCCCGGACAGCCCTTGCATATGCGGCAGGAAAATCCTCTGCGCTTCCTGCATTCACCGTCAGACCTCCGAATATGGCTTCAAACTGCTGCCGTTTTTCCGGAAAGCTCTTCATGCCCCACGACAAATCCGCAAGTCCCGAGAGACTGAACAGAGCTCCGAAATGATCGGAGTAATTCAGGCCCAGCTTTAGCGCTCCAAAACCGCCCATGCCGGCTCCGCCTATGAACCAGTCCTCCCGTCTGTCCGACAGCGGAAGAACAGCCTTGACATAGGGGAGCAGCTCATTCATTAAGTAGGATTCATACATCAGTTCATCGAATTTCTGCAGCACCTTGATATCCGTGTCATTGGCCCCGGCTCCGCTTTTGTCCCTCACCGCATAGTCAGAGTAAAAGCTTCTGGCGCAGTCCGGCATGATCACGGCCAGATCCTGTTCCGCGGCATATCTGGCGAGGCTCGTCATATACAGCCAGTCGGCGGGGCCGCATGCCTCGTCATGCAGAAGTAAAAGAGTCCTGCAGCCTCTGTGAAAGGACCCTTTTCTCATCTCCGGGGAGGCTGCGCAGCGGACGTGCTTTTTCTGTGGGAGAATCACGAGAAACGACGTCTCAAAGCCCACGTACTCCGATTTCAAATAGTAAGTCATCACCGCCATCTATCTCGCCTCCCTTTCCCTGTAATCGGCCGCAAGCCATCCGATGAAGCTTCTCAGCCCTTCCCCGTGCTCTCCCCAGCCATGGACACCCGGCACCATGAGCGACGTGTAGTCCAGATTCAGGCCCTTGCAGTATGCATGAAGTCTCTCGTTGATATCAATCAGGTAATCCTGCTCGGTCCAGCAGTGGAATATCCTGGGCCTGGGGCCTTCGGACTCCGACAGCTGTCTCAGTTTATAATAAAAATCATAATCGCCGTCCTTCACCACCGGAGGCTCGCCAAACATCCGCCCGTGCTTGACTCGCAGAAAGTCCCTGGTCTCCACGGCCCAGACGATATCCACCATGCCACACTGGGCCCCGACCGATCCGTAGACCTCCGGATGGTTTAATCCCGCCGTCATGGCTCCAAATCCGCCCATAGACCAGCCGTAGATCGCAGTATCCTCCCGTTGATCGGAGAGGGGAAACAGCGTTCTGGTGATCTCCACCAACTCGTCCCAGATGAAGGTCCTGTACTGAAACGCATATGGACAGTCCCCCTTGTAATCCGTATAGAAGCTGAAATCCCCGTTGGGCATAATCACCGCCAGCTCCGGAAACTGTTCCCTGGCAAAGGAAACCAGCTCCGTGTCCCGCACGATGGATGTGTAATCATGGATTCCGCCATGCAGCAGATAGAGTGTGGGATACCGTTTCCCCGCAGGCGCCGCCTGAATCACTTCTTTGTCGGGAAGAATCGCCATATAATCGGTGTTCATCCCCAGGGCCTCGGAGTAAAATTCGCCTCTGATCAATGCCATGTCGTTTACTCCTCCCTTCTAAGACTGTACCGTCGGCTCTGTCTGCGCGCGTTCCCTGTCAAACTTTGGACAGCCAAATTTGTTGATCACAAAGACGGAGATAAACGGCACGATGATGGATGTGACAATCACGGCCGCCGCAATCTGTGCCGTAGCGTTGGCCGCCATCTCTGTCAGGGACGGATCGATCCCCGCCGCTATGGCCGGAGTCGCCACCGCGTTGGCCGCTACCGTGGCCGTGGCGATCCCGGCGTAGCCCGGTCTTCTGTTGATGAAACGGTCCGCCAGCACACCGAAGAAGCCGCCGATTACGATGGTCAGCAGTCCCAGCAGGATGCCGCTCATTCCCGCGCTCACCAGCTGGCGCAGGTCAATTCCGGCTCCTAAGGACCACGCCACCAGCGGGAGAATCAGGGTGATGCCCGGCTCAAAAAACTTCTGGAAGCTCTTGTCAATGTTGGCCAGGATAATCCCGATCAGCATGGGGCCCACCGCAAGAAGCAGGGACTTGAACGGAATGGAAGCCAGCCCCGAGGCTCCCAGTGCCACCAGACAGAGAAACGGCCCGTCATTGATCGTCAGCATACTGTAAGCGCCCCAGTCGATCTCGTCCCCGTACTCTCCTGTCAGAGTCAGGTACACGCCTCCGTTGCTGTTGGTGGTTCCCGCAAAGAAAGCCAGGGCGGAGATTCCCAAGAAACCGGCCGCTCCAAAGATCCGGGCTGTCAGAATCCCCAAGAGAAACCCTACTGCAAATTTCGTTATCAGCAGCACGCCGCCTCTCTTGATGGCCTGGGGCGCCTCCCGCAGCTTTAGCTGGGTTCCGCAGCAGAAAAAGATCGCCGCGGACAGCGTAGCCAGAGAGCTGGAGGAGAACAGAGCTGAGAACATCCCTCCGGCCTTCAGAAAATCAGGTGCAACCGTATTGATCAGCGTAGCTATCAGCATGGGAATAATCATAATCCCTGCCGGTACTTTTTTCATTAAATTCATAGTATCCCCTCTCTCATCATTCGATGTTTCCCTTATCTGGACAGCAGCGGAAGCAAAAAGCTTCCCAGGATCAATATCAGCGTGCCGCCCAGTCTCGACGATACTGCTGCAAACGGCATAAGCTCGATACGTTTACACGCTCCCAGGGTGGCGATATCCCCCGATCCGCCCATATTGGCCATGCAGAGTCCCCCGGTAATAGCCGCCTCGATGGGATAAAATCCTACCAGATATCCGGCCAAACCCGAGCCGATTATGGCTCCGATTACAACCACCAGCACCATAACCAGATACTGAGGAGTCAACGCCGGCAGTACCGCCTTCAGACTGATCAGTCCGATTCCCAGACCGGCCAGGAGAACATTGGTAAAGTTCTTAATAAAGAACTGATACCAGAGCGCGTAGCTCTGCTCGATATTATCCGGCAAAATACCCAGAAGCTTGACGATAATCATCAGCAGGATCATCCATGCATAGGCGTGGATGCTGGGAACAAATTTCTGAATCAGCATACCCAGTCCCAGAAAGGTCCCGGAAAATGCGATTCCACAGGCAAACACCGACAGATCCGTAATCGCTTTGCTCTCATCCTTCTTCTCCGCCACCAGTTCCATACCCTCCAGGCGCATGATCGTTCCATT
>Ga0192243_10373_pt1 | contig 17299 bp, 15 predicted proteins | sample Koala_Koa27_K3_FD_131233 | JGI IMG/M metagenome (GOLD analysis project Ga0192243, IMG submission 131233) | Enriched cells from koala feces incubated with labeled cellulose particles, San Francisco Zoo, California, United States - Koala_Koa2-7_K3 ... | reverse complement strand
TTGGGGAAGGGAATTTTGGCGAGTTTGGCGACGATGCTGCCGTCATTAGTGGTGGAGATGACGAGGGTTTCGTTCTCCATGGCATCGCTGCCGCCATCTAAGACCGCAAAGCCCGCGTTTTCAAGCCTCTGCCTTGCGGCGGCGCCGTCAGCGGTGCTGCCGCTCCTATTTATGAGAAGTAGCGTCGTCCTTGAAGGGCGTGCGGGCGCCGCTGCGGGGGCCGGTGCCGCAGCGAGAGCCGGCGCAGCTGGCGCCTTCCCATGCTTATTACCCTTATTATCATTATCCTGTTTTACATTTTTGGGCTCCTGTTTCTTAGATTCCTGTTTCTTCTGTTCCTTCTGTTTCTTCTTCCTGCCTTCGACCCTTTCTGCGTCGCACTTTTTCACGCTGTCGCTCTGGAGCTCCTTTTTAAGGGACGCACCGGATGAAGACGCGGCCTTTTCTTCCTTTTCCTCCGCCACGGCATGCCTGAAGGACCTTCCGTATTCCGCTTCCATCATTTCCGCGGCGCTTCTGTAGCGGTCTGTCATTTCCGCGCCCTGCATCTTCGCCATTTCGGCGCGGAGTTTCGCGATATCCGGGATCCAGTAATTGATGTCGCCTATATCCTCAGGGGTCCCCGGCACCGTGGCCGCGGAAATCCCCTTTTCCTTCACCATGGCAAGGAGGGCGCGGCCGATGTCGACCATGTCCACCATGGGAAGGTTCGTATCGATCATGGAGGTTATCTGCCTGGAAAGCCCGGGGATCCTCAGCAGCATGAAGGCTGACGCTATCTTATCGTAGACGGCCATGAGGAAATGCTGCTGGCGCTTAATCCTCCCTATGTCCCCTTCCTCGTCCCTGTACCTCACATATTGTATGGCCTTCTCCCCGTCAAGGTGCTGGGGGCCCTTTTTGATGTCGATGAGGAAATCGTCCCAGTCATCGTAATAGTACATATCCTCTTCCACGTCGATGTCAACGCCGCCTATGGCATCGACAACGCCCTTAAAGCCGTTGAAATCGACCTGGACATAGTTATCGATCCTGATTCCCAGAAATTCCTCCACCGTCTCCTGGGTCAGCTGCCTGCTGCCATAGGAAAAGGCGTGGTTGATTTTATCGAACCCGTTGCCCGGGATGCGCACGCGGGTATCTCTCGGGATGGAAAGGAGGGAGACGGTCTTTTTCTGCGTATCGAACATGACCACGAAGATGGTGTCGCTGCGGCCCGGGTCATCGTCCTTCGGCCGCTCGTCGATTCCGAGGACCATGATATTCTTCTTTAACGCCAGGCGCTCCTGGCGAGTGAGGCTGTCAGCGCTCTCATCCCCGCCCGCAAAATAGGAATAGATTCCGTAGCCACAGGCAAGTACGGCCACCGCCACGGCGAGAATGATGCCTAAAACATTCGGCTTCATTTAAGCACCCCCCTGAACCGCTCCAGGAAAGATCGGAGCATCCTTGCCGTCATGCCCCAGACGACATGGTTTTCCCAGCGCCAGAACCAGATTCTGTATTTCTTCCTCGCCCGCCAGGCAGAGCCCCTGGGAATGAAGTCAAAGGGAAAATCGTCCCCCGCCTTGTCCCATAGCTCCATCTCCCGGACCTCGGGCGGCGTATCAAGGAAAAAACCGAGTGGCACGGTAAAGACTTCTGAAACTTCGGCAGTGACCGGCCTTATGGCTTCCCTGTTTTTAAGGCGCCCCACGAAGGGATGGACGACGGAGCCCATATTGGCGACGAAGGTATCAAGCTCGCCCCAGACTTCGACGTCCTTTTCCGTGAGCCCGAGCTCTTCGCAGGTTTCCCTGACGACGGTCCTTTCAAAGGAGCCGTCCTTTTCTTCAAAGCTCCCGCCAGGGAAACAGATTTCCCCGGGCTGGCGCTTTAAGCTTTCCGCCCGCACCTCGAAAAGGATCTCTATTTCAGGCACTTCGCCCTTACCGCATATGAAGGGGATGAGGACCGCCGCGTCCCGCATGCCATCAAATTTATCCACCCCGGGCATTCTTTTTTTCAGTTCGCGTAAAATATTATCCCTTAAAATTTCCATAACTCCACTTTTCTACCCGCTTTTAAAAATATCCTGCCCCTAAATGTAATAAGTAAATGAAAAATAGGACCGCCTCCGCAATCCTATTCCCATTTCCCGTATTTAACCGCCGTCATGGCGTGGTATCTGAGGTAGCGCTCCTCCGCGTCCTTTATACCGGCGGCAGCTTCAAGGTCCCTCCTAAAGTCCGCATTTTCCGGGTAAAACCCGTAGGCCCTTTCCAGAAGGCCCGCCGCCTTTCCGTAGTCGCCGCATTGCGCCGCGTCCTCGGCGAGGAATTTCGCCGCCCGGAATGCGTAGGGGTCACTGGTCCAATCCTTTCCTTCAGCGAGGATGCTTTCCGCTTCAGCGAGCGCCTCATCGTTTTTCCAGCTCTCCCTGAGGATCTCAAGCCTTCTTGCGAGGATGCCGCCCCGGTCTGCGCTGCGGAACTTATATGGGTAGCTCCTGCAGTATTTATAGGCCTTTAAGAGGTAAATGCAGGGCGCATTGTCCGTATGCGTGAGCTTCCAGACGATTTCCGCCACGTCCCTTAAGGAGAGCACCATATGCTCCACTTCGCTTAGCCCGTATTCAGGGGGCGGCGCGATGCGGGGCGTCTCATTTATGACGGTGCTTAAAACGTCCATGGCGCCTTCTATGTCCTCATGGAAAAAAAGGACCCTGCCGACGGTGCTCCTGCAGGTCCAGTCATCCATGTCGCATACCATGTTTTCAGGCACGGGAAGCGCGCCTCCCGTCACCTTCTTCACGTAGATATCCCAATCCTTTTTTTCCATCTCAGTTTCCCCTCACATAGTGCCGCGGCACCCTGGGGCTCACCGCGCAGACGATTTCATAGCAGATAGTCCCCGCCCATTTGGCGACCCGCTCTATGGGAAGCTCGGGGCCCCCCATGACGATGACCTCATCGCCGACTCCCGCGCCCTTTATGTCCGTCACATCGAGCATTACCTGGTCCATGCAGACCATCCCCACGATGGGGGCGTATTTCATGCGCACGATCATATAACCCTTATTGGAAAGATTCCTGCTGACGCCATCCGCATAGCCTATGGGGACGGTAGCGATCCTGCTCTTCCTTTTAAGCGTGCAGGTCCTACCGTAACCCACGGTCTCACCTTCCTTAAGTTCCTTTATGAAGGCGATGCGCGTCTTTAAGGTCATGACGGGGACGAAGGAGCCGTAGCAGTCCAGCATGTGCGCAGGGTGGAGGCCATAGAGGGTTATGCCCTGCCGCACCATGTCAAGCTGGTATTCCTGGAGCTCGCTTAAGGCGGCGCTGTTTGCGATATGCCGTATGGGGATCCTGATCCCCTTTTCTTCTATGAGTTTCAGCGCCTCAAGGAACCTTTTGAACTGGAAGGCGGCGTATTCCTTATCATCGCTGTCTGCGGTGGCGAAATGGGAAAATACCCCTTCAAACTCGATTCCCGGGAGCGATGCGGCAAGGGCCGCAAAATCCCCCGCCTCCTTCACGTGGAGGCCGATGCGGTGCATGCCCGTATCTATTTTTATATGGATTTTTGCCTTTTTCTTAAGCTTTAAGGCGGCGTCATTTAGGGCGTAAAGGGTCCCTTCGTCAAAAACGGCGTGGCTCAGGCCATATTTCACGACGATTCCCGCAACCCCGGGGTGCATGGCGCCAAGGATCAGGATGGGAAGGTTTATCCCGCCTTCTCTTAGGGCCACCGCTTCCTGCGGCAGCGCGACGGAGAGGTACTCCGCCCCGTTCCTTGCCGCTTCCTCGGCAACGCGCAGCGCGCCGTGGCCGTAGGCATCCGCCTTCACCACGGCACAGAGCTTCGTCCCGGGTTTTAAATTGGTCTTCGCAGCCTGTACGTTTTTCGCCACGGCGTCAAGATTGATCTCCGCCCAGGCGCCCCTTTCTATGTGCACTAAATCTTCCCCTTCTTGCACTCTGCCGCACTGGTACAGTCCCCGCAGCCGCATTTGGCGTATTTTTTGCCGCACCAGCTTCTCGCGGCTATGATGCAGAGGATGATGATTATGCCTCCAGCAATATACATCATGACACGATCCTCGTATTTTCCGTCTCCCAGCGCTTGAACCTGCAGTAACCACAGGGGATGTAGATCCCGAAGGTCACGATGAAAAGGATGTAGATGAGGAGCCACTGGAAGAAGAAGTCGAAGCCCGACCAGGTGAACTCAAGCTGCCTGCCGTCCACATAGGTATTTTTGCAGATCCAGCGCTGCATGGCGCTGTAGGCCCAGTGGAAAAAGAGTCCCCCGGTAACGAAGGTCACGAGGGTAGTCCAGGCGCAGACCCAGAAATACCCGAAACCGGATCCCCTAAATTCAAACATAAAATCCTCCTAGCTGAGTTTTTCCTTAAGCATTTTCTGTACCATGCCGGGATTGGCCTTGCCCTTGGACTTCTTCATGATCTGTCCCACGAGGAAGCCGATGGCCTTATCCTTGCCCGCCTTGAAATCGGCGACGGACTGGAGGTTTTCGGCAATGGTCTCTTCAACGAGTTTTAGGATGGCCCCTTCATCGTTTACCTGTTCGAGGCCGAGATCCTTAACTATGGCCTTGGGATCCTTATTACCTTTAAGCATTTCCGCAAAGACCGTCTTGGCAAGCTTGCTGGAAAGGACCCCGTCCTTTATGAGGTTCACCATGCCGGAAAGGTTCCCCGGCGTTATCGTAAAATCTTCAATGCCGATGCCTTCGCTGTTAAGGTATGCGGAGACATCGCCTAAGATCCAGTTAGAGACGGCCTTACTGTCCTTTGCGGTCTTTACCGCTTCATCAAAGTAGTCCGCCATAGCCTTTGTGGAAACGATAAGATGCGCATCGTATGGCGGCAGGCCGTGGCCTTTGACAAGCCTTGCCTGGCGCTCTGCGGGAAGCTCGGGGAGCTCTTTTTTCACCCGCTCTATCCATTCGTCGCTCAGCTCCACGGGAACGAGGTCCGGCTCAGGGAAGTAGCGGTAATCGTGGGCCTCCTCCTTATTCCTCATGGAAAGGGTCACCCCGTTTGCGTCATCCCAGGTGCGGGTCTCCTGCACCACGTGGCCGCCGTCCTCGAGGATTTCCTTCTGGCGCTCCACCTCGTAATCTATGGCGCGCATGAGGGCGCGGAAGGAATTGAGGTTCTTGATTTCCGCCCTCGTTCCGAATTCCTTCGCATCTTCCTTCATGATGGAGATATTGGCGTCTACCCTGAGGCTCCCTTCCTGCATCTTGCAGTCGCAGACGTCGGTGTATTCGAGTATTGCCTTAAGGCTTTCCATGTAGGCCCTGGCGTCTTCTGCGCTCCGCATGTCGGACTCGGAGACGATTTCTATTAAGGGGACGCCCGCCCTGTTATAATCGACGGACGAGGAATCAGACGTGTAAATTGTTTCGCCGCTATGGACGAGCTTTCCCGCATCTTCTTCCATATGGATTCTCGTAATCCCTATGCGCTTTTCCTCCCCGTCTACGTTGATATCGATATGCCCGTGCTCGCAGATGGGCTGGTCGAACTGGGAGATCTGGTAATTTTTTGCAAGGTCAGGGTAAAAATAGTTCTTCCGGTCGAATTTATTGTATTTCTTTATTTCGCAGTTTAGTGCAAGCCCCGTGCGGATGGCAAATTCAACCACCTGCTTGTTGAGGACCGGTAGCGCTCCCGGCATCCCGAGGCACACGGGGCAGACATGGGTATTCGGTCCTGCGCCGAACTCGGTGGAGCAGGAGCAAAAAGCCTTGGATTTGGTCTTAAGTTCCGCGTGGACTTCAAGTCCCACTACAGTAATATACCTGCTCATTATTTCTCACCTCCGGCGTATTTCGTGTGGTAATCCGTTGCCTGTTCAAACGTATAGGCCACGCGGAGCACCGTCTCCTCATCGAGCACGCGGCCGATGATCTGCATGCCCACAGGCATCCCCACTGAAAAGCCGCAGGGGATTGACATGCCGGGGAGCCCCGCCATGTTGACGGGGATGGTGGTAACGTCAAGGAGGTAGATGGTTAAGGGGCTCATCTTCCAGTCGATGGGGTATGCTACGACGGGGGACGTCGGAGTAAGGAGCACGTCGCACTTTTCGAAGGCTTCCTTAAAGTCGCGGCGGATTAAGGTCCTTACCTGCATGGCCTTTTTGTAATAGGCGTCGTAATACCCGCTTGAAAGCACATATGTCCCGAGCATGATGCGGCGCCTTACCTCTGGGCCGAAGCCATCCGTGCGGCTCAGGGTTGTCATTTCAGGTGCGGATGCGGCCTCAAAGTTGCGGTAGCCGTAGCGCACGCCGTCATAGCGGGCAAGGTTTGCCGAAGCCTCGGCGGGCGCGATTATATAGTATGTCGTTACTGCGTATTCGGTATGTGGCAGCGAAAGTTCGACGATTTTTGCGCCAAGCTCCTCGTATTTTTTAACGGCGGACATGATGGTATCCTTGACGCCCGCATCAAGGCCTTCGCCGAAATATTCCTTCGGGAGCCCTATCTTAAACCCCTTTACGTCGGGTACCAGGGCCTTAAAAAAATCGGGGACTGGCTCATTAAGTGACGTGGAATCGTTTTCATCCTTTCCGCAGATTACATTTAAGACCGCCGCGGCATCCGTCACGTCCTTCGTTATTGGTCCTATCTGGTCAAGAGATGAGGCAAACGCCACGCAGCCGTATCTTGATACGCGGCCGTAGGTGGGCTTTATGCCGGCGCAGCCGTTAAATGCGGCGGGCTGCCTTATGGAGCCGCCCGTATCGCTCCCGAGGGACCAGATGGCTTCGCCTACGGCGATGGCGGCGGCGCTGCCGCCAGATGAACCGCCCGGCACCATGTCCAGGTTCCAGGGATTTCTCGTTACCTTGAAATAGCTTGTTTCCGTGGTGGACCCCATCGCAAATTCGTCCATGTTCGTCTTGCCGAGGAAGATGGTGTCAACGCCCCTTAGCTTCCTTATTACATGGGCATCATATACGGGTATGAAATTGCTGAGTATCTTTGAGGAACAGGTTGTCCTGAGTCCCTTCGTCGAAATATTGTCCTTTATGGCCCCAGGGATTCCCGTAAGGATGTCTATCTTGTCCCCTGCGGCGATCATTTTATCCACTTTTTTCGCCTGAGCCAGGGCATTTTCCTTATCGATGGTCACATAGGCCTGGATATCGCCTTCCACCTCATCGATCCTTTTATAGAGGGCCTTCGTGAGTTCGACGGAGCTCAGCTCTTTTTTAAGAAGTTTTTCGTGCAGCTCGTGGGCTGTAAGTCTATAAAGTTCCATAAGCCCTCCTCACTTGATTACCCGCGGCACCTTGAAGCCGTCGCCATGCACCGCCGGGGCATTCTTCAGCGCTTCCTCGCAGCTCACGCCGGGCTTTGCCACGTCCTCGCGGAACGAATTTGAAATGTGGAGCACGTAAGGCGTCGCCTCAATGCCCTCCATGTCGATTTTCTGCAGGATATCCGCATAGTTTAAAATTTCATTAAACTGCTGCGTGAATTTTTCCATTTCCGAATCCGGCACCGTCAGCCTAGAGAGCTGCGCTATGTACCGTACGTCTTCGGCAGATACTTTCATTTTCCACACCCTCCTGTAATAACAAAATAACAAAAGAACAAAAGAATAACTATCCGACTTATTATTATACCACGAACCGCCCCATCACAGGAAAGATTATTTTCCCGAAAGGGCCCTGCCGGGTACTTTTTTACATGGATTTACGTGAAAGTTCCTAGAATTTTTGCATTTTCAAGCGAAATTTCACAATTATTCTACATAAAAATATGCAGGGGCTTTATAATAAAGGTACGAAAGGGAAACGAGGTGTTTTATGAAAAGCGTAAATGCTTTCGATTACAGCCAGCAGATATTAAAGACCCTCGCAAGGGGCGTCTTTTTAAACACCAGCGTGGCGGCGGATGAATACCATGACCATCGGCTGGGGCAACTTCGGCTTTATCTGGGGGAAGCGGATTTTTACCATGCTTATCCGCCAGTCCCGTTTTACCCATTATTTAATTGAGAAAAACCAGGTATTTACCGTAAGCGTCCCGCTTACCGACGATTTCAAGAAGGCCCTTGTAATATGCGGCACGAAATCAGGACGCAACACGGATAAATACAAGGAAGCGGCCATTACCGCGGCGCCAGCCCAGACGGTTGACGCACCGATAATTTTAGGCTGTGGCCTGCACATTGAGTGCCTGGTGGTTGACAGGCGCACCATGGGCCCCGATGCCTTTGACGCCGAACTTGCAAAAAAATGTTATGCGGACGATGACTGGCACACATATTATGCGAGACTCATAACCGCCGCGTACATTGAAAAATAATTTTTCCTTTTCCCAAGGCATACATTTTTAAAAAGGCGCACTGCAGCAGGTTGACCTCCTTTATTTCTTGCAGCGCGCCTTTTTGCCACCCTTTTTGAGACAAGGAGCCGCCCATGAAGCAAGTACGCTCAAAAGAAGAATTATGCGATTTCATTGCGGAAGCGGGATTCCCCCCATTCATCGACGGGGGCGCGGAAGGCTTTTCCGACCTTGACGTAATTGCAGCCAAATACTGGTATAACCCCATTGATGACACGAACCCCTGGAACTGGCGCTATTTCGTCGCCAGGGATAAAAGGATCGCCTACGGGAAATTCTTCCGCAAGAAGCTCGGCTTCGTGGAGAAAAAATGGTTCCCCTATTTTGCTGCGGTAAGGCGTGACGGCCTCACGTTTGGCGACCTTTACCGGGCGGGGCTTGCCTCCTACAGGATGAAGACGGTAGTGGGTCTCTTAAATGAGGAGAAGCTTACATCAAAAGAAATAATGCACCGCTCAGGGCTTAAGAAATCCGCCATGGAGAGCGCCCTCACGGAGCTTACGATGAAGACGTACATAGTCATTTCAGGCTTTGAGCCGCAGCTCAGCCGGGACGGGGAGTCCTACGGCTGGCCCGTCGCAAGATACGATATCGCAGAAAGATGCATGAAAAGGGAATTTTTCGAATCGCCGAAGGAATCGGCATACCTTATAATGGAGTACCTGAAAAGCACCTTCCCCAAGGCCGACGAAGAAATGCTGGAAAAACTTGTCCTTAAATAGCTTAAGAAACAAAAAAGCAAAATAAAAAACATCCTGCCTTTTGCGGCAGGTTGTTTTTTATTATTTTTTTTATTTTATTCCCCGCCCCTTACAATTTTAAGGAATTCGGTTTCATCTATTATTTTCACCCCGAGCTGCCCGGCCTTTGTGAGTTTGGATCCCGCATCTTCCCCTGCGATTACGTAATCGGTCTTCCTGCTTACGCTGCCTGAGACCTTTGCCCCGACGGCAAGGGCCATGCCCTGCGCCTCAGCGCGCCCTAAAGTAGGGAGTGTCCCCGTAAAGACGAGGGCCTTTCCGTAAAAGGAGTTTACTTCCGTAACGGACTGGGTAAAATCCATTTTAACCCCCGCCGTCTTAAGCCTTTCTATGAGGTCAAGATTTGACGGCACGGAAAACCAGGTAACGACGCTTTCCGCTATTTTATCCCCGATGTTGCGGATGGCGGCAAGCCGCTCTTCGTCAGCCTCCATAAGGTTTTTTATGCTCTTAAACTCCATGGCAAGGGTCCTTGCGACCTTTGCGCCTACGTGGCGTATGCCTAAGGCAAAGAGCAGCCTGTCCAGCTCGTTTTCCCTGCTTTTTGCTATGGCGGAAAGGAGGTTTTCCGCGGACTTTTCGCCCATGCGCTCTATTTTTACGAGATCTTCCTTATTTAACGAGAAAAGATCCGCTGCGTCGCAGATGAGCCCCGCATCGACGAGCTGGGTTATGACCGCGGGGCCGCAGCCGTCTATGTCCATGGCATCCCTTGATGCGAAGTGGATGAGCCCTTCCCTGCCGAGGGCCGGACAATGAGGGTTTGTGCAGCGGATGGCGGTTTCATTCCCCCTTGTCACGCTCCAGCCGCATTCAGGGCACAGGGACGGCACGGTGACTTCCTTTTCCTCACCCGTGCGCCTACCCTTTTCCACGCGGAGCACTTCGGGGATTATTTCGCCGGCCTTATTTATGATTACCCTGTCGCCTATCCTGATATCCTTATCCCTTATGAAATCGACGTTATGGAGCGTCGCGCGGCTCACGGTGCTGCCTGAAAGCTTAACGAGCGTAAGTACCGCAGTAGGCGTCAGTACCCCCGTCCGCCCGACGCGCCAGTCGATGTCTTCCAGCGTCGTCTCCGCCTGCTCGGGCGGGTATTTAAAGGCGATGGCCCATCTCGGGTCCTTTCCCGTTGCGCCGAGGATCCTCTGCTGGTAGACCGCATCCACCTTGATTACCGCCCCGTCTGTGTCGTAGGAAAGTGCGGTGCGTTTTGCGCTGAAATTTTCTATATAGTCCCATGCTTCCTCTATAGAGCTTACGACCTTATAATTTTCGCTTACCTTAAACCCGAAGGATTTAAGCATGGCAAGTGACTCGCTGTGCTTTTCCCTTGCCCCGTCGCCGACGAAATAGGCAAAGAAGCTGAGCGACCTTTTCGCCGTGACGTTAGGGTCAAGCTGCCTGAGGCTCCCCGCCGCGGCGTTCCTGGGGTTGGCGAATTCGTCCTCCCCTTTTCCCGCCCGCTCCTCGTTAAGCTTCATGAAGGCGTGGCGCGGCATGTAGACTTCGCCACGGACGTCTAAAAGCTCAGGGTAATCCCCCGTAAGGACAAGCGGTATGCTCCTTATGGTGCGCACGTTTGCCGTGACGTTTTCGCCGACGCTCCCGTCGCCCCTTGTCGCTGCGCGGACGAATTTCCCGTTTTCGTAGATGAGGCTGCAGGCAAGCCCGTCTATTTTTGGCTCCATGACATAATCGATCCTGCTGCCTTTAGGAAGGCCTCCCCGCACCCTTTCATCAAATGCCTTAAGCTCATCGAAACTAAAGATATTCCCGAGGCTGAGGAGCGGGGTAAGATGCGTAACCTGCGTAAAATCAGGCGCCGCGCGGCCGCCGACCCGCTGCGTCGGCGAATCTTCCGGCACGTCTTCCGGAAACTCCGCCTCGATTTCCCTTAAGCGCACCATGAACCTATCATACTCCGCATCCGTTATTTCAGGTGCATCGAGCACGTAATAGAGATATTCGTGATGCCTTATTTCTCCGCGGAGCGCTGCCGCTTCTGCGAGCCTTTCTTCCTTATACATTGCTACCTCTTTTTAAGCACCGCATATTTCGTGAGCAGGCTCTTTATGCCGCCGTCGTCAAAGGCGACCTGCACTTCCTGCCCGTCGACGGATTTCTTCACCCCGACGACGGTGCCGCTTCCGAATTTATTATGGACCACCTTATCCCCCGCCTTAAAGACGATGGAGGCGCTGTTTTCCTTAGGCGTGAAAGGTTCGGATTTTTCCTTCCTCCCTCCCGGCACTGCCTTAACCTCTCCCGCCCTTTTAACCGCGTGGATTAAGTTCCTCGGTATCTCGGAAAGGAAGCGGGAGGGCGGGTTCACGGCGGACTGGCCGAACATGTTGCGCACCCTGGCATTCGTTATAATGAGGTGCTCCTTCGCCCTCGTTATGCCGACGTAGCAGAGCCGCCGCTCCTCCTCAAGCCCGTCATCGTCCATCATGCTCCTTGCATGGGGGAAGAGCCCTTCTTCTGCGCCCGCAAGGAAAATTACGGGAAATTCGAGCCCTTTTGCCGAATGGAGCGTCATGAGCGTCACGGAATTATCATCCGTCTCCGCTTCGTCAATATCCGAAAGGAGCGCCACGTGGCTCAGGAAATTTTCCAGCGTGTCCTCATCTTCCCCCCTCGTGAAATCTTCCGCCACGGAGAGAAGCTCCATGAGATTATCTATCCTCGCCTTGTCATGGGGATCTATGGAAAGCTCCAGCTCCTCGAGATACCCGGTCCTTTCCATGAGCACACTGATGATGTCCTTTACGGGGACCGCATCCATTTCTGCCGTCAGGTCGAAAATGATTCCCACCAGCTCCTCTATTTTCGCTGCGGTCTTCCTGGAAATGTCAGGAATGTCGCCGGCCCCGGAAATTACGTCAAAAAGGCTCCTTTCCTTTTCTTTTGCTATGGCAAGGAGTTTTTTTATTGTCACATCCCCCACGCCGCGGCGCGGGACGTTTATGATGCGAAGGAGGCTCATATTGTCGTCAGGGTTATAAAGGACGCACAGGTAGGCAAGCATGTCCCTTATCTCCCTGCGTTCGTAGAACTTCGTACCGCCGACTATGGTATAGCCGATGCCGCTTTTAATGAACATTTCCTCAAAAACGCGGGACTGGGGGTTGGTGCGGTAAAGGACTGCCATATCCCCGAGCCTTAAGCCAAGGACCCTGAACTCCCTCACCTTTTCCACGACGAAACGCGCCTCGTCCCGTTCGTCTTCCGCATGGTAATAGGTTATTTCCTTTCCCGTGCCGTTATCCGTCCAGAGGTTCTTTTCCTTCCTTCCTGTGTTGTTTTCGATGACGGCGTTTGCGGCGTCCAGTATTACCTGGGTGCTCCGGTAGTTCTGCTCAAGCTTTATTACCTCAGCCTCGGGGTAATCGTTTTCAAAATCAAGGATGTTTCTTATATCCGCGCCGCGCCAGCTGTAGATGCTCTGGTCTGCGTCGCCCACGACGCAGATGTTATGGTGCTTTTCCGCAAGTATATTCGTCAGGAGGTACTGCACCCTGTTGGTGTCCTGGTATTCGTCGACGAGGATGTAGCTGAACTTATCCTGCCATTTCCCGCAGACCGTTTCATTATTTTTAAGGAGGTCCAGCGTCACGAAAAGAAGGTCGTCAAAATCAAGGGCGTTATTGTCGATGAGTGCCGACTGGTAAAGGGCATAAATCTGCGCCACCTTCGTGTCGTAAAAATCCCCCGCCTCATATTTTTCAGGCTTTATGAGGCAATTTTTTGCGGCGCTAATTCTAGCAAGGACGCCGGATGCCTGGTAGCGCTTTTCGTCAAGGTTCATTTCGCGCACGATCTGCTTTATGAGGCTCTTGCTGTCCGCGGTACCGTAGATGACGAAATTGCCCTTATAGGGGCCGAGCTTTTCGATGTCCTGCCTGAGGAGCCGCACGCAGAAGGCATGAAAGGTAAAGAGCCAGACGTCCTTTGCCCCTTCGCCGCTCATGGCATTGACCCGCTGCCTCATTTCGCTCGCCGCCTTATTCGTAAAGGTTATGGCAAGTATTTTATAGGGCTTTACCCCGATGTTTAAAAGATGCGCGATCCTGCAAGTCAGGACCTTCGTCTTCCCGCTTCCAGCGCCCGCTATGATGAGCATGGGCCCGTCAACCTTTGCCACCGCCGCCGACTGCTCCTTGTTCAGGCCTTCCAACGTATCCACAGGGGAATCCTCCGTTAATTTTCCGTATACAATCATTATAACATAGATTTGTTCCGCAGGGTGCGGTATAATAGTACAAAAGAAGGAGTTTTTATGGAAAAGGAATTAAGCAAAACCTGGCGTGTGCTGATTGAATTTGACATACTTAAAAAGTGGGACAGGATCCTCATAGGGCTCTCCGGCGGCAAGGACAGCATGTTCCTCGTTTACGCTCTGACGGAGATAAAAAAGCGCTCCCCGATCCCGTTTGACCTCACCTGCTTTACGGTAAACCCCATGTTTTCATGTGCCTTCCCAAAAAAGGAACTGGAGGATTTCTGCAGCTCCTTTAACATTCCCTTTTACACCGAGGACCTCAACATCCCATCCGCCATAAAAGACGAAGGCCCCTGCTATACCTGCTTCTATTTCAGGTGGGCGACCCTAAACAGGAAGGCGAAGGAACTCGGCTTTAACAAGGTAGCCCTTGCCCACCACGGCGATGACGCGGCCGAGACGTTTTTTCATGAACCTCGTAACATCGGGACAGCTTTCAACGCTCCTCTCGTCCACCTATCTTTCCCGCACGGGACTTATGGTGATAAGGCCACTTATCTACTACAGGGGATATGAAATAAGGAGCTTCATAAAAAAATGGGCCTTACGCCCATTAAAACCCCTGCCCCTATGACGGGAACACCATTCGGCAGAAGATAAAGGAAAAGATAGCCTCCATGGAAAAGTAATTCCCGGGGTTCTACGACAACCTTGCGGCGGCGATGCGTGGCAGTGCGGAGCTATGGCCTGAAAAACCCGCACTAAAAGAGATGCGGGAAAAATTTTATAGGTTCTAGCAGAAAAAATAAAAGGCGGCTTTTAAAGCCGCCTTTTTTTTATTTAATTATGCAAAAGACACCACCCGGACGTCTTCACTTTCTATTATCTTTTTGAGGTGCCTGAGTTCCTCCTTTGAAGGCGTGCGGAATTTTTCTTTATTATATGTAAGCCCGAGCTGCGTATATTTATCCGCACCGTAGGAATGGTAGGGGATGAGCTCCATCATGGGCTCCCTCATATTCTTTCCGGCAAAGCGGGCCGTGACCCTTATGTTTCCATCATCCCAGTTGACGCCCATAATGACGGGCACCCGGATGACGACGCTGCCGCGTTTTTTTCCAAGCGCGGCGATGTTCTTAAGGATTTTCCCGTTATCCACGCCGGTCCACTCATGGTGGCACGCCGCATCCATGCATTTAATATCGATGAAGAGAAGATCCGTCCTCTGAAGTACGGGCGAAAGCTCCTTAAGGTCAAAATAGCCGCTTGTTTCCATGTCCTGGCTGAGGCCTGTGTCGTAGACTTCCCCGGAGATTTCAGAGAGAAAGGCGGCCTGCGCCGTGCATTCGCCTCCCGAATAGGCGACGCCGCTGCCGGAGCGGCGCAAGACGTTCAGTTCCCGCTCCAGGTGCTTTATTATATCTTTAGCCGTGTATTCCGTAACGATGTTTTTGCTGGCCATGGTAAGGCAGGCCTCGGTACAGGCCCCGCAGCCCGTGCAGCACTCGCAGTCATGGGGCGCCAAAAAATCAAAGCTTATACCATTTGGGCAAACCGCCACGTACCTGCCGCAGCGCACGCAGCGCGACGCCACGTAAAGGATCCTGTTTCTTTCTTCCCAGCCTTCAGGGTTTGCGCACCAGCGGCAGCTCAGCGAGCAGCCGGCGAAAAAGACCGTAGTCCTTATACCGCTCCCATCATTTACCGAGTAATCATGCAGATGCAGGATCTTCCCCTTAATTCCCATGTACGCTCCTTATTATGATGGAATCCTGCAGGGCCTTGAACAGATGCACGAACTGGATGCTGTAACCGGCCACGCGGACCAGCGGGTCCTTATAGTTTTCAGGATGCTTCTGGGCATCAAGAAGGGTTCCAGTTGGAAGGGTATTGAACTGGACATGGAAGGTGCCATGGTCGAAGAAGGGGAGGACCATGGCCGCTATGTTGCTGCGGCTGCGCCTGGTGCTGACAATGTCATGGCTGAGGCGCATGTTAAGGAGCGTCCCGCCGCTGTGGATGTCCTGGTTCATTTTCGCACAGGAATTCATTGCCGCGATGGGCGTCGAGGTATCCATCCCTGCAACGGTGGAGACGCCTTCCGAAATGAGTTCTCCGGCCTTCCTGCCGCAGGCCATCGCGTCGATGACGCATCCCGTGGAGATGAAATTGGAAATTCCCATGAACGCACTGGTGAAGCGGCTGCCATAGATGTCGGTATACTGGTGGGTTTTTTCATAAAAATGGTTAGCAATGCGCTGGGCAATGTCATCGACGTAATCGTCATCATTGCCGTATTTCATCGCCAGCTGCGCCTTCCTGCGCATGCTCCCGCAGCCTTCACAGTTTTTGTCAAGGGCGGTGAGGAGCTCAGTCATGGTGCAGGCCTTATCGTCAAAAACGAGTTTCTTCACGGCGGCCAGGCTGTTTGCGCTTTCCGCAAGTCCGATCCACGTAAGCACGGGCCCGATATTGTATTTCGCGCCGCCGTCCACAAGGTCCATGCCGCTTTCAAGACAGTCCTCGAAAACCGCCGAGAAGTAGGGGTGCGGGATCATTTCCTTCTGCAGGCGCTGGGCCACCAGGGCCCCAGTCACGGAAATATCGATGAGATTGTCGAACTGTTCCATATAGGCCGCTTCCACTTCCTCGTAGGAGGAGAATTTGCGGTCCTTATGGATGGACAGCCACATCTGCTTTCCCGTCATGCGGCTTTTGCCGCCGTTGGTCGCATATTCAAAGGCAGCACTGAAATTCACGTTCACTGTGCTGGTCCATTCGAAGGTCTTCCTGAAATGCGGCACGACGCAGCCGCAGTTATTCCAGTCGCGGCATCTTCCGTCTCATAGCCGAGGTTCTTCAGCATCTAGTAGCCAGTCTTATCGCTGTGGATGGCGGGGAAGCACATCCCCTCGACAACAAGGTCCATGACCGCATCGATAAATTCCCTCGGGCTATTCTGGGAAATCCTTACTGAAAGCCCCGGCTGGTGCGTCTTTATTTCCTTCGTCGCCTTAAGGGCCAGGTAGCTCAGCTCATTGGTCGCATCCTTGCCGCTCCTGTCGCTACCGCCGACGGTGCGGTTCTAGAATTGGTTATAGCCGGCAAAAAATCCGCGGTATTGGCGGATATGGTCCATGCCCATTCCGAGAGTTTCAGCCAGTAGCATTCAATAAGCTCTAGGATTTCGTCTTCATCGTGGAGCCCCTTCTTTATGTCATGGAGGTAATAGTGATACATATACTGGTCAAAGCGGCCGAGATTTAGGGAGAGGGGATTTTACATGAGCACGCCGCCCATCTGGTAGAATCAGATCATCTGCAGCGCCTCGCGGAACGCCTCGGGCGGGAATTCCGGCACTTTCCGGCAGACGGCCGCAATTTCGCACAGCTCAGCCTTCCTTGCCCGGTCCTTTTCCCCTTTCGCCATTTCTTCCGCCTTGCCTGCGTAGCGGTGGGCGATGGCGATCCTGCCTTCGCTGCACAGGATGACGGAACGGTAGAACTCCATTTTTTCAAGGGCACCTGGCTCCAAGATGGCAAGCTTTGCCATCTTTTTGCGGCAGGTATCTATGATGCCGCGGAAGCCTTTCTTTAAAAGCACGTCCTGGTAGTCGGGCGTAATTTCCCCGACGGACTGGCACCATTTGGAATCGGTATCGACAATGCCGGTATCAACCGCAACTTTCGCTATTGACGGCGGAATCTGGCTTAAATAAGCCTCTTCCAGTGATTTCCCCTTCCAATAGTTGGAAATGTTTTTGCGCACGTATTTGCGCTGCTCGTCGGTCATTTCATAGGGATCCTGCATGCAGTCCGAAAAATGGTCCATTTCCCTGTCCACACAGGTACAGGAAAATTCCGGCGTCAGGATGCCGCATTTGCGGAATTCGCCGACGGCCCCGACAATAAGTTCGCCGGGAAAAATAGCAACGACC
>Ga0192243_10367_pt1 | contig 17388 bp, 22 predicted proteins | sample Koala_Koa27_K3_FD_131233 | JGI IMG/M metagenome (GOLD analysis project Ga0192243, IMG submission 131233) | Enriched cells from koala feces incubated with labeled cellulose particles, San Francisco Zoo, California, United States - Koala_Koa2-7_K3 ... | reverse complement strand
GGTAGACGATTCTCAGTCTACCGGCGGACGGGTCGGTCTCGCAGATGCTGATGGGTCTCGGAAGAAGTCTCGCTCCATCCTTTGAAAACACGGAGATAAACTGTCCCGGTTTCGCCGCCGCAGCCATATCCGCCGTGGTTATCCACATACTGAATACGTCGGAGCCCAGCTTCTCCTGGCTGCAAACCGACGCTGTAATCTTATCCTGTGCCATGGCTCCTCCTTACAGTACGCTGTTGATGTCCGCAGCCATGTCCGCAACCGCCTGCCTGGAAGCCTCTGTGAAATGCTCCGGTCCGAACTTGGCGTATTTGTCCTGCTTGTAGGCCGCGATGATTCCTCTGGAGGAATTGACAACCGCGCCCAGTCCGTCCTCATTAAAGCAGGGCTTTAAGTCCGCAGCCGTTCCGCCCTGCGCGCCGTAGCCCGGCACCAGGAAATAGGTGTGGGGCATCAGCTTTCTCAGTATCCCGCTCATCTCCGGGTAGGTGGCTCCCACCACGGCGCCCACGTTGCTGTAGTCTCCGTCCATACAGTCGGCGCCCCATTCCATCACCTTATCCGCCACCAGCTCATAGAGAGGCCGGCCGTCGATCTTCTGATCCTGGAACTCGCCGCTGGAAGGGTTGGAGGTCTTGACCAGAACAAACAGGCCCTTGTCCTCCGCCTTACATACGTCCACAAATGGTTTCACTCCGTCGGTTCCTAGATAGGGGTTCACGGTCAGGAAGTCCGTGTTAAATGCCTTGCACACGCTGCTTCCCACCTTCACGCTGCCGATATGGGCGGTGGCGTAGGCCGCGGATGTGGAACCGATATCCCCGCGCTTGGCGTCGCCGATCACCAGCAGCCCCTTGCTGTGGCAGTATTCCACAGTCTTTACATAGACCTTTAAGCCCTCGATGCCAAACTGCTCGTACATGGCGATCTGAGGCTTTACGGATGGTACAAGATCATAGGTGTGATCGATGATTTCTTTATTAAACTGCCAGATGGCATCCGCCGCTCCCTCTAAGGTTTCTCCAAATTCTCCGAACGACTTCTTTAAGATATGCTCCGGAATATACCCCAGCATAGGATCGAGACCGATACATATGGGGGCCTTCGTTTTCTGAATTTTCTGAATCAGTTGACTTATCATAACATCCTCCTTAGTGAGCTGCTTTTTCATGTATTCTAAGTTATTCTAGCATAAGTACAGGACTGTTTCAAGCACGGACTGAACGGCTTTTGAAAATAGAAACAAAAAATTAGCACTCACCTCTTGACAGTGCTAACAATATGTGTTATAGTACAACTAGATCAAGGATAACAGCAAACGCCAATCCCCTTTTCGAAGGGCCTGGCTCCATTATTAAAGGAGGAAAGACTTATGAGACTATTACCAAGAAACTATGCTTCTAATTTATTTGACGACTTTTTCAACGATCCATTTTTCACCCGCAGCTTTGACACCTCCAAGACGGCTCTGATGAAAACCGATATTCAGGATCAGGGCGATACCTATCTCCTAGATATCGAGCTTCCGGGCTTTAAGAAAGAGGATGTGCGCGCGGAGCTGAAGAACGGTTACTTAACCATCTCCGCCTCCCATGAGGAGAATAGCGAGGAGAAGGACGAGAAACAGAACTTTGTGCGCAGAGAGCGCTATTCCGGCTCCTGCCAGAGAAGCTTCTATGTCGGCGACCAGATTCGCCAGGAAGACATTAAGGCCGGTTTTGAGAATGGTATCTTAAAGCTGGTTGTCCCCAAGAACGCCCCCAAACCGGTGGAAGACACCCATAACTATATCCCCATTGAGTAATTTCACTCTCCTTGTCATCACATAGAAGGCCCCCGCCCCATCGACCGGTTCGATGAGGCGGGGGCCTTCTATGTGTATGGGTTTAAGCGAACACGACCGTCGCCACATATTGTCCATTCTTATAGTTCTTCTTTTTTAAATTTTCGTCCTCCTGGAAATCCGCTTCCAGCCACAGCTCCTCCGCTGCCAGCGCTAAGTGGCACATCATGATTCCCACGTTAAACTGGCGCAGGGACGGCACTGCGGACCGGAGGGAGAACTCCTTGCACATGAACACCATGACCCGGTCCTTCATCACGATGAAGCGCCAGGGCTGGGAATTCATGGACGGCGGAGCCAGGCGGGCGGCCTTTAAGATCGTCTTCATCGCCTCGTCCGGTTCCTCCTTATAGATACACAGCTCCTTTAGCGGAAGCCGTTTGGCCGTGGCTGAGTCCCGGTACAGCACGGATTCCGGCCTGCCGAAGGCCACCACCATCACCTGCTTCATCCCCGGTATCTCCAGATCCCGGACCTTCACGGCGCCCAGGTAACAGCTTCCCAGAGCCTTGGTGGTCAGATAAAGCACCACCTGCTCCAGGATATACCCGGCGTTCCTCTCATAGCCCTCCTTCTCCTCGGAGAAAAAGACCAGATAGTAGGGCGCCTCCACCTTCCACAGTCCGCGAAGCTCCCCCTCTCCCTTTCCGTGATCCAGGATACGGAATTCCACCCGGATCGTATCGTAGAGAGCGGTGGTTTTTCGGATAAAGTTCCCGATCTGCCGCAGCGTCTGCTCCGTCAATACTTCTTTTTTATACTTGCGAATAGATTTTCGCTTTAAAATCGCCTCATACAGATTCATGATTTCGCCCCTTTTTATAACCTCTGTCAGATCAGTGTTTCCAGTCTGTCCAGAAGACCCTCAAACACGGCCAGAGCCTCACCGACCGGTTTCGACGTCGACATATCCACTCCGCAGAGCTTTAACAGCTCAATCGGCGTCATGGAACAGCCGCCGCTTAAAAACTTCACATAACCATCCAGCGTTCCCTGATCTCCCGCCAGTATCCGGCTGCTGATGGCAACCGCCGCGGAGAACCCGGTGGCGTACTGATACACGTAAAACGGTGTATAAAAATGAGGGATTCTGGCCCATTCATAGTCTATCTCATGGTCCACCACCATATCCGGCCCGAAATATTCCACATTCAGCTGACGGTATATCCCGCAGAGGCTCTCCGCTGTCAGCGGCTCTCCCTCCGCCGCTTTCCGATGGACGATGGCTTCAAACTCCGCAAACATGGTCTGACGGAACAGCGTCCCCCGGAAGCTCTCCAGGAAATGATTGATGAGATAAGCTTCCTCCTTCTCATTCTCCGCCTTGTCTAACATATGTCGGATCAGAAGCGCTTCATTACAGGTGGAAGCCACTTCCGCCACAAATATTTTATAGCCCGCATAGGTGTAGGGCTGGTTCTGGTCCGAATGCCAGGAATGAAGCGCGTGCCCCATCTCATGAGCCAATGTAAAGACATGGTCCAGGGTCCCGCTGAAGTTTAACAGCACGTAAGGGTGGGTCCCGTAGGCTCCCCAGGAATAGGCGCCGCTGCGCTTACCCTCGTTCTCATACACGTCGATCCAACGGTTGCGAAAGCCCTCTTTAAGCAGAGACAGGTAGTGGTCTCCGAGAGGCGCCAGGCCCTCTAAAACCATGGCTTTTGCCTCCTCATAGGTATAGGAGCGGTCATAGTCCGCGACCATGGGCACGTAGAGGTCATACATGTGAAGCTCCTCCACCCCAAGGGCTCTGCGGCGCAGGGCGGCATAGCGGTGCATGAGTCCCATGCGGTCGTGAACCGCCGCGATCAGCTGGTCATAGACGTTCTCCGGTATCTCATTCTCAGCCAGAGCGTATGCCCGGCTGGATGAATAATGACGGGCTTTGGCATAGAATACCGCCTGCTTGACATTGGCGGAAAATGTGGAGGCCAGGGTGTTGATAAAGCTCTTGTAGCTGCCGTACAGGGCAAAAAATGCGTTCTGTCTGACGGTCCGGTCCTGATTCTCCATCAGCTTGATATAGTTGCCGTGGGTGATCCTGACGCTCTCGCCACCCACCTGGATCTCTGGGAATTTTAAATCGGCGTTGTTAAACATGTTAAAGATCTGGGATGCCCCCTGGGTGGCCTCCAAGGACTGGGCCAGAAGCTCCTCCATCTCCACGGACAGAGTGTGGGCTTTCTTATCCAGCACGCGCTCGATCACCTTCCTGTAATGAGCGATCCCGCAGTCCGATTTCAGATAACCGGAGAGCAGCGTCTCATCCATGGACAGGATCTCCGGTATAAGAAATGAGGACAGCTCCGCGGCCCGGTTGGCCAGAAGCTGGGCCTTGCCCGTCAGCTCCTGATAGATCTGATTGCCGGTGTCCTCGTCTGATTTTTGTCTGGCGTATACAAAAAGGCGTTCGATGGCCAGCGAGCACTCGTCATCAAACAGCAGGCACTGATAGAGAGTCTCCGCTGACTCCGCCAGCTTTCCTTTATAGTTCTGATAATCAGGAAGTCTCTTTTCCGTCTCCCGGTACAGTTCCTTCCATGCCTCGTCGGAGGGAAACATATCCTCCATATTCCATGTGAACTCCACTGGAATATCACTTCTCTTTTTCATCCGGCTTCCTCCTGATATTCTTCTGTCTTTGATGTGGAATATTCTTCCCTGAATTGCAAAAATCATAAGCCGCAAAAGACTATTCTTTATTTTACCACCAGTATTTTCAGGAAACAACCGGGAATATGCAAAATTATAAAGATTATTATAACGACAATGTTGACACCGCCGGACAGGGGAAGTAAGATAAATGCACATTCAAGTACAGTGTACTCTAAGTTCTTGCGCATAGAGTGCACGATATTCGCGTCAGATGTGCGTCTGTGAAGCGACGGCGTAGTGGACCCTACGGCTAGCTTCACAGACGTGCAGCTGGCGTGGATAGCGGGTGCTATATGCACAGGGACTTAGAGTTCACTGTGCTGGGTAAGGAGACTTCATTAGATGGTAAAAATGATCCAGATATATGATCCCAATGACACTCAGGCAGAAGACATCCGCGAGCTGGTTGCTGCCTGCCGGCGGCACGACCGCACCAGCCTCTCCTTCCCGCTGGAGGAAGGTATGATTTTGTTTCTCGCTTATGAGGGCAAACGTCTGTGCGCGGCCCTCTCCCTTCTCCCATCGGAGGACGATCTGTGGGAATGCCGCGGCTTTACCCATCCTGATTTCCGCAGACAAGGGCTGTTCTCCAGGCTTTTGGACCAGGGGCTGGAGGCTCTGGAAGCTGTCGGAGACGATGCCAGCCTCTGCTTCCCCGTGGATCCCCGCTGTGAGGCCGCCATGGCTGCGCTAGCGAGTCTGGATGCGGAATTCTGGTATGCGGAATATATGATGGAGAGACCGCTGACGGAGGCAGACGCCGCGGCTGTACTGCCTGACGTCTCGTTAAGCTTTAAGAAAGACCCGGACGCAGACTCCTGGACATGCAGCGCCGCAGTGGACGGGCGGATCATTGGAACCGCCGCCCTCCTTCCCCACGGCTCCTTCGCCTATCTCTGCCAGGTGCTGGTGCCTGAGGATATACGGGGGGGCGGGGATGCGGCACGCTTCTCATCCTCCATATCTTAAAGGCGCTGGCAGCCAATCAGGTTCCCGCCGTATGCCTGCAGGTCTCCGGGGACAATGAGGCCGCCATGGCATTGTACAAAAAAACAGGATTTCAGATGACTGAAACCCTGTCCTACTATCTGTTTTAGCGTTTGACCTGTATGCCCTGCTCCTCGATCTTCTTTCGGATGGAGAGCATCCGGACGTCGGTCTGGGCGATCACCTCCGCGCGCTGTCTTAACTCCTCGCTGATATCGGAACCGTCCTCGATCTCCTTCTTATATTTCAGCTGGTGATCCAGGCTGGCCCAGAAGTCCATGGCGATGGTCCTGATCTGAACCTCCACCCGCATGGGCTTTTTCCGGTCGGAAAAGAACACCGGCACCTCGATGATCAGATGATAGCTCCGGTATCCGTTGGCCTTGGGGTTCTTGATGTAGTCCTTGACTGCGATAACCTTCACGTCGTCCTGTCTGATCAGCATATCCGTGACCGCGTAGATATCGTCTAAAAAGGAGCAGATCACCCGTATCCCCGCAACGTCATCCAGATTCTTCATCATGGATTCGATGGATATCTCCAGCCCTCTCCTCTGAAGCTTTTCCATGATGCTCATGGGCTTCTTTACCCTGGACTTAATCATCTCTATAGGATTTCTCTGATTCCGCACAGAAAGCTCGTCGTTGAGCGCCTCCAGCTTGGTCTTTACCTCCCGGATCGCGCACGTGTACATCATCATCGCTTCCTGGAACTGATATGCCTGTCCGATCAGTTTTTCGGGAACCTGTACCAGGTCCGGGACCTTGACGATGGACTGATTCAGCTCGCTGTTGGGATTCATATTCATGTTCATTGGTACACCTCATTTACTCTTTAGCTGTATACTTCTATCATATTATATACAACTTTTCACTTTAGCGCAACAGAGTATCAGTAATAATTTACCGAAAGTATGGAAAGCGGTTTACAAATCTGGTACATAGTGTTATCATGCAAACAGCAATATTACTATTCAGACGAATTTTAGGAGGTTTAAATGTATGGAAGCCTGGGGATATTATAACGGCAGAATCGAACCATTGGAGACGATGATGATCCCGATGAACGACCGGGTATGTTACTTCGGAGACGGGGTCTATGAGGCTGCTATGGCGAGAAACGGCAAAATCTTTGCTCTGGAGGAGCATCTGGACCGTTTCTACAACAGCGCCGGCTTAATCCGCATCCAGATCGCCCAGAGCCGTGAGGAGATCACAAACGCATTGTACGAGATGGTAGGAAAGATGAACTGCAAGGACGTGTTCCTCTACTGGCAGGCCACCAGGGGAACCGGCATGCGCCAGCATCAGTTTTTAGCCGACAATGGTCCCGCCAATATCTGGATCACCGTCAAACCCGGCAACACCGGCGATCCTGACCATCAGCTGAAGCTGGTCACCTACGAGGACACCCGTTTCCTGCACTGCAATATCAAGACGTTAAACTTACTGCCCAATGTCATGGCCGCTCAGGCAGCCGTGGAAGCAGGCTGTGACGAGACCGTGTTCCACCGCGGCGAGATCGTGACCGAGTGCGCTCACAGCAACATCTCGATCATCAAGGACGGAATCTTCAAGACCCATCCCGCCGATCACTACATACTTCCGGGCATCACCCGCGCTCACTTGATTCAGGTCTGCAAGAAGCATGGAATTCCGGTGGATGAGGTGCCGTTTACTCTTGATGAGTTAAGGAACGCCGACGAGATCATCGTATCCAGCACCACCAAGCTGGTCGGACCGGCCTGCGAGCTGGACGGACAGCCGGTGGGAGGAAAAGCGCCGGAGTTAGTGAAGGTGATCAAGGATACTTACTTAAACTGGTTCTATACGGAAACTGAGTAAATAAATACTATAGTGTAATCTTCTGTTCTCCCACAGGCATCGGGCATAACCGCCGCAGCCTGTGGGAGAATTGTATCTGTAAGCACTTTTCGCCCCGGCTTGATATTTTCCATGCGACGTGCTAATATCCTATAAAGAATCACTTTTCAGAAAGGACCTTCATGGTAGCAGCAATCATCAAAATCAAACAGATTATCGACAAATACAACCGGGATGAAATCACAGTGTACGCGGCCCAGGCTTCCTTCTTTATCGTCCTGTCCGCATTTCCGTTTATCATGCTTTTACTGTCCATCATCCAGTTCATACCGAATCTGTCCTGGACTGCGGTCCGCGCCATCGTTTTGACCATGACGCCCCAGATCATCCACTCGCTGATCATTACACTGTTCGAGGATATTTTCACAGAGTCACCGGGAACCACCGTCTCCCTGACGGCCCTTGCGACCCTCTGGTCCGCCTCCCGGGGGATGTTCAGCATCAAGAGGGGACTGGACCGGATTCACGCTACCAAGGAGCGGCAGGGGTATATCGTGCGGCGGCTGATCTGTATCGGATACACCCTGGTGTTTATCGTGGTCTGCGTCGCCTCCCTGCTTCTTCTGGTGTTCGGCAATGGAATCCAGACCATGGTTGCCAGAACCTTCCCGGTGCTGGCTAAGATTACCGGCCATATTATCAGTCTGCGTGCGCTGTTTGCACTGGGACTGTTGATCGTGTCATTTACCGGACTGTACTCGTTTCTTCCCAAGAAGCGATTAAAAATGAGAAGACAGCTTCCGGGAGCCGTCTTCTCAACGATTGGATGGATTGGATTTTCCTTTTTGTTCTCCATCTATTTTGACCATTTCAGCAATTATTCCAGGATCTATGGCAGCCTTACGGCGATTATCCTTCTCATGCTGTGGCTGTATGTGTGTATCTGCATCATCTTCCTGGGTGCGGAAATCAATTTCTACTATGAGGAACAGTTTCTGCCTTATTACCGGAAGAAACGCCGTTATTCGGAGAAAAGAGGCGTGGACAGATAACGGTCACCGGTGTCAGGCAGCAGCACGACGATATTCTTTCCGGCGTTTTCCGGCCGCTTTGCCAGCTCCCTGGCAGCCCATGCGGCCGCGCCGGAACTGATGCCCACCAGGATTCCCTCTTTGACGGCGATCTCTCTGCCGGTCTTGTACGCGTCTTCATTTTCCACCACGATAATTTCATCGTAGATTCCAGTGTTTAAAAGCTCTGGGACAAAGCCGGCTCCGATCCCCTGGAGACCGTGAGGTCCCGCCACACCCTTTGAGAGGAAGGGGGAACCGGCCGGCTCCACGGCCACGATTTTGATGTCCGGATTTTTGCTCTTTAAATACTCTCCCACTCCGGTGATCGTTCCGCCGGAGCCGACGCCTGCGACAAAAATATCCACCTGGCCGTCCGTATCCTCCCAGATCTCCGGTCCCGTGGTGGCGATGTGGGCCTCGGCGTTGGCGCGGTTTACAAACTGCCCCATGATGACGGCCCCCGGAATCTCCCTTTGCAGCTCCTCAGCCTTGGCGATGGCCCCCTTCATGCCCTTGCTGCCCTCCGTGAGCACCAGCTCCGCTCCGTAAGCCTTCAACAGGGTTCTGCGCTCCACGCTCATGGTCTCCGGCATGGTGAGAATCGCCCGGTAGCCCTTGACGGCGGAGATGCTGGCGATGCCGATGCCGGTGTTGCCGGAGGTGGGCTCGATGATGGTGCCGCCCGGTTTTAACCGACCGGATTTCTCCGCAGCCTCGATCATAAAGAGGGCCGCCCGGTCCTTGACGCTGCCCGCCGGGTTTAAATACTCCAGCTTGGCGAGAATCGTCGCCGGAAGGCTGTTGCTTTTGTTAAAATTCGTCAGTTCCATGAGCGGAGTATGTCCGATCAGATCCAGAATACTGTGTTTCACGTTTGCCATATGTGGTTCCTCCTCAATTCCTACTGTGTTGCTATGATTTATATTGTTACTGATTGTACGCTTGGATGGAGGATTTGTCAACTGAAATTTTAGGGAATATTAAAAATAAGGCACAGGTTTGTCATTGTCCTAACCTGTGCCCTTCTCCGACGCCCATATTTATTTCAAAAATCCGTTCACAATCTGCGCTTCCGCTTCGCTCTCCGTCAGTCCCAGCGTCATCAGCTTCACGATCTGTTCCCCTGCGATCTTTCCGATGGCGGCCTCGTGGATCAGGGCGGCTTCGGTGTCGTTGGCGGTGATTTTGGGGATGGCGCTGATCTTGGCGTTGTCCATGATGATCGCGTCGCACTCTGTGTGGCCGGCGCACTTGGCGTTGCCATTGATCTCGGAGAGGGATACCTGGGTGGAATCCTCCTTGGCTACGGAGCGGGAGATCACGTTGGCGCTGGAGCCGTCACCGTTTAGGTTAACCACGAAGCGACTCTCCGCCTCCTGGCAGGCGTGGGTTAAGAGGCGTTCCCGGATCACCAGCTTGGAGCCTGCCGCCAGGTCGGCCTTAGTGCCCTGCTTGGTGGAATCCACGCCGCGGATCTGGACCATCTCCATCTCCATGTAGCTGTTCTCCTCCATGGTCACCTCGGTCTCCGGGTTCATGATACGTTTTCCACGCCCGTCGCCGCTGCCGTAATGCTTTTCCACATATTTGACCCTGGCGTTCCTTCCCACGAAGAATCTGTGGATGCCGTCATGGCGCGAGGACTCGTCGCCGCTGTTGTGGATGCCGCAGCCTGCCACGATCACCACGTCGGCGTCGTCCCCGATATAAAAGTCGTTGTAAACCATCTCCGTCAGGCCGCTCTCGCCGAGCACCACCGGTATATGTACGCTCTCGTGCACGGTTCCCGGCTTGATGCGGATGTCGATTCCCGTGCCGTCCTCCTTGGAGATAATATCGATATTGGCTGTGGTATTCCTGCCGGCCATGGCTCCGTTGGCGCGGATATTGTAGGCCTCCGCCGGAATACCGTGTAAATCCGCCACTTCTTCCAATAATGTCTTCTGAATCTCGTCCATCGTCTGTTCTCCTCCAATCTGTACGCTTCTTACGCCTCGCCCTTGTAGTATTTGCAGGCGTCCACCGCGGAAGCGGTTCCCAAGATCTCAGGCAGAATCTCCTCTTTGGGTCCCTGCTTGCTGATCTGCCCGTCCGCAATCACCACAATCTCGTCCGCAATGTTCAATATCCGCTCCTGATGGGAGATGATAACGATCGATCCTTTTACCGTCCTGCGCATGCGCTCAAACACCTGGATCAAGTTCTGGAAGCTCCATAAGTCGATCCCCGCCTCCGGCTCGTCAAACACCGACAGCCTGGTTCTCCTGGCCAGCACGGTGGCGATCTCGATGCGCTTTAACTCCCCGCCTGACAAGCTGGCGTTGACTTCCCGGTTGATGTAATCCTTGGCGCACAGTCCCACCTCTGAGAGATACTTGCGGGCGTCCACCGCCGAAAGCTCCTCCTTCGCCGCCAGACGGATTAAGTCCAGCACCTGGACCCCCTTAAACCGGACCGGCTGCTGAAATGCAAAGCTGATGCCCATATTGGCCCGCTCGGTGATGGATTTGTCGGTGATGTCGGTTCCGTCAAACAGAATCCGCCCGCTGACCGGCTTCTCGATACCGGCGATCAGCTTGGCGAGGGTAGACTTGCCGCCGCCGTTGGGCCCCGTGATCACCACGAATTTGCCGTCCTCTATCTTCAAACTCAAATCTCTGATAATATTCTTCTGGTTTTTATCCTGCTGCACGCCGAAGCATAGGTTCTCTATTGTAAGCATGATTTCCTCCTGATTCTTCTGTCCTGTTATGACCACATGTGCTATTATATACCATTTTTCAAATCTTTACCATGAAATTTCCGCAGTTTTTCCCAGCCGTCACAACCTCATTGATTCTATCACATCGAAAATTCCCATATCCAGCTCCTCCAGTGCAGTCAGAACCGCGCTTTTCCAGTGATTAACACCATTTTGACTGATACTGGTATCCAGATAATCCGCCAACTCCTCACAAACCGTCTCCCTGGCCTTTAGCTTCCCCTTCTTCTTTTTTCTCTCTGTCATAGGATCTTTTTATATTCCGCAGTTCCTCGGACAGATACTGCACTGCCTTCAGGACATAGATTCCATTTTCAGGCGCCGTCAAACCCAGCTTTTCACAGTGGGACTTCACCAGTCTGACCATCCCCGGGTCTGCTCCGGTTGTCTCATCAATATAAAAACTGACTGCCGGCACTCCGTCCTCTGCCTTTGCCATGTCCAGTCGGGCCTTTAATATCGGGATATCCGGCAGCTCATGGATAAGTGGATTTAAAAACACATATTGATATCGGTCCGTCGTTTTTCCCTTGGTCTCATTACAGTCGGAACAGCAGGGGACAAGATTGTGATCCAGCAGCGCAAACTCCGGGTATATAGATTTAGGGAGATAATGGTCCAGTTTTTTTATGAGATTGGCAGAACAGTAGGGGCACCATTTCTCTTCCTCCACATAGAAACGTCGAAGCTCTTTTATAGGCGCGGGGTTGGCATCATAGGCGCTGATCAGCGCTGCCCCCAGTCTTTTTTCCAATCTTTTTGCCAGGCTCCAGATCGTACAGATGGGATTTGCTGTCGTAATAATTTTTATAATATTTCTTGACCGTAAGCCGCCCTGCCTCCAGCGTCTTTTTCTTCCTGTTGACGCTTCCGTTCTTACTCGTTTCATTCATTCTGTCAATGATCCGGTCCAGCCTGCGGTCGCTGGCGCTTTTATCGAATTTGATCTTTGTCAGAGAATGCATATTATTCGTCCTCCCCTCCGTCAATCAGAGCCCGCAGGAACATCCGCGCCTGGAAGCTGAGTTCATCGTCAAAATAGTGGTTGATCTTCTTATAGGGATATTCAGTTCTATATTTCATGGATCGAACCAGATGTTCCAGTACATTTTTGTAATTGCTGTGCACCATGTCTACCTCAAAAATGGTATCCACAATCGCGGACAGTTCACTTCCAAAGGTTTCAATAGGAACCGGGGTCGTATAGGTACTGTTCCCGTCCCGCACAACATGACCGATATATTTTCTCGGCACCTCCTGCAATATGATGGGGGAATGGGTTGCCATCACCGCGTAGGACTGGTATTCATCCAGAATCTCATAGATGATCTTCACCAAGTTGGATACCGCATTGGGATGCAAGTGCATCTCCGGCTCATCGATCAGCACCACGGAATTTTCATCAATATTGGCGATCAGTTCACTGATTATGGAAAACAGAAAATATTGTCCCGAACTCAGCCCCAGATTATCATAGTCCTCCGGCTGCAGTTCGCCCAGGTGCAGGATGTCTTCACCTAAGGATTCGGACAGGAGCTTTTCAGCCTGCTTCGCCCAAAATTCCTTCCGCCCCTTTTGTTCGATCAGAATCTGAGCTCTGCGGACATTGGTTCTCATATCCTTGATAGACATGATACCGTTTCTTCCTATAAGACCGCAATACACATAGTTGTTCAGCCTTCTGGCATCTGTTCCTCCATTTTCGTCATCTCCTTGTTCATCCAGAATTTCAAAAGGCTTTGCAAATGCGTCAAAGAGACTGTAGCTGATCACCAGCACCTTCTCAAACATCATCGAACAACCTTCTATCCGCTGATTCTGAAGCCCTTCTATCCTGGCAAAATAATTGGCCAGCTTAGACAGCGCAGTGGTCTTTCCACAGCCGTTCTTTCCCACCAGGAGATTGATCCTGTTTGGAATCTCACTGACATTCCCATATTTTTTATCCCGAAACGGCCGGAAATCCAACTGGATCTCCATCTCACCGTCTCCTGAATCATTAATGGGAGTATAAAAGGTAAATCGAAAATCCTCCGGCTCATAGGTCTGTCCGGCGATAAATAAATCAAACCATTTTTTTGGTATCGTCAAACATCCCGTCGCGGTTTATGGATTTGCGGAACCCTTCCTCCTCCTTAAATGCTTCATAGATGGAGTTATCAGAGATACAATCCCGCATGCTGGTCAGCACGTCCTCAAACACTTCCTCAGAGATTGCTTTCAAGCCCCGGTAGTAGGCGCGGCTGCCGGCCGAACAGTACTGGCCGTCAAGGGACTCAAAGCCCAGGTTATATCCCGGCAGTCCGGTGGTCATCTGTCCCTTCTCCAGAACACGAATCGTCCCCAGCTCCGTTACATTTCCCTCTTCATCATAGTAATCCACGTAAAAAAATGTACGATATCCAAAGTCATTCCAATTGTCATTCCGAAAGCAGATCGCCGGAAACGTATCCGGCTCTGATTTTTGGAACGCATTTCCTCTTTCATAAAACTTCATAACCTCCGTCCACCCTTCTCACATAATTTAAAATAGAAAAAACGAGGTCCCGAACAATTCGGTACCTCGTCTCTCATCAGCTGCAGAAGAAGGGACTTGAACCCTCATGGTATTACTACCACACGGACCTGAACCGTGCGCGTCTGCCAATTCCGCCACTTCTGCTTGTCTTACACATGTTCTGTGTGACAACAGAAATGATTATAATATATAAACCAGAATCTGTCAACTGGAATTGTAAAAAATTTTTCAAAAAATTTCTTCAATTTTTTTCACAAAAAGGAGTTGCCATATCTCCAAATATATGGTATACTACCAAACGTTGATAACTGCGGGAATGCTGGAATTGGCAGACAGGCTAGACTAAGGATCTAGTGATTGTATGATCGTGAGGGTTCAAGTCCCTTTTCCCGCACTGAGCTCAAACCCTTGTTTTATAAGGGTTTGAGCTTTTTTGTTGCATTCATAAAAAGCTACGGTTAACTTATCCCAAGCATTTTTACTGCAATTTTACTGCAACTAGCTTTTATTTGCCTCTATTTGAGCTGAAATCGCATTAAAATCTTGTAATGCATACTTAAATAAAATGTCAATATAACTATTGATAAAAAGTTTTTGCTTTTCTTCATTACTTTGGACTTTCGTCATATATTGTAAAAATTTGTTGTCATCAAATTTTATTCCCCAGATATGTTGTACATTATCAAATCTACTCTTATGCTTAGGATATACACTCACAAAACCTGGACGATAGTCTTTTAAAAATTTATTAAAACGTTTATATCCTAGTCCATCCATCTTTTGAACGTTATAATATGGTACAACATATTTCTCATAAAAGACTTGGCTTCTATAACAATCCTTATTATCTCCTGTCACAGTACAAAAAGTATCAAGAAATTCTTTTATTATTTCTATGTCTGACTTATATACAGAGTCTATCTTAATCCATTTATGGTAATGAGCTGCCATCAAACACCATTTAACATATATAATTTCAGGAGCCGTAAGATCAAAATCTATCAGTTTTTGTAGCCAAGTTAACTCATAACAATTAATGCTATTTTGCTCGCAGTTTCTTTTTATGTAATTTATATTATCATCGTTATTGGAAAAAATAATTAAAGGCATATTGTTTGTATATTTCATTTTCCAACCTGAAGCAGACGTAGTTAATTGGATGGGCTTTCCTAACACTAATTTTATAATATTCGGATAATTCTTTCTCAAAACGTTATCCAAAGCAATTAGGCCGACTATATTGTTGTAATATTGATACTCAAATAGACCTCCTTCGTATTCCCCATTATACGCTTCGCAAAAAAATACGGCAATCTAAATATCTCCTCAAATATTTTAACAAAAATATCAGAAAAATTATCTTTGCTAAAGCGCACTAAGAACAATTGTTTTGTAGCCTGCTGCGTATAACACCTAGCTATTAATGCACTCCAAAAAACAATGCCTTCTATCGTATCAGAAGTCAACTGTTTTATATATCTTTTCACTATACTTGTTCTTATAGAAATATTTCGACCATATAGCATATTAATAACTTTGTTCGGAGATATGAAATCTGTAATGACATTAGCTTTAAACTGATTTTTTAAATACATTACACAATAATTTTAGAGTCGCTCTCGTATAAAATTCCTTTAGTAACTTTCATTTGTAAAGGTTCTACAATATTATAGAAGGCTCTTTTTATTTGGCAAAGCGCAGTACCCGATAGCTTATATGGTATATTATAAAATCCTTGTACGATTTCAGGGGTAACAGCATAAAGTGTATCTTCCCTACGGATAAATAATGCGTCATTAATAATGACAAATTTTCCTAAATCCAATAACTCCCTGGCTATCCCATATTTAAAATATATGTCTCTTAAAGCATATATAAAAAGTACGTTTTTATCCTTTGATCTTTGACATTTTAATAAATACTCTTTCATTTCGAATTCTAAAAGATTAATTAAAGACACGAAAACTTTTTGTTCAGAATCATCTTTTACTGTTGGCAAATTAAGGGTTGTACTAAACTCCTTTTTAGTTTTTATATAAAATGGTTTTTGATAAGGATCAATCGCATTAATCAAATAAAGCTTTTTACGATACGCTAAAAACCTGCCTCTAATCATATCGTAATTCAAATGACTATATGGAACATAAAGCTTATTATCAGCCGCAAATTGATAATATGATTTGCATGCTTGATCATATATATCATATAATCGTTCCAATTTCTTTGACTGATTTTTGTATTTATCCGTAACAGTTTTAACATGTTCAATAGTAAATTTATTGTTTTGATTATCTTCCATAAAATTGCCTCCATTCTGTGAAGTGATTTATTTAATATGAAGTGATATTTTTATATAATTATATAACATTTTTAATCGCACCTCAAGTTTATCCCCGTTTTATCATAAATTTATATTTTTACATACCAATTAACATCCTTTTCCTTATAGAAATTCTTCTCACTGTGTTTAAAAAATAATGGTTTTCAAGCATTGGAGTAAAGAAACTTATTTCGAAGGAGATGGACAAGATGGAAAAAATAACATATACAATTGCTGAAGCCGCTGAAATTATAGGTGTAAGTAAATCACTTATGTATAAGATGGCTAAAAACAATGAAATCCCAGTCATCAAACTGGGAAGACGTTGGGTAATCTCAAAGTATAAATTAATTGAATTTATTAACAAATAGAAAAATCCGTAACTATAATCATTAATCTTTATATTTAGGAGGTTGGAAAATGGGTAGACGAAGTAATGGAGAAGGTACTATTTATAAGCGCAAAGACGGTTATCGGTGTGCTCAATATACACAACTCATCAATGGTAAAGAAAAAAGGAAAACCGTGTATGGTAAAACCCAAAAAGAAGTAAAAAATAAACTAAATATATTAAAAGTTGAAAAAACCAGTGATGTGCAGGAAAATTCTATGATTCCATTAGGCACTTGGATGGCTCAATGGTTGGAAGAATATAAAAAACCCATGTTGAAAATTACAACCTATGAGGGATATTGGATGATGTTCCGAAGTCATATTGAAAAGTCTAATATCGCCTCTAGGAGCATTAATAAACTTACAACCACTGAATTACAAGTATTCTATAATACGCTTAGCACTTCTGGCCGTAGCGACGGAAAGGGCGGACTTTCCCCCAGAATGGTTCGATATATCTACATATTAATAAATGGAGCTATGGAACAGGCTATAAAAAAACGATTTAATAATAAAAAATGTAAATAAATATGTTTCCATACCGGGAAAGGAACAAAAAGAGATATTACCGCTCACAATGGACGGGGTTAACAAATTTCTTAGACAGTGCAAAACTGAACGTCTGTACGCCTTATATGTGCTTGAAATAAATACAGGACTAAGGAAAGGGGAGATTCTAGGTCTGCAATGGTCCGATATTGACTGGGAAAAAAAAGCAATTATCTGTTATACGTAATTTGGCTTTGGTGGCACCAAATGATATAGACACTGACAGGCCCAGGACAAGCAAAATAATTTTAACAACTCCTAAAACTAAAAAATCTAGGCGTACTATCCCCTTAAACGACATGGTAATCCAAGAACTATTACTGCATAGAGAACGCCAAAATGAAGAAAAATCCCTCTATTCAGACATTTATGTTGATCAAAATATGATTTTTTGTAAAGAGGATGGTACTTTTATCCACCCAAGATACCTACTGGAAAATTTTCAAAATATTCTTAGAAAGGCAAA
>Ga0192243_10360_pt1 | contig 17441 bp, 12 predicted proteins | sample Koala_Koa27_K3_FD_131233 | JGI IMG/M metagenome (GOLD analysis project Ga0192243, IMG submission 131233) | Enriched cells from koala feces incubated with labeled cellulose particles, San Francisco Zoo, California, United States - Koala_Koa2-7_K3 ... | reverse complement strand
GTGTTCTCTTTTTTTCCTCATAGTCGTTAATCTTGTTCATTTCATTTCCTCCACATTCTTATTATTGGTATACTTTTATTAGCCATGTAACATACCAGAATCGGCATACAGCCGTTTAAACTATCCTGGTATACATTTATTCTCTCTTTTGTTTAAATAATGTTAAGCACTAAAATAAGAGCACTACCGACTGTATTTCTACAGCTAGTAATGCTCTTATGGTAATGTTTAAATATAAAAATTGACTGTGATGTCTTCCCATTTCAAAATACGCTTTACTTCCGCATTATGACTCTTCAAGTATGCCTTTGCCATATCTGACGTTATCGTAAAAGCTAGTATTTTCAATGGTTTTCCTACTTTATCGGTTGTTAAGTGCCGCCTGTGCCGCAGCCAGTCTTGCGATCGGTACGCGGAACGGGGAACAGGATACGTAGTTCAGTCCAACCTTGTGGCAGAACTCGATGGAGGACGGATCGCCGCCGTGCTCGCCGCAGATACCAAGCTTGATGTCAGGTCTGGTCTTTCTTCCCTTTTCAGCAGCCATCTGTACAAGCTGGCCTACGCCGGTCTGGTCGAGTCTTGCGAATGGATCGGACTCGTAGATCTTGGCTTTGTAGTAGGAATCCAGGAACTTGCCGGCGTCGTCACGGGAGAAGCCGAAGGTCATCTGGGTTAAGTCGTTGGTTCCGAAGGAGAAGAACTCAGCTTCCTCTGCGATCGCGTCAGCGGTCAGGGCAGCTCTCGGGATCTCGATCATGGTACCGATATGGTACTGAATGTCGGAGCCTTTCTCTTTCTTCACTGCTTCTGCGGTTTCTACAACCACATCCTTCACATATTTTAATTCCTTCTTCTCGCCAACCAGCGGAATCATGATCTCAGGAACGATGTCATAACCATCCTCTGCCTTCACTTCGATAGCAGCTTCCATAACGGCTCTTGTCTGCATCTTGGCAATCTCCGGATAGGTAACTGCCAGACGGCAGCCTCTGTGGCCCATCATCGGGTTGAACTCGTGAAGCTCTGCACATTTCTCCTTGATCGCCTCTACGGTCAGGCCCATATCCTTAGCCAGCGCCTCGATATCCTCCTCCTTGGTGGGAAGGAACTCATGTAACGGCGGATCTAAGTAGCGGACGGTCATAGGTCTTCCCTCCAGGGCTTTGTACATCGCCTTGAAGTCACCCTTCTGGAACGGAATCAGCTCATTTAACGCTGCTTCTCTTGCCTCTACGGTATCGGAAAGGATCATCTTTCTGATCTTCGGAATTCTGTCTTCCTCAAAGAACATATGCTCGGTACGGCACAGGCCGATGCCTTCTGCTCCCAGCTTCACTGCGTTTCTGGTATCGGTAGGAGTATCTGCATTGGTTCTTACATGGAGGGTTCTGAACTGGTCAGCCCATCCCATGATTCTGCCGAAGTCGCCGCTTACGGTAGCTTCCACGGTCTTGATATCGCCCAGGTAGATCTTACCTGTGGAACCATCCAGAGAGATGTAGTCTCCCTCTTTGATACTGTGTCCGCCAAGCTCGAAATGCTTCTCTTCCTCGTTGATCTTGATGTCTCCACAGCCGGATACACAAGCAGTACCCATACCACGTGCCACAACTGCTGCATGGCTGGTCATACCGCCGCGAACGGTTAAGATACCCTCTGCAGCGTGCATACCCTCGATATCCTCCGGTGAGGTCTCCAGACGAACCAGAATTACTCTCTCGCCTGCTTCGTGATGTGCCTTCGCCTCGTCAGCGGTGAAGTATACCTTACCTGCTGCTGCACCAGGAGAAGCCGGTAATGCGGAACCGATTACCTCGCCTGCCTTCAGTGCAGCCGGATCAAATGTCGGATGCAGTAACTGGTCTAAGGATTTGGCTTCGATTCTGATAACAGCCTCCTCCGGAGTGATCTTTCCTTCGTCTACCAGATCACAGGCGATCTTGATGGCAGCCGGAGCGGTTCTCTTGCCGTTACGTGTCTGTAAGAAGTATAATTTACCTTCCTGAATGGTAAATTCCATATCCTGCATATCTCTGTAGTGATCTTCCAGCTTGTGGGCGATCGCCATAAACTCTTTGTAGCACTCCGGCAGATCCTCAGCCAGCTTGGTGATCGGCTGCGGTGTACGGATACCGGCAACAACGTCCTCGCCCTGAGCATTGATTAAATACTCGCCGTAGATACCATTCTCACCTGTAGATGGGTTTCTGGTAAATGCAACGCCTGTACCGGAAGTATTGCCCATGTTTCCGAATACCATGGCCTGTACGTTGACAGCGGTTCCCCAATCGCCGGGGATATCATTCATACGTCTGTATACGATTGCACGCGGGTTGTCCCAGGAACGGAATACAGCCTTTACTGCTTCCATCAGCTGAACCTTCGGGTCCTGCGGGAACTCTGCGCCCATCTTCTCTTTGTAGATCGCTTTGTATCTTGCGATTACTTCCTTTAAGTCGTCAGCGGTCAAATCGGTATCGAATTTTGCGCCCTTGGCGTCCTTGATCTCAGTAAGGATGCCCTCGAAGAAGGTCTTGCTCATCTCCATAACAACGTCGGAGAACATCTGGATAAATCTTCTGTAGGAATCATATGCGAATCTCGGGTTTCCGGTCTTCTTGGCAAAGCCTTCAACAGAAACATCATTTAAGCCAAGGTTTAAGATGGTGTCCATCATACCCGGCATGGATGCTCTTGCGCCGGAACGAACGGATACTAAAAGCGGATCTTCGGTATCGCCGAATTTTTTGCCCTGTAACTCCTCCAATGTCTTCAGTGCGTCAAAAATCTGTCCCTGTATCTCATCAGTAATCTTCTTGCCGCTTGTGTAATAGTCGGTACAAGCCTCTGTGGTAACAGTGAATCCCTGCGGAATCGGTAATCCCAGATTGGTCATCTCGGCCAAGTTAGCGCCCTTGCCGCCCAACAGGTTCTTCATGTCGGCTTTGCCTTCTTTGAATAAATATACCCATTTTGCCATACGTAATTTCCTCCTCAAATCTTGTAGACTGGCATCTACAGTTCGTTTTCTAAGCTCCTCTGTGTGCTCGTCCTAACATAAATAAGAATCCCGTCTGCGGGGATTCTCCACGGATAGCCTGTGGCTGACCAGTATAAATCCTGGTCCTTTGGGCTGATATTTTGCCCCTGCGAGTATTATATCATAATTACCGTTGGAGTAAAGTATTTTTATGGAGATATTGGGAAAAATTTCGTTATTTTTCTGTTAAAACCATTGTAAGTATTTTCATATTCAGTCTATTTTCAGATATCCGTTTTTGATTCGTATATACGATTTTAATATTTCTGATCATCCGGCCTTTTTCGCCCTCAGCCACCAGCACACCGTCAACGTCATAAACTCCGCCGCCACAATTGTCATCCATACCCCAGTGACACCCCAGACCAGCGGCAGAATAAACACCAGAATACCATTGAGTATAATCCCTCTCAGCAGACAGATCACCATGGCAAAACCTGATTTTATCGTGGACTGGAAATAGGTGCTGTACAAAATGTTCAGCCCCACTGCCAGGTAAGAGATGAAGTAAATCCTGACGGCCGGAACGGCCATATGGATAATCTCCTCTGTCGGGCGGACAAATACCTCGATCACCAGCAGGGGCGCACATACGCCGATTGCCAGAAACAGGATGCCTGCCGCGGCTGCGGTCAGCTCCGCCAGCTTTCTCGTACTCATCACCCGCTCCCGCCGCCCGGCTCCAAAGTTGGTGGCCATGATCGGCTGGGCCGCCTGGGAGATACCGTTGCCGATGGAGGACACGATCAGGGTGCTGTTGGAGATGATTCCGTACACAACCACGCCCAAATCTCCCGCATAGGCCAGCAGCTGACGGTTAAACAGGAACACCACGATCCCGTTGGAGAGCTCGATTAGGAAGCTGGGCACTCCGTTGACGAAGATCTCCCGGCATTTACGGAGTTTCAGCGTTCTCACCGTCTTCAGCGTATTGGCCGGTGAGAAGAAATGGCTGAGCAGGATCAGTACCGTGAGGCCGCTGCCGATCACACTGGCAAGCGCGCCTCCCGCCATCCCCATGCCAAAGGGGAATATGAAGATATAATCCAGTATCACATTGCTGATTCCACCGGTCACAACGGCCGCCATGGACAGCTTCGGGGCCTTGTCATTTCTCACAAACGCCTGCAAAAAGGAGGAAAAGAGAAACACCGGGGCCCCCGATACCAGAATCCTGCCGTACTCCTCCACGTAGACGCTCATAGAATCATTTCTTCCCAGAAGCCGCGTCAGCGGATCAAAAAAGATGTGGGAGCCGGCCACGTAGAACACCGACATCACCGCCGAACAGAACAGCGCCATGGTAAAATACTCTCTTGCGCCCCTCTCATCTCCTCGTCCCTTGGAGATCGACAACAGCACGCCTCCTCCGACTCCAAACAGCAGCCCGGTGCCAAAATAGAGGCTGAACAGGGGAAGCAGCAGATTGAGAGCTGCGATTCCGATGGCCCCCACGCCTCGCCCGATCATCACCGTATCCGCCAGAATATAGATCGACGTCACCAGCGTGGCGCTGATGGATGGTGCCAGGTATTTAAAAAACAGTTTTTGTACCGGATCTTCGGTCAAATTCGGCTGTGACATGCTTCACCTCTTCTAAAATTATTTAGTCTTCTTTTGTGAACCTTCGGTAGACCAGGTAGCCGGCCAGGCTGATTCCGCCTATGATAGCTGCCGCCGCCCCAGCTTTAACGCCCAGGAATCCTTCTTCGGCTCCTCCTCATCCTCGTCTCCCCAGCTCATGTAACCGCCGTAATACGATCCTCCGGCCGCGTAACCGCCTGAGGAGTTCCTCTTTTCAGAGCCGCCGTCGGACGGCTTCGTAGGCTCTGTGGGCTCCTCGGTAGGTTCCTCCGAAGGCGTATTCCCGGAGGAGCGCCTCTTCCTCTTTGTCTCCTCCTCGGACGGTTTTGTCTCCTCTCCGTCGCCGGATTCGGATTCCTCCCCGCCCTCTCCCATCTCTGTCCCGCCGCCTGTGTCCTGGCCCCCGAAAGACTGGCCGCCCATACCGGCGCTGTCCCCGGAGCCGGAACCGGAATCCGTCCCCGGCTTCCAGGTACTCACACCGCTTTTATCCGCAGGCTTAAAATGACACACGTTGGAGGTCCCCTCGTGCTCCGATCCCTCCAGACGGACCCGCACCCAGAAACCGGCCGCCGCCTTGCTTCTCGGGATCTCTAAGCGGTACGTCATCGTAATCTCCCCATTGTTCTTGATATCTCCGGGTCTGATTTTGTTTGTATCCGGGTCCGTCAGCTCCGGCCAGAGGTTGGCGCCGTTTCGAAACGCCTTCCACTCCTGCTGGTCGGTGCTGTACTCGATGTAAAATCCCGTGGCTGTCTCCGGGCAGATGAGGTAGAGCTCCACCTCTGTCTCCAAATCCGTGACGATCCGCGCCTTTCCTCTGAGGGTGGAGATCGCACCGGAGGGCGCCGTAATCACAAGGATCGATACCGAATGGTTACCGCCTGTGATCCCCTCCGCCTCCAGGGCAGCATCCACCGCTGTCCCGTTGATGGTAAATGCCTTGCCCACGTCAATCATGGAGGGAATATTCTTCGTGTTCCACTCCACCGACGCACTCTTCGTCTGGAACTGTCCCACCGGCTTTTCCACGGTCACCGTCACGTTTAGCGGCAGTCGGCCGAGAAGGTCTTCCTTCCGTATGGTTCCATTGACAAAGCAGGGATAGGGCTTTTCAATCTTCGTTATGCTCCACCGCTCCGCCGTCGGATCCGGAGGATCCAAAGTGCCCGGCGAACCGCCGCTCTCATCGGCCGCAGCCGTCGTCGTCATCGCAAGGAGCGCAGTCATCAGCAGACACAGCGCCAATATATATCTGATATGGTTTTTCATATAGGATACCCCATTTTCTCTCATTTGCCTCTATTCTATATGAAAAATACAGGCATTACCATAACAAAATGTGATATTATTTCTTACATTATAAAATGATCCGGAAAGCGGCGGCGGTTGTAACCCTTTCGGATCTCACACCGCCGTCCTTCTCCGGACCATTTATTCAAAGGCGCTGACGCCTGATTGGTTCATTAAAACTGGAATTTATCCTCAAAATAAGCCTTCAGCCCGTCGATCGGAACCCTCACCTGCTCCATGGTATCGCGGTCGCGGACGGTCACTGCGTGGTCTGTCTCGGAATCGAAGTCGTATGTGATACAGAACGGAGTTCCGATCTCATCCTGTCTTCTGTAGCGCTTTCCGATGTTGCCTCTGTCGTCGAACTCCACGTTATAATACTTGGAAAGCAGCTCCTGCACCTTCAGCGCGCCGTCGTTTAACTTCTTGGAGAGCGGAAGGATACCGATCTTCACCGGTGCAATGGCCGGGTGGAAATGAAGGACGGTACGCATATCTCCGTCGCCTAAATCCTCCTCGTCATAAGCTGCGCACAGGAAGGCCAGTGTCACACGGTCGGCTCCTAAAGACGGCTCGATGACGTAGGGGATGTATTTCTCCTTCTTCTCGTCGTCAAAGTAGGACATATCCTCGCCGGAGGTGTTCTGATGCTGGGTCAAGTCATAGTCGGTTCTGTCTGCGATTCCCCAGAGCTCGCCCCATCCGAATGGGAACAGGAACTCGATATCGGTGGTCGCCTTGCTGTAAAAGCTCAACTCCTCCTGCTCGTGATCTCTGGCGCGCATCTCCTCTTCCTTGATGCCCAGGGACTTCAGCCAGTTGATGCAGAAGGACTTCCAGTATGCAAACCACTCTAAGTCCGTATCCGGCTCGCAGAAGAACTCCAGCTCCATCTGCTCAAACTCTCTGGTACGGAAGGTAAAGTTACCCGGTGTGATCTCGTTTCTGAAAGACTTTCCGATCTGTCCGATACCGAAGGGCACCTTCTTACGGGAGGTTCTCTGAACATTCTTAAAGTTGACAAAGATACCCTGGGCAGTCTCAGGTCTTAGATAAACCGTGTTCTTGGCATCCTCGGTCACGCCCTGGAAGGTCTTGAACATCAGGTTGAACTGGCGGATATCGGTAAAATCATGCTTGCCGCAGCTGGGACAGCAGATATTGTTGTCGTCGATATACTTCTTCATCTCTTCCTGGGACCAGGCGTCCACAGATCCCTCGATGGTGATTCCGTGCTCCGCCATATAGTCCTCGATCAGCTTATCGGCGCGGAAACGCTCCTTACAGCTCTTGCAGTCCATCAGCGGATCAGAGAAGCCTCCGATATGGCCGGACGCCACCCAGGTCTGGGAATTCATCAGAATGGCGCAGTCCACGCCCACGTTGTACGGGCTTTCCATGATAAACTTCTGCCACCATGCCTTTTTGACATTGTTCTTCAGCTCCACGCCGATATTGCCGTAATCCCAGGTGTTGGCAAGTCCGCCGTAGATCTCCGAACCCGGATAAACAAAACCTCTGCTCTTGGCAAGCGCCACAATCTTTTCCATCGTCTTTTCCATGTTTCCCTCCATTCTGTGCCTGCCGCGGCACAGCCTCTCTATTATTCTTTGAATATGATATAGGATTTCCCCTGAGGTGTCTTCACCGTATAGTCGTCAACCGATGAGACGCCCTGGGTCATATAGACAACTTTTTTGCAGTGCGAATCGTCCCCGTACCGTACACAGTCACCAGCATGTTGTCATTCTTCTTGGTCACCGTGCCGGGCGATACCTCTCCGCCGTTCTTCGCACTGATAAAGGTACCGTCTATGATCTTTCCCTGCAGCAGTCCGTCCGCCACAGTTCCAGTCTCCAGACCGGTCAGACCCACGGTCATGTCCTGCTGCTCGGCTGAAAATTCGATCAGATCCTCCGCCGTCGCATACTCAAAAACCACGGCTGCGGTTCCCTTCTCCATCCTGCAGTCCTGTATGGCCACCGGCAGGCGCATCAGCGCTTCCTCCACATTCTTTGACATGGCCGCAGAACCCTTCTTTTTATTATATTCAATAACCGCGTCCTCGGCGAAGTTCTTAAGTCCTTCCAGATCCTCGTCAGCCTCCTCATACTGTGCGATCAGTATGCTGGAGATACGCCCCTTCTCGTCAATATAGACACAGCTCTCCGTGGCATGTTCCGGCCCCACAGCTTTACCGCCGGAGCACCCTGCCAGCACGATTCCGGCTGCGAGTGCAATGATAATCCACCTAAACTTTTTCATGAACTCCTCCTGACGCTTTATCCAAATGGTGTGAAGCCCTATCATTATACATGCTTTTCCCAACATTTTCAATACTCCCCTCAATTTTCCGTCAGAGTTTTCAGGATTTCAAGAGAATGAAAGTTCCGGTCTATGTATCGGCTTTTGTTGATCTCCACACATTGCTGAAACTCTGCCATGACCTGATCCGACACCGTGAAGGTGTACAGCTTCTCTATGGGGGAGGCGATGACAAACTCCCAGGTATAGTTGGTGGAATCACAGACCTCCCTGGGCGGGTGCTCCGTGTATTCCCCGTTGATGACCATGGCCTTCAGCTCAAAGATCCGTCTGATCAGGCGGTTTGATATGGCCGGTTTTAAGAGAGCCCGAAGAGACTGGTACAAAAGCATCAGCATGGCGCTCTCATCTAAATTCTCCCTGGTATAATAGTCGGCAAACTCCAGAAAATAGGAGCCGTAGCAGGCAGCCTCCATATCCGCTGCAATCTCGTCAAAATAATTGGAGATCTCAGCGGATTGCAGATTGTATGCATCCCGCCCCTCAAACATGGAAAACTGGCCGAAGGAAAACGGCCTGCTGGGAGCCATCAGCATATTGCCCGGACGCCTGGCGCCCCTGGCAAACACCACGATCTTTCCCCGCTCCCTGGTCAGCATCACCAGACGCTTATCCGTATCTCCCGAGGGTGTGCTTCTTAACACCATCCCCGTCATCTTTACAAGCTCTCTCATATTATCACCTGGATCATTGATCCTTTGGGTTGTACCCGAAGTTCTTCATGAACAGCTCGCTGTCCCGCCATTCCTTCCTCACCTTGACCCAGAGCTGTAGGTTGACCCTGGTATCCATCAGGTTTTCAATCTCCACCCGGGCCTGGGAACCGATCTTCTTTAACATGCTTCCGCCCTTGCCGATGATGATTCCCTTGTGGGAATCCCGCTCGCAGACGATGGTGGCCTCGATGTCCATCAGCCCGTTCTTCCGCTCCGTCATCTTCTCGATCGTCACGGCGATCCCGTGAGGGATCTCATCGTCCAAAAGGCGCAGCGCCTTCTCCCTGATCAGCTCCGCCGCGATCTGGCGCATGGGCTGGTCGGTGACCGTGTCCTCGTCGTAGAACTGGGGACCGGCAGGCAGGTATTTATACAACAGCTCCAGCAGAAGGTCCATGCTCTTATCCTTCAGCGCGGAGATCGGAACGATCTCCGCAAACTGGCAGATATCCTTGTAGGCGGCGATGAACGTCAGAATCTCCTCGTTGTTCTTCACCGTATCGATCTTGTTGATAATCAGGATCACCGGCGTCTTGACGTTCTTTAACTGCTCCGCAATGTGGCGCTCTCCCGCTCCGATAAAGGTGGTGGGCTCCACCAGCCACAGGATCACGTCCACTTCCTTTAATGTGTGCTCCGCCACATTGACCATATATTCCCCAAGCTTATTCTTGGCCTTGTGGATGCCCGGAGTATCCAGAAAGATGATCTGTCCCCGCTCATCCGTGTAGACCGTCTGAATCCTGTTTCTCGTGGTCTGGGGCTTGTCGGAGGTGATGGCGATCTTCTGGCCGATCAGCCGGTTCATCAGCGTGGATTTGCCCACATTGGGCCTTCCGATCAGCGTCACAAATCCTGATTTATAGCTTTCATTCATATCGATATTCTCCTTAGTTAAACAGGTTTCTGGTCTCTCCAAAAAGCTCCCTGTTGGCTTCTATTTTATCGTTGTTTCCGATGACGCAGAAGCTCTTCGTATCCAGAACCGCCTTCACAATCCCTGCAAGCGTTCTGATGTCCTCCTGGGTCGCGTTCAGAATCTCATCCCGCTCCTTTTGCATCATATCCTTCGTCACACCGGAGAGATAGGCCGACAAGCCTCTGCTGCCCTTCACGGACGGCGTCAGCGGCGTATCCAGCTCACTGATGGTTCCGATCACATATTTGGTCATATCCCGCTCATCCACCTGGAAATTCTCCAGATACTCTGTCACGCCCTCATAGATCCGGTCTGTCTCCGCCAGATTCGGATCGCGGTAGGACACAAAATATCCCTCGCCGGAACGGCCGAATGCGCTCATACAGCCGTAAGCTCCGCCCTTGACGCGGATATTGATCCAAAGGTAGTCATAGCTCATGATCACCTTGAGTATTTTCAGCGCACCAGTGTAGGCAAGCCCCGATCCGGCAAAGCTGCCGCACCGTGCCACATAGTTGACCTGGGATGAGGTCTTTAATCCCTCGTTCCGGTTTCCCGCCGGGAACGCAAAGGGATAGACGGTTCCCGCCTCCTGGCTTAACTCCTTCTTTAACAGCGCCATAGCCGCCGGAAGCTTATCAAGCCCTTCCCGGTCAGCCGTATAGCTCACCATCATATTGTCGGCGGTAAAGAGCTTCGTCATCACCTGTTTTAATCTGGCGATCAGCTCCTTCTTGTTGGTCTCATAGCTCTTTGCCGTCTGTTCCAGGAACTGGTAATATCCCACGCCTCCGGTCATATCGTTAAAGTAGGCCGTCGGTGAGAAATAGGACGTTGCCCTGGCCACAGCCGCCGCGTGGGAAGCTCCCTCCAGCCTCATTCTGGCCCGGGATCTGGTCTCGGCGATGATCTCTCCCAGACGCTTTTCATCGTCCAGCTTTGACCGGGTCAGGATCTCACTGAGGATCGAGAAACCAAAGTCCAGCTTGTCGTAGAGGACTCTGGCACTGGCAATAAACACTCCCTTAAACTGGTCCGCATGTTCCAGGTTCGGGTAGGAGGTCACGGAAAATCCCAGGCCGCCGCTGTTTAAATGGATCTCACTGGTCAAGTCGCTGTAGCTGTAATTCTCCGTATCCACATAGCCCAGAACTGATTTCAGCAGACCCACGTAGGGCAGATCCTCCACCGGCACCCGCCTGGTGTCAAACAGCACCTTCAAGTATCCGATGCCGGAGGTAAACATCTCATGCTCGATCACGGTCGTGCCGTCCACCTCCGTCTCGCGGAAGATCAGCGCTTCCGCCTCTTTTCCAATATCCTCCCTCGTAAGCAGCGGGATCTTCTCCAGCTCTTCCTTAGAGGATGGGGTATCCTGATATTCCTTTAACCCGCGGGTGCGGGCCACCAGTTCTTCCCGCTCCGCCTCCGATAAGGCTTCCCTGTATGCGGCCAGCTTCTCCGCCAGAGCCGCCTCCTTCTTCGTCGTCAAGTTCTTCTCCGGGCTGACGGTCAACATGGCCTCGCTGGGGTTATCCAGCAGGTACTTGCGTATCAGCTCCTCAAAATATCCTTCTTCCACGCCCTTCTTTAAGAAATCAAAGGTTTTCTGATATTGCAGATGCATCATGGGATCGCCGTCATAGAGCCAGCTGTCCAGACATTGAAGCCCATACATCAGTCCCTTGGGGGCGGAGCCGTAATCGGCCTCCCGGTAACGGAATTCATAGTAGTTGATTCCGGCTAAAAGACTTCTTTTCTTGATGCCCTGGTCCGCCAGTTTGCGAAGGGTTCCCTTGACAACCGCCAGGAACTCCCCTCTCCTGTCACCGTTGGCATTCTTGGCAATTACCGAGAAATAGGGCTGAAGGATGCCGCTGTCATAGCCTCCCAGGATATCCTGGCCGATTCCCGCATCCACCAGGGCCTGCTTTAAGGGCGCTCCCGGCGCGTCGATCAGCGTGTATTCCAGAATCTGAAAAGCCAGATAAAGCTCCGGGTCCAGATCCGTGCCCACAACGGTACTGACGGCCAGATAGGTGCCGTCCTCCTCCTCTTCCTCATCTGTGATGGAGTAAAAGATCTCCTTTTCCACAGGCTTCACGAAGGGCTTCTGCTCGGTGATCCTGGAGTCGATCTCCTTTTTCTCGTATTTGCTTAGGTATTCTAAGTCCATCCACTCCAGCTTCTCCGCCATATCCATATCTCCATACAGATAGATATAGCTGTTGGACGGATGGTAATAGGTTCTGTGGAAATCCAGAAACTGCTCATAGGTGAGATCCGGAATCCGCTCCGGATCCCCGCCCGACTCGTGGCCGTAGCAGGTGTCCGGGAACAGAAGCTTTCTGGTCTCCCGATCCAGCACATCCTCCGGGGAAGAGAAGGCTCCCTTCATCTCATTGTAGACGACCCCGTTGTAGGTCAGCTCACCGTCGGCAGAATCCAGCTCATAATGCCATCCCTCCTGCATAAAGATCTTTTCCTCATGATAGATATTGGGATGGAAAACCGCGTCCAAATAGACGTCCATCAGGTTCTGGAAGTCCTTCTCGTTGCAGCTGGCTATGGGATATACGGTTTTATCCGGATATGTCATGGCGTTCAAAAAGGTGTTTAACGATCCCTTCACCAGCTCCACGAAGGGGTCCTTCACCGGAAACTTCTCCGATCCGCACAGAACGCTGTGCTCCAGGATATGAGGCACTCCTGTACTGTCGGAGGGCGGGGTGCGGAATCCGATGGAAAATACCTTGTTGTCATCGTCATTGGAGATCAAAAATACTCTGGCGCCCGTCTTTTTGTGCTCCAGGATGATTCCCTCGGAATTGATCTCCTCCAGTTTTCTTCGCTCCAGTACCTGATATGCGGTTAACTCTTCTAAGCTCTTCATATACGACTCTTGACCTTTCTCTCGATTTCTGATAGTTACATGTTGCCCATTAATTTGTCTTTTAATATGGCGGCACATTCTCTCACACAAAAATGTACGAATAAAACAGGGTCCGTATCACATCCGATTCCATAGATATCCGGTATTCCCCATTTTTTGGCAATCTGCCTGGCCCGGAACACGTGGAAATCGCTGGTCAGAACCCCGATCTTCCACTCTTTTTCCGGAACCACAGCCGCCTCCGGCATCCCGTTTATCCCCATCCTGCCGTCCGGCTGGGCCGGTCTCTTTCTGGTTTTTATATCCTCCTCGATGCGGACGCGGCTGTAAGCGATATTCTCCACCGTGCTGGTGGATATGGTCTCCAGAATCATCTGATCCTCCCGCACGCCGTTGAAGGTGAGATAGTCAAACATGGCCTGGGCCTCGGTGGTCATCTCATCCTTATCCTGTCCGCCCGAGAGCACCAGGATCGCATTCGGGTTTTGCTCACTGTACTCGATAGCCTTGTCCAGCCGTTTCTTCAAAGAGCTGCTGACCTTGTCCCCGTTTAATCTGGCTCCCAGCACAATCAAGTAATCCAGGTCCGGATTTTCGCTGCCGGCGGCATTGCCGAAGATCAGAAGCATCACCACGCCGAATACCACACAGACCGTCACCACCGCCACGGGTATCCAGAACGGAATCCGCTTGACGTTTCTGATGTAGAATTCATTGCCTCCGGCCAGCAGAAACAGAACACCCGCCATAAACAGCCAGATGAAGGAAAAGGATGTTGCAAATCCTGAATAAATAACTATCACAGCATAGTACAGTATGCAAAGAACCGCCAGACCGGCCAGTAATAATGTCATCTCATCTCACTCCTGCGTAAAATATCATAAGACTCCAGGCTCACGCCCAAATCCACGTCGATTATCTCCCTTGCATGGGGCGCGCTCTCACGCCAGTTCCCTTCCCCGTCATAGATCGCCTTCACCGTGACGAAAAGATTCGTCCCATCCGGCTTCATCACCTCGATCTCCTCGCCGACGGAGAATTTATTCTTCTGCTCGATCCTTCCGTGTCCCTGTCCGTTCACAGACTCCACGGTGCCGAGATAGGTGTAATTTTTTACATAGGTGCTGTTGTCATAGATCTGTGTCTCCGAATCCGGCTTCCCAAAATAAAAACCGGTGGTGTACTCCCGGTACGTGCATTTGCCGATCTCGGCCTTGTACCAGTCCATATGCTCCCGGTAAAGGGCCGGGTCCTTGAAGCAGTCGTCGATGGCCTTCCGGTAGGTCCTGGCCATAGTCGCCGCGTACAGCGCGGTCTTCATCCGGCCCTCGATCTTAAAGCTGTCGATTCCGGCGTCGATCATCTCCGGGATATATTCGATCATGCACAAGTCCTTGGAGTTAAAGATAAATGTACCGCGGTCGTTCTCATAGACCGGCATATACTCTCCCGGTCTGGTCTCCTCCATAATCGAATATTTCCACCGGCAGGGATGGGTACAGGCGCCCTGGTTGGCGTCCCTTCCGGTAAAATAATTGCTCAGAAGGCAGCGGCCGGAATAGGAGATGCACATGGCCCCGTGGATAAAGCTCTCGGTCTCCATGTCCTCCGGTATATGGGCCCTGATCTCCTTAATCTCCGCCAGAGACAGCTCTCTGGCCGACACCACGCGTTTGGCTCCCAGCTCATGCCAGAACTGGTAGGTGCCGTAATTGGTGTTGTTGGCCTGGGTGCTGATATGGAGCTCCATATCCGGCAACACGCGTTTCGCCGCAAGAAACACTCCCGGGTCCGAGATGATCAGCGCATCCGGCCCGATGGTTTTTAATTCTTCAAAATACGCCTCCACCCCAGGCAGATCGCTGTTGTGAGCCAGGATATTGGCCGTGATATAGACCTTGACACCCCGCTCGTGGGCAAAAGCGATCCCCTCTGAGATCTCCTCGTTGGTAAAATTCTTGGCCTTGGCACGGAGACCGAAGGCTTCCCCGCCCAGATAGACCGCGTCCGCGCCGTAGACCACCGCTGTTTTCAGCACGTCTAAGCTGCCGGCCGGAATCAATAACTCTGGTTTTCTCATATGATACCTCTTTCTAATACAAAACGGGGGAGTCTGAAGCGCATCCGGCTTCAAGCTCCTCCGTCCTTTACGCGTACGCTTACCGTCACCCCATCTCCAATTGGAAGGATGGAGGTTTCCAACTCCGCCATATGCTTTAATCGATACAGATATTCTCTCATCCGGCTGTGGATGGTGCGGTTACGCCGCTCCACCGCATACCGGGATTCTATGATGTCTCCGTCCTGGAGGACATTGTCTGAGATCAGCATACCGCCCACGGGGAGCAGTCTCATGGTCTCGGGAAGCCAGTGGATATACTGTCCCTTGGCCGCGTCCATAAAGATCAGTTCATAGGGGCCGTCAAGGCTCTTTAGTATCTCCTCCGCGTCGCCCTCCAGAAGCGTGATTCGTTCTTCCTCACCGGCCAGCTTAAAATTCTTCCTGGCCTCAGGAATCCGTTTTTCGTATTTTTCAATGGTTGTAATCCGGCAATCCGTTCCCATCACCCGGCTCATCAAAAGAGCCGAATAGCCTACGGCCGTGCCCACCTCCAGAATCCTGGACGGTCTCACCGCCGCGGTCAGCGTCTTTAAAAGGGCGCCGGTCTCCTGCCTGATGATGGGAATCCCCTTAGTCCTCGCCTCGGCGGCGATGGTGTCGAGAATATCCCCGTCCCCCGGCTCTAAAGAGCAGATATAATCCGTAATTCTGGGATTGACAATCATGATTTCTCGTCCTCGTCGTCCGGGTTCTCATTGAGCGCCTGCAAAATCTCCTTGGAATTCATGGAGGTGTTCAGCGTGTAGGTGCCCGGATGGATCTGATAATCGTAAAATTTATCCTGGATGATAAACACGGTTTCGTTGGGGATCAGTCCCAGTTTTCTCAGCTGGGCGGATACCGCGGCGGCCGAATCGCTGTCGATCGTCACGACCTTGTCCACTCCCGGCGCGGCGGCCATGGGACTGGGATTAAACACCTCATAGCCAAAAGCATAGCCCTTGGTCACTCCCTCCACCAGCAAAAGCGCCACCACCGCGTAGAGGATCAGCTTCGCGGAGATGCTGATGATCATACCGGTGATCTTGTTGATCTCTTTCGTCCTAGAACTCATAAGCAGTCATTCCTTCACATTGCGAAAGCCGTACTACACTTCCATAATAATCGGCAGAATCATAGGGTTTCTCTTCATCCGCTTCCACAGGAAATCGCTGAGGCTGTCGCGGATAATGTTCTTGATCTTCCCCCAGTCATTGACATGACGGTGCAGACAGTCGTCCACCGCGTCGTTGACAATCTGTTTTGCTTCCTCCAAAAGGTCCTCGGACTCCCGCACATAGACGAAGCCGCGGGATACGATATCCGGTCCTGCCAGCAGCTGGTTGCTGAATTTCTCCAGCGTCAGCACCACCACGATGATACCGTTCTGGGCCAGATTCTGGCGGTCCCGCAGGACGATGTTTCCTACGTCGCCGACACCCAGTCCGTCCACCAGGATTCCGCCGGCCTGCACGTGGTCCACCACGGTACAGGAATCCGCTTTTAATTCCACCACGTCGCCGGAGGACATAAGAAGCACATTCTCCTTGGGCACTCCCATGCCGATAGCCAGCTCCTTCTGGGCCGTCAGATGGCGGTACTCGCCATGGACCGGAAGAGCAAATTTCGGTCTCACCAGAGAGTACACCAGCTTGATCTCCTCCTGGCACGCATGACCGGACACGTGAGCGTCCTGGAAGATCACTTCCGCGCCCTTCATGGTCAGCTCATTGATGACCTTGGAAACGGCCTTTTCGTTACCCGGAATGGGGTTGGAGCTGAATATAATCACGTCGTTGGGTTTGATCGTAACCTTTCGATGCAGAGAGGACGCCATTCTGGAAAGCGCCGCCATGGACTCGCCCTGGCTTCCGGTGGTGATTAAGACGGTCTGCTCGTCCGGATAGCTTTTCAGATTCTCGATATCGATCAACGTTCCGTCGGGAATGTTGATATATCCCAGCTCGCTGGCCGTACCGATGACATTGACCATGCTCCGTCCCTCGACGACGGCTTTTCTGCCGTACTTATACGCGGAGTTGATGATCTGCTGAACGCGGTCCACGTTGGAGGCGAAGGTCGCCACGATGATACGCTTGTCCTTGTGGTCCGCAAAGATTCCGTCAAAGGTCTTGCCGACGGTTCTCTCCGACGGGGTAAAGCCCGGGCGGATGGCGTTGGTACTGTCACACATCAGAGCCAGCACACCCTTTTTGCCCAGCTCCGCCAGTCTCTGAAGATCCATGGTGTCGCCGAATACCGGTGTGTAGTCGATCTTAAAGTCGCCGGTGTGAAGCACGATTCCGGCCGGTGTGTAGATAGCAAGAGCCGATGCATCCGCGATGCTGTGATTGATCTTGATAAACTCGATACGGAAGCTCCCCAGATTGATGGACTGTCCGTGTTTGATCACCTTTCTCTTGGTGTTCTTTAATAAGTTGTGTTCTTTTAATTTATTGTCAATCAGGCCAATGGTAAGCTTGGTGCCGTAGACCGGAACGTTTAATTCCTTTAAGATATACGGCAGGGCGCCGATATGGTCCTCATGGCCATGGGTGATCACGAAG
>Ga0192243_10365_pt1 | contig 17541 bp, 18 predicted proteins | sample Koala_Koa27_K3_FD_131233 | JGI IMG/M metagenome (GOLD analysis project Ga0192243, IMG submission 131233) | Enriched cells from koala feces incubated with labeled cellulose particles, San Francisco Zoo, California, United States - Koala_Koa2-7_K3 ... | reverse complement strand
TAGCATAATGCTGTCCGAAAGCATCATTGAAAAACAAAATTTTGTTATAAACACTGTATGCAACCATACTGTCAGGCCAATGTAGCATCGGAATTGCAGCAAAAGTTATAGTCCGCTTCCCTAAGTTCAGGGTATCACCGTCTTTTACTACCATAAAATTAAAAATATCTCCATAATGCTGAACAGCTTCTGTTTTTCCCTGAACAGTAATTATGAATTTGGCATTCGGACAAACTTTGGCTAACGCTGGCATAGCTCATGAATGATCTTGCTCAACATGATTAATTACTATGTAGTCAATTTTATCCAAATTTATAACTTTGCGAATATTGTTTAGAAATTCTTATGTAAATGGCGCCTTAACCGTATCTATCAGACAGACCTTTTCATCTATAATCAAATAGGAATTGTATGTGGCTCCCCTCTCAGTTTTATGGCCATGGAAATCGCGAACTGCCCAATCCTGAATGCTTACATCATAAATATTTTCTTTAATTTGCTGCGGCAACATAAAATCACTCCTTATACTTAACGTCCATTTTATTTTTATCATAGTACATTTAACCTTTTCTGTATATAAAAATATACCGAAAATTGCAAGTACAAGTTGAACACATCCGTGTAAGAGTTTAATAGAGTCCAGCTTAGCTGGGCTTGATTACCTAACAGCAGAGCCATTTGGCAGGGTCAAAGAGTTCTTCCGGTGTACGGTAGCCCAGTTCCTTACGAAGCAGTCCATAGATCAAGTCAGCAGCGTGTTCCACGTCCTCATCGGATAAATTATCCATTGATTGACCTTTCGGTGCGTATCGCCGATACAGACCATTGCTGCGCTCATTCTGAGGCCGTTCCAAGGAGGAATAGGGATGTGCGTAATACACTTTCGTTCACCATTTAGAGAGTGAGGCAAAGGTGGCAAACTCAGAGCCGTTATCTACGGTGATTGTCTTAAAGACCTGTGCGAACTTATCTCCGTATTCCTCACGAAGCCCCTACATTGCCGTTTCCACTGCTTTTGCTGTCTTTCCAGCTATCTTGATGGCAATGTGGTTCTCAGTCATTTTCTCAGTCAGCGTTAGCGTTGCTGCTCCACCGCCGTCACGAGTACCGACCACCGTATAGCCCTCCCAATGCCCGAACTCTATGCGTTTTTCGGCGATTTCATCACGGCTGTCGATATTTTCACCGTATTTGCGTTTGTGTTCCCGTGACCGTTTCTCTGTTCTTTGCTTACGCTTCAGTGCTTCCGTGAGGTCTGTCGGCGTAATAGAGATAAGCCCGGCCCAAACAGCGTTATACATCGTGTGGGTGCAGATCATCTCTTTCCTGGGAAACAGCTTATGTAGCTTTGCATATCCGACACAGGCATCAATCGACCAGTCTTTTGTCCGTATCATTTCGATACACCAATTGACGAATGTAGTACACATAGTTACTCAATGCTTGCGACGAGAACGTATGCGGTTGGCTTGATAAACTTCGCTGCCATGTTTTGCGGAGTACCCAGGTATCCGTCCACGATTGCTCTTTCTGGGTAGCGTTCCTCGCCTCAGCTCATTTAAAACGGTGGATGGAGAACAGCCTATGTGTCCTACTATCTTCCGAAGGCTCATTCTCTCTCTGTTAAGGGCTTGGATTGTGCCTCGGTCGATGTCCGTCAGATGTTTTCCCTTCTTGCGCTTCTCCGCATCTGTGATAGAATGCGGGTAGTCCATAGTGATTGTCCTCCTCTATAGGGTTTTGTGTGTGAACTCTATTCTACCACGGATTCAATCGCTATGGATTTTTTAACTGTTCAACTTCATTTTACAATCGGCCCTGGCGTTATATATCCCGTTCCAAGACCAATACCGCCGATAACGCCATAGAATAAATACATTAAAAGCAAACTATTCTGTAAAATGGCAAATGCAGTACCAAACATTCCAATACAGAAAAATGTCATAGGCACAAAACCACTTTTATGCGGTCCGTATTTTTCAACATAACTGCCAAAAAACCAGCAGATGTGCACAAGAATAAAATTGCAATAGAAAATGCCCAAGTAGTATCGCTAAGTGAAAATCTCATTTCCAGCATTATTGGATGCGTAAGTACATTCCAGGCATATACGCTGCCTATGCAAATGTGAATGCCAATTGCCGCTAAAGCTATGACCCATTTGTTTTTCATAAATAAAACCTCCAGAAGAAATTTCTCATCTCCGAGAGTAGGTTAACGCCCGGGCATAGACAAGTGCCCAGGCGGTCGGCATTTTACTAAGCAATACAGTCCACGTGGTTAATTCCACTTATCCGCCAGACCTGTATTACTATTTTTAATTGTATTTTTATTATACCAATTATTTCCTTCTTATCAAGGGTGAAATACAATATTTTGTATATTTATATTTTATATTATATTATATATTGTTTTTATGCCACACTCTAATCTTTTTCTGAATCGCTACATAAAAATATGTCCGCTTTAATTAAAAAGCGGACATATTTTTACTTTAATTTTTTAAATTTCTTATCACGATTTTAAATTTATTTCAGATTTCTTTTCCATCTTACAATGACAACATTCTTCGCTGTTGCCACAACCATCTTGTTTTGCAGTCCTTAAGACATATTTTAAAGCAAAAAAGATAGCCCCTACTATAACTAATCCTACGATCCACGTTGCCACCGAGTCGCCTCTTTTCACAAACTTATCTTATATCATTTCACATCAATACTAAGCACAAAACCTTCAGAATCTCTTTTAGGTGCTGGGCGAACAAGCAGATAAATAAAAATTGCAAGAACAATAACTGCAATACCTGTAAGTATAGTAAAAGCTTCACCACCTATCAAAACTCTTCCAAATTGATAAACCATAAAAGTAAATACATAAGCAAAAACATTTTGATAAATAATAGTTGCCCAGGTCCATTTAATACTATTCATTTCTTTACTCATAGTGGAAATTGATGCAAGGCATGGAGAATCAAGAAGATTAAATACAAGGAATGCAAATGCGGCTGCAATATTAGGGAAAATACTCATTACGGCTGCCCAAAGATCAGCGTCTTCCTCGCCTATCTCTGCAAGTCCAGTGAGTATTGCCATTGTGCTGACAATAGCTTCTTTTGCTACAAAACCGGAAAATGCAGATGCTACTGCTTGCCAGCTATCAAAGCCAATCGGCATAAACAATGGTGCAATGGCGCTGCCAATAACAGCCATGAAACTATTTTCAGTTTCCACCATAGCTAAGGCGCCATCTTCAATGCCACAAGTGGAAAGGAACCACATTGCAACACAACAAAGGAAGAGGATCGTCCCTGCTTTTTTCAGAAATCCCCAAACACGTTCCCAAGTATGAATTAGAATTGTTTTAAGGGAAGGAATATGATATGCAGGCAGTTCCATTACAAAGGGAGCAGGATCTCCTGCAAAAAGGCTTGTTTTCTTTAAGATTATGCAAGAACAAATAACAGCAATAATACCTACAAAATACATAGCTGGAGCCATCCACCATGACCCGCCCATAATAGCTCCGGAAATCAAAGCAACGAGTGGCAATTTAGCGCCACAAGGAATAAAAGTAGTCGTCATAATAGTAAGGCGACGGTCTTTCTCATTTTCGATAGTCCGCGAAGCCATAATACCTGGAACACCGCACCCAGATGAAATCAGTAGCGGTATAAAACTTTTACCAGAAAGACCAAATTTATGGAAAATACGATCCATGATAAAAGCAACACGCGCCATATAGCCACAATCTTCAAGGAAGCTTAGGAAAAGAAAAAGTATTGCCATTTGAGGTGCAAACCCAATAGGTGCTGCCAATCCGCCAATGATGCCATCAACCACAAGAGAAACCATCCATTCCTCGGTACCTTCCTCCGTTAGAAAGTCTTCCACCACAGGCTGAATCCATTCTCCAAACAGTGTATCATTAGTAAAATCAGTTACTATAGTACCAAGGGAAGTTACGGAAACATAATATACCAGAAACATTACAATTGCAAAAATAAGTAGTGCCAGATAGCGATTAGTTACTATACGATCAATTTTATCAGAAGAAGACATCCCTTCTGTTCCCTTAACTACGGATGTATCCATCAATCTTGCAATATAGTTATATCGTTCATTTGTAATAACACTTTCACCGTCATCTCCTAAAACATCTTCGCAGGCAATGATTGCAGCTTCTAATTTTTCCCGTTCTGCATCGGTAACCGCCAATGCTTTATAAATTTCTCTATCGCGCTCAAATAATTTTATCAAAAGCCAACGCTCACTTGCTCCAGTAACCCTGGACCCCATAACATCAGCAATAATTTTAAATGCTTCCTCTACTTCTGAAGCAAATTTAAGCATTCTCGAAGAATTTACATGAGATTGCACCGACGCAGCAGCTTTTTCCACAACATCTCTAACGCCTTCTCCCTGTAGTGCAGAAGTCTCTACAATGTCACAGCCCAAAGTTTCCGCTAATTTTTCAATATCTATTTTATCGCCATTTTTCCGTACAACGTCAATCATATTCAGCGCAATAATTACAGGTATGCCTATTTCCAATAATTGCGTAGTCAAATATAGATTACGCTCAATATTAGATCCGTCAATAAGGTTTAGAATCACATCCACATCGTTCTCTAGTAAATATTTACGAGAAATTACTTCTTCCAATGTATAAGGAGATAGGGAATAAATTCCTGGAAGGTCTGTAATGATAACATCCTTACGCTCTTTAAGCCATCCTTCCTTTTTTTCTACTGTAACCCCTGGCCAGTTACCTACATATTGGTTAGCACCGGTAAGTTCATTAAACATTGTAGTTTTGCCACAATTAGGATTACCTACTAACGCAATTCTTATTTCGCTCATCATAACCTCCACAATATACAATATACTTCCGCATATCAGTCAATTAAAATACTTTCGGCTTCTGTTTTTCGTAAAGTAAGTTCATACCCGCGTACAGTAACTTCAATAGGGTCGCCCAGTGGAGCTACTTTACGTACAAATACGGAAATTCCCTTAGTAATTCCCATATCCATAATTCTACGCTTTAAGGCACCTCCTCCTGATAATTTAGCTACTGTGATAGTCTCTCCTATCTTTGCATCTTTTAATGTTCTCATACACCCTCCAGATTTAAATAAATATTTTAGCAGCCATGGACCTATTTAAAGCAACTCTCGCATCTTTTACATTAACTATAAGGTTGCCATCATATTCTGATATAACTGTAATCGCAGCCCCTTCCACAAATCCCATTCCTTCCAGAAATCTCCTGGTTTCATTTTTTTCATGTACTGCAGTAATAGTATTCTCTTCCCCAGGTTTAGCCATCAATAACGGTACCATAGTTTCCTCCACGAGAGTTAGCCTTCGCTAACTATTTGGCACTTTAACAATCGGTTTCACTAACTACTAAAAGAAATTTACCATACCTTATTCCATTTGTCAACATTCCATTTGTCAACATATTGATGTGGGTTCTAATTATTTCTCATATCTCTATATTCCTATATTATTTATCAACATTATTACACGGAATTTAGCTATGCTGTGAAGTCATTTCTCATGAAACAAGGCACGCTACCAGTTCAGTTGATAAAATGCCGTTTTGAAAATTCCTGTTGCTTTGTATTATTTCCCAGTGTCAGACCTTCTTATACAAAATACTTACAGAATGCAGTACGCATAACAATGATACTCCTGTATCCGCAAAAACTGCAGCCCCCATGGAAGCATAGCCAAACAGTCCGGCAACCATAATAATAACTTTTACTATCAGAGCAAAAGCAACATTTTGCCAAGCAATAGCTGATGTAGCCTTAGCTATTTTAATGGCCCGAGGTATAGCTTTCATTTCAGATGTCATAAAAACAACGTCTGCTGCTCCAATAGCCGCATCCGCACCGCTCCCCATAGCCGCTCCAACATCTGCCCCTGCTAAAACAGGTGCATCATTTATGCCGTCACCTACAAACATTACTGCTCCGTATTTATTACGCACTTGGTTAAGCTCATTCAGCTTATCTTGCGGCAACAGTTTAGCACGTACTTCATCTATACCAGCAGCTTCAGCTACTGCATTAGCCTCTTTTTGGCCATCGCCAGTCAACATAACTGTAACAAGTCCTTGCTTCCTAAGAGCTTCAACTGATGCCTTAGCATCATCTTTTATGGTATCATTTATGAGCAATTGGCCCAAATATTCACTGTTTTTAGCTACTAATACCTCACTCCCATATATTACTTCAGTATAGCCAGTATAGTCAATACCAAAATGATCTAAAAGCTTCGCATTGCCGCACAGCACTCTGTCCTTCCCGTAATAAGTTATCAACCCTTCACCGGCAATTTCTTCAAATTTCTCAGGACGGTTTAGTATCAAATTACGTTCTGTAGCAACATTAACAATACTTACGGCAATAGGATGTGTAGAAACCTGTTCAGCTCCTGCGCATACGCTCAATATTTCTTCTTCTGTATGACTATTAGCTTTAATAACTTCCTGTAAAACAAAGTTGCCTTTAGTTACAGTTCCTGTTTTATCCATACTAACCGCTACCACATTTTTCAGAGCTTCCATAGCAGCTCCGCCCTTAAATAGTATACCAAATTTTGATCCTGCCCCTATTCCAGAGAAAAACGCAATGGGTACGCTTAGAACGAGTGCACATGGACAGCTGATTATCAAAAATGTCAATGCGGTATAAATCCAGTATTCCCATTCGCCAGTTATAAGCGAAGGAATCACTGCAGTAGCAATTGCGGCAAAAACTACAAAAGGCGTATAAATTCTGGCAAAACGTGTGATAAAACGATCAATCTGCGGTTTGCTGGCCGCTGCATTTTCTACATAATCCAAAATCTTGGTAGCCATAGACTCTTCTAAAATCTTTTCCACACGAATCTTCAACATCCCAGAAGTATTTACACAACCAGAAACCACCTCATCGCCAAAACCTTTTTTTACCGGAACAGGCTCTCCAGTAACGGGCGATGTATCCAGCAAACTTTCACCGTCAATAACAACACCATCCAAAGGAATCCTGTCCCCTACGCGAATCAGCAAAATATCACCTATATTGGCATCTGCTGCAGGAATAACATTTACCTCCTCTCCTATCAGAAGATTTACCACCTCAGAGCGCATATCCACTGCGTCCATAATCTGTCCATGGTTTTTTTTCACAGCCCTAGCTTCAAAAAATTCGCCTAAACGGTAAAAGAACATTACACAAATCGCTTCTTCCCATGCTTTAATGGCAAAAGCGCCAAGAGTAGCAACCGTCATAAGAAAATTTTCATCAAAAACATTACCTTTTGCTATATTTTTCAAGACAGTAAATACAATACGTCCTCCTAAAAGCACATAAGCTATTATTAATGCATATATATGGTATTCTTCGGGAATTACCTCAAGCCATTCTGCAGCAATAAAGACAGCTCCACCAATGACTATTTCGATTAAGGATCTCTGCTCGTTAGAAAAAGAGAGTATGCCGCCACTTTTTGCACGACTTTCTATTGATGGATCAAATACTGCTCCATCAATATCCTTTAAAACAACCCCGTCTTCTACTTTATCAACAACGGCCTGCATTTTTTCGAGCAGTCCATCATGATTAATAGCTGAAACCTTTAGTTTTTTCGTTGTATATGTCAGCACTGCTTCTTTAATTTCTGGCATTTTGTTTAACGCATCTTCAATTTTAGCACCGCAATTTGCACAATCCAGATTTTCTACCATATACACTCTGGATCCCTCTTGGCTGCCAATAGCACCAGCGCCTCGCGGAATGATTTCGACATCGGATTCAATAGATGTGCAAATCTGCCGAATCATAGGAAGCAATTCCTCGTGGTCTTTAGCTGAAAGACGCAATTGTCTCGTAACGAAACTGATATTAGCATATGTAACTCCTGGCAATTCCTTTATCTTACGCTCCATTTTTGCAGCGCAGTTAGCACAGCCAAGATTTTTCAACAAATAAACACGCTTAACGTTTTCGGCGTCAGGCATACGGCATGTGCAATTAGCCAAACTCTCGCTACAGATATCACAATAGTCCTCATGTGGATAACAGATTTCACACTGACAATCATCTGGATGTCCATCAACATAGTGCCTATGTCCACGATGTTCCTCTCCACGATCACATCCGTTTTCATGACCATGGTGGTCGCCATAGTTATCCTTTTCTTCTCCTGGTTTATATCCTGCACCATGAGTATGGCTGTGAATATGTCCTTCTTCATGACTATGATCATGTCCGCAACGGATACATGTGCAGCCTTCAGGATGATTCTCGTAATTCCATTGGATATTTCCGTCAAATTGTCCCAAGGATTGTTCGTCTTCAGAATTGCTCATTACATCCTCCAGATCACGTCTTTTTTCATCCATTTTAAACGCATACCGCCTTTCTAATTGTCCATACAGTCAATAATTCATATAAACTGAAAAACAAAAACGCAGCTGAAACTTTTAATAATAATATTATAACATATGAGCGTATATTCATCTATATTTAATTGAAAACTTTTTGTGAATTTTTGATATTGCCCGTTGAAAAAGTGCTGCTTCTTACAGCAGCACTTTTTTAGTCATTTAACAATATGACAAGCCACCCAGTGTCGGGGTTCGACTTCTTTCAACTGGGGCTTCTCCTTTTTACATATATCCTGACAATATTCGCAGCGGTTCTGGAAAGGACACCCTATCGACAGATTAACAGGGCTTAGAATTTCTCCTTCCAGCGGCTGAATTTTATCGCCTGGTTCAAAGTCCACCTTAAATACTGCTTTCATTAAGGCTTCTGTATATGGATGCTTGTAGTCTTCAGAAATACGGCATTTTCCCATCCATTCAAGAATATTGCCGAGATACATTATGACAATTTGATGGCACATTAAATCAACAAGGCCAAGATCATGACATATAAACAGATAAGTGATGCCTTTTTCTTTCTGCAATTTAACGAGAAGCTTGCATACTTTTTCCTGCACAGACACATCAAGAGCGGATGTTGCTTCGTCACAGACAATAATCTGCGGTTCAAGAGAAATGGCTCTGGCAATACCAATCCTTTGACGCTGTCCTCCACTCATGCTGTGCGGATAACGATCTTTGAATTCTGGAGGCAACTCAACCATCTGGAGAAGTTCTGCAGCTTTTTCATCAATTTCGCTATCCTTTATGAGCCCGTAATTTTTCAGTGGCTCGCAGACGATATCCTTGACCAGCATTTTAGGATTAAATGCTGCCGTAGGATCTTGGAAAATCATTTGAATATGGCGTCTGTTCTGACGTTTCTCCTCACCTGTAGCTTTTAATATGTCCTTGCCCTCAAAAATAGCTTCGCCTGTCGTAGGAGGGTAAATTTGCAATATAGTACGCGCAAGTGTACTCTTGCCGCAACCGCTTTCGCCTATAATGCCAAGTGTCTGCCCTTTATAGGCACAGAGATTGATATTATCGCAAGCAGTTAAAAACTTGCCTCCATCGAGGGCAAATTTTTTAGTCATATTTTTAATTTCGAGGACTATCGGTGCTCTACCATTAGAAGATACATTCTGTTCTCTGACATTATTCATAATCTATACCTCCTATATATAGCGCTCAGCGCCTATTACTGGCACTGCCCTTAAAAGCTGTTTGGTATGGTCATCTTTTGGATTGCCAATAACGTCTTCTCGTTTTCCACCTTCAACAACTCTACCGCCCTTCATAACCATAATCTTATTAGACATATAGGAAGCTACTCCAAGATTATGGGTTACTATAATAACAGCAACATTGTATTGATCGCGAACATCAACTATCTGGCGAACTATCTGCACCTGTATTGTAACATCAAGTGCACTTGTAGGTTCATCTGCCATAATAATTTTAGGACTGAACACAATAGCCATAGCAATACCTACACGCTGACGCATACCGCCTGATAATTCAAACGGATAACTGTTCATAACAGTATCCGGATTTGGAAGGCGCACATTAGTAAGCATATCAGTAGCCATCTTATAGGCTTCGTCTTCAGATTTTTCAGGTGCATGTGCTCTGATATAATCAATAAACTGGTCTCCTATCCGACGGATAGGATTAATCATGCTCCCGCTGTCTTGAAAAATTATAGATATCTGTTTGCCACTAATATCACGCCATTGATCACGAGTATTCTGCAATACATCTTTGCCATCAAAAATTACCGTTCCGCCGCTGACACGCCCCGCACCCGGCAAACAACCCATAATAGCACGAATAACCGTAGTCTTGCCGCTGCCACTTTCACCAACAATGGAAAGTATTTCACCTTTTTCAAGTTCAATATTAACACCAGCTACGACAACTTTCTTACCGTAGCTGATTTCTAAATCTTTTACTTCAAGAAGCATTACTTATAATCCCTTCTTTATTAAGGCTTATTTGGCTCCAGCAGGTTTAATATCCGTAGTAATCCAGTAATAATCACAGGGCAGAATTTCAGCTCCTGTAATTGAGAGATTGCTTACCATATTGGTCTTCGGATAACCAAACACGAAGTTTGGAATATCTTCAATAGCAATTTTCTCCATTTCTATTACTAATTCACGGCGTTTAGCATAATCAAACTCCTTTATAAGTTGATCACCTAGAGCATCATATTTTGGATTGCTGTATCCACCGCCGTTCTGCGGATTGCTGTTATCAATATTGGTCCTCGTATACATATTCATGAATACTTCTGGATCACCTGCCTGCATGGTGAGAACATTAGAAATCATTAAGTCATATTCCCCGCGCTGCCCCATGCCATCAATCGTATTATAGTCCACGTTTTTTAGATTAATTTTAAAGCCAACTTTTCCAGCATCAGACTGCGTAGCTTCAGCATAAAGAGGAAGCTCAGCACGGCTACTGTAATATACAAAATCCAGTTCCAGATTCTGGCCATCTTTATCCAAAATACCATCGCCGTTGATATCTTTCCAACCTGCTTCTTCAAGCAGTTTTTTGGCCCTTTCAACATTATAAGTATTTTTATCAAGCTTCTTAATTTCATCAAATCCATAGTCTACAGAAGGCGGCAAATACGGACCACCAGCTATAAAAGTCCCCTTCAGCAAAACATTTGCATAAGTTTCCCTGTCCAACGAAGATACAAGTGCCTGGCGCACGCGAAGATCACTTAAAGGTCCGCCTTCCCTTACGTTTATACGAGCTAATACGTCACGCAGTGAGCCAATTTCACTGATATGGAATTTCTTCTTATCCTGGAATAGCTGTAAGTCGCCGAATGCAATATTTACAGCTGCATCAATTTCCCCAGACTGTAAGGCCATAGCACGTGTAGTCGTGTCGTTAATAGAATTAAGTTCCAAATTCTTAAAGGGAACAGCGCCGCCCCAATAGTGCGGATTAGCCTCCATCAATGTCTTTTCTTTACTGTATGATTTCACCATATACGGGCCAGTACAAATAGGTCCCTGTTTGGCATAATCACGATCAGTAACACTGGTATCAATAATTATAAACAGTGGGTCTCCAAGCATGCCTGGAAGTGTAGCTACCGGAACTTTAGTTTTAATTATTACATTCTGCCCATCAGAAGTAATGGACTCATACTCAAATATTGCTTTGGCACGGGCTGACTTTGCAAAAGTACGCTCAATAGATTTTTTGGCAGCTTCGCCAGTTACTTTATTCCCATTGGAATAAACGACATTATCCCTAATTTTAAAGGTCCAGGTAAGTTTATCATCGCTTACTTTCCAGCTTTCAGCCAGACAGGGAACCGTTTTCATCTGTTTATCAAATTTTGACAAGCATTCACCTAAACCATACCGCATTACACTCCATCCGAAATAATTTTCCGTAGGTTCAAGGCTATCGTCGAAATTTGTCATGCCAAACTTAAAAGTATCTTTGGCAGCTTGTTTCTTATCGACACCTCCGCCACAGCCTGCTACTGCTAATGCTAATAGACCAATCATTGCCGCCGCTGCGGTAGTTTTTACTATTTTTTTCACGATACATCTCTCCTTTGTTTTTACTGAAATTTTATATAATTTTAAAAACTAACAACTAATTTTCTTGGCGTGGATCAAGAACATCACGTAGGGCATCGCCCCATAAGTTAAAGATAGCTACTGTAATAAAAATCGCCAAACCCGGGAAAATCATGAGCCAAGGAGCAGTCTGCATTTGCTGCCGACCCTCATTTAACATTAAACCCCATTCAGGAGCAGGAGGCTGGCTACCAAAACCCAGGAAAGACAGTCCTGCCATCTCCATCATCATTGCGCCGATATCAGAAGCGGCTGTAATTACCATAAGCGGCAGAATGTTAGGCACGATATGGGTCCACAAAATGTGCGCTGCTTTGCCTCCGTTAACTACGGCAGCCTCTACGAAATCATGCTTTTTTATTTTTAAAACCATGCTGCGAGCCAAACGGGCATATTTGGTCCAACTTACTACAGTTAATGCTATGATAGCATTTAATAAACTGCCACCCAAAACACCTGCAACTGCAATTGCCAAAATCATGCCAGGGAATGAAATCATCATGTCGGAAAGACGCATGATAACAATATCTAATTTACCCCCAAAATAACCCGCAAGAATTCCGAGAGTCGTTCCAACAACAAATATACTGGCTACAAGCATTAACACACTGCTGATAGAATACCTAGCTCCATATAAAATGCGGCTGAAATTGTCACGTCCAAGTTTATCAGTGCCAAATAAATGCTCTGCTGAAGGAGGTAAATATGCATTCTTCATAATTGTTTCCAAAGGATTATATGGTGAAATAACTGGAGCTATAATGGCTATAAGTAAGAGCAGGACTACTAACCCAGAGAAAAGAGCAAATGCACGATTTGTCTTTAAACCCTTAATAATAGTTTGCATGCTATTTACCTGCCTTTCTCAACCGTGGGTCCAAATAGTTATAGGAAAGGTCGACAACCAAATTGATAACCATATACATTAAAGCAATCCAAAGTACTATGCCTTGCACCAACTGAAAATCGCGATATGTTATGGATTGTACGACCGTTAACCCAAGACCTGGCCAGGAAAATACCATTTCTACTACCGATACGCCACCTAACAAATTACCCAAGGACAGTCCAAATAATGTAATTAACGGCAACATGGCATTAGGAAGAACTTCTCTCCACAGAATATAACTCTCACTCATTCCACGAGCACGGGCACCCACGACATAATCCTGACTCAATTCTTCCAGAACAGTAGCACGTACCTGCCGTGTATATTTTGCTGCCATGACTACACCTAATGTGGTCATAGGCAAAATCAATATGTCAAAACCTACTCGCCCTCCGACAATGGGAAGTATTCCCAACTTCAGTCCAAAAATCCACAATAGCATTAAGCCCATCCAAAAGTTTGGCATAGATACACCTATAAAGGTAAGCCCTCGTATAAAGTAATCTATTGGCCCGTTGCAATGTACGGCGGAAAAAATCCCCAATGGCACAGCGAAAATAATCATAAATACAGATGAAGCCATAGCCAAAATTAATGTAGCCGGCAAATGGTCCATAAGTACGTCAAACACAGGTTTCTTCCGCATATAGGAAAAACCTAGGTCTCCTTGCAATATATTTCCAAGCCAACTTAAATATTGGAATATAAACGGTTTATCAAGACCCAATTCATGACGCACAGCGTCTATTTCCGCCTGAGTTACCATAATATCCTGATTGCCGGCAATCATCTGGCGTACAGGATCTCCTGGAGCCAGCATCATAAGGGCAAAAGTTATAAAACTTATGCCCAACAGTACAAGGATGATTTGCCATATACGGGCCAATACTTGTTTTTTTGACAAAACACATCATCTCCATCATTAATATAAATAAAATAAATCCTTTCCTACCATGGCAGGAAAGGATATACGGACAGTCAGAAACTTACTGAAGCGCCCATATATCTCCTGTCGCTCGCAGAAAACATATACCATCTGAGGCTGGGTCTGACTTAGCACTTAAAGCATCGCAGTGGCGTGACCGTTGTGGATTTTCACCACATTCCATATTTACCCTCGTACTGGGAGCCCTAGAATAATTAATATATTTAATTCAGTAAATTTTGCAAATAAATCGTATTGTTATTATAATAGCTATTCCTATTAAGTTCAATACCCCCTAGGGGTATAAAATTTATTTAATAATTTATTTTATTATCAAATTTATGTTTTAATTTTTTTAAATATATCCGTAGCACCACTGATTGTGTTGCCATAAAAAATAAGAGAGCAATCCAAAGTCCACCATTATAAAATAAAGGCACCAGGATACGTTGAGAAATATAAAAGACAGTAACAGCAATTATCATCATATCGCGCACCGGAGCAGTATATGTAGTGCCGCAAAAGACACCATAAAGTACAATACCAATACCAGCACAAATAGGGTAAAACGCAACATACCATTTATAAGTTTCCGCTGCATCAACAACCTCAGTAATATTCGTAAACAAACGGATAAAGAACCCATTACCAACAAAATAACTACCCATTAACAATATGGCTAGAACAACCAGCCACTTATAAGTCATCTTTATCCCTTCATCAAGCAATTTGCGGCTATGTTCCCCCATGGCTTTTCCAGAAAAAATTGCCGCAGCATTAGCCATTCCGTCAATAAGATAACTCATTATATCCTTAATTTGCAGTAATACAGCATTAGCAGCTAATACTACTGTTCCAAAAGTCGCTCCTACGGCAACCACAATATTATTTACCGTTAACAGACAAGCTGTCCTGATCATTAAATCTGCATTAACCCTGAGCATACCTACAAAACTTTTCCATGAGAGAATTTCCTTGTAATCAAGTTCCTTGTAATTAAATTGACCGTATATATGCACCAGTAGTCCGCCCATCACTCCACCATAAATTTGACTGATTAAAGTAGCCCAGGCAACTCCTTTGATTTCAAAATGCCAGTAGAGTACAAAGGCCCAGCTTAAAAGCATATTTAAAATATTCATAGACATTTGTAGAGATACTGCGGCTTTTATCCTAGTCTGTCCCATAAGCCACCCAAGAGCTACATAATTAAATAACACAAATGGAGCACCCCAAATTAAAATTACATAGTATTCAATACAAAGGGTAGCAACATCAGCAGCTGGGTTTATCATTCCAAGATATGCAGTAATAACAGGCCGCTGTAAAATAATACACAATATGCTGATTACCAGAGCGATTATCATAGGCTTAAAAAAAGCCAGCATGCCGAGCATATTATCCTGAGCACCAAGTGCCTGAGCAGCATATCCTGTAGTGCTAACGCGTAAAAATCCAAACAACCAGTATAAGTTATTAAATAAAATAGCTCCAAGAGATACAGCAGCCATATATTTAGCATCTGGCAATTGTCCCATAACAGCTGTATTAACCGCACCCATAAGCGGTTGAGTGAGTGTCGAAATCATAAATGGCAGAACCACTCCTAAGTACTCACCATCAGTAATCAGCTTCAAATTATTTCTCCTTTTATTTATCATAAAATTTTATTTAAAATATGCTATTGTGTGAATAAGTTATCATATGTTATAATATATTGCAAGGGGAAATCATATCGTTTTTAAGGAGCTGCGTAAATGTCTAAAACCTTAAATGTATGCGGTTTAACCATTAACCGTGGAAACAAACTGCGTACTTATTTAACTGTACCAGATACTAATACAAAAATTCCCATCACTATTATTAACGGTAAAAAAGATGGTCCTACCTTATTTATTACGGCCGGTATACACGGGGGTGAATATCCTGGGATTGCGGCAGCAATGGAACTTGGGCAGGAAATATTTCCAGACGATGTGCATGGCTGTCTCATCCTTATGCACCCAGTAAATATTCAGGGGTTTTGGGCACGGCGTGAATTTGTCATACCGGAGGACGGGAAAAATTTAAATCATGTTTTTCCTGGAAATCCCAATGGCACGCTGGCAGATAAAACTGCTTATATAATCAGCAGCAACTTTTTTACAATCGCTGATTTTTATGTTGATATGCATAGTGGGGATATTCATGAAAGCCTTCACCCATATGTTTACTATCCAGGGCAACCTACACAGGAAATTGAAACGAAATCCCGCAGTATAGCTAAAGTTCTCGATATGGAATATATGGTACGTTCTATGGCAACTGGAGGCGCTTATAATTATGCCGCCAGTATTGGACTTCCCTCTATTTTAATTGAACGCGGCGGAGCAGGTCTTTGTTTACACGAGGATATCACAGCTTATAAAGATGATATACGCAATATTATGCGCAAACTCGGCATGTTTGCCCTTCCAGTGAAACTGCGTCATCACTATCCGCGCGATGTAGAAAACCTTATTTATCTTAAATCCATGGAAACAGGATGCTGGCTGCATCATATCCATAGCGGCGAATTTGTGGAAGAAGGTCAGATCTTAGGGCGTATTACTGATCTCTTTGGCGAAACTATAACTACTTATTACGCAGAACAGACAGGTGCTATCCTATACATATGCCCAGCACTCTCCGCTCCGAAAGGAACTGTCTTAGTCGCCTATGGCATTGTTAAAGCAGAAGATTAATAAATAAATCTTTCTATCTACATATATGTAATAGCGTAGGCTGCAAATTGCAGTCTACTTTTTGCCGTCTTTTAACAACAAACAGAGCGGAAATTACCGCTCTGTTTGTCGAAATAAAACTTAATTTTAATGTTACCCGAAAGAATTTAATGGAAATTTCCAAAATAAATTTTATAAAGCTGATCATATTCCTGGCTATTCCGATATTGCTTAAGAGCTTCGTTAAGTTCTTTAACCAATTTCTCGTTATCCTTACTAACTGCGATAGCTAGCGGGTTTTCGCATAAAATATGGCCTCCCGCAAATTTAACCTTATTTCCATATCCATTTGCAATGAAAAAAGCTCCTGCCATTTTCGAAATTACGAGACAGTCTGCTCTGCCGTCTATTACATACTTCAAAACATCTTCATTACTACGAATAGGAATAATTTCACCTGACGTCCCAGCTTCCTTAACAATGGCTATAGGCGTACTGCCATTTTCCGCCACAACACGTTTGCCTTTCAATGCTTCAATTGTATCCCCTAGATTATTACCTTTTGCTACGATAATTTTCGAAAATTGCAAGTGCAAGTTGGACACATCCGTGTAAAAGTTTAATAGAATCCAGCTTAGCTGGGCTTGATTACCCAACAGCAGAGACATTCGGCAGGGTCAAGGGGGCTTACGCCCCCTTGACCCTGCCAAATAGCTCTGCTACTCACGCAGTGTAGATTTCATCCAGGCAAGCGTCAAAAAATTCTTCAGGTGTACGGTAGCCCAGTTCCTTACGAGGCAGTCCACAGATCAAGTCAGCAGCGTGTTCCACGTCCTCATCGGATAAGTTATCCATTGATTGACCTTTCGGTGCGTATCGCCGATACAGACCATTGCTGCGCTCATTCTGAGGCCGTTCCCAGGAGGAATAGGATGTGCGTAATACACTTTCGTTCCCCATTCAGAGAGTGAGGCAAAGGTGGCA
>Ga0192243_10359_pt1 | contig 17634 bp, 13 predicted proteins | sample Koala_Koa27_K3_FD_131233 | JGI IMG/M metagenome (GOLD analysis project Ga0192243, IMG submission 131233) | Enriched cells from koala feces incubated with labeled cellulose particles, San Francisco Zoo, California, United States - Koala_Koa2-7_K3 ... | reverse complement strand
GCAGTATTCACTGCCTTAATCAATAAATGGATCAAGATTTCCGCAGTGTCAAAAAACGTACTATCAGATTCCCAGGCCCAGTGTTATAAATGGCGTCTTGGCAATATCCACTATACAAAAGTTGGCTCCGGCAAACCACTGCTTCTTGTTCACGATCTGGATTATACATCCAGTGGATATGAGTGGCATCAACTGGTCAATAAGTTAAAAGAAACCTATACGGTTTACACCATAGACTTGTTGGGCTGCGGACGATCGGAAAAACCTGATTTGACCTATACGAATTATTTATATGTTCAATTAATTTCAGATTTTATTAAATCTGAAATTGGTCATCGAACAGATATCATAGCTACAGGAGGTTCCGCCTCTCTCGCCATTATGGCATGTAACAATGACCCTGACTTATTTGATCAACTGATGCTGATTAATCCTGACAGTATCCTGACCTGTAGCCAGATTCCAAGCAAATATGCAAAACTCTATAAGTTGTTTTTGGATTTACCTATTATAGGAACTTTGATCTATCATATTGCCAGCAGTAAACAGTCTATCAGAGAAGAGCTTACCACTACTTGTTTCCACAATCCATATTCTGTAAAAGCTACGGACATTGATGCTTATCACGAATCGGCTCACTTAGGCAAATCACCAAAATCTGTGTTTGCCAGCGTAAAGTGCAATTACACAAAATGTAACATCGCAAATGCTTTAAAAAAGGTGGATAACAGTATTTATATTGTTGGCGGAGAATATGTACCATTTACCCACGAAATTATAGAAGAATATAAAGAATACAATTTTGCAATAGAATCCTCTATTATAGCCAAAACAAAAAAACTTCCGCAGTTAAAAAATCCTTCCGGGTTACTACAGTTAATTAATATGTATTTTGGATAATAAGCAAATTAAAAAGGGAGTCATGTTTCACGTGAAACATGACTCCCCTTTTTCTACTCTACTTCAACGGTTCCTTAGAAGGAACCCCTGCTTTTCTTGGATACTTTTTAGACATAACAGCAATTTTCTTTATCTTTACCAATGATCTTCCAGCTTCCAACTCAGGAAGGGTAAACTCCGTTACATCAACCAATTCTCCGCCTAATTTCTTAATCGCACCCTTGGCCGCCGTCAGTTCCTCCTCTATCTTTCCAGACTTATAGGAAACAAAATAACCTCTCGGCTTTACAAATGCCAAACAATACTCAGACAAGGTTGAAAGATTTGCCACTGCTCTGAAAACGCAATAATCATATTGCTCCCGGTACTTCGTATCCCTTCCAAAGTCTTCTGCTCTCCCATGTACCATTGTAACATCTTTAAGGCCCAGCTGATCAGATACCTCCCCTAAAAATTTAATTCTTTTATTTAAGGAATCCAGCAATGTTATCTTGATCTGCGGAAAGGCTATTTTTAACGGAATTCCTGGAAATCCAGCTCCTGTCCCCACATCGATCACAGAAACTTCCTCACTGCCAAAAGCTTTATCTGCTTTTATAATAGACAAACTATCGATAAAATGCTTTAATATCACATCATTCATCTCAGTGATAGCAGTCAGATTCATCACTTTGTTCCACTCCACCAAAATCTCAAAATATTTATAAAACTGTTTAAGCTGAGTCTCTGTCAAAGCCAGACCCAATTGCTCCAATTCACTCTGCATAATTCTTTGAAAATCATCTGTCATAAACCTTCCCTCACCTCCCAAATCTTACTTTTGACGCCTCATCTGCTCCAAATGTACCAAAAGCACCGATATATCTGCCGGGGATACCCCTGATATCCTGGATGCCTGCCCTATTGATACCGGTTTATACAGATTTAACTTCTGTATTGCCTCCCTGCGCAGGCTCTTTACCGTAGAATAATCAAAGTTTTCATCCAAACGTTTTTCTTCTAGTTTTTTAAACTGAACAACCTGTTGCATTTGGCGTTTGATATATCCTTCATATTTTATATTTATGTTAACCTGTTCTCCTATATCGTAACTATAATCAGGTCTGCTTGGATCTAATTTAGTTAACATAAAATAGTCAAGCTCCGGTCTTTTTATAAGTTCTGCCAATGTGGACCCTGATTTCAACAGCGTACTGTGATTCTTCCCCAAAAATGCCTGGACCTCTTTTGTGGCCCCTATGATAGTCCTGTTTAATCTGTTGATCTCTTCCTCTATTGCCGCTTCCTTGACCAAAAGCTTCTGATACGCAACTTCATCCACCAGACCTATCTCATACCCTATTTTGGATAATCTCAAATCTGCATTATCCTGGCGGAGCAGCAGACGGTATTCGGCCCTGGATGTCATCATACGGTAGGGCTCATGACTCTCTTTTGTCACCAGATCGTCAATCAACACGCCGATATATGCCTGAGAACGGTCCAGCACATAGGGTTCCCGCCCCAGCACCTTCATGGAAGCATTGACTCCCGCCATAAAGCCCTGAACGGCCGCCTCCTCATAGCCGGAACTTCCGTTAAACTGGCCTCCGCTGAATAGTCCCTCGATATTCTTAAATTCCAGCGTCGGTTTCAGCTGCCTGGAATTGATACAGTCATACTCAATCGCATAGGCATTTCTCACGATTTTAACGTGTTCAAGCCCTGTCACGGTACGATACATGGCGTGCTGAACGTCTTCCGGCAGAGAACTGGACATGCCGCCCAGATACATCTCATTGGTATACAGTCCCTCCGGTTCCACAAACACCTGATGACGCCCCTTATCCGGGAATTTTACCACCTTATCCTCGATAGAAGGACAGTAACGTGGCCCCGTTCCCTCGATTGCGCCTGAAAACAGGGGAGACCGGTCTAAATTAGCCCTGATAATCTCATGAGTTTTCTCATTGGTATAGGTCAGCCAGCAGGAAACCTGCTCCTTCTGGATGGATTCAGGGTCTGTAGAAAATGAAAACGGCACGACTCTCTCATCGCCGAACTGTTCTTCCATCTTCGAGAAATCGATACTTCTCTTATCCACTCTCGCAGGAGTTCCCGTCTTAAAGCGATACATCTCAATTCCATTGGCTTTCAGAGAATCTGTCAGATGATTTGCGGGCTGCAGTCCATTGGGCCCTGTATAATTGCTCACATCCCCATAGATACATCTGGCTCTCAGATAAGTCCCCGTAGCCAGCACAACCGCCTGACTGTGATACACAGCGCCTGAGAACGTCTTGACGCCGCGGATCTTTCCATCCTCCACGATAATCTCCGAAACCTCCGCCTGGCGGATCGTAAGATGATCCGTATTCTCCAAAGTCTTTCTCATCTCCCTGGAATAATCCTGCTTGTCGGCCTGGGCGCGCAGGGAATGCACCGCAGGTCCCTTGGATTCATTGAGCATCTTGGACTGTATAAAGGTCTTGTCTATATTCTTTCCCATCTCGCCGCCCAGCGCATCCAGCTCTCTCACCAGATGGCCTTTCGAACTGCCGCCGATATTGGGATTACAGGGCATGAGGGCGATGCTGTCCACGCTGACCGTAAACATAATCGTCTCCAGCCCCAGTCTGGCACAGGCCAGCGCCGCCTCACAGCCGGCATGTCCCGCGCCCACAACAACGATATCATATGTTTCTTTTAAACCGGGCATTTTAATCTCCTCTTCCGCTATTTTCCCATACAAAATTTGCTGAATATGGTATTCACCAAATCCTCCTCCACAGCTTCCCCTATAATCGTCCCCAGCTGTTCATAAGCATTCATAAGATCAATAGAATAGAAATCCTCAGGCATACCGTCCCGGATGCTATCTATCACCATATTCAGGCTATTTACTGCTTCCTCCAGCGCCGCCTTATGGCGGACATTGGTAATGTATATCTCATCATTAAAGTCGATCTCACCGTGATAGAACATGGATTTGATTTCCTCCTCCAGATCCCTGATCCCCGACTGCTCTTTAGCAGACACGGGGATCACCCTGTGACCTGTTTTATCCTCCAGCTCCTGCTTTGTCAGCACCATATCCAGGTCTGTTTTATTTAAGATCACGACCGCCTTCTTATCCCTGATCAGCTCTATAATTTCAAGGTCATTCTCATCCAGCGGGCAGGACCCGTCCACCACATAGATGATTAGATCCGACTCGTCAGCCGCCGTCTTCGCCTTCCTGACGCCAATCTTCTCCACCACATCATCCGTATCCCGTATCCCGGCGGTATCCACCACATTCAGGCTGATTCCTTCCATGCGTATATGCTCTTCCAGCGTATCTCTGGTAGTCCCGGCGATCTCAGTGACAATCGCCCTCTCCTCCCCAACCATAACATTCATCAGGGAAGATTTTCCCGCATTGGGCTTTCCCAATATGACGGTTTGAATTCCCTCAGACATGATCTTACCATTATCAGAAGATGCAATCAATTGGTTAATACCGGATATCAAAGGCTCCAGCACCCCCGTCAGTCTCTCCCCATATCCATCCAGAGAGATATGTTCCGGGTCGTCGAGCGCAGACTCTATAAAAGCAATCTCATAGATAATCTTCTCACGGATGCTTCTGATCTTCTCTGACACCGAACCGCTCAGCTGACTGACCGAGCTTTTCAGCGCATACTCATTCTTGGCATTGATCACATCGATCACGGCTTCCGCCTGGGATAAATCGATCCTGCCGTTTAAAAATGCTCTCTTTGTAAATTCTCCAGGCTCCGCGGGCCTGGCCCCGTATCTGATCACGGTTTCCAGTATCTTCTTCACCATCAGGACCCCGCCGTGACAGTCGATCTCCACCGTATCTTCTGCTGTATAGCTTTTCGGCCCTCTCATAACAAGAACCAGAACCTCGTCCAGCTTTTCCTCCCCGTCACAGATATATCCATAGTGAACCGTGTGAGAGGTTGCCTGACTCATACTCTTTCCGCTCTTTGCCCGAAAAACTCTGTCTATAATGGTAAATGCCTCCTCGCCGCTGATTCTCACAATCCCTATCCCGGAATTGCTCATCCCTGTGGCGATCGCTGCAATGGTATCCGACTTCATATTGTTTCACCTTTTATAATATTGATAACAGTTCAGACGGCGGGAAAATCAGTGCGGAAGCGTGCGTTAAGCTAGCTTATAAGCACGCTTCCGCACTAATTTTCACATCGGATGGACATCCGATGCTTCTTGACCGGTTTTTTCGGTCAAGAAGATGGAGCCGTCTGAACTGTTACATAATATGGTTAAGGGCTGGGCTGCCATGTGACAAACCCAACTCTCTTAGATTAATACCGCTCTTTTTTATAATTCTCTCTTTTCAGTGCAATCACCACATGGCGGAACGGCTCCTCGCCCTCGCTTCTGGTAACCACATACTTGTCATTCTGCAACGCGGAATGTATAATTCTTCTCTCATAAGGATTCATCGGCTCTAAAGATACGGAATGTTTTGTTTTCTTTACCTTGTAAGCGATGTTGCTGGCTAAGGACTCCAGAGTCTCTTTTCTTCTGGCTCTGTAATTCTCGGTATCCAGTTTCACTCTCAGATAACCTTCGCTGGATTTGTTGACCACAAGGCTGATGAGATACTGCAGAGAATCCAGTGTCTGCCCTCTCTTGCCAATCAGAATTCCCATATCGTCACCGATCAGGTTGATGGATAATTCCTTCTCATCCTCATTGAACTCGGTTTCGATCTTGACATTCATGTGCATGGCCTCGAAGACCTTGTCCAGAAATCCAACCGCTTTATCCTCGATGGTCTCCACTTTTCTCGCCTTAATAACAGCCGGCTTCACACCAATAAAACCAAGAATTCCGCTGGTACCCTTTTCGACCACTTCATACTCCAGCTTGTCACTGGTTGTTTCCAATTCGATTAAAGCCTTTGTAATCGCTTCGTCCACAGTTTTTGCAGTAACCGTAATCATATCCATCTGGAACCCCTCCTATTTATTATTGTGCTTTTCGTTATAGAGTTTCACCATGTTGGCTTTGGAAGCCAGACTTCCCGGCTTTGCATTGGCATTATAGTAATCTGTAGATTCCTTAGCATGCTCCTGGCTCTTGGCAACCTTCTCTTCTCTTTCTTTTTCTTCTCTCTCAGTCTTAGCCTGAATCGCACGGACATTGGCTGTCGCATTCTGATTGATCTTTGCAGGAGGAAGGCCCTTCTTGGCGCGCTTCTTGTTTATCTTGTCCACGTTCTTCTTGATCATCGCATCGACATCGATCTTCTTCATGTAGCTGTTAACAAACAACTGCTGGATAATCATAAACACCGCACCTGTAATCCAGTAGATACCGATACCTGCCGGCAATGTAAAACAGAATACAACCGACATCAGCGGCATATAGACATTCATGGATTTCATCATGTTGGCGCCCGGTGCATCTTCACTCATCGGCTGATTAACTGTCATCAGCTTGGTGCTGAACCACTGGGTAAGACCAGCTAAAATCGGGATCAGCCATGCTATATTCGGAACAAGTCCCTGCCACGGAGTCGTAGCTAAGTTAATTCCCAGGAAGGAGTTCATCTTCTCAATCTGAGCCGCATTGGTCGCGATCAGTTCTCCAACCTTTGGAAATGACTGCTGCAAATTCTCCCACTGCTGGGGATTCAGCATATATAAGAAATCTACGATTTTACTGGAACCAGCTTCAAGTCCTCCCTTGATACGGGTCAGGGCAACTCCATTGTCCTCTGCAAACTTGTTGAGCATATCCACGGTGATACCGTTGGCTGTAAAACCGTTCACTACATTGTCATAATAAACACGAACCGCTGATACATAAGCCGGGATATTGTAGATAACCCGGTACAGAGCGAACAGGATCGGCATCTGAATCACCAGCTGCAGACATCCGCCTGTCATGGAGGTTCCGTACTTCTCGTAGAGAGCCTGCATCTCAGCATTCTGTTTCATCATGGATTCCTGATCTTTTTTTCCCTTATACTTGTTCTGAATCGCCTGCAACTCCGGCTGCATAATTGCCATCAGCTTGGAAGATTTCTGCTGTTTGATGGTAAATGGAAACAGAATCAATCTGGTAACGAGAGTAAACAGGATAATACATAAACCGATATTCATTACCCCAAACGAACTGGTAAACTTAAACAGCCCGTCCATAATCCAACCCAGCGCGGTTGCGAACGGACCTAATATCCCGCCTGTTTTAGTCAATACTAAAAATTCCAATGAACTACCTCCTCATACGTTACGGAACTGGATCATAACCGCCTTTTGTAAAGGGATGACAACGAAGAATCCGCTTGCAAGCCAAAAATGTACCTTTCAATACACCATACTTTTCAAGTGCTTCAATGGCGTATTGAGAGCACGTAGGTGTATAAATGCAGTGAGTTCTTACTTTCAACGGAGATAAAAATATCTGATATCCCCTGATCAATAATATCATAAACTTTTTTACCAAAATAAGATCACTTCGATTCCTTTTTTTATGTTATGCAGTCCGCATAAGTGCATAAAAGCACTTTCGATTGTTTTATAATCCTGATCTTTGGCAGCCGGTCTGGCCACTACGATGATGTCTAATCCTGTCTCCAACATGTTTTCGTTTAATCGAAAAATCTCTCTGATCAATCTGGTGATGTGGTGTCTTACGATACTGTTCCCAACCTTTTTACTGACTGAGATCCCGATTCTTCTGTCCGGGCTTTCTTTTTTCATCACATACATGATCAACAGCTTGTTCGCATAAGATTTTCCGGTTTTGTATACCTTTTGAAAATCACTGTTCTTTTTAATAGAATTAAAATTTCTCATTCAACTTCCTCATGACAAATCACGATAATTGAGAAAAGAAAAGGCCACAATTACTTGCGGCCTGATTCATTAAGCTGATAATTTTGCTCTTCCTTTTGCTCTTCTGGCAGCTAAAACTTTTTTTCCGCCCGGACTGCTCATTCTGGCTCTGAAACCGTGAACTTTAGCTCTCTGTCTTCTTTTTGGCTGGAAAGTCATCTTCATGACACGAACACCTCCTCTTACCTGTTATCTACTCAATATGAATTAAACATATTTAGACTATTTTAATTAAACATCCTCTCAATTATATAGAACAAAGCCCGCTAAGTCAAGCCTAAATTTGGATTATTTGACCACGCGCAGCAATACTCTTGCGATCGCCGTCGTAAGTATCCCCGCAACAATCGCCTCAGGAATTCCGCTGGTACAGATGACTCCCAGGATCACTGCGTAAAATCCTTCCACCGCTTTGTTGGATGCGATGGCGTAACTGCTTCCGAAAAACAGATAAATCATGTTCATAACCAGAAGCGTATTGGTCAAAGATCCGGCGACTCCCGCGCATGCAAGTGCGGTAAGCTGCTTCTTCTCCCCCTCCTTAAACATCCGCATAATCAGCTGGTAGACATAATACGCCACGATTCCGATGAGAATCCGGGGCACCAGGCAGATCACAAGGCTCCATATATTCCCGCCGAAATCTCCGATCTTGATAAACGGGGAAAATACAAAAGGATGTCAGATTGGGCATAAACGTGTTTTTCCACAGACTGGTCAGTCCGAATACCAACCCCAAAAATCCGCCACTTTTTGGTCCAAGTATGATGGCTCCAATAATGACCGGAATATGAATGATGGTTGCATTCATAAAACCAAGCGGGATATACCCAAGAAACGGGACAAAGGCCATAATAATAATAATGGCCGTCATGACCGCAGTCATGACCATGTTGCGTACACTCTTTTCACTATTCATTTTTTTCCTCCTGCTACTGTTCTTTTAAAAAGATACAATGCACTTAGTTACCTCTGCATTATAATCATTCCTGTGGAAGGCGTCAATGAATTTTATTAATTTACATAATGTTATCCCCAAATTGTGCACAAATTGTGGATAACTCACTGGAAAACTCGTCCTATATCCACATACAGGTGCATCAAATCCCCTTCTTTACTATTTTCGAGGTTTGTGTAAAATAAATTCAGGTTTATTCTTAACTTTGTGGACAACCATTTTATCCACTCTCCCTGCACGCATCTTTCACATCCGATTCACATACTTATCCACAAAAAATCCTTACAGAAAAAAAATAAATAATACCAGATTGTTGAAACTTAATCCGATTTAGGGTAAAATAGAGATTAGATTGGATAAATGTGCGATTTTACCTTTTTATATATAGGAGACTAATCATGTATGAATTATTGAAAGAAAAATGGGACGAAATACTGCTGAATTTAAAAGAGGAACACGAGATAACCGATGTATCCTTTAAAACCTGGCTGCTCCCTCTGCAGGTCCATTCTGTCAAGGGCAACAAAGTTACGATTATCGTGCAGGACCCCAACTTTTTAGGATATATCCGTAAAAAATACGGCTTTTTACTAAAGATCACCATCGAGGAGATCATTGATTTTGAGTGCGAGATCGATTTTATCGCGGAGGACGAGGCCGCAGAGGACAAGCAGGAGCCCGAAAAAAAGCTGATTCAGACCAATACCAGTGAAGTCAGCCAGGCCGCAATCCAAAACGCCAACCTAAATCCCCGCTATACCTTCGATACCTTCGTCGTCGGCGCAAACAACAACTTAGCGCATGCGGCCTCCTTAGCCGTGGCAGAATCACCGGGCGAGATCTACAATCCGCTTTTCATCTATGGAGGCGTGGGATTGGGGAAAACTCACCTGATGCACTCCATCGCCCATTTTATATTGAAGAACAACCCCCGCGCCAAGATTCTCTACGTGACCTCTGAAAAGTTCACCAACGAGCTGATCGACGCGATCCGTAACAAGAATAACATCTCTACAACAGAATTCAGGGAAAAATACAGGAACAACGATGTTCTGCTCGTTGACGATATTCAGTTTATTATAGGTAAGGAGAGTACCCAGGAGGAATTCTTCCACACCTTCAATACACTTCATGAAGCCAAGAAGCAGATCATTATCTCCTCCGATAAACCTCCCAAAGAGATCGAAACCCTGGAAGAACGACTGAAATCCCGTTTTGAATGGGGTCTTACTGTTGACATACAGTCCCCTGATTATGAGACCAGAATGGCAATTCTCAGGAAAAAGGAAGAACTGGAAGGCTACAATATAGATAATGAGGTCATCAAATATATTGCAACCAACATCAAGTCCAACATCCGTGAGCTGGAAGGCGCGCTGACCAAGATCGTCGCTCTCTCCAAGTTAGACAACAAGGAGATCAATTTAGAACTGGCCGAGGAAGCCCTAAAGGACTTAATCTCCCCCAATGCTACAAGAGAGATCACGCCGGAATCCATTATACAGATCGTATCCGATCACTATGGACTCACTCCCCTTGACATCTCCTCCCAGAAGAGAAACAAGGAGATCGTATATCCACGCCAGATCGTCATGTATTTGTGCCGTGATATGACCGAAGCGCCTCTGCAGCTGATCGGCAAATACTTAGGAGGCCGGGATCACACCACGATCATACACGGTGCCGAGAAGATCACCGCCGAACTTGCTAAGAACGAATCATTAAGAAACACGATTGAGGTCCTAAAAAAGAAAATTAATCCACAGTAACCCTGTGGAATCCATGTTAGTAACTTGTGGATGCATCGATGCGGGCATCGCTTAAATTTTACCCTGTGGATAAAGGTTAAGTTTTACATGAACATCAGACCAGTTTTACACACACTTATCAATTGGCCCTTGTCCTTTATTTATTAAGGTTTAAGCACTTATACACAAACTCACACCCCCTACTACGGTTCCTACGAAAATCTTTTATATTAAATATCTATTTTATATTAAAACGGTCGAAAAGGAGTTATCAACAACTATGAAGCTGACATTTCAAAAAGATACTTTATTAAATGGAATCAACATTGTATTAAAAGCCGTTCCATCCAAAACCACCATGTCGATCTTAGAGTGCATCCTGATCGATGCCACTGCAGGAGAGATCAAACTGACAGCCAACGATATGGAACTGGGCATCGAGACAAAGGTGGAGGGTGAGATCCTGGAAAAAGGAAAGATAGCCCTGGATGCAAAATTATTCTCCGAAATCGTGCGGAAGCTGCCCAGCGGGGAAGCCGCCGTATCCATCATATCCGATGAGCGTTTTAATACTACCATCGAATGTGAGAATTCCGTATTCCATATTCAGGGAAAGGACGGGGAAGAATTCTCCTACCTTCCATATATCGAGAGAGACCAGTATATCTGCCTGTCACAGTTTACGCTGAAGGAAGTGATCCGCCAGACTATCTTTTCCATATCACCTAACGACAGCAACAAGATGATGACAGGTGAGCTGTTTGAGGTTACGGGCAACGAACTGAAGGTGGTTTCTCTGGACGGACACCGGATGTCTATCCGTAAAATTACATTAAAAGACAATTACAATGATATAAAGGTCATCGTACCTGGGAAAACTCTCAATGAAATCAGCAAGATCTTAAACGGGGACAATGAATCCGAGATTCTGATTTTCTTCGGAAATAATCATATCCTGTTTGAGTTTGACAGCACTATCGTAGTATCCAGACTGATTGAGGGCGAGTATTTCCGCATCAACCAGATGCTCTCCAACGACTACGAGACCAAGGTTGTTGTCAATAAAAGAGAATTTTTAGACAGCATTGACCGGGCCAGCATCCTGATCCGTGAGAACGACAAGAAGCCGATCATCATCAATATCCTGGATAACACCATGGAATTAAAACTGAATTCCAGTTTCGGCTCCATGAACGCCGAGGTCATGATTCACAAGACTGGTAAGGATATCATGATCGGATTTAACCCCAAGTTTTTAATCGATGCGCTGAGAATTATAGATGAGGAGGAGGTTACCCTCTACTTAATGAATCCCAAGTCCCCATGCTTTATCAAGGATGACGAGGAGCGCTTTATCTATCTGATTCTCCCTGTAAACTTTAATGCCGCTTCCGTATAAGACCGGCAGAAAGGAAGCTCATGGAAGTCATTAAACTAAGAGAAGAATACATCAAGCTGGGCCAGGCTTTAAAGGCCGCCAATCTGGTTGAATCCGGCGTGGATGCAAAGTATGCCATCGAGGACGGCCTTGTCAGAGTCAATGGCGAGGTCGAGTACCAGAGAGGCAAAAAATTAAGGGACGGGGATACCGTCACCTACGAAGGAAATACGGTTAAAATTCAGAGATGATTGTTGAGTCAATAGAACTGAAAAACTACAGAAATTATGATGAACTACATATGGATTTTAATCAGGGAACCAATATTCTCTATGGGGATAACGCACAGGGAAAAACCAATGTATTAGAAGCCATCTATGTATGCTGTACCACCAAATCCCACAGAGGCAGCAAAGACCGTGATATGATTCAGTTCGAACGGGATGAATCCCATATTAAGCTGAATATCAGGAAGCATGATGTCCCTTACAGGATCGACATGCACTTGAAGAAGAACAAGCCCAAAGGAGTGGCGATCAATGGAATACCCATTAAAAAAGCCAGTGAATTATTTGGGATCGTTAATGTCGTGTTTTTTTCGCCTGAGGATTTGAATCTGATTAAAAACGGACCTTCGGAGAGACGGAGATTTATAGACTTGGAGCTGTGTCAGTTAAACAAGTTGTACGTTCATTCTCTGATCCAGTACAATCGCAGTCTGCTGCAGCGCAATAAGCTGTTAAAGGAGCTCTTTTTCAGACCGGAATACGAAGGTACTCTTGATGTATGGGATATGCAGCTGGTTCAGTATGGCAAAGAGATGATCCGCTACAGAAGTCAGTTTATAGATCAGCTCAATGAAATCATATACGACATTCATAACCAGTTGTCCGGTGGAAGGGAATCCCTCCATATCTGTTATGATCCCAATGTCGTTATGGAGGATTTTGAGCAGGCATTAAAGAAAAGCAGGCCTCAGGACATGAAACAGAAGACAACGCTGGTGGGCCCGCACAGAGATGATATTGGATTTTATGTAAACAACATCGATATTCGTAAATTTGGTTCCCAGGGCCAGCAGCGGACAGCGGCGCTTTCTCTCAAACTGGCAGAAATTGAGCTGGTAAAAAAGCTGGTGAACGACTATCCGATTCTTCTTTTGGATGATGTGTTATCGGAGTTGGATGAAAACAGGCAGAATCATCTGCTGTCAGGGATTAATCATATACAAACCATGATTACCTGTACCGGTCTCGATGATTTTATCAATAACCGGTTTCAGATTGACAAGGTTTTCAAGGTAATAGATGGAATTGTTGTGAGTGAAAATTAAGATTTTTAGGAGGAAACTTATGAGTGCTGATTATGGAGCAGATCAAATCCAAATTTTAGAGGGACTGGAGGCAGTCCGAAAAAGGCCGGGTATGTACATTGGCAGTACTTCATTAAGAGGACTTCATCATTTAGTATATGAGATCGTTGATAATGCGGTAGATGAAGCGCTGGCCGGGTTCTGCAGTATAATAGACGTGCAGATCAATGAAGATAACTCCATTACGGTTGTCGATAATGGACGTGGAATTCCGATTGGCATCCAGAAAAAAGCCGGAATACCGGCTGTAGAGGTTGTATTTACCATCCTCCATGCCGGCGGTAAGTTCGGCGGAGGGGGATACAAGGTATCCGGCGGACTTCACGGTGTAGGTGCATCCGTAGTAAACGCCCTTTCTGAGTGGCTGGAGGTTATCATCTACCAGGATGGAAAGATGTATCAGCAGCGGTATGAGAGAGGAAAGGTTATGTATCCTCTGAAGGTCGTGGGAGAATGTGATCCGGAAAAACACGGAACACAGGTCACCTTCCTTCCTGATAAGACGATCTTTGAGGAGACCGAATATGATTATGATACGCTGAAGATCCGTCTGCGCGAGACGGCTTTCCTGACTAAGAATTTAAAGATTGTTCTGAGAGACGACAGGGAAGAGGAGAAAGAAAAGACCTTCCACTACGAGGGCGGCATCAAGGAATTTGTCACCTATCTGAATAAAGGGAAGGCTGCATTATATGATCAGGTGATCTACTGTGAGGGAATCAGAGAAGGCGTCTACGTGGAAGTAGCCATGCAGCACAACGATTCCTATACGGAGAACATCTACAGTTTTGTCAATAACATTAACACACCGGAGGGCGGTACTCATCTGGCCGGTTTTAAAAATGCGCTGACCAAGACCTTTAATGACTATTCCAGAAAGAATAAGCTGTTAAAGGACAATGAAACCAATCTTTCCGGCGAGGATATCCGCGAGGGCCTGACGGCTATCATCAGCGTCAAGATCGAGGAGCCTCAGTTTGAAGGACAGACCAAGCAAAAGCTGGGCAACAGCGAGGCCAGAGGAGCGGTGGATAATATCATCAGCGAGCAGCTGACCTATTTCCTGGAGCAGAATCCTACCGTGGCCAAGATTATCTGTGAGAAGTCGATCCTGGCACAGAGAGCCAGAGCGGCAGCCAGAAAAGCAAGAGATTTAACCAGAAGAAAGACGGCTCTGGAGGGCATGGCCCTTCCCGGCAAGCTGGCTGACTGTTCCGATAAGAATCCCGAAAACTGCGAGATCTACATCGTTGAGGGAGATTCCGCAGGCGGTTCCGCAAAGACGGCCCGTTCCAGAAACACTCAGGCGATCCTTCCGCTGCGTGGAAAGATTCTGAATGTGGAGAAGGCGAGATTAGACAGAATCTATGCCAACGCGGAGATCAAAGCCATGATTACCGCTTTCGGAACTGGCATCCATGATGATTTTGATATTACCAAGCTGAGATATCACAAGATTATTATCATGACGGATGCCGATGTCGACGGCGCCCATATCAGCACCCTGCTTTTAACCTTTTTATACCGGTTTATGCCGGAGTTAATCAAACAGGGATATGTATATTTGGCTCAGCCGCCGCTTTATAAGGTCGAGAAGAACAAAAAGGTGTGGTATGCCTACAGTGATGCGGAATTGAATACCATTCTGGCTGATATCGGAAGAGATACCAACAATAAGATCCAGCGTTATAAAGGACTTGGAGAGATGGATGCGGAGCAGCTGTGGGAGACCACCATGGACCCGGAGCGCAGAATCTTAAAGAGGGTTATCATGGATAAGGAGACCACATCTGAGATTGATCTGACATTTACAACACTGATGGGCGATCAGGTAGAGCCCAGACGTGAATTTATCGAAGCAAATGCCAAGTATGTGAAGAATCTCGATATCTAAATATAAAATAGCGGAGGAAACAAAATGGAACCAAATGTCTTTGATAAAGTTCATGATATAGACTTGAAAAAGACCATGGAAGACTCGTACATCGACTATGCCATGAGTGTTATAGCCGCCCGTGCCCTGCCGGATGTAAGAGACGGTTTAAAGCCGGTACAGCGAAGAGTTCTGTACTCCATGATCGAACTAAACAACGGTCCGGATAAGCCCCACAGAAAATGTGCCCGTATCGTCGGTGATACCATGGGTAAATACCATCCTCACGGCGACAGCTCCATCTACGGAGCCCTGGTCAATATGGCCCAGGAGTGGTCCACCAGATATCCGCTGGTAGACGGTCACGGCAACTTCGGTTCCGTGGACGGCGACGGCGCAGCGGCCATGCGTTACACGGAAGCGCGTCTGAGCAAGATATCCATGGAGATGCTGGCTGATATCAACAAGAATACCGTGGACTTTATTCCTAACTTCGATGAGACGGAGAAGGAACCGGTTATTCTTCCATCCAGATATCCCAACCTTCTGGTAAACGGTACATCCGGTATCGCGGTAGGTATGGCGACCAATATACCGCCCCATAACCTGAGAGAGGTTATCACCGCAGTAGCGAGGATTATAGACAATCAGATATTGGAAAACAGGGAGACAGATATCGAGGAGATTCTGGATATCATCAAAGGCCCTGATTTCCCCACCGGCGCCACGATTCTGGGTAAGAGAGGAATCGAGGAAGCCTACAGAACCGGCCGCGGCAAGATCAGAGTCCGCGCAGTCACGGATATCGAGACTCTGCCCAACGGCAAGAGCCGTATTCTGGTGACCGAGCTTCCCTACATGGTCAACAAGGCCCGCCTGATCGAGAAGATCGCCGAGCTGGTAAAAGAGAAGAAGGTCGACGGAATTACAGATTTGAGAGATGAATCCGACCGTTCCGGTATGAGAATCTGCATCGAGCTGAGACGTGATGTCAACGCCAATGTGATCTTAAACCAGCTGCTCAAACACACCCAGCTCCAGGATACCTTCGGCGTGATCATGATCGCTCTGGTAAACAACGAGCCGCGGGTGTTAAATATCCATCAGATGCTCAAATTTTATCTGGAGCATCAGAAGGAAGTTGTAACAAGAAGAACCCAATACGACTTAAACAAAGCCGAAGAGCGGGCCCATATCTTAGAGGGCTTGCTGATCGCCTTGGATCACATTGATGAAGTCATCAAGATCATCAGAGGTTCCTCTAACGTCCAGGATGCGAAGCTTCAGTTGATGGAGCGCTTCGGACTGAGTGATGCTCAGGCACAGGCCATCGTTGACATGCGTCTGCGTGCTCTGACAGGTCTGGAAAGAGAAAAGCTTGAAAATGAATACAGAGAGCTTCAGGAGAGAATTGTAGAATTGAAGGCCATTCTTGGAGATGAGAAACGCCTGTTAGGCGTAATCAGAGAAGAAATCCTGATTATAGCTGAGAAATACGGCGATGACAGAAGAACCGCCATCGGTTTTGATGAGTATGATATGTCTATGGAAGATCTGATCCCAGATGAGAATACAGTCGTAGCCATGACAAACTTAGGCTATATCAAGAGAATGTCGGTGGATAATTTCAAGAGCCAGAACAGAGGCGGCAAGGGTATCAAGGGTATGCAGACCATCGATGAGGATTACATCGAGGATCTGATCATGACCACCACCCATCACTATATCATGTTCTTCACCAACACCGGCCGCGTGTACCGCTTAAAGGCATACGCCATACCGGAAGCCGGAAGAACAGCCAGAGGCACCGCCATCGTCAACCTTCTGCAGATGCAGCCGGGTGAGAAGATCACCGCCATCGTTCAGATGAGAGCTTACGACGACGACAAATACTTATTCATGGCTACCAAGAACGGTATGGTCAAGAAAACTCCGATGAAGGACTATGAGAACGTCAGAAAGAACGGACTTCAGGCCATCGTGTTGAGGGAGGATGACGAGCTGATTGAGGTTAAGGCAACCGACAATCACAGAGATATCTTCCTGATTACAAAGAAAGGCCAGTGTATCCGGTTCCACGAGACAGACGTCAGAGTGACAGGCCGTGTCTCTATGGGCGTAATCGGTATGAGCCTGGATCACGGAGATGAGATCGTAGGCATGCAGATGGATACCCAGGGCGAATGTCTGCTTGTAGTATCCGCCAATGGTATGGGAAAACGTACTCCGATTGAGGAGTTTACACCTCAGAGAAGAAGCGGTAAGGGCGTCAGATGCTATAAGATCACAGAAAAGACAGGGGATCTGATCGGCGCCAAATTAGTTCATACCGGCCATGAGATCATGTTGATTACCACAGAGGGAATTATCATCCGTCTCTCTGTCGACGACATCTCCATCATAGGAAGAAATACTTCCGGTGTCAAACTGATGAACATCGATGCCGATTCCGATATCTCTGTTGCCAGCATCGCAAAGGTAAGAGAGAGCGCTACCAACAGCGATGCGGAAGAGGATCTGGAGGATTCGATAGAAACTGATACAG
>Ga0192243_10358_pt1 | contig 17658 bp, 14 predicted proteins | sample Koala_Koa27_K3_FD_131233 | JGI IMG/M metagenome (GOLD analysis project Ga0192243, IMG submission 131233) | Enriched cells from koala feces incubated with labeled cellulose particles, San Francisco Zoo, California, United States - Koala_Koa2-7_K3 ... | reverse complement strand
TTTACTAACGCGGGAATTTTAATGCTTATTATACTGATTTATATATTAAAGCTGCAAAATAATATATAAAACGGCAGTGATGCCGTAATCAGAAGGAGCGTTATTGTTGTGAAGATATCCCCAATCAAAGTTTTGTTGCTGTCGTTTATGGTTTCACTCTTCGCCTTCGGCGGACAGGCCCTCGCGGCGGCGGGAGACGCGGTCCGCACCGCCGAACCGTTCACCGGCAAGGTTCTGGTCGAAGGGCTTGACGGCCCCTGGGAGATGCTGTGGGGGCCCGATAATATGCTGTGGGTGACGGAGCGGCTTGGAAAGAGGATCGTGCGCGTCGATCCCGCAAGCGGGGCGGTGCGCGAGGCGGCCCGTATTGACAGGGCAAACGCCGCCGGCGGCCATGAGGGCATCCTCGGTCTGGCGCTGGCGCCTGATTTTCTCAAAAAAGGCGGCAAAAATTATGTCTATGTGGTCTATACGTATAAATCGTCGCCCAGCCAAAGCAAGTCGGATTTTAAGAGGATAGCCCGCTTCCGCTTTGACGCCAAAAGCGAAAAATTAGTCGATGAAAAGGTGATCCTCGACAAGATCCCCGCCGGAGACGACCATAACGCGGGACGTATAGTCTTTGGCCCGGACGGCAAACTTTATCTCTCTCTCGGCGAGCTCGGCCATAACCAGGGCGCCAATATGCTGCTGCCCAACGAGGCGCAGCGCCTTCCCTCAGCCGCGGAGGTGCGCAAATCCGACTGGAGCTCATATGTCGGAAAGGTGCTGAGGATTGAGCCGGACGGCTCCATCCCGCGCGACAACCCGGTGCTTGACGGTGTGAGAAGCCATATCTTCACCTACGGCCACCGCAATCCGCAGGGACTGGTGTTTGTGGGGGAGAACCTCTTCTCCTGCGAGCACGGCCCCTCGACCGACGACGAGATCAACCTGCTGGTGAGCGGCGGCAATTACGGCTGGCCAATAGTAGCGGGCTTCCGTGACAACCAGGCCTACACCTACGCCGACTGGTCGAAGGCCAACAAGAGCGCGATAGATAAGTACGACCCCAACCAGCCCAACATCATCCCCGAGGGCGTGCCCGTGATAAGGGAGCTGGACTGGAACGCGCCGAACTTCAAAGAGCCGCTGAAGACCTTCTATACGGTGCCCAACAGCTATAACTTCAAGGATTCCCGCTTTGAAAAACTGCCGTATCTCTTCTGGCCGACCGTGGCCCCGTCGAGCATCACCTATTACCCGGCGGACGGCGCGATCGAGGCGTGGAGAAATTCCCTCATCATCACGACGCTGAAAACCGGCGAGTTGTACCGGATGAAGCTGAACGCGGACGGAAAGACGCTGCAGGGCGACGCGATACCGTACTTCCATACCGCCAACCGCTATCGCGCGGCGGTCGTCTCCCCCGATACGAAGAGCATCTTCGTCATGACAGACAAGGGCGGCAATGTGCTGGACAGGAATTTCATGCCGACCAGTCAGGTGGAGAACTCGGGTGCGATAATCGTGTTTACATATGCCGGAGAGGGAAAATAATATATCCATTGACTTAACAGTAAGATATTTTTAAGCCGCGGGGCTGTCCCGCATGATAATGACAGATGCATGGCTTTCACATTGGCGGATGGGCCGAATGAAAGCTGTGTATCTGTCCTTTTTTGTCATTGTAAATTTTGCGTGCAGGGAGCGGTGAAAATAAAGAAGATAAAGGAAAAGTTCCGGTAAGAGGCGGGGCTTTTCCCGTCTGCCGCCGATTCCGGTCACGGCGGCCTGATTGTGAGCTGTCTTTCAGAAAATACTATATTGTGGATAAAATACTTGCAAGCAAATGCTAATGCAAAAAAATACAGGTATTTTATAGCGTAAATATAAACATTACACCTGTTTTATAATTTGAGGCCGGTTTGACATTCCCGTACGGCGCTCACTATAATGCTTGCGCGCCGTTATTCCATAATGGTTTTATATAACAATATTCAGTCTGAAGAGGAGCGTTTTAATTATGAAGTTTCTGGAAAAGCTCAGTGATTTTGTGGGTAAGTATATGGCCGTTATCGTCGTCGTAGTCGCGGCGGCGGCGCTTTTCGTACCGGCGGCCCTGATATGGATAAAGACGTCGTGGATCACGACCCTGCTGATGATAGTGATGTTCGGGATGGGGCTGACGCTGGATCCCGTCGACTTCGCCGTAGTCTTTAAGCGTCCGAAGGACGTCATTCTCGGGTGCCTCGCGCAGTTTACGATCATGCCTCTTCTGGCCTTCGCGCTTGGCAAGGCCTTTGCCCTGGACGACGCGCTGCTGGTCGGCGTTATCCTTGTCGGGACCTGCCCCGGCGGGACCTCGTCAAACGTTATCACCTACCTCAGCAAGGGCGACGTCGCCCTCTCCGTGGGGATGACCAGCGTCTCGACGCTGCTCGCCCCGCTGCTCACGCCGGCGCTGACCTACCTTCTGCTGAGGCAGACCGTCTCCGTCGATATGGCGGCGATGTTCATGTCGATCGTCAAGGTGGTGATCCTGCCGATCGCCGCGGGCTTCGTCATCAATAAATTTTTCAGCAGCACCACCCAGAAGGCGGTCAAGGTACTGCCGCTCGTCTCTGTGACGGCCATTGTCATGATCGTCGCCGCGGTGGTCTCCGCCAACTCCGCGAAGATCATGACCACCGGCGTTCTCGTGTTCTCGGTCGTCATCCTGCATAACATTCTCGGCTACGCGCTCGGTTACGTGATCGCCGCGTTTTTGAAGGTCCCGCTCGCGAAGAAGAAGGCGATCTCGATAGAGGTCGGGATGCAGAATTCAGGCCTCGCCACCAGCCTCGCGGCGACCTCCTTCCCCTCCTTAGCGCTGGCCACGGTCCCGGGCGCGGTATTCAGCGTCTGGCACAACATATCGGGAGCCATTCTCGCGAATATATATTCGCAGATGAAGGAGAAATAGCCTCTTACAAATTACCTTTTGCCTACTGCCGGTCCCGTCCCTTCCCCAAAGGGCGGGGCTTTTTTATGGACTCACTTATCATGTGGTTGGGGAACTATTTTTTTCGCTTGGCGGTATCCCCGCGTGCTAAAATATTACCGGCAAGCACCGCAAAAGTATCCAGACTGCCATAATGCCAAAAGATTGGGATGATGAGCGGGTGAAGATAAATGAGATCGTCAAAAGATACTATCCGCGCGAGCTTTTGCCCTCAGAGGGCGCTTCTGCCCTTGATGGGGAGAGCGTAAGGGCGCTGCTCCGCCGATTCGTTGATGAGGCGAACGGCGACCTTGACCGTCTGGGCGACGAACGCCGCCTCTACCTTCTTGAGGATATCCAGATTGACGAGCCGCGTTTCCAGTCGCGAAACGACATCAGCGGCGAGGCGGTGGAGACCTACGCGCAGAACTATGAGAACGGCGCGGATATGCCGCCCGTCGATATCGCCCTGCTTGACGACGGCCGCCTCTATCTGATAGACGGCTTCCACCGCTGCCGGGCAAGGATGAGGATGGGCGCCGCGTGGGGTTTCATCGACGCCGTGCTGCACAAAAATCTCTCAGAGGCCGACGCACGCTTTTTTTCCATAAAAGAGAACATGAAAAACGGTCTGCCGCTGCGCAGCAGGCGCGACAGAGAGAAGGCCTTCGCGATCTATGTCGAAACTGGACGCTGCCGCTATCCCAACGGGATGCTCAAAAGCTACCGCGAGATCGCGGAGGAGCTGACCTTCCTCGGCAAAGATACGGCGAGGCGTTATATGAGCAGCCTTTTCCCAGAGATCGCGAGACAGCTCTCAAACCGTTACGGCGAGCCGGAGGCTGGGCCGTTGGAAGACAGCTCCTCCAAGACGGAACGGCCGGAAAAAAGCGCCGCGCCAGCGCTGCTGAAGAGCCTGAAGAGGACCGGAGAACGGGCGGCGGCGATCGCCACCGACGAGAGCGCCCTCCTGTATGAGCGGCAGCTGCTGGCGCTGCTGAATGCCTCGCGCGCCAGGTGGCGGCGCGGCGTGATCGAAACGGCGGATTACGAGGGAATCCCAGGGAAGGATTAGGCGGTCTGGCCTTCGGAGGCCTTGAGGACCGGCGGAAATGGGCTTCCGCGCCGCATAGGCGAAGGCTGTCTTTGTCAGTAGTTGCTGTACAATTTTTAATCTCGCACCGCTGGTCACAATTACGCCGATGTTGTATAAATATATATGGGTAAATTAAATATCTTTTTGAAATGTGGTGTTATTTATGAAAATGGACGCTCTGAAATATAAATACCCCTCGCGCCGCACGCTTGTATACGGTTCGCGCGGCATGACCGCCACCACGCAGCCGCTGGCCGCGCAGGCGGGGCTTGAAATGCTGAGAAGGGGCGGAAACGCGGTGGACGCCGCGGTGGCGACCGCCGCCTGCCTCACGGTGGTGGAGCCGACCAGCAACGGGATCGGCGGAGACGCCTTTGCGCTCGTATGGACGGGGGGCAAGCTGCACGGCCTCAATTCAAGCGGACATGCGCCGTCGCGGGCCAATGCCGACGAACTTCTTCGCGGCGGCTGGGAAAAGATGCCGCTCTACGGGTGGAAGGCCGTCACCGTCCCCGGCGCTCCCGCCGCCTGGGCGGCGCTCAACGCGAAGTTTGGCCGCCTGCCGCTCGACGTGCTGCTTGAACCGGCGATCCACTACGCGCGCAGCGGCTTTCCCGTCTCTCCGACGGTGAGCCTGCTCTGGAAAAAGGCCTTCGCCGGTTTTGCCAAAAACCTCCACGGCGGCGAGTTCGCCCACCTCTTCGAGTGCTTCACGGCAGAGGGCAAAGCGCCCGCCGCGGGGCAGATCTGGCGCTGCGAAGCGCAGGCGCGCACGCTGGAAAAGATCGCGGAGACGAGCGCCGCCGCCTTCTATACGGGGGAACTCGCGGAGGCGATAGACCGCTTCTCAAAGGAACATAACGGCTGGCTGCGCGCTGAAGATCTCGCCGCGTTCGCTCCCGAGTGGGTCGAGCCGATAGGCGTGAATTACCGCGGCTACGACGTCTGGGAGATACCGCCGAACGGACAGGGCATCGTCGCGCTGATGGCGCTGAACATCCTGAAAAAATTCACGCTCTCGGAGCGTGAATGCGCGCGCAGCTACCACCTGCAGATAGAGGCGATAAAGCTGGCGTTCGCCGAGGCTCTCGCCGAGGTGGGCGACCCGCGCCATATGCGCCGTTCGGTGACGGAGCTGCTTTCGGAGGAGTTCGCCGACCGCCGCGCCGCCCTCATCGACCCGGCCGTGGCCGGGCTTCCGACCTCGGAGCGCCAGACCTCAGGCGGCACGGTCTATCTGGCGGCGGCGGACGGCGAGGGGAACATGGTCTCGATGATACAGAGCAACTACCGTGGCTTCGGCTCCGGCCTCTGCGTGCCTGGGACGGGGATCACCCTGCATAACCGGGGGAATAATTTCTCGCTTGACCCCGCCTCGCCGAACTTCCTCGCGCCGGGCAAGAGGCCCTACCACACGATAATACCGGGCTTCATCACCAAAGACAACGAGGCGGTCGGCCCCTTTGGGGTGATGGGGGCCTTCATGCAGCCGCAGGGACACCTTCAGATGATCGCCAACATGGTGGACTTCGCCCTCAACCCGCAGGAGGCGCTAGACGCGCCGCGCTGGCAGTGGACGGAGGGGAAACGGGTCGGCCTCGAGCAGGGAGTGGAGAACCATATCATCAAAGAGCTAGCCGCGATGGGGCACGAGGTCTATGTGGACTACGACCACAGCTCCTACGGGCGCGGACAGATGATACTGCGCGGCGAAGACGGCGCCCTCATGGGGGCCACGGAGCCGCGTGCCGACGGCTACGTCGCCGTATACTAAAGGATGGATGTTCGGGTACAAGAGGCGTTCCTGACAGAAGTATCAGGCCTGGACCATTTATAATAACAATATCAGCAGGGCAGCCGTTACTTTTATCAACGGCTGCTTTTATTATATATTTGCGGCGGCAGACTGCGGAATCATTTCAGAAAAAGCCTTTATATGCTTGACATTTTTTAGGATAGCTGTATGCTTTTATTAATGTAATTAAAAAAGATACATTTAATTTCCGGAGGTGCGGGAAGATGGAGAGATTCGACGTTATAGTAATCGGTTTTGGTAAGGGCAGCAAAGTTCTCACCAGTGCTATGGCGGCTCAGGGCCGGCGGGTCGCGTTGGTGGAGAAGTCGGACAAGATGTACGGCGGGACCTGTCCCAATGTGGGCTGCGTGCCGACGAAGTTCCTCGTCAACAGGGCTGAGATGGCGCGGATAAAAGGCTTCGCCGGTTTTGAGGAAAAGGCGGCCTTTTACGCGCAGTCCATCCGCGATAAAAAGGAACTTCGGGAGAAAATCCTCGGCAAGATGTTCAATACGTTCGGCGGCAATCCGAATATCACGCTCTACACCGGTACGGCGAAGTTCGTCTCGCCGAAGGAGATAGAGGTCAGCGGCAAAGACTTCACCGCCGCGATCACCGCGGATAAGATCGTCATAGATACCGGCTCCGTGCCGTTCATCCCGCCCATCGAGGGACTTAAAGAATGCCGGTGCGCCTATGTCAGCGAGGGCATGCTCGACCTGGAACGGCTGCCGAAGCGGCTGGTGGTGATCGGCGGGGGAAATATCGGCCTTGAATTCGCCTCGTTCTACCGCCAGTTCGGTTCGGAGGTGACCGTGCTCCAGGATCTGCCGGAGTTTTTCCCGAACGAGGACGCCGACGTAGCGGCGGCGGTCAAGGAGACGCTGGCCGGGCAGGGAATAGAGCTCGTTGCCGGGGCTAAGGTGCTCTCGGTGAAGAACGAAGGCGAGGGCGCGGTCGTCAGGTATGCCGCCGACGGAGAGGAAAAAGAGGCTAAATGCGATGCGGTGCTTGTGTCGACGGGGCGCGTCCCCAATACGCGCGAGCTGAACCTCGGGGCGGCGGGCGTGGAGACGACTCCGCGCGGCGCGGTCGCCGTAGACGAAAGGATGCGCACGACGGAGTCAGGGATCTGGGCTATCGGGGACGTCGCGGGCAGTCCGCAGTTCACCTATATCTCACAGGACGACGCGCGTATCGTAATGGATGATTTTAAGGGCGGCGGCAGAACGAGCGCCGGCCGCAACGTTCCCTACAGCGTATTCCTTGCCCCTCCGCTCTCCCGCGTCGGCCTCACGGAAAAGGCGGCGCTGGCAAAGGGATATAAGATAAAGACCGCCGTGATCCCCGTGACGGGGCTGCCGCGGTCGCACGTCCTCGGCAAGTATACTGGGATGCTGAAGGCCGTCGTCGACGCCGATAGCGGGCTGATCCTCGGAGTTGCCCTCTACTGCGAGGAATCGCACGAGATGATAAATATAGTCACGCTGGCGATGAACGAAAAGCTTTCCTACACGGTACTGCGCGACATGATCTTTACGCACCCCGTGATGAGCGAAGCGTTTAACGATCTTTTCGCCGCGATAAAATAAATCACCGTAAATCGGCGTTTATACGCGCCGCTGACTTAGCTCAACAAGGCCGGAAAATCCTCGACGCACGAAAGTGCGCCTGCGGTTTTCCGGCCTTATTTCGCGTCGTCATCGACACGTCTAAACGCCGATTTCCTTCGGGTGGGAAAAGAGATAAACAGCGATTTAGCTTTTGATTTTCTGGAGAGTAATTCGCTGTTTATCATTACCCTATCGAGGATAAACCGGCGGCGGGGCTGTATTGGAAAATGGGGACGGAGGCGTTTGTGTATTCAACTTCCGCCCCCTATCGCGCGGCCGCGCATAGAGGAAAATCACGCGGTAAAAATGATATAAATCGGGGTTTTCTTTAGTGAATAGGCGTGCTATCCTAGCGTTATTGAAGCATATCTAAAAATATACTTTAGGAGGCGGCAATGATGACGGGTATTCCTTTAATTATTATCTTTGTTCTGGCAATCATTGTGATGGTGGCGGCGATATCGAAGTATAAGATTCATCCTTTCCTGTCGATAATGGCGGTGTCCCTGATCTTCGGCGTGATCGCCGGGATTCCGCTCAAGGACATTCCGGGAGTGATCGGGGCGGGCTTTTCCGGAACATTCACCAGTATCGGCATCGTGATAATCTTCGGCGCGCTTGTCGGGACCCTGCTTGAAAAGACGGGGGCGGCGCTCAAGATGGCCGACGTGGTGGTAACGCTGGTAGGGAAAAAGAATCCCGAGCTTGCGATCATCATAATGGGATGGATTGTCTCGATACCGGTCTTCTGCGACAGCGGATTTGTCGTGCTCAACCCGATAAGAAAGGCGCTTGTAAAGAGGACGGGGGCCTCCAGCGTCGCGATGACGGTGGCGCTCTCTATGGGGCTTTACATATCCCACTGCTTCATACCGCCGACGCCGGGACCGATTGCCGCGGCCAACGCCCTTGGTATCGGCGATAATATCCTGCTGGTCATCGGGCTTGGCGCGCTGCTCTCCATTCCCGCGCTTGCCGCGGGGTATATTTTCGCGAAATATATCGGAAAACGTGTCTCGGCGCGCGACGATAACGCCGACATGGATCTGGTGAAGAGCTACGAAGAGCTTATCGCCGAATATGGCAGGCTCCCGGGCGGCGTGATGTCGTTTGCCCCGATAATCGTTCCTATCTTCCTCATGGGACTGGCCTCGGCCTTCTCAATGGCGAAGGTGAGCATCTCCGCCATTATCTTCCTCGGTACCCCGATCATCGCGCTCGCGGTCGGCGTCATCCTCGGCGTAATCCTGCTGGTCCAGTCCGGCAAGGCGAAGGACTTCTACGAGATCACGAACGACACCCTGAAGACCGTCGGCCCGATACTTTTCATCACCGCCGCCGGCGGCGTGCTCGGCAAGGTCATCAGCGTCTCAGGGATGGTGCAGTACATCACGGAGAATTCCAGCGTCCTCTCGACGATCGGCATATTCTTCCCCTTCGTGCTGGCCGCGATACTGAAAACGGCGCAGGGCTCCTCTACGGTGGCGATCACCACCACCGCGGGTATGCTCGCCCCCGTGCTTCCCGCGCTGGGGCTCAACACGCCGTCGCTCTCGGCGCTCTGCGTCATCGCGATCGGCGCGGGAGCGATGACGGTCTCGCACGCGAACGACTCCTATTTCTGGGTCGTCACGAATTTCGGCGAGATGGAGACGGAGCAGGGCTACAAGACCCAGACCATGGGCACCTTGATAATCGGGCTCGCCTCGATGGTCGGCGTATTCGTCGCCTATCTGGTACTGAAATAACCGAAAAAAGGCCGCGTTAAGCGAGGCCTGATAAATCGGAGAGGGGCATGTCCGTTAAGGTCATGCCCCTCTCTTCGTTATAAAGTAATCGCGCGAAAGCGCCGCGCCTAGGGGTTATATATCTTCATTCCGGCCCGCTCCGCGGCGTTTTTCAGGTGCGTGAGAGCCGCTTCCTGCGCCGCCGCCGGGTCTTTCGCCATAATATATTTCACCACGCGGCGGTGCTCTTCGAGGACGTTGTGCGCCCTCTCCGGCGAGGCCATCGTCATTATGCGCAGCTCCTTAGCGAGATCGTGCAGCTTTCCCTGCAAAAAGAGGAGAAATTCTATCAATACGGGGTTATGGCTCGCGCGCGCGATCGCCGCGTTGTAGCGGTCATGGGCCTCCGCCCCCGGGGCATTTTCTTTGACGGCCTCTTCCATTCCTCTGAAAGACTCCGTTATCTCCGCGATATCCTCCTGCGTGCGCCGCATCGCGGCGAGCCCCGCCGCCTCCGATTCAAGCAGCGCGCGCATTTCGTAAAAATAGTTTATCTCACCGATCGAGACGGTCTCGAATACATCGGAAAACCTGAACGCCTGACGGCTGCGCGCGTTTTTTACGACAATGCCGCGCCCCTGTTTTGATTCGAGGATATCCTCGTTTTTCAGGCTGGCGATGGCCTCGCGGAGAATGGTGCGGCTCACGCCGTATCTCTGGGCGAGCTCCGTCTCCGGCGGCAGTTTATCTCCCACCGTGAGCTGCCCTGACTGTATCTCCGAGAGGATCAGCTTCGATATCTGTGAAGACAGCCTCTCCGCTTTGACCGGCATCGCCGGGGATATCTTTCTCTCCTGTATATCCATATGGGAAACCCTCTTTCGGAACTGCTCTCTAATCATCATTGTCCGGCCTTTCTATCTAGTTTATCACAAGCGCCGCCGTGAGTTAAACGTGGTATAGGCATAAATGCCAGCGGCAGCATAGTAAACAGCATTGATTCAATTTTTTTAACGATACGAAAAAATGTTTAAAAAGCCCCTCAAAGCTATTGACATATTTTTGTATGATTGTAGTATTATATTATAAAATTATTATTTAAGAAAAACACAGGCAAGGTCACGTTATATCAAAAAGGAGTGGTTTTTTGAAGATGAAAGAGGCACTTATGATGCAGGGAGCGAGAACGATAATGGATAACTGCGTCTCGCTCAAAGCGGGCGAGACGATCCTGATCGTCACCGATATGGTGCAGGAGAACATCGCCAAGGTCCTGGCCGCGGCGGCGGTGGAGCGCGGCGCTGAGGTAGTGGTAAGCACGATGAAGCCCCGCCAGCGCGCGGGCGAGGAGCCGCCGAAGCTCATCGCCGAGAGCATGAAGTTCGCCGACGTCGTCCTCATTCCCGTGAGCTATTCTGTGACGCATACCTTCGCTGTGAAGGAGGCGGCGGAAAACGGCGCGCGCCTGCTCGTCCTCACCGATTTTACGGAGGATATGCTCATCTCCGGCGGCATCGAGGCCGATTTCAGGGCGATCAAGCCGGTCTGCAAAGGGGTGGCCGACGCCTTCGCAAAGGGCAGCAAGGTGCACGTTACCTCGCCGGGAGGCACGGACCTTTGGCTCGATATCACCGGCAGACGCGGCAACGCCCTCTACTGCGTGGTGGAGCTGGGGGAATTTTCCACGATCCCGACGGTCGAGGCCAACTCTTCGCCCGTTGAGGGATCGGCGAACGGACGCATCGTTGCGGACGCCAGCGTTCCCTATCTGGGGATCGGCGTGCTGAACGAGCCCATCGTCGTGGACGTCAAAGACGGTTTTATCACCGATATCAGAGGCGGCAGGCAGGCTGAGGTATTGAAAAAAGACCTCGCGAGCCACAACGACCCGAACTGCTATAACATCGCGGAGCTTGGCGTCGGCCTTAACCCCAAGTGCAGGCTCTGCGGGATCATGCTTGAGGACGAGGGCGTGATCCCCACGGCGCATATAGGGATAGGCACGAGCATAACGCTTGGAGGCACCGTCAAGGCTCCGACCCACTACGACCTTCTGATGTGGAACCCGAAGATAGAGGTCGACGGCAGAGTGCTCGTCGACGGGGATAAAATTTATTTATAGATGCTGAAAAGGCATAATGCGCTGTTACATTTGCGTTATACAAAACATAAAACGGGGAGGTAATTAAAATGAAACGAGTAATTATGTTGTTGGCAGTGCTATTATTATCGCCTATTTTTCCCGGAGGATCATTTGCCGCCGAGGCTCCCTTCCACATAGGGATCGCCACGTTAACCGTCTCGCAGGCGGAAGACACTTACCGCGGGGCCGAACATATGGTAAAAAAATATGGGGACACCAGTGACGGCGGGATGATCAAACATATAACCATGCCGGATAATTTTATGCAGGAGATGGAGACGACGATATCACAGATTGCCGGTCTGGCGGATGATCCTAAGATAAAGGTAATTGTCGTTGGCGAGGCGGTCCCTGGAACTACAGAGGCGCTGCGCAGGGTCAAGGAAAAGAGAGACGACATAATCTGTCTTACCGGGTCTCCGCAGGAAGATCCCAACGTTATCTCTTCCGTGGCGGACTACAGCGTCGCGTCGGATAAAATCATAAGGGGATATCTGAATATATACGCGGCAAAAAAACTTGGCGCGAAAACCTTTGTAATTATCTCTTTTCCCAGGCACATGAGTTATGAGCTGCAGGCCCGACGCCGGGCCATTTTTGAAGAGGCGTGCAAGGATTTGGGATTAAAATATGTCTTTGAAACGGCGCCCGACCCGGTAAGCGATGTCGGCATCGCGGGAGCGCAGCAGTTTATCCTCGAAAAACTTCCGTCATGGATAAATAAATATGGAAAAGAGACCGCTTTTTTCTGTACAAACGACGCGCAGACAGAGCCGCTTCTCAGGCAGGTGGCGAAATATGGCGGAATATTTATCGAGCCGGATCTGCCCTCTCCGCTTATGGGGTATCCCGGAGCCCTGGGTATAGACCTTAAAAATGAAGCTGGAGATTGGCCCGCGATCATGAAAAAAGTTGAGGCCGCCGTTATCGCGGCTGGCGGAAAGGGACGGATGGGAACTTGCGCATACTCTCAAAGCTGGGCGACGGTCTGCGCGCTGACTGAATACGGAAAACGCATCGTCGAAAAGAAGGCGACGCTTGGCAAATCTAAAGACCTGCTGGAATGCTACGCCTCGTATACTCCCGGAGCCGAATGGTTCATAAGGCCGTATACGGAGCTTGGAACAGGCGTAACCAATAGAAAATACCAGCTCATCTATCAGGATACATATATTTTTGGCAAAGGTTATCTTAAACTTACGGATGTGAAGGTTCCGGAGAAATATTTTAATCTAAAGAATAAGTAGGATTTTAACTTTAAATATGTCTGCCGGCTAATTGATCTAGTATTTTAAAAATTAGCTGGCAGAAAATATATTTTATGGAACTCCGCTGAGGATGTGTTGTCGATGGATTTTAGGGAAAAATTAAGCGCACTCCGTAAAAAAATGGCTAATGACAATGTCGGGGCATTAATAATATCTTCAGCCGATCCCCATCAGAGTCCCTCTGTGTGTGCGCACTGGAAGGCCGTACAGTGGCTTACAGGTTTTACGGGTAGTTTGTCCACATGTATAGTGTCGCGCCAGTCGGTGGCGATGTGGACTGACGGCCGCTACCTTTTGCAGGCTCAGAGAGAATTGAATGACAAAGATATAGAAATTTATATTTCGTCAGATGCGGAAGCTCCCAGTCATGCCGAGTGGATACGCGAACATATTGGGCGTGAAGAAAAAATCGCAATAGATAAAAAGCTGTTTTCAGTAGAGGAGTACCGTTCTATTAAAAGAAATCTGGGGCCGGGTTTCATAGTAGAGGATAGGAGCGGGTATGTTGACGAAACTTGGCAGCCGCGCCCCCTAATATCGTCCGAACGGCTGTTTGAACTTGACGTGTCATTTGCCGGAGCGTCACGGGTGGAAAAAATCAATATTATCCGCGGCCGGATGAAGAAAAAAGGCGCGGAGCAATATCTTGCCGCCTCTCTTGACGCGGTGGCATGGCTTACAAACCTGCGAGGTCATGATAATCCGATATACCCGCTGTTTCACTCGTATCTGTTTATCACGGGAAAAATTGCTGTTTTATATACGAATCTCTCTAAAATTGATGATATCACCGCGGAAGGGTTAAGAAAAGATAATATTTTACTGCGCGAGACTTCAGATATATTTAACTTCCTGCCCAATGAGACGGCCGGTAAATCCATCTATTTGGACCCGTATAAGATTTCTGTCAGCCTGTTTGAGTCATTATCTCCGTCTGCGTCTGTTATAGAGGGAATAGATCTGATTACCCATGTTAAATCTATGAAAAATGAAATTGAGCAGAAAAATATCCGCATGAGTAATATAAAAGAGTGTGTGGCGCTCTGCAGGCTCATAAAATCTGTCAAAGAGAATGTAAAAAAAGAGATTTTCCTTGATGAGTATATGATTGGCCAGAAGGTAAATGAATTTCGTAAGATTGAGCCTACATTTTTACAACCGGCGAATATTCCGATAGTAGCCGTGGGAGAGAATGCGGCTTTGCCGCACTATAAGCCGAAGAAAGAAAAAAGCTCCAGGCTGGAGGCAAAAGGGTTTCTTTTATTTGATCTGTGCGCTCACTATCTTACGGGAAGTACGGATATAACGCGGACAATTCAGATAGGCTGTTTAAGCGATGAGATGCAGAGAGACTATACGCTTGTCCTTAAGGCCCACATCGCTCTTGCGACGCTGACTTTTCCGTATGGAACGACCGGTTTTGTGATTGATGGCATCGTTAAATCCAGCCAATGGCGCAATCACATGAATTATGATACAGGAACGGGGCATGGAATAGGTTTTTGTCTTGATATACATGAAGGTCCATGCAAAATAGTAAACGAGTTCACGCCGTTTTTCCCTTACGCGATGACAACGCCGCTTGATGTGGGGATGTTGTTTTCAAATGAACCCGGAGTATATAAAAAAGGCAGGTTCGGAGTCCGTCTGGAGAATGATATTCTTGTTCAAGAAGATTGCATAAACGAATTTGGCCGTTTCTTGAAGTTTGAAACGCTGACCTATTGTCCCTTCGAGCTGGGGGCGATAAAAAAGGAGCTGCTTTCCGTTGAAGAGCTTGAGTGGCTGAATAAATATCATGAAAAAACCTACGAAGCTCTTTCTCCATACCTGAATGAAAAAGAGAAAACATGGCTTTGGTATGAAACGAGGAAGCTGTAAGCTGCCTGCGTTTTTACAATAGGAACAATCAATTTCTAAGCGCCGTAGAGTAGCCGCAGTCTCTATGGCGCTTATTCTAAACATGACGCGGCCCCTCTCGTTAGGATAATTCTCTTTTACGCAAATATCTTACGGGGGGTATCGTTATCAGTATCCCCCGCGCCGGTCATCTCCGCGAGTTTTTCATAGAAGCGCCGGTCGTCTTTCGCGGTGCGTTTGGCCGGTCCCTTGGTCCGGCCGCCGGCGCGGCGGTATTTGGCTTTGAGCTCGCGTTCTTCGAGGCTGGATTCCATGCGCTCCTGGAGATATTCGAAACCTGTCGGCCCGAGGGCGCGCGCCCCCTTCGCGAGCACCATCGCCGCGAGGCCGATGTCCTGTGTCACGACGATGTCGCCGGCGCGCGCGAGATTTATTATTTTCAGATCGGCCTCCTGCGGGTCGCCGCCCACGGTGATGTGATGCTCCGAGACGATCTCGTGGTTGAAATTCGCGACCGTCACAAGCTCCGCCCCGGCCGCGCGGGCGAGCTTTGCCGCGGCCTCGAATGCGCCGCGCGGGCAGGCGTCGGCGTCAATGATTATCCGCACAGCCGCAGAGGCGAAGTTTAATTTCGCAGATCATCTGTTTGCCGTACCGTTTATCTCACTTCATACAGCCGCAGATCTCGGTGTTGTCACCCGAAGCCGGCTCGGCCTTGATCTCGGTTATCTTTATACGTCCCTCGCGGTGGAGCGTGAGGGCGAGTGAAATGATCGTCGCCGGCGTGACGCCGATGTCCCGCGCCAGTTCATCGGGATAGAGGGCGCCCTCTTTTTCTACGGAGCTGATGATCGTGTCGCTCAGACAGGCCACCCACTGGGAGAAGAGCTGCTGCATCTCGGGGGTGTTTGAGGCCGCGAGCTGGCTTATCCTCACGACCGAATCGAATATGCGCGCCGAAACAAGTTCCAGCGACTTTACAAGTTGTCTCATATCCTGGTCTTCAAGATTTTTTATATCGATATTCATAGAAATTACCTCCTTGACGGTATGTCTTTCATGCCACTGTGAATTATAATATAAATCAGCACTTTTGAGAGAAGGGATGGAATCACAATGTCCGTTATCACGATAGATGATGAAAAAATCGGCGTATTATCCGACACACACGGAAGTTTCCCCGCTTGGCGGAAGGCGCTCGCGCTCTTCGGCCCGGAGGTGAAGACGATCCTGCACGCCGGCGACGTGCTCTATCACGGCCCGCGCAACAGCGTCCCCGGAGGTTACACACCCGCGGATCTCTTTGAGGCGATAAACGGTTTTCAGCACGGGGGCGGCAGGGTGCTGATCGCCGAGGGAAACTGCGACGCCGCCGTCGACCGCATGGTGCTCGAACCGGAGATGGAGAAGTGCGTCTCTCTGGTATGGCGCGGCAAAAAGATCCTCATGATGCACGGTGACAACTTCTCACTGCTGCGCGAGATGGCGCGCTACAATAAGGTGGATCTTGCAATATCCGGCCACACGCATATCGGCTCGCTCGTGCGCGAGGGGGGAGTGATCTTCCTCAACCCCGGCTCGACGACGATACCGAAGGGGCGGGACCCGGAGAGCGCCGCGATTCTTGACGGCGAGGGCATCAGGATAATGACTCTCGACGGAAGGGAACTTCACTTTGAAAAATGGTAAGAGCGGGGTGCCGCCGGTATTCAGACCACGCAGGTTCTGGACCTCGGTGCTCTGGCTCGTATTTCTCGCGGCGGGGGCCGCGTTCAGCTGTATATTCGGCGTATTCGCCTTTTTTACGGCGGTGCTGGTCGCCGTCTTCATCGGACTGAACGAGTTTGGCCGCTGGCCCTATAAGACGAACCTTGTTATCTGCGCCGGGACCGCCGTGGTGGTCGCGGTGGCGGGGATATTTACCTGGATGGAGATTACATCGCTCTTTGTGCTGTTTTTTACGATGAGCGCCTATATGTTCTATTTCAGAGACCGCACGAGCCGCCTGATACCGGCGCTTGAGACCTTCGCCGCCTCTCTCGCGAAGGCTCCCGATTTTGATTCGATAATTGAAAACGCCTGGCGCGGCATGCAGGAGATGGCTCCCGCCGCCGCCGTCTTCGTTATCCTTGCCGATATCGAAGGCTGTCTTTACATACCGGACCATTTTGGCCAGCCGGGGCGCGCTTTGAAGAGAAACGGCGGCACTCCCTGGAAGGTATTCGCCTCGGGACGTCCGATAAATATTCCGCGCGTCTCGACAGGGCGGGATCAGCCGCTGGACAGGGACGCGCTCTCGCTGATCTCCGTGCCGATCACCGCGCGGGCGGAGAAGCTCGGCGTGCTCCAGCTGGAGGCCGGTACTGCGGGAGCCTTCAGCGAGGAGGATGTGGCGAAGCTTTCGCTTGCGGCGATGATCATCGGCCAGGAGCTGTATATGTTCGAGGCTTCGGAGGTCGTTGAAGAGGAGGACGGCGTCGATGATCCTGATTGATATGCACGTGCACAGCCGCTTTTCCGACGGTACCTTCACGCCGGAGGAGCTCGCGGCGGCGGCGCGGCGGCGCGGACTTTCGCTGCTGGCGCTGACAGACCATGATACGACCGCCGGGCTTGCTCCCTTTATGAGGGCCTGCGTCAAAGACGGGGTCAAGGGGCTCTGCGGGATCGAACTTTCGGCGGAGGCTCCCTTTACGCTTCATATATTGGGCTACCGGATATCGCCGGGAGCAGGCAGGCTGGAGGAGCGGCTGGGCTATATCCGCGAAAGGCGCGACGCGCGCAACCTTCTGATCTGCGAAAAGCTGCGCGCGCTCGGGCTGGACGTCGCCATAGACGAAGCGCGCGAGATATCGGGCGGCGAGGTGGTCGCCCGTCCGCACATCGCGCGGCTCCTGATAAATAAGGGCTACGCGGGCAGTGTCACGGAGGCCTTCACAAAATATCTCGCGCGGGGGGCCGCGGCCTATGTGGCGCGCGAGAGGCTCTCCGCGGAGGAGTGTATCTCGCTCATCCGCGAGGCGGGCGGCGTGGCGGTACTGGCGCATCCTTTTCAGTGCCGGCTTGACGACGAAGGGCTGGAGGCGCTGCTTTCCAGGCTCAAGGGGGCCGGGCTGTGGGGGATGGAGGCCATCTACGGCGCAAACTCGCCGGAGACGACCTACCGCCATCTGAAGATGGCAGGGAAGTTTGGC
>Ga0192243_10356_pt1 | contig 17724 bp, 23 predicted proteins | sample Koala_Koa27_K3_FD_131233 | JGI IMG/M metagenome (GOLD analysis project Ga0192243, IMG submission 131233) | Enriched cells from koala feces incubated with labeled cellulose particles, San Francisco Zoo, California, United States - Koala_Koa2-7_K3 ... | reverse complement strand
GCCGATTGGATGCAAGGTAACTCTGCGCGGTGAGAAGATGTATGAGTTCGCAGACCGCCTGATTAATCTGGCACTGCCGCGTGTGCGTGATTTCCGCGGCGTGAATCCCAACTCATTCGACGGCAGAGGAAATTACGCGCTCGGCATCAAAGAGCAGCTGATCTTCCCGGAGATTGAGTATGATAAGATTGATAAGGTGCGCGGCATGGATATTATCTTTGTTACAACCGCACAGACGGATGAAGAGGCGCGTGAATTACTGAGATTGTTCAACATGCCATTTACGAAATAACAGGAGGGAATTTTATGGCTAAGAAATCCTTGAAAATAAAACAGCAGCGCAAACAGAAATTCTCTACCAGAGAATATACCCGCTGCAGAATTTGCGGACGTCCGCATTCTGTATTAAAGAAATACGGTATCTGCAGAATCTGCTTCCGTGAACTGGCTTATAAAGGCGAGATCCCGGGAGTGAAAAAGGCAAGTTGGTAAGGAGGTAAGGGCATGAGGACGACAAACGATCCAATCGCAGATATGCTTACGAGAATCCGTAATGCAAACATTGCAAAGCATGATACGGTAGATATTCCTTCATCCAAAATGAAGCTCGCGATTGCTGAGATTTTATATAAGGAAGGCTACATTGAAAAATATGATATCATTGATGATGGTGATTTCAAAGCGATCCGTGTTACTTTGAAATACAGCGCAGACAAGAAGGAAAAGGTTATCACAGGTCTGAAAAGAATTTCCAAACCGGGTCTGCGCGTATATGCGGGTAAGGATGAGATCCCGAAGGTGCTCGGAGGTCTGGGTATCGTGATCCTTTCCACAAATCAGGGTGTGATCACCGACAAGGAGGCGAGACGCCTTCAGGTAGGAGGCGAAGTGCTCGCATTTGTGTGGTAAGAGTGTCGTCAATAACCAGACTTTTGGAATGCTTGCATTCCGAAAAGGCTGGATATTAGACAACCTGACAGACATGAGCAAGTAGCGCGGCAGCGCGGATTGCGAATGGATGTGGTGATTGCGGGAGCACTTTAGTGCGGAGCAATCAGCTCTTAAATAAATATAAAAATTCAGGAGGTACGGGCATGTCACGTATAGGAAGAATGCCAATCGCGATTCCGGACGGTGTAACGGTAACAATCGCAGAAAATAATCAAGTGACGGTAAAAGGGCCCAAGGGTACGCTCGAGAGAGTGCTGCCTGCGGAGATGGAGATTAAACAGGAGGGTGCTGAGATTCTTGTCAGCAGACCGAATGATTTAAAGAAAATGAAGTCCCTGCACGGACTGACCAGAACGCTGATTAACAACATGATCATCGGTGTGACTGAAGGATATTCCAAGACATTGGAGATCAACGGTGTCGGTTACAGGGCGGCCAAGTCCGGAAAGAAGCTGACGCTGACTCTCGGATATTCTCATCCGGTGGAGATGACCGATCCGGAAGGTCTTGAGTCCACAGTTGATGGCAACAAGATTATCGTGAAGGGTATCGATAAAGAGAAAGTCGGCCAGTATGCGGCTGAGATCAGAAGCAAGAGAGCGCCGGAGCCGTATAAGGGCAAGGGCATCAAATATGAGGACGAGGTTATCCGTCGTAAAGTCGGAAAGACCGGTAAGAAATAGAGGGAGGTGTGACAGAGTATGATCAATAAGAAATCAAGATCGGAAGTTCGTGTAAAAAAACACAGAAGAATGCGCAATCATCTGGCAGGCACAGCTGAGAGACCGCGTCTGGCCGTTTTCAGAAGCAATCAGCATATGTACGCTCAGATTATTGACGACACGGCTCACAATACACTTTGCGCAGCTTCCACCATGGAAAAAGCAGTACGGGAAAATCTGGAACATACAAATGATGTAGAGGCAGCAAAGGCAGTCGGTACTGCGATTGCGAAAAAAGCACTGGAGAAAGGTATTACGACAGTTGTTTTTGACAGAGGCGGCTATATCTATCAGGGTAAAGTCCAGGCATTGGCTGATGCGGCGCGTGAAGCCGGATTAGACTTTTAACAGGAGGTAGATCGACGATGAAAAGGACTATCATTGATCCGAATCAGTTTGAATTGGAAGAAAAGGTCGTGGCGATCAAACGCGTAACCAAGATTGTGAAAGGCGGACGCAACATGCGTTTTACGGCTTTGGTTGTGGTCGGTGACCGCAATGGCCATGTTGGCGCCGGCCTGGGGAAAGCTCTGGAGATTCCGGAAGCAATCCGTAAAGGTAAAGAGGACGCCATGAAGCACCTCATCGAAGTAAAACTGGATGAGAATAACAGTATTACGCATGACGTTACCGGCAAGCATACCGGCGCATCCGTTCTGCTGAAGAAATCTCCGGAAGGTACCGGTGTTATTGCGGGCGGTCCGGCACGTAATGTGTGTGATCTGGCCGGAATCAAGAACATCCGTACAAAATCTCTGGGCTCCAACAATAAACAGAACGTTGTGCTTGCAACGATTCAGGCGCTCAGCCAGCTGAAATCCCCGGAAGAGGTGGCCAGACTGCGCGGTAAATCCGTAGAGGAGATTCTTGGTTAAGGAGGACAGAAAAATGGCAGATAAATTAAGAATTACACTTGTGAAATCGACCATTGGCGCGATTCCGAAACACAGAAAGACAGTCGAGGCATTAGGTCTGCGCAAATTAAACAAAACAGTTGAGATGCCGGACAATCCGGCGATTCGCGGGATGGTGCAGCAGGTCAGACATTTGGTTAAGGTAGAAGAAATCTAACAGACAGGAGGTGTCATGATGGAATTATCGAATTTAAAACCGGCGGAAGGTTCAAAGCACGGAGACCGTTTCCGCAGGGGCCGCGGACATGGGTCGGGAAACGGTAAGACGGCAGGTTACGGCCATAAGGGTCAGAAAGCCCGTTCCGGAGCACCGAGACCGGGCTTTGAAGGTGGTCAGATGCCTTTATACAGACGTCTTCCGAAGAGAGGTTTTACCTGCAGAAACTCGAAGGAAATTGTCGGTGTAAATATTTCGTCGCTGGAAGTGTTTGATAACGATACAGTAGTGACTGTTGATACTTTGGTTGAGACGGGCATTGTAAGAAATCCGAAGGATGGAGTCAAGATTCTTGGTAATGGGGCGCTTACAAAGAAACTTACTGTTCAGGCAAATGCCTTCAGTGGTTCAGCAAAAGAAAAAATTGAAGCACTGGGCGGAAAAGCAGAGGTGATCTAATGCTGAAAATGATCCGCAATGCATTTAAGATTCAGGAAATACGGAATCGAATTATTTTCACTCTTCTGATGCTGGTTGTTGTACGTATCGGTTCTCAGATTCCTGCGCCCGGCATCAACGCAGAGTATTTCGCGGAGTGGTTTTCGGAAAATTCAGGCAATGCGTTTGGATTTTTCGATGCGGTTACCGGCGGTTCCTTTGAGAACATGTCTGTGTTTGCACTGAACATTACTCCGTACATCACTTCGTCGATCATCGTCCAGCTGTTGACGATCGCCATTCCGAAGTTTGAAGAGTGGCAGAGAGACGGAGAGGATGGAAGAAAGAAGCTGATTGCGATTACCAGATACCTTACCGTCGCGCTGGCGGTTATGGAGTCTGTGGCTATGGCCATCGCCTTCGGCAGACAGGGGCTTTTCACTGAGTATAATGCACTGAGCGTGATCATGGCGGTGATTACGTTGACAGCCGGTTCCACGGTGATCATGTGGATCGGTGAGAGAATTACAGAGCGGGGTGTCGGGAATGGTATTTCAATCGTTCTGACGATTAATATTCTTTCACGTCTGCCGTCCGATCTGACGTCCTTATTTGAGCAGTTTGTAAAAGGAAAAGAGTTGCAGAACGCAATCCTGAATGCGGCGATTATCGTGGCGATCATTGTGTTGGTTGTGGTGCTTGTCGTAGTGCTTCAGGGCGCGGAGAGACGGATCCCGGTTCAGTATTCCCGCAAAGTGATGGGAAGAAAGCAGGTCGGAGGACAGTCCTCACATATTCCTCTGAAGGTAAACACGGCGGGCGTTATTCCGGTCATCTTTGCGCAGTCATTGCTGATGTTTCCGGTGATCATCTGTCAGATGCTCGGCAAGACCGGAGGCACCGGCATCGGCGGGAAGATTCTGGGTATGCTGACTCAGTCTAACTGGTTTACGTTTACCACGCCGATTTATAATATCGGTCTGGTGGTTTACATTCTGTTGATTGTGGCGTTTGCGTATTTCTATACGTCCATTACCTTTAATCCACTGGAGATCGCAAACAACATGAAAAAACAGGGCGGATTTATCCCCGGTATCCGACCGGGTAAGCCGACCAGCGATTATCTGTCGAATGTGCTCAGTTATATTATATTTATCGGCGCGGTTGGTCTGGTGATTGTAGCGATTATCCCTATTTTCTTTGAAGGCGTATTTAACGCGGACATTTCGTTCGGCGGTACTTCGCTGATCATTATCGTAGGTGTTATCATTGAGACATTAAAGCAGATCGAATCACAGATGCTTGTCCGTAACTATAAAGGATTTTTAAATGAGTGATCGCAGGGCTGAATGATGCATACAGACGCATACAAAATGGCTGCTTACGCAGCCTTGCGTCTGGCACAAAGGGAACGACGCAAGTCGTTTCCAATAAATAAGCTTTTGTGACAATAACAGGCGCAAAAGCTGAAGACAGGAGATATCCTGAGTCTTCAGCTTTCTGTGTCATCAGACTGGAGAATAAGCATGAAGATTATTATGTTAGGGGCGCCGGGCGCCGGCAAAGGAACACAGGCAAAAATGATTGCGGATAAATACGGAATTCCGCACATCTCTACCGGCGATATTTTCCGCGCAAATTTAAAAGCGGGAACAGAGCTGGGACGGAAGGCAAAGGTTTATATGGATCAGGGCCTTCTTGTTCCGGATGAGCTGACCTGTGACCTGGTCGTTGACCGGATCTCAAACGAAGACTGTAAAAACGGATTTATTCTGGACGGGTTTCCGCGGACGATTCCTCAGGCTGAGTGCCTGACCAATGCGCTTGATGAGCGCGGCGAGCGCATGGATTTTGCGGTGAATGTGGATGTCCCGGACGAGAATATCATTACCAGAATGTCCGGAAGAAGAGCATGTATCAACTGCGGAGCGACGTATCATATCATCAATATTCCGACGAAAGTGGAAGGAGTCTGTGATCGCTGCGGAAGCGAGGTCGTTCTGAGAGCGGATGACGAGCCGGAGACCGTAAAAAAACGTCTGGATGTATATCACGCGCAGACGCAGCCTCTGATTGACTATTACAAAAAGCAGGGAATTTTAAAGACCGTAGACGGCACACAGCCGATGGAAACGGTTTTTGAGAATATCATCGCTCTTCTGGAAGCATAGTATCACAAAGATTTAAGTGTTAATATGGGAGGCTGCCATGTCAGTATCAATCAAAACAGACCGTGAGATCGCGCTGATGCGCGAGGCCTGCAGAATTATCGCAAAGGTACATGAGGATCTCGGAAAGGAACTGCGGCCGGGTATGTCGACACTGGATGTAGACCGCAAAGCGGAGGAGATGATCCGAAGCTTCGGCTGTGTTCCGAATTTTAAGAATTACAACGGATTTCCCGGGTCAGTGTGTGTTTCCGTGAATGAAGAAGTAGTGCACGGAATTCCCAGCAAAAAGCGTATTCTGAGGGAAGGCGATATTGTCAGTCTGGATATGGGATGCATCTATAAGGGCTATCATTCAGACGCGGCGCGGACGCATGCGATCGGGGAAATTTCCGAGGAGGCGCGTCTTCTGATTGAACGGACTCGTCAGAGTTTTTTTGAGGGAATGAAATACGCGAAAAACGGCAATCATCTCCATCAGATATCAAACGCGATTGGTGATTACTGCGAGAGCTTCGGTTACGGTGTGGTGCGGGATCTGGTCGGGCATGGCGTAGGATCTGTTCTTCATGAGGATCCGCAGATTCCGAATTTCCGCCAGAAGAGCCGCGGCATCCGGCTTCGCAGCGGTATGACGCTGGCGGTTGAACCGATGGTGAACGCGGGTACCTGGGAGGTAGACTGGCTGGAGGATGAGTGGACCGTTGTGACCCGCGACCGTTCTTTATCAGCGCATTACGAGAATACGATTCTGATCACAGACGGGGAGCCGGAAATTCTGACGCTGACCGAAGAAGAGCGGCAGGAAAGGTGATTTGTTTCATGGAGAACAGCGACATAAAACTGGCAAGATCTAAATCGGGACATGATAAAGGAAAGTATTATGTGATCCTGAATGAGGATCAGGAATCTGTATATCTGGCGGACGGGATTTCCCGTACCGTGAACAGGCCGAAACGAAAAAACCGGAAACACATTCAGGTGATACGAAATGTTCCGAAGGAGGTGTCGGAACTGATCGCGGAGGGAACGCCGGGCGACCTGGAAATCAAGCGGGCGCTGAAACTGTATGTGAACGGGTTTGTCTGCTGATGCAGACATCATTATATATGAATCAGGAGAAATAATATGTCAAAGGCAGATGTAATTGAAGTAGAAGGCGTAGTAGTTGAAAAGCTCCCGAACGCTTTTTTCAAGGTGGAACTGGAGAACGGCCATCAGATTATGGCGACGATCAGCGGCAAGCTGCGCATGAACTTTATTCGTATTTTACCGGGTGATAAGGTGACGTTGGAGCTTTCCCCCTACGATCTGACGAAAGGCAGAATCATCTGGAGAGATAAATAAGAAAACAGGTATAAAAAGTTATCCTGCCAATAAAAAAAGCTTGCAATAGCAGAAACTCCGTGTTACAATATTGAGCGACGCTTTGAGAAACCAAGGGGATATTGCGCGTATCTGTGCATGTCTCCGACAGATTTTATATTGTCTGTCAGGCACAATTCAGAAAGCCGGAAAGCTCTTAATACGGAGTTTTTATAATGGCAGAAAGGAGGATTTACTGTGAAAGTAAGAGCATCAGTTAAACCAATGTGCGAAAAGTGCAAAGTAATCAAGCGGAAGGGTCGGGTTATGATCATCTGTGAAAACCCGAAACACAAACAGAGACAGGGTTAATTATCATATGACCGTGGATTTTTCGGTGAAATACAGGAGACGGTTTTATCCGGTATGAGATAAGGCAGGTTTGTCGTGCAGAAATTTCCGCGGATAGATGATGAGAGCAGGTTGGACTGCATAATCCGTTCCTCCCCGGCTGACGCTGCCACAGCGCACCGATTTGGAACAGGATCTGTTTGAATCAGAAGGGCGGCAGTGTGCCTGAGACTTTTTTCGTGTGCGGCTGCAGCGGGGTTCCCTCAAATCCTGCTGTTCATGAAACGAGTGAAATCACTGCGTGTAACGATGAGAGGATAGTATATCCGGTAAAATCAGTATGGAGGTGTAAACACACATGGCTCGAATCGCAGGTGTAGATTTACCAAGAGAAAAACGTGTAGAGATCGGTTTGACTTATATTTACGGCATCGGTGTTTCAACATCAAGACGTCTGCTTGCTGCCGCGAATGTCAATCCGGATACCCGCTGCAAGGACCTGACCAGTGAAGAGGTCAAGGCGCTCAGCGAAGCTATTGAATCGGAAGGAGTTATCGTCGAAGGCGAGCTCCGCAGAACGGTTGCGATGGACATCAAGAGACTTCAGGAGATCGGATGTTATCGCGGTATCCGTCACAGAAAAGGGCTCCCGGTCCGCGGTCAGAATACAAAGACCAATGCGAGAACCAGAAAGGGTCCGAGGAAGACAGTAGCAGGCAAGAAAAAATAAAGACGAAAGTAGGTTAGTTTAATTATGGCTAAAAAAGTTGCAAAAAAAGTAACAAAAAAGCGTGTAAAGAAAAACGTTGAACGCGGACAGGCACATATTCAGGCTTCCTTTAATAACACGATCGTGACATTGACGGATACGCAGGGAAATGCTTTATCATGGGCAAGTGCCGGTGGTCTCGGATTCAGAGGTTCAAGGAAATCTACTCCCTATGCCGCCCAGATGGCGGCGGAGACTGCTACAAAGGCAGCTCTTATTCACGGATTGAAGACGGTAGATGTTTTTGTAAAGGGACCGGGTTCCGGAAGAGAAGCGGCGATCCGTGCGCTTTCCGCAGCAGGTCTTACCGTAACCAGTATTACAGATGTGACACCGGTGCCGCATAACGGCTGCCGCCCGCCCAAACGCAGAAGAGTCTAATCAGGAGGTGAATCTAATATGGCAGTAAACAGAGTACCTGCTCTTAAAAGATGCAGATCACTTGGCTTAGAACCGACATATTTAGGAATAGATAAGAAATCAAAAAGACAGTTAAAGAGAGCGAACCGGAAGGTTTCCGAGTATGGTCTCCAGTTGAGAGAAAAACAGAAGGCAAAGTTTATCTACGGCGTTCTGGAGAAGCCTTTCCACAATTATTATGAAAAGGCTGACCGTATGAAAGGTATGACCGGCGATAACCTTATGACCATGCTGGAGTCCAGATTGGACAATGTTATTTTCCGTCTCGGGATGGCGAGAACCAGAAAAGAAGCGCGTCAGATCGTGGATCACAAGCATGTACTTGTAAATGGTAAGTGCGTGAACATTCCTTCTTATTTAGTAAAGGCCGGTGATACGGTTGAGATCAGAGAGAAGTCCAAAGGATCCCAGAGATACAAGGATATCCTGGAGAAGACAGAAGGCCGTATTGTACCGGAATGGCTGGAGTCTGATCTTGAGAATCTGAAAGGCGTTGTGAAGGAACTGCCGACCAGAGAGATGATCGATGTCCCGGTAGATGAGATGCTGATTGTCGAGTTGTATTCCAAATAATTGATGTAAGCGGGCATATGATGATGCTGCTTATGCAGAGCCGTGCAGCAGATTTTTGTATCTGCCTGCATGACTTTGAATTTGCAGCATTACTAATAAAGAAGGAGGACTACTGAGTGTTCGATTTTGAGAAACCCAGAATTGAGATTGCTGAAATTTCAGAAGACAAGAAGTACGGCAGATTTGTTGTAGAACCGCTCGAAAGAGGATATGGCACTACACTTGGCAATTCCCTGAGAAGAATTATGCTCTCGTCCCTGCCCGGTGCGGCGGTCAGTCAGGTTAAGATCGACGGTGTCCTGCATGAGTTCAGTTCCATCCCCGGCGTAAAAGAGGATGTGACAGAGATCATTATGAACATCAAGAATTTAGCATTAAAGAATACCAGTCCGACAAATGAGTCAAAAGTTGCTTACATCGAATTTGAAGGAGAAGGCGTCGTGACCGCAGGCGATATCGAGGTGGATCCGGATGTGCAGATCATGAATCCGGATCTTGTGATCGCGCATCTGAACGGCGGTACCGATTCCAGACTGTATATGGAACTCACCATCACGAAAGGTCGCGGATATGTCAGCTCGGAGAAGAATAAGACCGAGGACGCTCCCATCGGCGTGATTGCGGTTGATTCTATTTATACACCGGTAGAGCGTGTGAACCTCGCAGTGGAGAATACGCGTGTCGGTCAGATTACAGACTATGATAAGCTCACGCTGGATGTCTTTACAAACGGAACATTAGAACCGGATGAGGCTGTCAGTCTCGCCGCGAAGGTTCTGAGCGAGCATCTGAGTCTTTTTATTGATCTTTCTGAGAATGCAAAGACGGCAGAGGTTATGATTGAAAAGGAAGACAACGCGAAAGAAAAGGTTCTGGAGATGAACATCGATGAGCTGGAACTGTCGGTGCGTTCCTATAACTGCCTGAAGCGCGCGGGCATCAACACCGTGGAGGAGTTGACGAACCGTACACCGGAGGATATGATGAAGGTGCGTAATCTGGGACGTAAGTCTCTGGAGGAAGTGCTGGCGAAGTTAAAAGAGCTGGGGCTGCAGCTGAACCAGAGCGAAGAGTAAGAAAAATTGTAACTATTCAGACAGGGTGTATAGGTCCGATGAGCGATGCCCTGCTTTGATGAAAATGAGAATCAAAATCAGTGGAGGAATTCCGCACGGACGATCGTGCGGGCATCTGACGGATAAGACCGCAGGCGCTGACAGATGTACCACAAACGGAGGAATATAAAATGGCAAAATATCGTAAATTAGGCAGAACATCCGATCAGAGAAAAGCGATGCTGCGCAGTCAGGTAACTGCTTTACTCTATCATGGAAAGATCATTACTACCGAGGCGAGAGCGAAAGAGGTCCGCAAGCTTGCAGAGAAAATGATCGCGCTGGCTATCAAAGAGGCTGACAATTACGAAGAAGTAACCGTAAAGGCGAAGGTTGCCCGCAAGGATAAGGACGGTAAGAGAGTCAAAGAAGTTGTGGACGGCAAGAGAGTCACCGTTTATGACGAGGTTGACAAGACGATTAAAAAGGATCTTCCTTCCAGACTTCATGCCAGAAGACAGATGCTGAAGGTTTTCTATCCGGTTGTTGAGAAGGGTGACAAGAAGAGAGAGACGAAGAAAGTCGATCTCCCGGATAAATTATTTACGGAGATCGCGCCGAAGTATAAAGATCGTCAGGGCGGTTATACCAGAATTGTTAAGATCGGGCCGCGCAAGGGTGATGCGGCGATGGAGGTTGTACTGGAACTGGTATAATTGCATGAAATTTCTGAGATTTTTATAACAAAGTCAGAATCGTTCTATGCATTAAGCATTGTGTACGGACAGAATACATCAGTTTTTTTGTGTATTCTGTCCGTATTTTGTTGCCATAGTGAATAAATATCGCCCAATAATAACTTTTTGTTATTATAAACACGGTTTTATGTATTGGAAATGAGTGTAAAATGGGTGTATGATACAGTTGTTCTTGAGAAAGAACAATGCATATGAAATATCTCTTTTATATAAATACCAAACCTTCATAAAAACCAAACTCCTGTTTATGCTGTAAGGCATAGACACAAAATGGCCGCATCTTCTCCGGATGCGGCTGTTTTGTCATTCCATTTGAATTTGTTCGGACACGAATCCTTTTGCAACTGTTTCCAAGCAGATTTTACAGTACAAGAGAGGGAGCAGTATAGACTCTTGCCGCGAGTTCACTGTCCAGATCGTACAGAGCCTTCATGTCCGATCCGAAACGCTGGTAGCGTTTCAGGTTCGTCTCAGCATTGTCCTCTTCCTCGCCCTGCTCTTTTACAAACCAGTCGAGAAACTGCATGGTTCTGAAATCATTGACTTTCATTGCCGCCGCGTAAATATTGTTGATGAGTGATGTCACATAGCGCTCGTGCTCCAGACCGAATTTCAGCGGATCCGCCAGATCTTGATATTCTTTGTCCGGTTTTGCAATTGCTTCCAGTACAATGCTTTCCCCGTTATTCTGCAGGTATTGCAGCATGAGAACGGCATGGTCGCGCTCCTCCTGTGCCTGAATGAAATACCAGTTTGCATATCCGTCCAACCCTTCATCTTTATAATAGTTAGAAAAATCAAGGTAAAGGTAGGCGGAATAAAATTCTTTGTTGATCTGATCATTTAATAATGCAGCTACATTTTTATCCAACATGTATCTTCCTCCCTGTTGTGTCAATGATTCGGTGCTTAATTTTGTGCTGGTTGAACGGAGAGTCGCCTTTTTCCTCAAAAATCTCTATGAGGTTTCCCGTGTTATCACGGATGAACACGCCATAGGTGTCCTTCTTTGAAATTTATCCGTAACTATTATAAGGCTGAAAGAAAAACATGGCAAGGGTTTCATGTGATTTTTACAGATATTTGAATTACAAATTGTGATTTAAAAATAATGACAGGATCGAATGCCGTGAGGGAGTATGTTTTAAAGATAAAACAGCGGACCAATCAAAAAGAAGTATGCATGGAGGTAAAGGAATTTTTCTCTTGTCAGATGGTCGGCAGGTAGACTATAATGTGCGTATACGGCAGAGAAGAATACATAAATATACGTTTGCGAACTTGCTCGGGAGAATGTATCTTTATTTATTCGGCGAGCGAGGCTCTGCCGTGAGAAGATTTTTAAGAACACAAAAGCAGACTTTGTCGGAAAATGATACACAGGAGGAAGTTTTATGACCCAGGAGATGGTGATAGTTTTAGACTTTGGCGGCCAGTACAACCAGCTTGTCGCGCGGTGTGTCCGCGAGTGCAACGTTTATTGTGAAATTTATTCTTATAAGACATCGCTTGAGAAAATCAGGGAGATGAACCCAAAGGGAATCATTCTTACGGGTGGTCCGAACAGTTGCTATGAAGAGGATTCACCGACTTATTCGAAAAAACTCTTTGAACTGGGGATTCCGATTCTCGGTCTTTGCTATGGTGCTCAGCTGATGCACCATATTCTCGGCGGAAAAGTAGAGCGCGCCGAGATGCGCGAGTATGGAAAGACAGAGGTGCTTGTGGATACCGGCTCGCAGATTTTTCATAATGTCCTTCCCAGCACGATCTGTTGGATGAGCCATTTTGATTATATTGCAAAGCTTGCGCCTGGGTTTGCAGTTACCGCGAAAACGGCGAACTGTCCGGTCGCCGCTGCGGAAAATGTTGAAAAAGGCCTTTATTCCATCCAGTTCCACCCGGAGGTTTTGCACACGCAGGAGGGGACAAAGATGCTCTACAATTTTGTACGCGGAGTCTGTGGCTGCGTCGGCGACTGGAAAATGGATTCTTTTGTAGAGGAATCGATTCAGACCATTCGGGAAAAAGTAGGCGGCGGGAAAGTGCTGTGCGCACTCTCCGGCGGCGTCGACTCTTCCGTAGCAGCCGTATTATTGGCAAAAGCCGTCGGAGATCAGCTGACCTGTGTTTTTGTTGATCATGGTCTGCTTCGCAAGAATGAGGGTGATGAAGTAGAATCCGTATTTGGATCGGATGGTAATTATAATCTGAACTTCATCCGCGTGAACGCACAGCAAAGATTTTATGAAAAGCTGGCAGGCGTGACGGAACCGGAACAAAAAAGAAAAATCATAGGCGAAGAATTTATCCGTGTCTTTGAAGAGGAAGCAAAGAAAATCGGAACAGTGGATTTCCTGGTTCAGGGTACGATTTATCCGGATGTGGTGGAAAGCGGCCTCGGCGGAGAATCAGCGGTTATCAAATCACATCATAATGTCGGCGGTCTGCCGGATTATGTTGATTTTAAGGAAATTATTGAACCGCTTCGGAACCTGTTTAAGGATGAGGTGCGCAAGGCCGGTCTGGAACTGGGTCTTCCGGAGTATCTGGTCTTCCGTCAGCCGTTCCCCGGACCGGGTCTCGGTATCCGGATTATCGGTGATGTGACAGAAGAAAAAGTTCGCATTGTGCAGGATGCCGATGCAATTTACCGCGAAGAGATTGCAAAAGCCGGACTGGATAAGGAGATTAACCAGTATTTTGCGGCGCTTACCAATATGCGCTCCGTGGGCGTTATGGGTGATGAGCGGACGTATGATTACGCAATTGCGTTAAGAGCCGTGAAGACGATTGATTTCATGACGGCGGAGGCAGCGGAGATTCCGTTTGAGGTGTTGAATAAGGTGATGAATCGGATTATCAATGAGGTGAGAGGGGTAAACCGGGTACTTTATGATGTTAGCTCGAAGCCGCCCGGGACGATCGAGTTCGAGTAAACTCCGTGTTAAGGTGCGAAGTCAATTTCAAAAAATGACGTAAGCCTGATTTCAAAAATCAAAATATGAAATAATATGAAGAAATGACCTTGTGAGAGAGAAAAATCTTTCACAGGGTCTTTTTTTGTAAAAGGCATGGAGTGCGAAAAGACCTTGATTTTAGGGCATTTGTGCAAACTTTTTTTCTCATAAAATTGCGATTTTAAGAGAAAGTCCGATTGATAATACTATGAACGATTCGGAACAGACGGTGCAAGGCAAAATTGAAACGAAAAATTGAAATGAGCCTTACACCACGACATAGTATTTTGGGAAAATCCCCATTTTGGGAAATCAAGCATAAGCAGAAATGGCTTAAATAAAGGATTCTGCGGTACTGTTTTCTCAAAAATGAAATCCCCAAAAGTGTTTTTGGGAAAGATTCTTCGTTTTTGGGAGTGTTTTTGGGAAAGCCAATGCTGCAACAACCAATATTCAGGAGGTGCTTCATGATGCGAAGGAAAGGCTACAAAGGACGATGCGACAAGAGATTACTAAGCAAGTCAAAAGATGTGTGCAGACTGTTTGATGCTATCCAGTCAAATTATGCTGATATGCTACAGGACAATCCAGAAATCAGAGAAATCCGCTGTAATGTGCTATTGGATGGATTAAGGGAAGGCGAATATACTTCTGATTTTGTCTGTGTCAAGTCTGACAGTGATTTGATGGTGCGTGAGTGCGTGTACAGAAAGTATCTGACAAAACCATTAACAGTTAAGCTGTTGGATGCTTCAAGGGAATACTGGTTAAATCATGGTGTATCAGATTGGGGGATAGTGATTGACAATGAAGAAAAATGATTTACTTAAATCGAATGATACGATAATCAGGGTACTTTCTGTGAAAGAGGATGCGGTGCTTGTGATTGACTGCATAAAGAGAACAATGCCGAAATGGTTTACAACTGCTGCCCTTAAAGGATATGAGGATTGTTCTGAAGCAGAATTATGTGAGAAAACAGACATGATATTGTTTGATGCTGAAGTGTTGGATGCGGAAAGCAAGCGGTTTGTTTACGAGCATTATACTCTGATTGCTGGTATTCTTCCTTTTGTGGGCGATAAAAAGTTGAGAAATCAACTGATACGGACTGTATCAGAAGAAAAGAATATCAGCAAAAGGACAATAGGAAACTATCTGTGTCTGTATTTGGTGTATCAGAATTTGTCAGCGTTTACTCCAAAACCGAAAGCAGATGACAGACCTTTGAGCGTTGATGAAAAAAATTTCCGTTATGCTTTGAATAAGTGGTTCTACAACAAAAATCAAAACAGTCTCAATACTGCTTATACTATGATGCTGAGAGAAAAATACTGTGATGCTGTTGGTGTCCTGCTCCCAGACTATCCGAGTTTTGACAGGTTTAAATATTTCTATCGCAAGCATAAGAATTTACAGACCTATTATATTTCAAGAGATGGACTAAAGGACTACCAGAGAAATAACAGACCGCTTCTAGGAAACGGAATACAGGAATATGCTTCTCATGTTGGAATGTGTATGCTGGATGCTACTGTCTGCGATATTTACCTTGTCAATGAAGCTGGTGGGTTGGTGGGTAGACCGATTCTTGTCATAGCGGTAGATGGCTATAGTAGTATGGTTTGCGGTTATTCTTTGTTGTGGGAAGGCGGTGTGTACAGTTTAAGAAGATTGATGTTAAATATAATCGCAGATAAGACAGAACATTGTAAACGGTTTGGTATCAATATCAAAAAAAGCTGATTGGGATTGTGACAGACTTCCTGCTATATTTGTTACTGATATGGGAAGTGAATATGTCTCTGCAAATTTTGAACAAATAGCAGAGTTGGGTGTAACAATCACAAATCTTCCAGCATACAGACCTGAATTGAAAGGTAATGTGGAGAAGGCTTTTGATTTGATACAGGGATATTTCAAGCCATATCTGAAGGGAAAAGGACTGATTGAACCAGACTTTCAGGAAAGAGGAAGTCATGATTACAGGAAGGATGCCTGTCTGACAATGGCTGACTTTGAGAAAATAATCATAAGGTGTATTGTCTATTATAATAGCAAGCGTGTTATTCAGAATTATCCCTATACTGAAGATATGATTCAGGAACAGGTAAAACCGTTTGCTTGTGAAATATGGAAATGGGGGAAGTCACAAGATGGAGCAAATCTGATTCCTGTAGAAAAGGAACAACTGATTTTGACTTTGCTGCCGAGAACAACAGGTAAGTTTTCCAGATTTGGATTGACAGTAAACAAAATGCGGTACAAGCACAAGAATTATACAGAGAAATATCTGTCTGGCGGTACTGCTACAGTAGCTTATAATCCTGAAGATGTATCTTTTGTGTGGTTGGTAGAAAATGGTGCTTATATCCGTTTTGAGTTGATTGAAAGCCGATTTGAAAGCATGAATCTGTCAAGGGTAGAAAGCATAAAAGATAATCAGAGGGCGATTGTAAAGGCTGCTGCAAGCTCTGACACACAGGCACAAATAGACCTTTCAAATTATATTGAAATGATTGCTTCTGCTGCTGTCAAAAGCGGAAACGCAAGTATAAAAGGTGTGCGGAACAATAGGCAAAAGGAACAAGCAAAAACGCATATTGACTATATGGAAAAGGTTGGTACTACAGATGAATGATTTACAGTATATGATGATAAATATTCCCCCTATGCTATCAGGACAAGAGCTTATTTCTGCTTTATCTGTCTTTCCTCAGTATGATGCAGCTATAAGGAATGAGAATCAAGCGGTGCGCTTGATGGCATTATCAGATTTATACAGGCTTTATGTTCCCTCTACAATGAGCATAGAAATATACTCAAAACTATACCTTGCTTTATTGCGCTCCATGCAAAAGAAAGCTACTCAAATAGCGGTAAAACAACATTATGAGAACTATAAAGCCATTCAAAGTCAGGAATACAGAGGGATTATAGGCGGTTCGGATTCATTTACTATCATTGGCACTTCGGGCATAGGCAAGAGTAGTGCTATTATGAGAGCTATTGAACTGATTGTAGAAGATAATACGATTCAGTTTGAAAAACCTTATACAAAAATCATTCCTTGTGTGATTGTGCAATGTCCGTTTGATTCCTCTGTGAAGGGATTGCTATTAGAGATTTTGCGTAAGGTTGATGAATCTCTTGAAAGCAATTATTATAATAATGCTGTCAGGTCAAGGGCAACAACAGATATGTTAATTGGTTCAGTGTCGCAAGTAGCGTTAAATCATATTGGTATGCTAATTGTGGATGAAATACAGAGTGTGGTCAATTCAAAGAATGGAAAAAGCCTGATAGGTTCTTTGACACAGTTGATTAATAACAGCGGTATTAGTATCTGCATGGTGGGTACTCCTGAATGTACAATGTTCTTTGAATCCGCTATGCAGCTTGCAAGGCGGTCTGTTGGCTTACAATATAGTACAATGCCCTATGATGCTTATTTTGAATCATTCTGCAAAGTGGTATTTTGTTATCAGTATGTGCAGAGGGAAACAGAGATAACTCCAGCAATGACAGAATGGTTGTATCAACATTCTGCTGGTGTGGTGTCTGTAGTAGTATCTTTGATTCATGATGCACAAGAGATAGCCATATTAACAGGTCAGGAAGTGCTTGATTTGGAAACACTAAATCAGGCATATAAGCAGAGGTTGTCTCTGCTACATGGATATATTCAACCAACAGTTATACATAACGGTCAATCTTCAACACCAAAGAAAAAGACAACTGCTGCCAGTATGATAAATGAATCAGATGAAAAAAACAGTAATCAGAAGTCTATTGCTGATTTGGTGTTACAGGCGAAAACTGAAAATCTGGACATAGTTTCATTGCTCAAAGAGTATTTTGTTATTGTGGAGGTGGCGGTATGATTGCACAATTTCCGTCTTTTTATCCAGATGAATTGGTTTATAGTCTATTGGCAAGGTATTATGTACATTCTGGCTATGTAAGATATGTTTTTGCAGCGGAGGATTTATTTCAGAGTAAAACAGTCAGACCAGATATAGAATTTGTTAATCAGTATACTCCTGCTGCCCTACAAATGATAACAAGAGAGATGCCGATGGAAAAGGTGATTGAGAATCATACCATGTTTCCCTACTATGGACGATTTCTCCAGAAAGAACGCAGAAATAAAGCGTTTGAAGCATTGGTACAGATGCAAGGA
>Ga0192243_10352_pt1 | contig 17786 bp, 10 predicted proteins | sample Koala_Koa27_K3_FD_131233 | JGI IMG/M metagenome (GOLD analysis project Ga0192243, IMG submission 131233) | Enriched cells from koala feces incubated with labeled cellulose particles, San Francisco Zoo, California, United States - Koala_Koa2-7_K3 ... | reverse complement strand
TCCGGTTGAAAGATGCCCTTAAGGAATACGATACCAAACAGGAAAAAGATTCGATCCGGAAACTGGCGTTAGATAAAAATATCACTAAAAGTATTGCCTTTAATAATATACGGGTAAATATTAAAAGTAAGAACCCGATGCCTTATGACCCGGCTAACTTCTCTTTTGGTTATTCGTATAGTGAAATGAATAACTACAATCCGGAAACCGAATATGAAACAACAAAGGATTACAGGGGAAATTTTGCCTATAGTTATACTCCTTATGTGGTTCCTTTCCGTCCTTTCAAGAATATAAAACCGAACAATCATACCCGTTACTTCAGACAACTGGGACTTAATTATGTTCCGTCCAATGTGAGTTTCCAGACTGTCATGTCCCGGAACTATTATGAGATCAAGTTGCGGAACTTGGAAAATACTTCAGCAGAGAATGAAACGCCGGTCTCCTTCAGCCAGAATTTCTACTGGGACCGTGCTTTTAGTTTGCGGTGGGCATTTACGACTAACCTGATCGCGAACTTTACATCCGGGACGAATGCCCGGATAGAAGAACCGTATGTACAGGTAAATAAAAAACTGAACCCGGATCAATATCAGGTGTGGAAAGATTCCGTCAAGCAAAGCATCAGAGATTTAGGGACACCCATGGCGTATGACCAGACTTTTGGGGTGACTTATAATCTGCCTTTCCAATATTTCCCGGTGCTGGACTGGGCAAATAGTTCCGTGTCTTACAATGCAAGTTACAACTGGGATCGCGGAGCCACTACGCTTAGTACGGATTATGAAATAGGAAATACAATTAAAAACCAGCGTCAGATCAATGTACAGACCGGATTGAATTTACTGACACTGTACAATAAAAATAAATTCCTGAAAGAGGTGAACCAGAAATATGGGGGAAGTAACCGGAGGAATGAACAAAAGAAACCCAAACGGGATATTAAACTGGAGAAAGAGGTCAAACTGAGTCCGGATAGTGCGACTGTGTTCCGGCATGGGATGTTGACGAAGAAGTTGAAGGTCACAGCGCGTGGTGCGGACGGCCGTTCTTATTCGATTAAGTTCAAACCGCTTAATTATGCGGAGATCCTGATCCTGAACCAGGATACGGCGACCCTTCAGTTGACTTTGGTTCCCGGTACGCCTAAAAATGAAGAGTTATGGTATAAGGCTGCGGAATATTCTTCCCGGTTCCTGATGATGGTCAGAAGGATCAACATCCAGTATGGTATGACGGATGGAATGACGATTGCCGGTTTCCGTCCCGAGATCGGAGATATTTTCGGCCAGCAGAGATCCTCTCTGGGTTTGTCTCCGGGACTGGCTTTTGCTTTTGGTTCGGTGAGAAGAGATTATTTAGATGAGATCTCCGATAAAGGATGGTTGATCAAGGATGAGAATAACGTGACTCCTGCCGTTATCAATAAAGCAAAAACATTGACGATCAATACGAACTTAGAACCAATACCGGGGCTTAAGATTGATTTGGATGCCAACCGGGTAGATACCCGCAGTACGGATGTTTATTATATGTATGACGGAATGCCGGAGAAAATGGGAGGAAACTTTACGATGACCACCATCTCATTAGGATCTGCTTTCGGTGGTATTGGCAATGCCTCGAACGGATATGCATCCAAATCTTTTGATAAATTTATAGAGAACAGGGATATTCTTGCACAGCGTCTGGAGAACAGCTATGCTTCTACGCGATATCCAAACAGTGGTTTTTTGGCGGGAAGTTCTTTGGCCGGAGAAAACTATAATCCTGCTATGGGAAATGTGGACCGGAATTCTGCCGATGTATTGATCCCGGCCTTCTTGGCGGCTTATACAGGAAAAGACCCCAACAAAATCTCTTATACGGCCTTCCCGTCTCTCTCCAGTTTATTACCGAACTGGCGTATCACGTATGAAGGTCTGATCAGGATCCCGGCGATCAATAAGTATTTCAAAAGTCTTTTGTTGAGCCATCAATACCGTTCTTCTTATACTGTAGGATCGTATACCACTTTTGAAAACTGGGTTTCTGCCGGAGGAGATGGATTAGGGTACACCCGGAATGCGTTGGCTGAAAATTCTGTCAGTCCGCTTCCCTCTTCTCAGTTCTCTATTTCTGCTGTTAGTATTACGGAAGGATTCACTCCGCTGGTTGGAGTGGACGGAACGTTACTAAATAATATTACGCTGAGTACTCAGTACCGTACTACCAGAAATCTGAATCTGAATATTTCTTCTTGTCAATTGGTGGAATCTGTTTCTAAAGAATATGTGATAGGGATGGGATATAAGATGACTGAGTTTAATAAAGTGTTGAAGATGAAAGCGACCCGGGATTTTAGTAATGACCTGAATGTAAGAATGGACTTTTCATTGAGAAGAACCCAGGCACTTATCCGTAAAATTGAGGAATATTACTCCCAGGCAACCAGTGGAAATGTGGCAAAAACGATCCAGATCACGGCTGATTACGGATTAAGCAGAGCATTGACCGTCCAGGCGTTTTATGACCTGCAGATCAATACTCCGTTAGTATCCAGTACCTCTTATCCAACTTCCAATTCCAGTTACGGAGTGACGCTGCGTTTCTCCTTAGCACAATAAGATCAGAAGCCAAACCCGAGTTCGAACATGAACCGGACCGTATCGGTAGAGCCAAATAAAGAATATTTCGTAATGATTTTATTGATGAAGATCAACCAGATCCCTCCTCCGTAGGAACTATGCCACTTGTTGGAATCTTCTCCGGGATACCATACCCGTCCATAATCCGCCCCTACAAACAGACCATATTTGGTAGGAATAAATGGATTCCATAGATTTCCCATATCCAGGCGCAGATCCGAATATTGATAAAAGGATTGTTTACCTAAAAAGCGATTACTCCTGAAACCCCGGAGCTCCGTGGTGGCAGCCTGATAGAATTCATATTTATCACTGAACAGAACCCTTCCTTTTGCCATGGTGGCCCAGCTAAACCGTTTGGAGAAAGCCAGGTCTAATTCCGCCTGTATTTCCGTATAAGGAAAATTCCTCCCTACATCTTTCCAGTTGACCTTCCAGCCGCCTGTCACGTCTAATTCCAGATGGGAGACAAAAGACGGTTGGTCTCTTTTAAACTGATAAGTGAGCGCTACTTCCGAGAAATAATTTGTCTTGAAGATCCGGTCGTCATCCTCATAGATCCGGTTAATGAGTTTATCCCCGGAATTGCGTACTTTGAACAGCTCAAAAGAAGTTTTGAATATAAACTTATTCCGGTCATCCAATTCTAAATGATAAGAGGGCGCAATGTTTAACTCCCGGATATTATTCCGGTTATAGCTTCTTTTTTTGTCTTTGTACCCGTCCGTATCGTTTCCAAATCCGAAGAAGTTATAGTTGTTTATCGGAAACCCGAAGTCTATATCCAGATGAATACTTTTACGGGCATCATACCTCGGGAAAATACCCCGGTACATAAATCCTCTCAGATAACTATATCCGATCCGGTGCTGGTAAGTGAAAGGGCTTCGTTTGAAACCATATTGGGTATAGGTATAAAACATGCCTAAGTTAATCCCCAGGTCGGAATCATAATATCCCCAGGGAGTAAAAGAGGTTTGCTGATATTTGGTTTTTGTATAATCATACGACAACTGGGAGTCGTTTGTAAGGATCACCCTCCCGTTAGAGATCGTATCTGTGGCCTCTTTTTCCGACGGGTAACCATATACTCTGACCTTTTTTCCGGATTCGATCCGGTAACTATTCTCTCCTTTTCCTCCGATAAGATAAACCGGTTTTGTTTTACCGGAAGAGGTCCCCTCCACAATAAACTCATCATCTCCATCCAGGCCATAGATCCATAACTCATTTCCGGAAGTTTCCGCATATGCTTTTTCAAACACAGGCCTGGTTTCTCCTTTATTATAGATACGTACCTCTACGCTATCCGCAGGCGTATGGGTAACAACGATCCGGTCCTCATGAAGAGTGCCCGTTACGACCGGTGTCTTTTGTAACTCTTCGTAATATCGGATGGCTATTTCATCGAGGTTATCTCTGCGCTTTTTCAGATTTACTTTGATCTTATCGATGTCTTTGCCCTGTATACTGGCAGGGAGATGTTGAAAGGCGGTCTCTATCTCCTGGTCGGTTAGTACTGATTTCAGATAATTCGCCTGTGCGATCCAGCTTTCTTTCGTACTTTGGGCAGTGATCGCTTCATCCAATGCATATCCCAATTTATTGAATTTCTTAATATTTTTGATCTGTTTGTCATAGTCGAAAATAAATCCCAGCGTAAGTACATTCAACAGTTGCTTAAACATCACTCCGTCCACTTTGATAAAAGCATGGCTACGGTCTATGACTAATGGTTTATAGATCGTATGATCATTTTGTTGAATAGCTAACCAGTTCCAGTTCTCAGGGATTTTATTCCAGTCTCCGATCAGCATATCAAAGACCCGTTCCCGTATGTAAAGATCCTGGTCCACTACATAGGATTTATCTTTTTGCAATTCAGCCAGCATTTCGTTGGTTGTGAGAATGTTTTTTTGAGTATGGATATCCGGGACATCAATGACCACTACTAACTTATCCTGAATACGGCTTCCGGTTGCAATGGTATCCGTCGTACTGTTTTCCGGCAGATAAAAGATACGTGACGGGTTGGTGTTTAATCCGGCAGCCCGGGCTAACGGATCGGATGCCATAAACGTATAGGGGTTAATGATCGTATAGGAATCGGATATAAATTTATCCAGATAGGTTCCCCGGAAACTACTTTTGGAGTACATCTCCTGAAAGAAGTCAGATTCCAGAAAGGTAGTGGATCCACCTAACGGTTTAAGCATATATAAACGTTGCTGATTGTCTTCTAAATAGACTCCATGAAACTTATCTGCCTGTCTCACCACCGTTACCCCTCCTAACAGGGTTTTAAAGGTAGTGGATGGAGCCGCAATGGGAGTCGTATACAGATTCCGGTAATGTCGCCCCCATAACCGGTTATAGATCTTACTTTTGTTTTTCATATCCGCCGGATAGATCGCTCTGTATACCGTGCTGTCACTGATCGTACGGGCAGCCGCGGAATCTGTTTGTGCGACTGCATTTCCTGTCACAAAAGACAGGAAAAGTACAGTCGCACATAAAAAGTATAGTCTTAGTTCTGTATGGAATGGCCACATGTCTCAATATGATTAATTAATTATTTCCCGGAGACTATTTCTTCCCGTCTATTTTACCCACCATTTTGGAAGGGTCTACCCAGGCATCAAACTCTTCCGCGGTAACAAGTCCGGTTTCTATCGCGGCTTCTTTTAACGATTTATTTTCTTTATAAGCACGCTGGGCAATGGTTGCCGCTTTGTAATAACCGATTTTTGTATTTAAAGCGGTTACCAACATCAGGGAATCATCCAGATGTTTCCGGATCGTTTCTTTCACAGGAAGTATGCCGCTGACACAATGTTCATTAAAGCTATCACAACCTTCACCGATAATACGCGCGCTTTGAAGAAAGTTCGCGATAATCATCGGTTTGAATACGTTCAGTTCAAAGTGTCCGTTGGAACCACCGATCGAGATGGAGACATCATTCCCCATCACCTGTGCCGCGATCATGGTCATGGCTTCACATTGGGTGGGGTTTACTTTGCCGGGCATGATAGATGATCCCGGTTCATTTTCCGGTAAATGGATCTCACCAATGCCGGCACGGGGTCCGGAGCCTAACAGGCGAATGTCATTGGCTACTTTCATCAGGCTGACAGCTACGGCCTTTAAAGCCCCGTGTGCTTCGACTAAGGCATCATTGGATGCTAATGCCTCGAATTTGTTCGGAGCAGTGACAAAGGGATATTCTGTTAATTCCGCTATTTTCTTTGCTACGTTTTTTGCGAAGTTATCCGGTGTGTTGATCCCGGTTCCTACGGCCGTTCCTCCTAAAGCCAATTCTGCTAACCGGTTCAAGGCATTCTGTGTGGACCGCAAGCCATATTGAATCTGTGCCATATAGCCACTGAACTCCTGCCCCAGTGTAAGGGGAGTCGCATCCATCAGGTGCGTACGTCCGATTTTGACAATAGGCATAAAGGCGATACTTTTTTGAGCAAGTGTATTCCGTAGTCTCAGAATACCCGGTATGGTTGTTTCAGAAAGGACTTTGTAAGCGGCAATATGCATCGCTGTAGGAAATGTATCATTAGAAGACTGTGACTTATTCACATCATCATTTGGCTGGAGTACTTTCTCTTTATCTGTCAGTTTACCTCCTGTTAATACATGTGCCCGGTTCGCGATTACTTCATTGACATTCATGTTGGTTTGTGTGCCGCTACCTGTTTGCCACACCACTAAAGGAAAAGAGTCATCTAACTTACCGGCAATGATCTCATCACAGACCTGCCCGATCAGATCGCATTTTTCCTGACTCAGAAGTCCGGCCTCTTGATTGACTAAAGCGGCCGCTTTTTTTAGGTATCCGAATGCATGAATGATCTCTTTTGGAATGCGGTTAATATCTTGTGCGATTTTAAAATTATTGATGCTCCGTTGTGTCTGCGCCCCATAATAGGCATCCACAGGAACCTTCACTTCTCCCATAGTATCTTTTTCTAAACGATATTCCATAAAAGTGTAATATTAAGATTTTGATTTCTAAAGTAACTCCGGATGAAAAACGTATTCCTACAACTAATTAACCGTAGGCTGATACAAAAAGTTTACCCCCGAAATGTTAAGACCGTTACAGCGTGGAATATCCTTTCAGCTCTTTTCTCAGAGCCTTCGCCCGGTTTCCGGTGACCTGGTCCATAAGCGACCAGAATCGTTCGCTGTGGTTCATTTCAAGGGTGTGGCAAAGCTCGTGTAATAAAACGTAATCTACTAAATGAGGAGGTAATAACAGGAGGGATAGGGAGAGGTTGATGGTTTTCTTTCCGCTGCAACTTCCCCAGCGGGTTTTGCTGTTGTTTATTTTTACCGAGGTATACGTAAAACCATATTGCTCAGCCAGTGTTTTCAGCCTGGGCGGCAACACCCGGCGGGCTTCATGCCGGAGCGCTCTTTCTAACAGGTCCCGGAGTGTAGCCTGTACTTTTTCCTCTTCGAAACGGGTCTGTTGCGGACAGGCAATATGAAGAAAGCCGTCCGCTAATTTCATATAATAACCGGCCCGGTCCGAACGAAAGATATGCAATTTAAAAGTAGTGGCCTGCAATTCCGTTTCTTCATTCAGGAGTTGAGGGGCTATGGAGGGTCTGGAAAGAAAGCGGAGCAACTGCGGGCGTTTTTCGTGGATAAAGGAGATTAATTTCTGTTCGTCCCCCTGTTCCGGCATGGTGGCGATCACGATCCCGTCTTTTACTCTCAGATTGTAATGTCTGGCACGGGAACTGGTCCGGATCAGAATAGTTCCTAATTGTTTATCCTGTAACTTCTTTTCCATTTGATTCACAAAAGTAATACATTGCCGCCAACAAATAATACAGTAGAATTAGTTATCTTTGCACCGGATTTGAAGAAATAAGTACTAACTATATAAATATTTAATCATGAGCAAAAAAGCGTTGTTAATTATTTGCGACGGATGGGGTATCGGCAGTAAAGGCAAGAATGATGTGATATATAACACACCAACACCTTATTGGGATGAATTGATCAAAACATATCCAAACTCCCAGCTTCAGGCTTCAGGTGAAAATGTAGGTTTGCCGGATGGCCAGATGGGTAACTCGGAAGTGGGTCACCTGAATATCGGTGCGGGACGTGTCGTGTATCAGGACCTGGTAAAGATCAATATCGCCTGCCGTGAGAATACGATTATGGACAATCCGGAGATCAAAAAGGCTTATGGTTACGCAAAAGAAAACAACAAACAGATCCATTTCTTAGGATTGGTTTCTGACGGTGGTGTACACAGTTCTTTGGAGCACCTGATGAAGCTGACTGATATTGCAAAAGAATATGGTATCACGAAATCATATGTTCACTGCTTTATGGACGGTCGTGACACCGACCCGAAAAGTGGAAAAGGTTTTATTGAACAGTTAGAAAACCATTTGAAAACAACAGGTGGTAAGATCGCATCTATCATTGGCCGTTACTATGCGATGGACCGTGACAAACGGTGGGAACGTGTGAAAGAGGCCTATGAAGTATTAGTGAACGGCGTAGGTAAACCATCTGAAGATATGGTTCAGGCCATGGAAGAATCCTATGCGGAAGGTGTGACAGATGAGTTCATCAAACCCATCGTACATGTGGAAAACGGAAAACCGGTGGCAACCATTGAAGAAGGAGATGTGGTGATCTTCTTTAACTACCGCAATGACCGTGCAAAAGAATTGACTATTGTCCTGACCCAACAGGATATGCCGGAGGCAGGAATGACTACCATTCCGGGACTTCAGTTCTATTGTATGACTCCCTATGATGCAAGTTTCACGGGTGTAAACATTCTATTCGACAAAGACAATGTAAACAATACCCTCGGTGAATACCTGGAAGCATCAAACAAAACACAGTTACACATCGCAGAAACTGAAAAATATGCACACGTGACCTTCTTCTTCAACGGCGGACGTGAAACTCCGTTTGAAGGTGAAGACCGTATCCTGATTCCTTCTCCCAAAGTGGCTACTTACGACCTGCAACCGGAAATGAGTGCGTACGAAGTGAAAGACAAACTGGTAGAGGCGATCAACGAAAATAAATATGACTTTATCGTTTGTAATTATGCCAATGGAGATATGGTGGGACACACCGGAATCTATGAAGCCATTGAAAAAGCTGTGGTTGCAGTAGATGCCTGTCTGCATGATACGGTAGAGGCTGCGAAAGCAAACGGATATGAAGTGATCATCATCGCTGACCACGGAAACGCGGATAATGCCATGAACGAAGATGGTTCGCCTAACACGGCTCACTCGTTGAATCCGGTTCCGTTCGTATATGTAACAGAGAACAAAGACGCGAAAGTGGAAGATGGTATTCTGGCAGACGTAGCTCCTTCTGTATTACAGATTCTCGGACTGCCTCAGCCGGCTGAAATGACAGGAAAATCTTTGATTAAATAAATAAAATTGGCTGTTGCCAATTGAGGTAGTTAGGCGTTGGTAGTTAATAGCTGGCAGAAGGAGTCATTCTTCCGGAGTTATTAATTACCAACTGTTTTTATGGATTCTGAAATTCTCCTAACTACCAACTCCTAACTACTACCAAAATATATGATCCAGATAGATGATGCCTTAGTAGGGCTGGATGTAATAGAACGTTGCTTCATTTGTGATATCTCACAATGTAAGGGAGCCTGTTGTATAGAAGGTGACTCCGGGGCACCCCTCGAAGAAGAAGAGCTGGAAGAACTCCGGAAAGTGTTGCCGGAAGTTTGGGATGACCTGTTACCCGAAGCGCAGGAAATCATTAATCAACAGGGCGTAGCCTACATTGATTCAGATGGGGATATTGTCACTTCTATTGTCAACGGAAAGAACTGTGTCTTTACCTGTTATGATTCGGAGGGTGTTTGTAAATGTGCGATTGAAAAAGCATACCGCGAAGGACGTGTCTCTTTCTATAAACCCGTATCGTGTCACCTCTATCCTATTCGTATCACTCAATACAGAGACTACCGGGCTGTGAACTATGACCGTTGGAAGATATGCCGGTGTGCGGAATTGTTAGGGCAGAAAGCGGGCGTTCCTGTTTATCAATTCCTCAAAGAACCGTTAATTCGTAAATTCGGGGAAGCCTGGTACAACGAACTGGAACAATGTGCGGATGAATGGCGCAAACAGCAAAGAAGCTACGATTTCTGATCCGGAACTCTCTGAGTGGGGATGATTTTCTATATTTATCGAATGACGAAATAATCTTTTTGGCTTTCTCTCCCTGTAAATTTATTTTCAGGTATTCACCTGTTCACCTTTCCATAAGAAATTATAAATGAATCATATACGGTGAACACCTTATCTTTTTAGGGTATTCACCGGGTATTCACCTGAGGAAAAGGTATTCACCGTGGAGGAGGACTATTCAGTCATGGTCGGAAGATTTTATTTCATCTTTAATGACCTCAAAAACAGGAGATTTAACTCCCCTCTCCAGAGATTGTGTAAAAACTCATTTATAACTCCAACTACCTTATGAATTGTAAGCCATCAGAGGGTACCCTTAGTCAAGAACCCCGATTTCTATGTTAATTTCCAAGTGATTATTTGTTATTAATTAGTTATTAAGTAATTTTCACAATAGGGCTTTTGTCGATTGATAACGGCAAAAGCTCTATAGATTATTTTGTTTCTTATGTTATTGATGACCACCCTTTCTTTTTTACCTTCTTTTCTTTTTCTATCATAATATTCTTTGATTTGTGTATCAAACCTTGTTGCACATCGGGCCGCTTGAGTTAGTAAAGCTTTTATTTCTTTATTGGCAATCTTGCTTATTCTGGGTGGAGCATGCTTACTGGTTCCCGAGTCCCTGGCAAAAGGAGCTACCCCCACATAACAGGCGTAACTTCTGGCTGAAAGAAACCGGGTAAAATTTGCTGTATAAATGAGCATCATCGTAGCATTGACAAGAGAGATACCTATAATGCTTGTCAGTAGCTTATAACTCTTATCCAGTAGGGGGTCTTTCTTTATACATTCAAGCATTTTCTTCTCAACCTCTTTTATTTCTTTTTTGAGCCTATTTACCTGCCCTATAGTTTTCTCATAAATAAAACGTGCTGTGGGATCTCTTTTTATAACCGCTCGCATTTCAGTGGCTGCCTGCAAAAGTCCGACCTTAGCTTTGATCAGTCGATCCCGGTAAGCATATAACAGACCAAGGGAGCGAAGTTCCTTGGAAGGGATCACATAAGCTTTAGCTTTATCCTCGAACCGGTAGGCATATAAAGCTAATTGCTCTGAATCCACTTTGTCGTTTTTACTGCGCCTGATACCCATGGATAACTTAATTTGCAGGGCAGAGTCAATCCATATAAACAGTCCTTTTGTGGTCAGATACTCGCTTAAAGGTTCGCAATATAATCCCGTATGCTCACCACAGAAGATCCACTGTGAAGAAGGTATACGGGTCTCTTTTTTGAGCCAGAGAAGCATTCTTTTAAAACCTTCTTTGTCATTTGAGAACTGTCTATGAGAAAATTCTCCCATATCTTCACGCTCAAAAAAAGATACATCGATCGTTAATTTTGAAAAGTCAATTCCAATAAATAAATTCTTCATAACTTTACTGTGTTTTAAAATAGGAATTAACCAGAAAGCTGTTTTGTACTATTTCCCTTAATAGGCATGAAAACCTGGATTTCTATCTGGTAACTACAGCTTGACTAATAAAGGTCTGAATCGGGGTATAGAGCTTCTCTAAAGGGGCAAATAGTTCACCTTTATTAGTCGGTTAATTCCTTACATTAATACAACAAATGTAAGGATTAACCTCTACTGTTTTTTCTTCATTATTCTAAAATTCTTATACCCAACTCTCTCCAGATATTTACTATCCTTTTCTTTTTAAGATAAATCTAATGCAAACTAAGGGAATGGGGTTGCCTGTGAATAACCGCGGGTGAAACCCGGGGTCGGTAGAATCCCTCTCTGTATCAACCCGGAAAGGGTTGCACCCCATTTGGGGTGCACAAAAGAGCGGGTAGCTGTTACCCCGGGTTACACCCGGGGTTATTCACATGGCGCCCCATTCGGGGTACTTCCTTACGATTTGTAACTTTATCGATGAACGATAAGTGTTTTTACACAGATTCTTGAGAGGGGCAGGGGGTGTGTCACGGAAATAAAGAGGCAGGAATTACAGCTATTTTTATTCCTTTAGGATCCCAATGGAACCAAAAATGAACCGGACAATCGTAATTCATAAGCCAGTTATATCTGTAACACACCCCTAACCCCTCTCCAGAGGGGAATAGATACTCTGAAATTCACATATTTAACGACATGGTAAATCTTCCGGCCAACACTAATCACTATCCGGAAGACCCTATACCAGGAAGGCTGTATCCATGAAGTAATCATGAGGTGGTGCAGGAAAACTATCGCTACCCTCTACACCCTGGCACCCTTAGGTACCTACTTTATCCATGGTTAGGTAGGCACCTGATCGCGCTACCCTCTACACCCTACGGATAGTCTCTCTGCGGCTTTCCGCCACGTAGTATGCACTCCGGAACTTCCCTATGGTATAGAGGTGAATACCTGGTGCGTTGGGTATTCACCAGGTATGCACCGTATCTGTTTCGTGGACAAATACTTAATGACAGGTGAATAGGTGAATACCTGAAAAAAATTCCAGGGTAATCCTAATAATCCGCTTTGCGGATCAGGTCAGCAGACTGGCATTCCTCTTTCAGGTAGGTTTCAATATGCCGTTTCTTTTTATCTTCTAATATTTCATTGATTGCAATCAGGATACCTGTTTCTTCCACTTCACCGAATTCATGATTAACAGCCGTTCCGAAAACCCGCATTTTAGGTGATAAGCTCATATAAGCACTTACCAAAGGAGGAACATTGATACCAAATTTCCGGACTTCCGTATTCAGGATCTTATAATTTGCTTTGAAATCATCTCCCTGGAATAATACTTTCATTTTAGCCAGGTCTATATCTGTTTGTAGTGGATAGATCGGCGTAATGAGTTGTTCTATATCCGGAAAATGCTGGTTCAGGAAGTACAGGATCATATTCCGGGCTTCTGTATTGTAAGTATTATACATAGTCACTTTCCCAAAATAATACTTCAATGTCGGGTCAATCACAGACAAGGCTCCTAATCCATCCCACAAATTATCCAAAACAAATAACCCCTTGGCACTTCCGGCACGGGTAGACTGGAATTCAAGGGTAACAAATGAGCGTCCTAATTCAACCGTATAGGGGAGATATTCCCGGATAAACGTATCAGAAAAGTTAAATAGATGAGAAGTCGCTAACATGGGTTTTCCATTCGCGTCAAACCGGACATCTGCACCGCATAAAAAACGGTATCCTCCTAATATCTGTTCATCTTCCGCACTCCATACGATGAGTTGCCGGTAGGCATCTTCCATGGTGTCAAATTCATCTATATCTACCGGGTTCCCTGTTCCACCCCCATAATGGCGGAAAGCAGCTTCCCGTAGCCTGCCTATTTCCTGCATGACATTCGGAGAGTCATGTGCGGTAATAATATAAATTTCATTGTTGGATTTATTGGTCTTCCGGAGCAATTTTTCTTTGGTAAGCTCTGCTTTGAGAAGTGATCTGTCGACGGGGTTAATAATGTCTTGCATAAGAAAGTGAAATTGACAGTTATTTGTTAAGTTTGTAAGTAATATTCTTTACCCATTGTGCCCATTCCCGGGGGGATATTTTACTTTGGTCAAAAGTTTCCCATGGTATGGTTTTTCCGAAATGGATACGAAATGTTTTGCCTTTGCTTTTGAACATTTCATCCGGGAGATAAAGCATCTCGAAATTCATTTTGATTCCTGTGGATTTACGAATATTGGCAAAGCGGTAAAAGAAATCGGAGTTACGTCCTTCAAAATAAATGGGAACAATATCCCGTTTATATTCAACTGCTTTTTGAATAAATGACTTTTTCCATTCAGGATCTTCTATTCTTCCTCCGCTCTTACGGGAGCATAAACCTGCGGGGAATGTGATGATTTGATTGTCAGAGGCATAGGCCTCTTCCATGATCCGGGCAGCCTTTCTGCCTTGTTTTCCATGTTTATTGATAGGAATAAAAATAGATTGTAAGTTGGGGATGTATAATAACAGATCATTTACCAGATACCGGACATTACCCTCGTAGTGTTTTCCTAAAATAGCAGAGAGGCAGATTCCATCCAGTCCTCCTAACGGATGATTGGATGCAAAAATAAAACGTCTGTTTGCAGAAAGATTCTCTTCGCCGACTAACTCAAGGGTTAATCCGAAGTACTTTACCAGTTCCTGCATAAAATCTACACCTTCTTTATCATGGTATCGGGACAAGATGTCATTTAGTTCATCCTGATGGATGGTCCGGATCAGATAGTTCACCACAAAGCCTGGCAATTTAGAGGCTATGGATGGAGCTTTCTGTTCAAGTATTTGTCTGACATCTAACCGGATATTCTCTCGTTGAGTCATGTATGTGTTATCATTGTCCATAGCAAAGATAAAAGTTATAATTAAAAATCAGGACCATCCATACATTTTTTGCCATTTATAACCAAATCCTGACTTTTTTCTTCTATAGGAGCACCTTTTTCTTTCCGGAAAGGGAGTCAGTAAGGGCCTGAAACTATTGGTTTAAGTTGTGAGATACATCTATCAGATTATAAGCTATTTACTTTTTCAAAAATAATTGAATGTGATGAGTGTACCTGTTGAAAACTTTTTGTATTTTTCCGTCAGAATTATATGTGAAGATTTATAGAAATGTTTTAATTTTACCCTCTAATGGGTAAGGTTCTTTATTGAAATAATTTTAGATCCCTGTGAATTAGTGTTTTAGTTGTATTCATATAGAGGAAGATGGAAGGTAAAGAGATTCACTATCATATACCGGTGATGTTAGAAGAAAGTCTGGAAGGGTTAGCGATCCAACCGGATGGAGTCTATGTGGATGTTACGTTTGGTGGGGGTGGACATTCCCGTGAAATACTGAAACGATTGGGCAAACGGGGACGTTTATATGGTTTTGACCAGGATGCGGATGCTGAACAGAATATTCCTGCGGATCCCCGTTTTGTGTTTGTCCGGAGTAATTTCCGTTATCTCTATCAGTTTATGCGCTATCATGATGCATTGGAGCAGGTAGATGGCCTGTTAGCGGATCTGGGAGTTTCTTCACACCATTTTGATGATAAAGACCGTGGTTTCTCTTTCCGGTTTGACGGTCAATTAGATATGCGGATGAATACCCGGGCAGGGTTGACCGCCGCGGATATACTGAACACGTATACGGCAGAGAAACTGGCAGATATATTTTATTTTTACGGAGAATTAAAGACGGCCCGGAAGATTGCGGCTGCAGTCGTGCGGGCAAGAGAAGCGAAGAATATAGAGACCATTGAAGAGTTACTGGATATTATCAGACCGTTTGGAGGAAAGGATAAGGAAAAAAAATTCTTAGCACAGGTATTCCAGGCCTTGCGGATAGAGGTGAATAATGAGATGACCGCCCTGAAAGAAATGTTAGAGCAGGCTTTGAAAGTACTGAAGCCAGGGGGGCGTTTGGTTGTGATCACTTATCACTCGCTGGAAGATCGTTTGGTTAAGAATTTTCTGAAAACCGGAAACTTTCAGGGAAAGATGGAGCAGGACTTTTTTGGAAATATAAACTCCCCTTTCCGGTTGGTTAATAACAAAGTAATTATTCCCGGCGATAGGGAGATTGAGGAAAATCCCCGCTCCCGGAGTGCGAAGTTGAGGATTGCTGAGAAACGATAACATCTGAATTGGTATATGGAAGAGACCAAACAACGTAAAAAAGTAAAGAAAAAAGAAAAAAGACTCTCGATCTTATATGTGTTGGGAGGTGGAATCCTGACAGAGGATTTTATCATCCGTCACACCCGGATGATCGTGCTGGTGGTGGTGCTTATCTTCTTTTTTATTGGAAACCGGTATACCTGTATGCAGAAACTGCGGGAAATAGACCGGCTACAGCAGCAATTAAGAGACGTGCGTTTTGAAGCGCTGTCTATCTCTTCTGAATTGACGGGAAATAGCCGTCAGTCACAAATTGAATTATTAGTACAGGAACAAGGTATTGATTTGGAAGGGGCAAAAACTCCCCCCTTATGAACTATATAAATAAAATATGTCTGAGGAGATCGATGCGAAGGATATGGCTCCTAAAGATAGCCGTATATTGGTAAGCTATTTTGTGGTGGTAGTGTTACTGGGATTAGTAGCAGTAGGCATTCTGTTCCGTGCTTTTCAAACAGCTTTTGTCGAAAAAGAGAATTGGATGCAGATCTCTGAAAAGCAGAAACGCCCGGATCGCCTCGTGTTGCCGGGTAGAGGAAATATCTACTCTTCAGATGGTAAACTGATGGCTACCAGTGTCCCTAAATATTATATGTATCTTGATTTCCGGGCAGATGGTTTTGCTGCGGATACTTTCCTGACCTCCAAAACACAGGGGGTAGACTCATTGGCCCATTATCTTTCACGCAAATTCAGAAACCGCACACCGGCCGGATATAAAGAGTATCTGATGAAAGGTTATAAAAGTAAGAGCCGGCAATACCTGGTGTATGAAAAACAGGTCTCTTATTCCGATCTGAAAGAGATCCGGAAATATCCCTTTCTGAATCAAAGCAGATATAAAAGTGGTTTTTATACAAAGGAAATGGTGCAACGCTCCAAACCCTTTGGTTCGCTTGCTTCCCGGACAATCGGTGATATTTACGGAGAGATCGAATCTTCCGGGATCACAAAGGGAAAGAATGGGCTGGAGTTACAATATGATTCCCTGTTAAGAGGACAATCCGGGTTGAGTTCCGTACGCCGCCTGGCGGGTGCATGGACCAATGTGACCGAGATTGAACCTATTGACGGGATGGATATCCGTACTACCATTGATATTGATATCCAGGATATCACAGAAAAGTCATTAGTGGACATGCTTAAATCCATTGATGCGGAATCCGGAACGGCTGTCGTGATGGAAGTGGCCACCGGGGAGATTAAAGCCATTACCAATATGGGGCGTATCCGGGAAGGGGTCTATGCGGAAACAAAGAATCATGCGGTAGCGGATGAGATTGAACCGGGTTCTACGTTTAAAGTGGCTTCTATGATGGTCGCATTAGAGGATGGAATTTGTCATCCGGATGATACGGTAGATGTCGGGAATGGAATTTATATGTATAAAGGAGCCCGGATGACTGACCACAATATGAACCGGGGAGGTTATGGCCGGATCAGTGCGGCCCAGGCGATCTGGTACTCTTCCAATATTGGGGTGGCTAAGATTATCCTGAAAGGGTATGAAAATAATCCCACGAAATTTGTAGAGGGGCTTTACCGGGTGGGAATGAATGCGGATCTGAAATTAGAAATCCCGGGGGCCGGGCGTTCGAAGATCCGTATGCCAAACGATACGGCACTCTATTGGTCTAAAACGACTCTTCCCTGGATGTCTTTCGGGTATGAAACACAGGTTCCTCCGATCTATACGCTGACTTTCTTTAATGCAATTGCTAATAATGGAAAGATGGTACGTCCGATGTTTACAAAAGAAATCCTGGAAAATGGAAAAACAGTACAGAGTTTTTCCTCGGAAGTGATCAAACCTTCCATCTGCTCCAAACAGACGTTGGATATTATTAAGGATATGTTGATCGGAGTAGTAGAGAACGGAACCGGCTCTGCCGTCCGTTCGGATGCGATCCGGATAGCTGGTAAAACAGGTACGGCACAGATCGCTACAGGTGGGGTTTATCGTACCAGTGGGCATCAGGTGTCTTTTTGCGGATATTTTCCGGCGGACGAACCGAAATATAGCTGTATTGTAGTGATCCGTAGACCCCGGATCGGATATCCTTCCGGAGGAACGATGTCCGGAGTCGTAGTAAAAAATATCGCAGAAAAGATTTATTCCAATCATATGGCTTTTGATATACGGAAAATAGCTGTGGATTCTACTGCTGTTTTGCAGCCCACTCCAAAGGCCGGAGATCTGGAAGCGCTGGAAAAAGTAACAGGTAAGTTTAAACTGAAGTTAGATACGGACAGTGCTGAGACAAACTGGGTGATGGCTGAGGTTGGTGAAGGCCGGTTGAAGCTG